>Ga0247732_10000024_pt1 | contig 115917 bp, 105 predicted proteins | sample UWRJL163409C2_FD_180940 | JGI IMG/M metagenome (GOLD analysis project Ga0247732, IMG submission 180940) | Plant litter microbial communities from Arlington Agricultural Research Station in Wisconsin, United States - UWRJ-L163-409C-2 | ecosystem: Environmental > Terrestrial > Plant litter >... | reverse complement strand
GCCCTGATGATCACCTACCCGTCGACGCACGGGGTCTTCGAGCACGACGTCGAGGAGATCTGCGCGGCCGTGCACGACGTCGGCGGCCAGGTCTACGTCGACGGCGCGAACCTGAACGCGCTCGTCGGCCTGGCCCGGCCTGGCCGGTTCGGCGGCGACGTCAGCCACCTCAACCTGCACAAGACGTTCTGCATCCCGCACGGCGGTGGCGGTCCCGGTGTCGGACCGGTCGCGGTGCGCAGCCACCTGGCGCCGTTCCTCCCCGGTCACCCGCTGGCCGACGAGCTCACCGACACCTACACCGTGTCGGCGGCACCGTATGGGTCGGCGTCGATCCTGCCGATCACGTGGGCCTACATCCGCATGATGGGCGCACCCGGCCTGCGGGCGGCGACGCTCACGGCGATCGCGTCGGCCAACTACGTCGCCCGCCGTTTGGACGAGTATTACCCCGTGCTCTACACCGGCGAGAACGGCATGGTCGCCCACGAGTGCATCCTGGACTTGCGCGGCATCACCAAGGCGACCGGCGTGACGGTCGACGACGTGGCGAAGCGCTTGGCGGACTACGGCTTCCACGCGCCGACGATGAGCTTCCCCGTCACGGGAACGTTGATGGTCGAGCCCACCGAGAGCGAGAGCCTGGCCGAGGTCGACGCCTTCTGCGAGGCGATGATCTCGATCCGTGCCGAGATCGACCAGGTCGGGTCGGGCGCGTGGCCCGCGGACGACAACCCGCTGCGCGGTGCCCCGCACACGGCCGAGTGCCTGCTTGTGGAGAACTGGGAGCACCCGTACACCAGGGAGCAGGCCGCGTACCCGATGGGCAAGGGCTTCCGGCCCAAGGTCTGGCCGCCGGTGCGTCGCGTCGACAGCGCCTACGGCGACCGCAACCTGGTCTGCTCGTGCCCGCCGGTGGAGGCCTTCGCCTGAGCTAGGAGTACCCCGCGAATGTGGACTTGAGCCACGCCGATCCGATGATCAGCGTGGCACGAGTCCACATTCGGCGTTGAGGGGGTTAGCCGAGCGCCGTCGTCAGTGCCGCGGTGAGCTCGGGGCCCGCCGAGCTGTTCAGGTTCTGGTAGTCCCCACCGGTCGCCTGCGCGACGGCCTCCCAGGTACCCCGGTCGGGATCGGCGCCGAAGTCGACGACGTTGACCGCGACGGGCCGAGCCTGGTTGAAGGTCTGCTTGATGAAGTCCTGCAGACCCGCGCCGTCGAGTGACTGATCGGTGTGCGGCCCCGCCGTGATGACCAGCACCGAATTGGGCTGGCCCTCGCGGAAGTTGGCGACCGCCTCCGGGTACAGCAGACGCAGCGTGGTGAAGGACACCGCACCCCCGTTGCTGGGCGCCTGACCGTTGAGATTGGTGGTCAGCACCTGCGAGCGCGGGGTTCCGCCGACCTGCTCGTCGAGCTGTCCCATCGGCACTTCGGAACGTCCCGCCACGCCGTCGAAGGTCCACAACCCGACCGCCGAATTCGACGGCAGGGCCTGCAGCCGTGCGGTGAGCGCGGCAGTGACGTTGGCCAGCCGGGACTTGCCGCCCTCGTCGGCCGACATCGACTGGTCGAGGAGCACGGTGACCGCCGGTTCCTGCGCCGGTGCGCTGACCAGGTTGGCCAGCGTGGCTCGCACGCCGCCGTCGCCGATCGACAGCGGGGCGGGCAGCGAGCCGAAGTCCACGACGTCGCTCTGCGGTGGGGTGGTGCCGTCGGCCCGGAAACCGGCTTCCGCGAGGCTCGCGAGCGCTTCCGGCTTACGCAGGAATCGGGCGAACTCGCTTGCGGCGCTTACCTGTTCCTGGCTCAGCCAGGTGCCTGCCAGCAACACGGTGGGGTAGTCGGCGACCGCGGTCGGCCCGGACGGCAGCCAGGCGGCGAGCTTGTCCTTGGCGTCGGCCTGTGACCCCCGTTGGAAGATCTGCTGCTCGGTGGCGACCACCGCGTGCACGTCGGCCGAGGCCGGATCGGACGCCTCGAGCATCGCGTCCATCGCCGTGGACGACTTGTCGTCGGCGAGCTTGGGCTGCGCGGCCCGCAAGGTCGCGATGGCGTTCGCGCCCGACGTCGGGGGCTGCCCCTGCGGCGCAGCCGCGGAGGCGACGGACTCGGCGGCCAGATAGGTGGCATCGCTGTCACCCGTCATCGGCAACGCCAGCTTCAGCGATCCCCAGCCGGGCAGGTTCATCCCGTCGAGCGACGTGGCGTTGCTCTGCAGGCCGGGCAGTGCGCCCCAATTGCGTTGTCCCAATGCGGTCTTCAACTGCGGTCGCATGGCGAGCATTACCGGTGAGGTCACCAGCGAGCGGCTGTCGCTGACGGTCTTCTCGCCGGTCGACGCCTCGAGGCGGGCCTCGGAGATCGAGCTGCCGGGAATCCACAGGGCAGGCTGCTCGCCAAGGTCGCCGGGCCATGGGCCGGCGAACCCGTTGATCACCTGATCGGATTCGGCGGCCTTGACCCCGATCTTGACGCACTTGTCGCCGACGGGTGCGGCGGACTGGCTGTACTTCTCGGCCAGCGGCGTGATCTGGTCGGCGATCGAGGGGTCGACCACCACGGCGACGGCGACCTCGCCGGCCACGCACCGGGCGGCGCCGGCCTGGGAGCGTTCCGACAGGGCGTCGCCGAAGAACCGCCAGGCGATGACGGCGCCGACCACGACGACGACGGTCACCAGTGCGACGATCACGGAGACGCTGATGCCGCGTCGCTTGGGTGTGATGGCCCGGTGGCTGCCTGTCCACTCGCTGCTTTCCCAATCGCGACGATTGGGCCCCGCGGGCGTTGCCGCGAACGCGGTGGTGGCGGCCTCCTGCTCCTCGAGATTCGAGTAGTCGCCCTCGCGCGGGTCGACCGGTTCGCCGTATCGCGGTTGGTCGTAACCGCCCGCGTCGTAGCCGCCGGCTTCGTATCGGTCACCGTCATAACCGTCGTCGTAACCGGTTGTCTCGTAACCAGTTTCGTACTCGTCGGCCGGATGGTCACCGGTCGGACGGTCCTCGGACTGGTAGTCGTCGGCATATTCGTTTGCGTACGGCGAATCCGGCTGGTCGTCGCCGGCGCCCTGTCCCGCCTCCGAGGAATCCTCTGGGTCGGGAATGCTGTGCCTGCCCATTCCTAACCCCTGTACTCGTTGAGTCTCGTGGTCACCTGAACCCGCCGAAGTCTAGTCACTGGTTGGCGTGACGAGCCTTGAACTCCCGGCGACGGCGATGCAGGATCGGCTCGGTGTAGCCGTTGGGCTGCGCGGCGCCGGCGAGGATCAGCTCTTGGGCCGCCTCGAAGGCGACGCTGGCCTCGGGGTCGGGTGCCATTGGCAGATACGAGGAGTCGTTGGCGTTCTGCTCGTCGACGACGACGGCCATCCGTCGCAGGCTGGCCTTGACGTCCTCCTCGGTGATCACGCCGTGCCGCAACCAGTTGGCCAGCAGCTGGCTGGAGATCCGCAGGGTGGCGCGGTCCTCCATCAGTGCGACGTCGTGGATGTCGGGCACCTTGGAACAGCCGACGCCCGCGTCGACCCACCGCACCACGTAGCCGAGGATCGACTGGCAGTTGTTGTCGACCTCCTCGCGGATTTCCTCGGGGGCCCACGCCAGTTCCTTGGACAGCGGGATGGTCAACAGCTCGTCGAGCGTGGTGCGCTTCTTGCCTGCGAGTTCCTTCTGCACCTCGAAGACGTCCACCTGGTGGTAGTGCATGGCGTGCAGGGTCGCTCCGGTCGGCGACGGCACCCACGCGGTGGTGGCGCCGGCCTTGGGCTGGCCGATCTTCTGCTCGACCATGTCGGCCATCAGCTCGGTCATGGCCCACATGCCCTTGCCGATCTGGGCCTTGCCGGACAGACCCGCGGCCAGACCGACGTCGACGTTCTGGTCCTCGTAGGCCTTGATCCAGGGCTGGCTCTTCATCGTGCCCTTGCGGACCATCGGGCCGGCTTCCATCGAGGTGTGGATCTCGTCGCCGGTGCGGTCGAGGAAGCCGGTGTTGATGAACACCACCCGGTCGGCCGCGGCCTTGATGCAGGCCTTCAGGTTGAGCGTGGTGCGCCGCTCCTCGTCCATGATGCCGACCTTCATGGTGGCCTGCGGCAGGCCGAGCACGTCCTCGACGCGGCTGAACAGCTCGCAGGTGAACGCGACTTCGTCGGGTCCGTGCATCTTGGGCTTCACGATGTAGATCGAGCCGGTGCGGCTGTTCAGCAGGGGTCCGTTCTGCTCGTCGGCCTTCAGCCCGTGCACGGCGATCAAGCCGGTGAACAGCGCGTCCTGGATGCCCTCCGGCACCTCGGAGCCGTCCTCGAACACGATGGCGTCGTTGGTCATCAGGTGGCCGACGTTGCGGACGAACAGCAGGCTGCGGCCGGGCAGCGTCAGCTCGGACTCGCCGTCTGGGGCGGTGAAGGTCCGGTCCTCGTTGAGCACCCTCGTGAAGGACTTGCCGCCCTTGCTGACCTCTTCGGTCAGGTCGCCACGGTTGAGCCCCAGCCAGTTGCGGTAGCCAAGCACCTTGTCGTCGGCGTCGACCGCGGCGACGGAGTCCTCGAAGTCCATGATCGTGGTGACGGCCGACTCCAGCACGACGTCCTTGACGCCCGCCTTGTCGGTCGACCCGACGGGGGAGTCCGCGTCGATCAGGATCTCGACGTGCAGGCCGTTGTGCACCAGCAGGACGGCGGTCGGTGCGTCGGGTTCGCCGAGGTAGCCGGCAAACTCCTCGGGCGTGGCCAATCCCGTCGACAGGTCGTCGCCGAGGGTGACCAGCAGCTGGCCGTCCTCGATCCGGAAGCCGGTGGCGTCGACGTAGGAGCCGGACGCCAGGGGCACGGACTCGTCGAGGAACTTGCGGGCGTAGGCGATGACCTTGTCGCCGCGCACCTGGTTGTAGCCGCCGCTGCCCTTCTCGGCGCCGTCGTCCTCGGAGATGACGTCGGTGCCGTAGAGCGCGTCATACAGCGAGCCCCACCGCGCGTTCGACGCGTTCAGTGCGAACCGGGCGTTGAGAATGGGCACGACCAACTGTGGGCCCGCGGTGTTGGTGATCTCGTCGTCGACGCCGGAGGTGGTGATCGTGAAGTCTTCGGGTTCTGGCTGCAGGTAGCCGATTTCGGTGAGGAACGCCTGATACTCGGCGGCATCGAACGGTCCGATGACGCGCTGGCGGTGCCACTTGTCGATCTGCGCTTGCAGTTCGTCTCGGCGCGCGAGCAGGTCCTGGTTGACGGGGGCCAGATCGGCGACGACCTTGTCCACGCCCGCCCAGAAGCTGTCGGGGTCTACACCGGTGCCCGGCAGCGCCTCATTCGTGATGAAGTCGTGCAGCACCCGTGCCACTCGCAAGTTTCCGACGGTCACGCGGTCAGTCATGATTTCCTCTCTCAAGCGTCGGTCCAGCTTACCCGTGGCTAAACGTCAGCCAATCGACCTGCTGCCGCCAACATCTCGTCGCAGCGGCTCAGCAATGCCGCCCGCAACGGTGCCGAGCGATCGGCGATGTCACGTTGGCAGCGCACGTACTCGGTGCGGCCTGCCGCCTTCTCGACGGCGATCGGCTCGATTCCGAAGTCGGCCAAATCGTAGGGACTGGCCCGCATGTCGAGCACCCTGGCTAGTGCCGCGAGCTCCAGGCAGTCCATCAGCAACTCAGAGGGCACCAGTGCCCCGAGCTTGTAACACCACTTGTACAAGTCCATGTTGGCGTGCACACACCCCGGTTGTTCGGTGGCTACCTGGGTTTCGCGACTCAGCGCCTCGGCGTTGCGGGGCGCGGCGGGCTCACTGAAGAAGCGGTAGGCGTCGAAGTGACTGCAGCGCAACGGCATCGACTCGACCACCTCGTCGGTGCCCTCGGCGCCCAGTCGCAGCGGGACCTGGTCGTGGCGCACGTCGGAGGTCCGGTAGACCATGGCCCACTCGTGCAGCCCGAAGCAGTTGAGCCGGGGCGGACGATCGGCGGTGGCGCGGAGCAACTCTGCGATGAAGGCGACGGTGTCGGCGCGCGTGCTCAGATGCGCGTGGCTCACCGTGACGCCGGCGCCGGATGTCTCGTAGCCCGAGCGGTCGAGGAACCGCCGAGCCTCGCCGCCGTCGAGTGCGACGCCGAAACCGGGGTGCCAGCGACGCAACTGCCGGGGTCGCAGGCTGTAGTAGCTAAACAGGAAGTCCCAGACCGGGTGCGCCTCGCCACGCTGAGCCCGCGCCCGGTGCGGCCCGAGGAAGGATTCGGCCCGTTCGACGTGCCTCTGCTCGCGCCCGGTCCACTCGGCCTCGCCGAGCGATCGGCGCTCGACGAGCAGCTCAGACACGGTGCGTCCCATCACGCACCGTCCCGACCAGGTCCTCGACCAGGTCCTCGAGCGCCACGACGGCCGTCACCCGGTCGTCGGTGGTGACGAGGGCAAGATGGCTGTTGTCGCGGCGGAGCCGGGTCAACGCGTCCGGAACCGGCAACGACGCGGCCAGCCGTGGCAGCGCCCGAACCGTGGCAAGGTCGACGACTGCGTCGGGGTCACTCATCAACCCCAGCACATCCTTGATGTGCAGGTATCCGAGGAATGCGCCGGTGCTGTCGGTGACGGGGAAGCGGGAGTAGCCGGTGTCGACGAGCGCCCGTTCAATCGCCGCGACAGTGGGTCCAAGCCCTGGACCCGCGACGGGGACGGTCCGGATGTCGGACAGCGGGATGGCGACGTCGGCCACGACGTGGGTGCGGATCTGCAGCGCGCGGGTCAGCCTGCCGTGCTCCTCGGGGTCGAGCAGGCCCTCCGAGAGCGACTCGGCGATCATCTCCGAGAGCTCCACCGTGGACACCGTGACGTCGAGCTCGTCCTTCGGTTCGACGCCGAAGGAGCGCAGCGTCGTGTTGGCGCACCAGTTGTAGAACGCGATGAACGGCTTGGCCAACCGCATGTAGACCAGGTACGGCGGGATCAACAGCATCGCCGCCGATTCCGGGCCTGCAATGGCGATGTTCTTCGGCACCATCTCGCCGAGCAGCACGTGCAGGGTGACCACGACGCCGAGCGCGATGACGAACGACACCGTGTGCAGGATCGTGTCGGGTATGCCAAGGAGGCCGAACGGCACCTCGAGGAGGTGGGCCACCGCGGGTTCGCCGACCCGGCCCAGAAGGATCGAGCAGATCGTGATGCCCAGTTGGGCGCCGGCCAGCATCAGTGACAGTCGCTCACCGGCCCTGATGACGGTGACGGCGCTCTTCTTGCCCTGTTCGGCAAGGGCTTCGAGGCGGTCGCGGCGGGCTGAGATCAGGGCGAACTCGGCGCCGACGAAGAACGCATTGGCGCCAAGCAGCACCACGGTCAGGAGCACGCCGAAGACGTCGGATCCCATCAGCGCACCTCCTCCTCGGACTCGCCGCGGCGGCCCAGCTCGGTGAGCTCCAGCAGGTCGATGCGCCGGCCGTCCATCTGGATCACCGTCGCCTGCCAGTGCACTGGGTCGTCCAGCGGACCGTCGGGGTCGAACTCGGTGAGCTCGACGGTTTCGCCGGGCTCGGGGATGTGACCAAGCTCCTGCAGGATGAGCCCGCCGATCGTTTCGTAGTCACCCTCCGGCGGCCGGAAGGACGTCTCGCTCTCGACCTCGTCGATGCGCAACAAGCCCGAGATGCGCCAGCCGTTGCGGACTTCGACGACGTCGAGGGTGGCGTCGTCGTGCTCGTCGCGGACGTCGCCGACGATCTCCTCGATGAGGTCTTCGACGGTGACCATGCCCGCCGTGCCGCCGTATTCGTCGACCACCAGCGCGGTCTGCAGTCCGTTGGCGCGGATCTGGGTCATCACGGCGTCACCGTCGAGGCTGGATGGGACGGTGGACACCGGTCGCGCGAGCGCCACGAGCTGGGTGGTGGCACGGTCGGCGACCGGCACGGTAAACGCCTGCTTGACGTGCACGATGCCGACCGTCTCGTCCAGATCGCCAGCGGTGATGGGGAAGCGCGAGAAGCCGGTCTCGATGGCCTTGAGCACCAGGTCGGCGACGGTGTCGTCGACGTTCAGCGATTCGATCTTGGACCGCGGCGTCATGAGTTCCTCCGCCGACCGTTCGCCGAACTTCAGTGAGCGGTCAACCAGGTCGGCGGTGCTGGCGTCCAGGGAACCGCTGCGCTTGGAGGTGCGCACCAGCGAGACGAGTTCCTGCGGCGAGCGGGCGGACCGCAGTTCCTCGGCGGGCTCGATGCCGAGCCTGCGCAGAATCCAGTTCGCCGTGCCGTTGGTGACCTTGATGGCCGGTGTCAGGAACCGGGAGAACCACCACTGCGGCGGGGCGGCCCACCGCGCGGTCGGCGACGGCTTGGCGACGGCGAGGTTCTTGGGCACCAGCTCGCCGAAGATCATCGACACCGACGTGGCGATCAGCAGAGCCAGGCCGAGGGAGATGCCGTCGACCATGCTCTCCGGCACGCCGATCAGGTTCAGCGGCGCGTGGAGCAGGGTCGCGACGACGGGTTCGGCCAGATAACCGGTCGCCAACGTCGTGATCGAGATGCCGAGCTGGGCGCCGGACAGCTGGAACGACAGTGAGCGGTGCGCCTTTTGGACGTAGGCGTCACGCCAGCCGCCGGACTTGGCGTTGGCTTCGACGGTGCTGCGTTCAAGCGCAGTCAGCGAGAATTCGGCGGCGACGAACAGAGCCGTCCCCGCCGTCAGGAGCAGGAAGGCGAGCAGACTGAGGGCGAGACTCATCGAAGCCACGCACCACGGGCGCCGGGCACGAGGCCCGGCTTCCTACTGGAGGGTTCGGCGTCGGATGGCTCCGAGGAGGCCCGTTCAGGTTCCGGGGCCTCGGCGGGTGCCTGCGGCACGTGTTCCCCTTCGATCGGCGACGAGATGCACCAATCTTAGCGGGGCCGTCGGCATTCAGAACACCGCGGAGGTCACCAGCCCGTCGGCAGCGGATGCCCTTCGGCGAAGCCGGCGGCGGACTGCACGCCGAGCACCACCTTGTCGTGCAGTTCCTCCAGCGTCGTCGCGCCGACGTAGGTGCAGGTGCTCCGCACGCCGGAGGTGATGTGGTCGAGGAGGTCCTCCACACCACCACGCGCCGCGTCCAAAGTCATCCGCGAGGTCGAGATGCCCTCCTCGAACAACGCCTTGCGGGCGCGGTCGAACTGGCTGTCGCCCGAGGTTCGGGCCGCGACGGCACGCTTGGACGCCATGCCGTAGCTCTCCTTGTACAGCCGGTCGTCGCGGTCGTACAGCAGGTCGCCCGGCGACTCGTAGGTGCCCGCGAACCAGGAACCGATCATGACGTTGGCTGCGCCGGCGGCCAGGGCCAGTGCGACGTCGCGGGGATGGCGCACGCCTCCGTCGGCCCAGACGTGCCCGCCCAATTGCCTTGCGGCAGCCGAACATTCGACGACTGCCGAGAACTGCGGGCGTCCGACGCCGGTCATCATCCGCGTGGTGCACATCGCACCGGGGCCGACGCCGACCTTGACGATCGACGCGCCGGCGCTGATCAGGTCGCGAGTGCCTTCGGCGGACACCACGTTGCCCGCGGCCAGTGGCAGGCCGAGGTCAAGTGACGACACCGCCTTGATGGCGTCGAGCATCTTGAGTTGGTGGCCGTGGGCGGTGTCGACGACCAGCAGGTCGACGCCCGCTTCGGCCAACGCCTGCGCCTTGGCGGCGACGTCGCCGTTGATGCCGACCGCGGCGGCGATCCGCAGACGACTGGAGTCGTCGACCGCGGGGGAATAGATACCCGCCCTGATCGCACCCGTGCGGGTCAGCACCCCCGCCAGGCGGCCGTCGGGACCGGTCATCACGGCCACCCCGACCGGGTTGTGCTCGAGCTTGTCGAACACCACCCGCGGATCGGTGCCGACCTCCGCGGTGACGAAGTCGACCGTCGCGACGTCACGGACCCGCGCGAAGCGGTCAACGCCTCGGCACGACGCCTCGGTGACCAGTCCGACCGGCTTGCCGTCGTCGTCGACCACGACGGCGGCCCCGTGGGCGCGCTTGTGGATCAGCGCGGTGGCATCGGACACCGAATCGTTGGGCGACAGGGTGACGGGCGTGTCGACGACCAGGTCGCGACTCTTGACGAACTCGACCATCTCGCGGACCGCGGACGTCGGAAGGTCCTGTGGCAGAACGACGATGCCGCCGCGCCGCGCGACCGTCTCGGCCATCCGACGGCCAGCCACGGCGGTCATGTTCGCCACGACTACCGGGATCGTGGTGCCCGATCCGTCGGCGGTGGACAGGTCGACATCGAACCGGGACGCCACGTCCGAGCGTCCCGGCACGACGAAGACGTCGTTGTAGGTCAGGTCATAGGGCGGGTGGTGCCCTTCGAGAAACTTCATGACACCTTCCATCCGCGCCGAGTGTGGACTTCATCCACGCCGTTGGCCCTTGGTGCGTGGCAAAAGTCCACGTTCGGCGGGTGGTTCACGCAGGCGACTCGCTGCGGTCACCGCTCCACTGGGTGTGGAACTTCTTGCTCGGGTCCTCGTCGATGCGTCCGTAGGTGTGGGCGCCGAAGAAGTCGCGCAGCCCCTGGGTCAGCGCCGCGGGGAGGCGCTCGGTGCGCAGCGCGTCGTAGTACGACAGCGCGGAGGCGAATCCGGGGATCGGAATCCCCAGCTCGGTGGCCTTCACGACGACCCGGCGCCAGCTGTCGATGCCTGCCTCGACCGCGTCGCGGAAGTACGGCGCGGCGATCAGAGTGGCCAGCTCGCCGTTCTCGTCGTACGCCTCCTTGATGCGGTTGAGGAACTTGGCACGGATGATGCAGCCGCCACGCCAAATGGTCGCCATGTCACCGAGAGTGATGTCCCAGCCGTATTCGGCGCTGCCCGCCTGAATCTGGTTGAAGCCCTGGGCGTAGGCGATGATCTTCGACGCGTACAGCGCCTTGCTGACGTCGTCGACGAACTGCGCCGCGTCGTCGGGCTTGGCGCCGAGGTCTCCAGCGGCCAGCCCGGTGGTGGCCTTGCGCTGGGCGACCGAGCCGGACAGCGCGCGGGCGAACACGGCCTCGGCGATGCCGGTCACCGGCACGCCGAGGTCGAGGGCCGACTTGACCGTCCAGCGGCCGGTGCCCTTCTGCTCGGCCTCGTCGAGGATGACGTCGACCAGTGGCTTGCCGGTTCTGGCGTCGACCTGCTTGAGCACCTCGGCGGTGATCTCGATCAGGTAGCTGTCCAGGTCGCCCTTGTTCCACTCGGCGAAGATGTCGGCGATCTCGGGGGCGGTCTTGCCGAGCCCGTCGCGCAGCAGCTGGTAGGCCTCGCCGATGAGCTGCATGTCGGAGTACTCGATGCCGTTGTGCACCATCTTGACGAAGTGTCCGGCTCCATCGGGTCCGATGTGCGTGCAGCACGGGACGCCGTCGACGTGGGCGGAGATCTCCTCGAGCAGCGGGCCGAGCGACGTGTAGGACTCCACGGGACCGCCGGGCATGATCGACGGCCCGTTGAGCGCACCCTCCTCGCCGCCGGAGATGCCGGCTCCGACGTAGTGCAGACCGCGCTCTCGGATGGCCTTCTCGCGGCGGATGGTGTCGGTGAAGAGGGAGTTGCCGCCATCGATGATGATGTCGCCTTCCTCCATCGCGTCGGCGAGCTCGTTGATCACCGCGTCGGTGGGATCACCGGCCTTGACCATGATCAGGACCCGACGCGGCTTCTCAAGCGTCGCAAGGAATTCCGGGATGGTGTTGCCGCGCACGAAGTTGCCCTCGGAACCGTGTGCCTCGAGCAGCGCGTCGATCTTGGCGGTGGTGCGGTTGTGCAGAGCGACGGTGTAGCCGTGGTGGGCGAAGTTGCGCGCGATGTTGGATCCCATCACCGCGAGGCCGGTGACGCCGATCTGAGCTGTTCCGGTGGTTGCAGGTGATTCCGACGAGCTCACGGGCGGCCTTTCATTGGGGGGGATCGAACACGACTTTCGACAGCTGAATCTAGCTGGTGATCAAGCGTTGTAGCTCGGTGAGCCAGGGGACTGCGAGCGCGACGGTGGGCACGACGAGCAGTGCGGCGGCGGTGACGTACGCCGCGACGGCGAGGGGGACGCTGTTGGGCTTGCCGCACAGGCGGCGTACCCGCGTCACGGTGTGCGGGCCGCCTGCGGCGAGCGCGCCGGACGGTGCGTGGCTCGACGCGCACGCCACCAGCGCCCTGGCCAGCGGCGTCGGGCCTGCCGTCCGCACCGCCGCGTCGTCGGCGAGGAGTTCGATGAGCAACCGCACCGCGTCGAGCGCGTTGCCGCTACGGACGAATCGGGGGAAGGCGGCGTGGACGGCGGTGAACATCTCGAGCACCAGATCGTGACGGGCCCGTAGGTGTGCGTGTTCGTGGCTGAGGATGGCCGCCATCTCCGATTCCGACAGCGCGCTCAGCGTGCCCTCGCTGACGACGACGCGGCTGCGGACACCGGGCAGGCAGTAGGCCAGCGGTTGGGAGACGTCGAGGATGCGAAGTGCGTGGGACCGTCCGTGGCATCTGCCGACGAGGTCGACGACCATCCGGTGATGCGCTCGCCGCCGCCGGGTGGCGATCGCCACCTGGACGATGGCCACGATCAGGCGGGCGCCGATCAGCAGGGTGACTGCGAAGACAACGACGTAGAGCAGCCACAGGGGCCACCCGAGAACCTTGATCTCACTGGTGATCGTGGCGGTGGGTCTGCCGTCGGGACCTGGGACGAAGAGCCTGCTGGCGATCGCGATGCCGGCACTGAACGCCGACAGCACTGCGGCCAGCGCGATCGACTGCCACAGCACCACCGCGGCGCGGGGCGCCCGCAGCGGCCAGGACGAACGCGCCAACAACGCTGGCACTGGTCCAATGAGGAGCAGCGCGACTACGGCGAAGGCCAGCGCGGACACACTGTCAGTGTCCCTCAGGCGGTACCCGGATTGCCAGCGGCTGCGCCAGAACGGTCCTTGGCCTCGAGTTCGGCCAGCGCGCGTCGCAGCGCGGCGGCCTCGTCGGCCCCCACCCGTTCGACGAAGTGAACCAGCGCGGCCTCCCGGCTGCCGGAGTCAGACGCCTGGTCAAGGGCATCGACCATGAGTCCGGCGACCAGTTCGTCGCGGCCGTTGGTCGGTGCGTAGCGATGTGCTCTGTCGTCGCGGTGCTGGACGACGAGGTTCTTCTTGGCGAGGCGCTGGAGGACGGTCATGATCGTCGTGTAGGCCAGGTCTCGCCGCGCCGCCAGTGCTTCGTGCACCTGGCGGACGGTTTGGGGTTCGCGCGATGACCAGAGGTGGTCCATCACTTCGCGTTCGAGTTCCCCGAGTCGCGTTTGTTTGGCCATGTTTCGTTCACTCTCCTGAGCAATGGGATCAGGGTACTACGCGCTTACTACCGTGTGTCGTATGAGCCGCGGGGCGCCGTTGCCCATTCCCGTCTGTGAGTCGGGTCACTAGGGGTTTCCCTGTTCGTCACTCTCACTATAGTAAGGCTAACCTAACTGTAGGAGGTGCCCATGACCGTCGTGGTAGACGACCCACTCATTGCACGGATGGCGATCGAAAGGCCGCTGCCGCTTCACGAGTCCAGCCAACGCCTGCGCGCGCTCTATCCGGAATGCCCGCGGGTGTACGGAGTCGCCGTCATGCGCGACCTGTCTCGGCGGCGATGGTGGCCGCTGAGCGACGCGCTGGCCACCGACCGGCTGCAGGAGATGTACGGCGCGGCAGCTGCCGAGACGGACAACACCGTCGCCGTCGCCCATCAGCTCGCCGCGACGCTGGCGCACGTCGTGATCGGGCGCGTCGTACCGCTGCTGGCGCTCGAGGGCAGGGCGTGGGACACCGGCCTTGAGAACCTCTGGGTGCACGTGGACTCCGAAGGCGCCATCGACTGGGTCGGCGTCGTCGACCCCACGCTGCGGGCGCTGCCCGATGACACGCACTTCCGAGAGGGCGCGCACGCCGCCGTCGACCGGATCGTCGCGCTCCCGAACGAGGCGGCGTTGACGACGTGGGTGGCGCACCGCAGCCACCGCACGCTCGAGCCGCTTTTCGCCAGGCTGGCGGAGGTCAGCGACGGTGCGATGTCAACGGCCGCCATGTGGCACGTCGTGGGCACGGCCGTCGTCAGCGCGGCGACCCAGGTCCCGCTGCTCGCCGGCACCAGTGAGTTGACGAGCATGCGGCGCGGTCAGGCCGTCCTCGACGCATTGGTCGGTTTCGGAGCGCCCGTTCGGGGCGTTCGACGCGCCTGCGTAGGGAAGGCCTTGCTAAATTAGGGCAGCCTTGCCTATGCTGTTGTCACGCACGAACACAACTTCACAAGACCACCGGACCGCCGCGGAATCCTGAGGGCTGCAGAGATCCCCGGTCCATTCGAGGGTGGGCCCCGCGCACGATTCGTGCGCGGGGCCCACCCGTTTTTCCGGGGTACGTGCCCTGGCGGCATCTGCGAGCGTGTAGACAATTCTTGTGACGACTTGGATGCCCAACGGCGTGGGTGGCGGCTTCGACGACGAGATCGGCCTCACCTACTTGGACGTAACGCCCGACGGCGCGAAGGCCCAGCTGACCATCGACGCCAGGCACCTGCAGCCGCACGGCATCGTTCACGGCGGGGTGTACTGCGCGATCGTCGAGAGCGTCGCCAGCGTCTCGGCGGCAACCTGGTTGCAGGCCAAGGGCGCCGGAAGCAACGTGGTCGGGGTGAACAACAACACCGACTTCCTGCGCGCCATCACCGCGGGCATGGTCACCGCGGTGTCCACCCCAATCCACCGGGGCAGGCGTCAGCAGATCTGGCTCATCGAGATCACCGACACCAACGACAAGCTGGTCGCCCGCGGCCAGGTGCGTCTGCAGAACCTGCCCAACGAGGCGTAGAACCGCGGCGCGCGTAGACGCCGTCCGCGCGTGCGCTGCTGAGCGCCGCTTCCCGTGGCAGGATCGCGACCTATGCGCCTGTCACCGCACGAGCAGGATCAACTGCTCATTTCCTACGCGGCCGAACTGGCCCGCCGCCGTCAGGCGCGCGGTCTACGGCTGAACCATCCCGAAGCGGTCGCGCTCATTACCGACCACATCCTCGAGGGCGCCCGCGACGGCCGAACCGTCGCCGAGCTGATGAACAGCGGGCGTGAGGTGCTCAGCCGTGACGACGTCATGGACGGCGTGCCCGAGATGCTGTACGACGTCCAGGCCGAGGCCACCTTTCCGGACGGCACCAAGCTCGTCACCGTCCACCACCCGATCTCCTGAGGCGGGAGATGAGCGCTTGCGCGAAGAACAGAAGGCGGCAGATGAGCGCTGCGCGAAGAGCAGGGGGACCAGTGATTCCAGGCGAAATTCTGTACGGCGACGGTGACATCACGATCAACGAGGGTGCCGAGAGGCTCCAACTCACCGTCGTCAACACCGGCGACCGGCCCGTGCAGGTCGGCAGCCACGTCCACCTGCCGCAGTCGAACGCCGCGCTCGAGTTCGACCGCGTCGCCGCCCACGGCCACCGTCTCGACATCCCCGCCGGTACGGCGGTGCGCTTCGAACCCGGTATCTCCCAAGATGTTTCGCTAGTACCGCTGACCGGCACCCGCGAGGTCTACGGATTGTCCCTGAACCCACCCGGAAGGCTGGATACGTGAGCGACCTTTCGCGGAGTCGTTACGCCGCGCTCTTCGGCCCCACCACGGGCGACCGGATCCGACTCGCCGACACCGATCTGTTCGTCGAGATCACCGAGGACCGCAGTGGCGGTCCCGGGCGCGCGGGTGACGAAGCCGTGTTCGGTGGCGGCAAGGTGCTTCGGGAGTCCATGGGCCAGTCGAGGGCAACCAGGGCCGACGGCGCCCCCGACACCGTCATCACCGGAGCGGTGATCATCGACTACTGGGGAATCATCAAGGCCGACATCGGCATTCGTGACGGCCGCATCACCGCCATCGGCAAGGCAGGCAACCCCGACATCATGTCCGGGGTTCATCCCGACCTGGTGGTGGGACCGTCCACCGAGATCATCGCGGGCAACGGCCGCATCCTCACCGCGGGCGCCATCGACTGTCACGTCCACCTGATCTGCCCGCAGATCATGGAGGAGGCCCTCGGCGGCGGCATCACCACGATCGTCGCGGGCGGCACCGGGCCCGCGGAAGGCAGCAAGGCCACCACCGTGACGCCGGGGTCATGGCACCTGGCCCGCATGCTCGAGGCGCTCGACCACTGGCCGCTGAACGTGCTGCTGCTCGGTAAGGGAAACACCGTCAACCCGGACGCCATGTGGGAGCAATTACGCGGCGGCGCAGCCGGATTCAAGCTTCACGAGGACTGGGGCACCACGCCGGCCGCCATCGACGCCTGCCTGACCGTCGCCGACGCCGCCGGCGTACAGGTCAACCTGCACTCCGACACCCTCAACGAGGCGGGCTTCGTCGAGGACACCCTGGCCGCGATCAACGGCCGCGCCATCCACGCCTATCACACCGAGGGTGCCGGCGGCGGGCACGCGCCCGACATCATCACGGTGGTCTCGCAACCCAACGTGCTGCCCAGTTCGACTAACCCGACGCGGCCGCACACCGTCAACACCCTCGACGAGCACCTCGACATGCTTATGGTGTGCCACCACCTGAACCCAAGTGTCCCAGAGGATCTCGCATTCGCCGAGAGCCGGATTCGCCCGTCGACGATCGCCGCGGAGGACCTGCTGCACGACATCGGGGCGATCTCGATGATCGGCAGCGACGCGCAAGCCATGGGCCGCATCGGCGAGGTGGTGCTGCGCACCTGGCAGACGGCGCACGTCATGAAGAAGCGCCGCGGCGCACTCGAGGGTGACGGAGCCGCCGACAACAACCGGGTCCGCCGTTACGTCGCGAAGTACACCATCTGCCCGGCGATCGCCCACGGCGTCGACCACGAGATCGGCTCGGTCGAAGTCGGCAAGCTCGCCGACCTGGTGCTGTGGGAACCGGCCTTCTTTGGGGTCCGCCCGCATGCCGTCATCAAGGGCGGCATGATCGCGTGGGCGGCGATGGGGGACGCCAACGCGTCGATCCCGACCCCGCAGCCCGTGTTGCCGCGACCGATGTTCGGTGCCGCGCCCGCCGCGGCGGCCGCGACGTCGGTGCACTTCGTGTCGCCCCAGGCGATCGACGACGGCCTCGCCGATCGGCTGGCCGTCAACCGGCGGCTCGTCCCCGTGCGCGACGTGCGCAAGATCGGCAAGGCCGACATGCCGCTCAACGACGCACTGCCGCACATCGAGGTCGACCCCGACACCTTCACCGTGACCATCGACGGTGACGTCTGGGCCGAGCAGCCTGCCGTGGAACTGCCGATGGCGCAGAGATACTTCCTGTTCTGAGATGTCGAATCTGTCGACCCTGCTGGTCCTCGCCGACTCGCGGCTGCCCACCGGGGGGCACGTTCATTCCGGTGGCGTCGAGGAGGCGATCACCAGCGGACTGGTCGTCGACGTGGTCACGCTGCGCGCCTTCCTCCGTCGGCGGATCCGCACCAGCGGACTGGTCACCGCGTCGATCGCGGCTGCCGTGCACGAGGGTGCACTGGGCTTCGACGCCGCCGACCTCGAAACCGACGCGCGCACACCGGCTCCCGCCGCCCGCAGCGCGTCGCGGGCCCAGGGCAGGGGACTGGTGCGGCTGGCCCGCCGGGTGTGGCCGGAGCGGGATTGGGCCGCCGTCGGCACCAAGCCGCACCTCGCCGTCGCGGCAGGAGCCGTCGGCGCGGCCAGCGGACTGCTGCCCGAACAGACCGCCGTCTCGGTGGTCTACACGACGATGACGGGGTCGGCCACGGCCGCGCAGCGACTGCTTGCGCTGGACCCCGGCGACGTCGCCGCTCTCACGTTCGAACTGTCGTCGCTGTGCGACCAGACCGCGGCCGACGCCGCGAAGGAACTCGCCGACCTCTCCGACCCGCTGCTCGACGTGCTCGCCCAGCGTCACGCCGAACGCGACCGACCGTTGTTCGTCTCCTGAAAGGTCTTTCATGCCACCACATCTGCTCGACGGCGAACCCCACGCTCACGTGGAGCGGCCCCGCCGCGTCCGGCACGCGGGGGAACCGCTGCGCATCGGGATCGGGGGACCGGTCGGCTCCGGCAAGACCGCTCTGGTGGCCGCGCTGTGCAGGCAACTGCGCAGCGAGCTGTCCCTCGCGGTGTTGACCAACGACATCTACACCACCGAGGACGCCGACTTCCTGCGTCGCAACGCCGTGCTTCCCGACGAACGGATCGCCGCCGTTCAGACCGGCGGCTGCCCGCACACCGCGATCCGCGACGACATCACCGCCAACCTCGACGCGATCGACGACCTGATCGCAGGCAACCCGAAGCTCGATCTGATCCTCGTCGAGTCCGGCGGAGACAACCTGACCGCGACCTTCTCCTCCGGGTTGGTCGACGTGCAGATCTTCGTCGTCGACGTGGCGGGCGGCGACAAGGTGCCCCGCAAGGGCGGCCCCGGCGTGACGTTCTCGGATCTGTTGGTGATCAACAAGACCGACCTCGCCCCGATGGTCGGCGCCGACCTCGACGTGATGCGCCGCGACGCCGCGATGGTCCGAGGCGAGCGTCCGTTCGTCTTGATCTCGCTGACCGAGGATCCGGCGGCGACGCTGGTTCTCGACTGGGTGCATCAGCAATTGCGGGTCCCGGTCTAAGCGGATGATCTCGGAGGTCCTGATCGTCGCGTCCCCCGGCCGCGCGCCGCGCATCGAGTGCCTCGGCGGGGTCGCGGGTCGTCGCACCGAGACCGACACCGTGCACCTGGTCTCGGCGGCGGCGACGCCGCTGGGCGGGGACACGATGCGGTTCCGGGTCGTGGTCGAAGCCGGAGCGGTCCTGCGGGTGCGCAGTGCCGCCGCGACGATGGCGATGCCGGGCACGGTGACCATGGAGTCGAGGGCGTGTTGGGATCTCGAGGTCGAGGGCTTGCTCGACCTCGATCCGCAGCCGACCATCGTGGCCGGAGCTGCGAGGCACGTGACGTCGACCCGGTTGACGCTCGGTGACCACGGCCGGGTGCGCATGCGCGAGCGGGTGCAGATCGGCAGATCAAATGAGCGCCAAGGTTTTTGGTCGGGGTCCGTGCACGCCGACGCCGACGGCGGGCCGCTCTTACGGCACCGCGTCGAGCTCGGTGCCGGCTCGGTGGCCGACGACGAACTCGGCGCTCCGCGGGCCTGCGTCAGCGAATTGCGCTATCCGGAAGCCACGTTCGAGGCCAAGGGGACGACGCTCGAACTCGCCGCGGGCGGGTGCCTGGCGACGTGGCAGGGCGACCGGTTGTAACCGCGGTCGCTCCTGCCACCGGATCAATTCCCCGGTCGCTACGCTCCTGCCCGCCGGATCAATTCCCCGGTCGCTACGCTCCTGCCCGCCGAACCTCTAGCTGGCGGCCTTCTCGGTCTCTCGCATCGAGGCCGCCATGTCCTCGAGTTGCTCGAGCCGCGTTCTCGCATATGCCTGCTGCTCGGTGATGGTGAGCTGACCGCGCTCCCGGCTGAGGAACGTGACGGCCCACGACAGCAGCGTCGCGACCTTCGTCTTGAAGCCAACCAGGTAGATCAGGTGGAGGCCAAGCCATGCCAGCCACGCGAAGAATCCGCCGAACTCGAGCTTGCCGACCTGCGCGACCGCGTTGTACTTGGAGACCGTCGCCATCGAGCCCTTGTCGAAGTAGCTGAACGGTTCGCGGGGCTTGGGGATCGTGCCGTGCTCGCGCGCGTTGGCCTCGTTCTGGATGATCTTGGCGACGTACTTGGCACCCTGGATGGCACCCTGCGCCATGCCGGGTACGCCCTCGACGAAGGCCATGTCGCCGATGACGAAGACGTTCGGGTGGCCGGGGATCGACAGATCCGGGAGCACCTTGACGCGGCCGGCGCGGTCGATCTCGGTCTCCGACTGCTCGGCGAGGTCGCGGCCCAGCGGGCTGGCTTGCACACCGGCGGACCACACCTTGCAGGCCGCCTCGATGCGCCGGATGGTGCCGTCGGCGTCCTTGACGGTGATGCCGTTGCGGTCGACGTCGGTGACCATGGCGTTCAGCTGAACCTCGACGCCCATCTTCTCCAGGCGCGCCTGCGCCTTGAGGCCGAGCTTCTTACCCATGGGGGGAAGTACCGCCGGCGCGGCGTCCAAGAGGATGACGTGAGCCTCGGTGGGGTCGATGTGCCGGAAGCTGCCCTTGAGGGTCTGGTCGGCCAACTCCTGGATCTGACCGGCCATCTCGACACCGGTCGGGCCCGCGCCGACGACCACGAAGGTCAGCAGCTTCTTGCGGCGCTCGGGGTCACTGGAGCGTTCGGCCTGCTCGAATGCGCCGAGGATGCGGCCGCGGAGTTCCAGCGCGTCGTCGATGGACTTCATGCCGGGGGCGAACTCGGCGAAGTGGTCGTTGCCGAAGTACGACTGACCAGCGCCCGCTGCAATGACGAGGCTGTCATACGGGGTCACGTAGTCGTGTCCGAGCAACTCGGAGGTCACCGTCTTGGCCTCGAGGTCGACGTGGGTGACGTCGCCGAGCAGCACCTGCGCGTTCTCCTGCTTGCGCAGGATCAGGCGCGTGGGCGGAGCGATCTCGCCCTCGGAGATGATGCCGGTCGCCACCTGGTAGAGCAGGGGCTGGAACAGGTGATGCGTCGTGCGGGCGATCAGCTTGACGTCGACGTCGGCCCTCTTGAGCTTCTGGGCGGTGTTGAGACCGCCGAACCCAGAACCGATGATGACGACCTTATGCCGATCCGTTGCCGTAGCTCCGGGGTGGCTCATTGCTGCTCCTCGCGTGCGAAAACCTGTCCAGTACAACCTCTAGGTTAGTCGGACCCGTTCCCCGGAGTGCGGTGAGATAACCCACCGCACTCCGTGGACACGTGTGGTCTTCGCTCCGTACCCCTGCCGTTTACCCGTTGAGCAGCGGCTTGAGCAGCTCGCCGACGGCGGTCACCTGGCCGGGGTGGTACCCGTCGATGCTGGTGACGGGGCTGAGGATGACACCGTCGACGCCGGCGTCGAGCACCTTCTCCTTCACCTGCTCGGCGACCTGCTCGGGGCTGCCGAAGACCGCCTGCTGCCGGAAGTCCTCCGGAATGAACTCGGCGGTGACGCCCTCGCCGATGATCGCGACGACGAGCATGCTCGTCTCGAGCGTCGCCGGATCCCGGTCGATCTTCTCGCAGTTCTCCTTGACCACCTGGAGCTTGCGGGGGAGCTCGTCGAAGCCGGCGATGATGTTGAGGTGGTCGAAGTGCTTGGCGGCCAACGGAATCGTCTTCTTCTCGCCGCTGCCGCCGATCATCAGCGGAATGTGGTCCCGGAAGCGTGGCTCGGCCATCGCCTCCTGGGTCTTGTAGTACTTGCCGGAGAACGTCGGCCGCTCGCCCTCGAGCATGGGCAGGATGATCTGCAGCGCCTCGCCGAGGCGGTTGAAGCGGTCGGTGAAGGTGCCGAAGTCATAGCCCAGCGAGTCGTGCTCGAGCTCGAACCAGCCGGTGCCGATGCCGAGGATCGCGCGGCCCTGGCTGATCACGTCGAGCGTGGTGATCGCCTTTGCGAGCAGCGTCGGGTTGCGATAGGTGTTGCCGGTGACGAGGGTGCCGAGCTGCACGCTCTCGGTGGACGCCGCCAGGGCGCCGAGGGCGGTGTAGGCCTCGAGCATCGGCTGGTCGGGCGTGCCGAGTCCGGGCAGTTGGTAGAAGTGGTCCATCACGAAGACGGAGTCGAAGCCGGCGGCCTCGGCTTCCTGCGCCTGGGCGATCACCGTGGGAAAGAGCTGCTCGATACCGGTGCCGTAAGAGAAGTTGGGGATCTGAAGTCCGAGTCGAATGGTCACCTGTGTGACCCTAACCACGCCAACCGGAACGGGAACCCCGTTTCGCTGTGGGCTGACGCCGGAATAAATCCGGCGTCAGGCGAAGCTGGCGAGCGCCCCGTGGCTGACGTGCAACGTCTGCCCGGTGATGTGGCGTGCCGCGGGTGTGGTTAGGAACAACGCCAATCGGGTGATCTCGTCGGCGACCGAGGGCGAGGCGCCCGCGATGCCGTCGTACCCAGGCTCGGCACCCCGCCCCGACGCGATCGCGTTGAGCGTGATTCCCCGGATCCCGAAGTGGGTCGCTTGTCCCGCAGTCCAATTCGACAACGCGGCCTTGATGGCAGCTTCTGGGCTGCCCTCGGTGGCGTTGTCGCCGACGACGTTGACGATCGAGCCGCCCGAGCGCAAATGGTCACCGAGGATCTGAACGGTCAACACGGCCGACAACACGGTGGTGTCCAGCGCCGTCCGCCACGCCGCTGCACGCTCGCCAAGCGAGTAAGTGCGGGGGTCGCCGCCATCCCAGCGGTGCGCAGGCACGTTGACGATCGTGTCGAGGTGGTGGGGGAATTGGCTGCGCGCCTCTTCGAGGCTGGCCGGGTCGGTGTTGTCGAAGACGATCGAGTCGACGTCGAGTTCCTTGGCGGCCACCTCGAGCTCGTCACGCCGTGAGCCCGCTATGACGACCTGGTGCCCAGCGTCACGGAATCCACCGGCGATGATGCGCCCCAGTTCGGTGTCACCACCGGTAAGCAGCACGTCCATCGTCCCGACCTCCTCGTGTTCGACGCTGAACCCAGCGAGTCGCCAGTGATGTTACTGGACAGTAGCTACTGGACGAAACGCGACGCGCGTGCAACCGGTGACTGCGCCATTAGGGTTCCTACCGTGACAGGAATCCGCCGTGCGCTCGCCATCCTTTCGGTGCTGCTCCTCGCCGTATTGACCGCGTGCGGGTCGGATTCCGGCGCCCCCGCCGGTCGCTCGCTGACGGTGTACGCGGCGGCCTCGCTGAAGAAGACGTTCACCGACATCGGTGCACGTTTCGAGACAGACAACCCGGGATGGTCGGTCGACTTCACCTTCGCCGGGTCGTCGGACCTGGTTACCCAGCTGACCCAGGGCGCCAAGGCCGACGTCTTCGCCTCGGCCGACACCACCAACATGGACAAGGCGGCGGCGGCCGGGCTGCTGTCGGGTGCACCGGTGAACTTCGCCACCAACACCCTCGTCATCGTGACCGCGCCGGACAACCCCAGGAAGGTGGCGGCGTTCGCCGACCTGGCCAAGCCGGGCCTGTCCGTGGTGGTGTGCGCACCGCAGGTGCCGTGCGGTTCGGCCACCGAGAAGGTCGAACGGGCCACCGGGGTGACGCTTGACCCAGTCAGTGAGGAGTCCTCGGTGACCGACGTGCTGACCAAGGTGACCAGCGGGCAGGCCGACGCCGGCGTCGTCTACGTGACCGACGCCCGCGGCGCGGGGGAGAAGGTGGTGACGGTCGCCTTCGCCGAATCCTCGGCCGCGGTCAACACCTATCCGATCGCGGTGTTGACCACCGCGACCGATGCGGCGGCAGCCAAGAAGTTCGTCGACCTGGTGACCGGTGACGCCGGGCGGAAGGTGCTGTCGCAGGCGGGCTTCGCCGCACCTTGACCAACTCGGGCGGTCTGCCGCGATGGATCTACGTCCCCGCCGTACTCGGTGCGGCGTTCGTCGTCCTTCCGTTGGTCGCGATGGCCGCCAGGGTCGACTGGTCGCGGTTCTGGTCGCTGATAACCAGCGGCTCGTCGCTGAGTGCGCTCGAACTCAGCGTCAAGACCGCCGCCGCCAGTACGGCGCTCTGCATCCTGTTCGGCGTGCCGATGGCAATGGTGTTGGCCCGCAGCCAGTCTCGCGCGATTCGGTGGGCGAGGCCGCTGATCCTGCTGCCGCTGGTGCTGCCGCCGGTGGTGGGCGGCATCGCACTGCTCTACGCCTTCGGGCGACTCGGCCTGCTGGGTGAGTATCTCGAGGCGGCAGGCATCCGGATCGCGTTCACCACCACCGCGGTGGTGCTGGCGCAGACGTTCGTTTCGCTGCCGTTCCTCGTCATCGCGCTCGAGGGTGCCGCCCGGACGGCCGGGGCGGACTTCGAGGTCGTCGCCGCGACGCTTGGGGCCAGGCCGACCGCGGTGTGGTGGCGGGTGACGCTGCCACTGCTGGCGCCCGGCCTGGCCTCTGGTGCGGTGCTGGCGTTCGCCCGTGCCCTCGGCGAGTTCGGCGCGACGCTGACGTTCGCCGGGTCGCGCGAGGGCGTGACGCGCACGCTCCCGTTGGAGATCTACCTTCAGCGGGAGGTGGACGCCGATGCCGCCGTGGCGCTTTCGGTCCTGCTGGTCGCGGTCGCCGCCGTCGTGGTTATCGGCCTGGGCAGCCGCAGGCTCAAGGTGGGTGGAGCCAGTGGCTGGCGGTAACCGATGAGCGGCGTCGAACTACGGGCGCGAGTCGAGAGCCGGGACCTCGACGTCGCCTTCGCGGTGGCGCCCGGCGAGGTGCTGGCGGTCCTCGGACCCAACGGGGCGGGAAAGTCCACCGCGCTGCACGTGATCGCCGGCTTGGTTCGTCCGGACGTGGGGTCGGTCCGCGTCGCCGATCGAACCCTGACCGATTCCTCGGCAGGCGTTCACGTCGCGACGTTCGACCGCCGCGTCGGGCTCTTGATGCAGGACCCGCTGCTGTTTCCGCACCTCTCGGTGGCTGCCAACGTGGCGTTCGGAGCCCGCAGCGGAAAACGGTTGAGCCGCAAGGCGTCCCGAGACGTGGCCGCGCACTGGCTTGCCGAGGTGGACGCGGCGGACCTCGCGGACCGCAAGCCGCGCCGGCTGTCCGGCGGGCAGGCCCAACGCGTTGCCCTGGCTCGCGCGCTGGCCGCCGACCCGGAGGTGTTGCTTCTCGACGAACCGCTGACCGGCCTCGACGTGGGGGTGGCGGCGGCGATGCGCGCGGTGTTGCGCCGGGTGCTGGTCCGGGACGGACGTTCGTCGGTGCTCGTCACGCACGACCTTCTCGACGTGGTGACGCTCGCCGACCGGGTGGTCGTCCTGGAAGCCGGCCGCGTGGCCGAATCCGGGCCGACGGCCACGGTGCTGAGCGCGCCGCGCAGCAGCTTCGGCGCGCAGTTCGCGGGCATCAACCTGGTCAACGGTCGACTCGGCGAGGACTCCGCGCTGGTGACCGGTTGGCAGCAGGTGTGGCACGGCACCCTCGACGACGGCCTTGACGGCGGGGGCGCCGTCGCCACCTTCCATCCCTCTGCGGTGGCCGTGTACCGCGACGAGCCGCACGGCAGCCCACGCAACACCGTCGAGGTGGTGATTGCCGAGCTCGACGGCCGCGGTCCGGCCATCAGGGTCAGGGCTGAGCGTCAGCCAGACGGCTCGCCGGGGTTGGCCGCGGACATCACCGCCGAGTCGGCGACCGATCTGCGGCTGGGGCCGGGGCAGCGGGTGTTCTTCACCGTGAAGTCGCAGGAAGTGTCGATTCATCCCGCCCGGTAACGGCGGGCGACGCGATCACGATCAACCCAGAGCAGACACCCGCGCACCGCGCGGGCGCTGCGCCGTGCGCGCACGCGCCCAGCAACCTGCTTTCTGGGTCCTCGCCATACGGTTTCGCCGCACAGCAATCTCCAAGTTTGGCACTTCATTCGCAACTCACACTTGCGTCACGGCCGTAACACGGTAGTTTCTTCCTCATGCTGCACCCTCCTCGACGCAGGCGCTTCCGCAAGGCACTGGCCACGGCCGCCCTGGCTGGCCTCACTGCCGCGACAGTCGCACTTCCCGGTTCCGTCGCTCACGCCGATCCCGTTCCGGCGCCCGAGCCGGTTCCGGCCCCGGCGCCCGCCCCTGCGCCGGCGCCACTGCCGGCCCCCGCTCCCGTGCCGGCTCCCGCGCCTGCCCCGGTGGATCCGAACGCACCGCCACCGCCGCCCGCCGATCCCAACGCCGCGCCGCCGGTGGATCCGAATGTGCCGCCCGCTCCGCCACCAGAGCCGGGCCGCGTCGACAACGCCGCGGGCGGCTTTAGCTACGTCGTCCCGGCGGGCTGGAAGGTCTCGGACAACACGCAGCTGTCGTACGGACAGGCCTTGCTCACCAAGGTCCCCGAGGCGGGAGCAGAGGCACCGTCGGACACCAGCGTCCTGCTCGGTCGTCTCGACCTGAAGCTCTTCGCAGGCGCCGAGACCGACAACGCGAAGGCCGCCACCCGGTTGGCGTCCGACATGGGCGAGTTCTTCATGCCGTTCGCCGGCACCCGTCAGGGTCAGGAAGCGGGCCCGCTCGACGCGGCCGGGCTGCCCGGCGCGTTCTCGTCCTACGAGGTCAAGTTCACCGACCCGGCCAAGCCCAACGGTCAGATCTGGGCTGGCGTCGTCGGTGACGTCCCACCCCCGGGAGCGCCCCGCGGTCAGCGGACTCCCGAGCGCTGGTTCGTCGTGTGGCTCGGCTCGGCGAACCACCCGGTCGACAAGGGTGCAGCGGCGACGCTCGCGCAGTCGATCCGCTCGTTCACGCCGCCGCCACCTCCGCCGCCGCCTGCGCCGGATCCCAACGCACCCGCGCCTGATCCCAACGCGCCGCCGGCCCGTCCCGGCGTCGGCGTCCCTGTCCCCGTGACGGACGCGCCTCCCGGAATGATGCCGGCCGGCTGACCCGGATGACCGTCATTGCGGCAACGGAGTTTCTGGCCGCCCCGCCCATGTTCGAGGCGGTGAGCTGGTTCGCGTACATCGTCATCGGCGGTATCGCGGGCTGGCTCGCCGGCAAGATCGTCAAGGGCGGTGGCCAGGGGATCCTGCTCAACGTGTTGGTCGGCGTCGTCGGCGGTTTCCTCGGCGGGTTCATCCTGTCGAAGCTGGGTTTCGACGTCGCGTCGGGCCGAAAGTGGTTTACCTTCTTCACCGCTCTGCTTGGAGCGGTCATCCTGCTGTGGGTCGTCGGCCTCGTCAGGGGCGGTTCGCGCAAGGGCTAGCGGGACCGCTCAGGTAGAGAGGTGCCAGACCGCTGCCGCGGCGAGTGCGCCAAGGCCGTTGAGCGACCAGTGCAACGCGATCGGCGCGATCAGGCTGCCGCTGCGCCTGCGCAGCCACGTGAAGACGAATCCGGCCGCGCCCGTGGCGATCACGGCCATCACAATGCCTGCGACCATGCCGAGGACACCCGAGCCAAATAGATCGGTGAAGCCGACGTTGCTGCTGGTCAAGCCAAACGACGTGGCGATGTGCCACATGCCGAACAGGACCGAACCCGCGGCCGCGACTCCCCGGAAACCCCAGGCCCGGTCGAGTGCGCCGTGCAGCACCCCGCGAAACGCGAGCTCCTCGGGGATCACCGTTTGCAGCGGAATGATGATCATCGACGCGAGCAGCGCCCCGGACATGGTGGCGTAGTGGTCGTTCATGAACATCGGACGGGTCCACGGGAGCATCGCTCCGACGCCGATGACCGTCCCGACCAGGGCGACGGCGCCGACGGCGTACCAGGCGCCGGAGCGCCAATGGTCGCGGCCAAGTCCCAGTTCCGTCCAGCCCAAGCCTCTCGAGCGCACCAGAAGCACGAGGCCGATCGCGGCTGCCGGAACCACGACGACGTTGGCGAGAGGGGTCGTGAAGTGTGCGAGAAGGTTCGTCATGATCAGCACGACCACCACGACGCCGACGTCGACGTACACCCGGAAGTGATGCAGTGCCGCCAGCTGACCTATCAGCGGATGGGGCGGCGCTTCGGCCGTTGCGACGTCGGACATAACCCGCTGAGCATACGTGAGCAGCCCATGTCTGCAGGTCAATGCCGCTTTCTTGTAGTTGTCGCCGTCGGTCGCCGACCCGGCCCGAGCGGCCAACGGCTGCTGAACGATACTGATCCGCATGCTTGACACGTGTCAGCTTTTGTCGTCGACCAGGGTGCTGGACCTCGGCGGCCCGAATTCGGACGGTGTCGGCAGGATCTTCGCCGACCTGGGAGCCGACGTACTAGTGGTCGAGACGCCGGGCGGGGCGCCACATCGAGCAGCCCGGCCGACCGTGGCGGGGGCGTCGGTCGCGTTTGCGCTGAACAACGCGAACAAGCGCAGCATCGTGCTCGACCCCGCCGACGCGGGCGACCGCGAGCGCTTCGCCGACCTGGTCGCCACCGCTGACATCCTGGTAGACGGCGGGGGAGCGGCAGGCGCCTCGGCCTACGGGCCGTCGGTCTCCGACCTTGCGGAGCGGCACCCGCACCTCGTCGCGCTCGAAATCACCGACTTCGGGACGACGGGTCCGCACGCCGGCTGGCTGGGCACCGACGCCGTGTTCTATGCGATGTCGACGGCGTTGTCGCGGTCTGGTCCGACGGTGGGCCGCCCCGTGTTGCCGCCCTCCGGGCTGGCCTCCTCGACGGCCGCAGTTCAGGCGGCCTGGGTGGCCCTCGTTGCGTACTACCACCGATTGCGTTCCGGCAGCGGCGACTACGTCGACTTTTCGCGCTACGAAGCCGTCGTCCAGTGCCTCGATCCACCGTTCGGGTCGGAGGGGCAAGCGGCCGTCGGGCAGAAGAAGTCCGGCGAGCTGTGGCGAGGACGCCCGCGCAACCAGCAGATCTACCCGACGTTCCCGTGTCGCGACGGGTTCGTCAGGATCTGCCTGCTGTCGGCACGGCAGTGGCACGGCATGCGCGCCTGGCTCGGCGAACCCGAGCAGTTCGCCGATCCGAAGTTCGAGACGATCATCGCCCGCTTCCTGGCGTCGGCGGAACTCAACGCCGCGATCGGAGAGCTGTTCGCACCCCAGACGATGGACGCCCTCGTCGCCGAGGGACAGCGACGAGGCGTGCCCATCGCCGCGGTGTTCACCCCAGCGGAAGCGTTGGCCTCGGAGCACTTTCAGGCCGTCGGCGCGCTGACCGACGTCGAGATCGGCGCTGACACGGCGCTGTCGGTGCCTGCCGGACCCTTCGTCGTCGACGGCCGGCGGGCCGGAATCACGCGACCCAGCCCGCAGCCGGGAGGCGGAGACGGCGGCTGGTCGGAGACCGTCCGCCGGACGGGTGCGCCGACCGTCGAGCCGGGCCGTCGGCCGTTCGAGGGGTTGCGCGTACTCGACCTCGGCGTCATCGTCGCGGGCGGGGAACTCGGTCGCCTGTTCGCCGACCACGGCGCCGAGGTGATCAAGGTCGAGAGCGCGGCGTATCCCGACGGCCTTCGCCAGACCCCGCCCGGGCAACCCATGAGCAGATCGTGGGCGCTGACCCATCGCAACGAGTCCAGCCTCGGCCTGGATCTGCGTTCCCCGGAGGGGGCCGCGCTCTTTCGGCGCATGGTGTCGGCCTCGGACGCGGTGTTCGCCAACTTCAAGCCGGGAACGCTTGCGGCCCTGGGCTTCTCCCATGACGAGCTGACGAAGGTCAACCCGCGCATCGTGTTGGCCGAGAGCAGCGCGTTCGGCTCGACAGGGCCGTGGAGCGATCGAATGGGCTACGGCCCGCTGGTGCGGGCCACCACCGGCGTCAGTCGACTGTGGACCTCGGGGGATCCCGAGGACACCGGGTTCTACGACTCGACGACCATCTTCCCCGACCACGTCGTCGCACGAATCACGGCGATCGCCACCCTTGCTGCCTTGATCGACCGGGGCGATTCCGGTGCCCACGTTCACATCTCGCAGGCCGAGGCCGCCGTCAACCAGCTCGCCACGTCCTACGTCGTCGACACCGCCAGGGCCGCGGGGCTCGCCGTCATCGACGACGACGCGCTGCACGGCGTGTACCCGTGTGCCGGTGACGACGAGTGGTGCGTGATCTCCGTGCGGTCGGACGTCGACCGGGTGGCATTGGCGGGGGCTCTCGGCGTGGCCGAGTTACCATCTGCAACAGAAGAATTCGTCGACCTGGTTGGACGGTGGACGGTCGCCAGGGGCAAGGCCGAGGTCGTCGAGGCGGTGCAGGCGGCAGGTGTTCCCGCCGGACCGATGAACCGCGCGGTGGACGTCCTCGCCGATCCGCAGCTCGTCTTCCGCGGGCTGTACGCAGACATGGTGCATCCGCTGTTCGCGGCACCCATGTCGAGCGAGACCCACCCGGCACCGTTCCGGCGGATTCCCGATGCGCCCATGCGGCCCGCCCCGATGCCGGGCGAACACACTCGACAGGTCGTCGGTGAGGTGCTCGACCTCGACGCGACCGAGACCGGCCGCCTGATCGCCGAGGGCGTGCTCTTCACGTGGACCCCCAACCCCCCGCTCGCGTAACGGAAGAAAGGCCATCGTGCCCCTTGATCCCAGAACACCAGTGCTCGTCGGCTACGGACAGGTCAGCCAGCACGACAGCGACCCGACGGTGGAGCCCGTCGACCTGATGGAGCGGGCGGCCCGCGCCGCCGTCGACTCCAAGGTGCTCGAAGCCGTCGAATCGGTGCGCATCGTCAACCTGCTGTCGTGGCGGTACCGCAATCCTGGTGTGCTGCTTGCTGAACGGATCGGAGCGACTGGAGCCGAGGGTCGCTACACCAGCATCGGCGGCAACGTGCCGCAGTCCCTGGTCAACCAGGCGTGCCTGGACATTCAGGCGGGCAGCGTGGACACCGTGCTGATCGCGGGTGCCGAGACGTGGCGTACCCGGACGAAGGTCCGGGCGGCGGGCGGCAAGCTTCACTACACGCAGCAGGACGACTCCGTGCCGGTGCCGCACGGCGCCGACGACGAGTTCGTCCTGGCGGGGCCGGTCGAGCTCCGCATTCAGCTGGACCGGCCGTCGTACGTCTACCCGATGTTCGAACAGGCGTTGCGGATTTCGGCGGGGGCAACGCCAGACGAACACCGCCGCCGGATCGGTGAACTCTGGGCGGGGTTCAGCGCCGTCGCCCAGGGCAACCCGCACGCCTGGAACCGCAATCCCGTGACCGCCGAGGAGATCTCGGAGCCCAGCACAAGTAACCGGATGATCAGCTGGCCGTACACCAAGCTGATGAACTCCAACAACATGGTCGACCAGGGCGCCGTGCTGATCCTGACGTCGGTTGAAAGGGCCCAGCAGCTCCAGATCCCCACGGAGAGTTGGGTGTTCCCGTATGCCGGAACCGACGCGCATGACACCTATCTGATCGCCGAGCGGGCCGCGTTCGACCGGTCGCCGGCCATCCGCATCGCCGGCGGTCGGGCGCTCGAATTGGCGGGCAAGGGCGTCGAGGAGATGGACTTCGTCGACCTGTACTCGTGCTTCCCGTCGGCCGTGCAGGTGGCGGCGCGCGAACTCGGAATCCCGCTCGACGGCGACCGCGCGCTGACCGTCACCGGCGGCCTGACGTTTGCGGGTGGACCGTGGAACAACTACGTCACCCATTCCATCGCCACGATGGCCGAGCGGCTGGTGGCCTCGCCAGGAACGCTGGGCCTGGTGACGGCCAACGGTGGCTACCTGACCAAGCACAGCTTCGGTGTCTACGGCACCGAGCCGCCGACGGGCGAGTTCCGTTGGGAGGACGTGCAATCCGCGGTCGACGCCGAGCCGACCGTGGTTGCCGAGGATCATTGGGAAGGTGTCGGGACCGTCGAGTCGTGGACGACGCCGGTCAGTCGCGAAGGCGCGGCCGAGAAGGTCTTCCTCGCGGTGCGAACTCCCGACGACACCCGCGCACTCGCCGTCGTCACCGACGCGTCGGAAGCCGAGACGAGCGTTCGCGAAGACATCGCGGGTGTGAAGGTCCGGGTCAACGCCGACGGGACCGCCACCCTCCTGTAGCCCACCCCCGGCGAGTTGCGGCGTTTCAGGAGCGCTGAGCGCTCCTGAGCGACCGCAAATCGCGGTGGGCACGGTGTTGACTTCGTCGCCGCCGCTGCATATGGTGAGCGCCATCACGTATTGAAACGTTTCAATCCAGCTGGAGGCGAGTGGTGGTTCAAGCCGCGGTCACTCGGGTGTGCTTCGTCCTGCACCTCAAGCCCGAACGCGTCGACGAGTATGTCGCCGCCCACGAACACGTCTGGCCCGAGATGCTCGAGGCGCTGAGCGACGCCGGCTGGCACAACTATTCGCTGTTCGTCCGACCCGACGACGGGCTCGTCGTGGGATACCTCGAAACCGACGACTTCGCGGCCGCACAGTCACGCATGGCCGCCACCGAGGTCAACGCGCGCTGGCAGGCCGGCATGTCCGACTTCTTCGAGAACCCCGCGGGGGTCCAACCCGACCAGGCGATGACGCCGCTCACCGAGTACTTCCACCTCGACTGAAGGAACCCATGAAAATCGGAGCACGCACGACGACGGGTTGGCGGGCGACCATTGCGGTCGCCATGTCCAACTACATCGAGGCCGGGTCGATCATCGCGATCGCCACCAGCCTGGCCTTCTGGCAGTCGGAGTTCAACATTGGCAACTTCGCGGTCGGACTCCTGGCGGCGTTGAGCGCCAACGCGTTCGGCGCGGCCATCGGCGCGATCCTCGGCGGTCCGCTGTGTGACCGGTACGGCCGCAAGGCTATCTACACCTACGACCTGCTGGTCTACATGGCCGGCGTGCTGCTCGCCGCGTTCGCCGTCAACTACGCAATGCTGTTGGCCGCCTTCGTGATCACCGGCCTCGCCGTCGGCGCGGGCGTCCCCGCGTCGTGGACCTACATCGCCGAGCAGGCGCCGACCGACGGCCGCGCCAAGCACGTCGGCACCGCCCAGTTGGCCTGGTCGGTTGGCCCACTGATCGGCTTCGGGCTGGCTGCCGCACTGGCGCCCATGGGTCTGCTCGGGTCACGCCTGATCTTCCTGCACCTCTTCGTCGTCGCCGCCGTCGTCTGGTGGGTGCGCCAGGGTCTCGCGGAGTCGACTATTTGGACCGAGGAAGGTCGGCAGGAATCTGCTCCCGTGGCCAACGCGGTAGGCCTGCGCGGGCTGCGTGGTCTGTTCTCTCGCAAGGTCAACATCGCCGCGCTGCTGTTCCTTGGCGGCATCTACCTGTTCTGGAACACCGTCGCCGGTCAGGCGGGCATCTTCATGCCCCGCGTCTACGACGCCGCCGGACTGCACAGCCCCGTCGCCCAGAACATGCTGCAGGTTCTGGTGTGGGGCTGCACCGTAGCCGCGACCTACTTCGGTTTCATGCGGTACGCCGACCGGATGTCGCAGCGGCTGCTGTACGTCATCGGCGCCGCCCTCGGCATCGTCGGATGGATCGTGCTGGTGGCGTTCACCGACGGTGGCGTGCCGACGATGCTGGCGTTCGCCGTCCTGTGGGGTGTCTCGGCGGGTATTGGCGCGCAGGCGTTCTACAGCCTCTGGGCGAGCGAGCTGTTCGCCACCCCGTATCGGGCCAGTGCCCAGGGCGTGATGTTCTGCGTCGTGCGTAGTTTCACCGGTCTGCTGAGCTACTTCTTCCCGACGTTACTGGCGGTCACCGGGCTCACGGGTGTTGGACTTCTGCTCATCGGCCTGCTGACAGTGGCACTGGTGATCGGCGCCGTTTGGGCTCCTGAGACGAGGGGAAAGTCATTGCGGCAGATCGAACTCGAGCGGTACGGCCCACAGGCGAGCGCAGCGACGGACAATGACGGTGTGGAGAGTTCGACCGCGACGGAGGAGGCAGTCCGATGAATCTGCTTGACAATGTGGCCATCGAACTGCCCTCGTGGGCGTTCGGAAACTCCGGCACTCGATTCAAGGTGTTCGGCACGCCCGGCACCCCGCGCACGGTCGAAGAGAAGATCGCCGACGCGGCGACGGTGCACCGCTTCACCGGGATGGCGCCCACGGTCGCCCTGCACATCCCGTGGGACCGGGTCGACGACTACGCCGCCCTCGCCGCGCACGCCGCCGAGCACGGCGTGGCGCTGGGGACCGTGAACTCCAACACCTTCCAGGACGACGACTACAAGTTCGGCAGCCTGACCCACGTCGACAAGATGGTCCGGCAGAAGGCGATCGACCACCACCTGGCCTGTATCGAGATCATGAACCAGACCGGTTCGCAGGATCTGAAGATCTGGTTGGCGGACGGCACCAACTATCCCGGACAGGGTGACATCCGCGGGCGTCAGGACCGGCTGGCCGAGTCGCTGGCCACCATCTACCAGCACATCGGCGAAGGCCAGCGAATGGTGTTGGAGTACAAGTTCTTCGAGCCCGCGATGTACATGACCGACGTACCGGACTGGGGCACCTCCTACGTGCAGGTCTCGGCTCTCGGCGAGCGCGCAAAGGTGTGCCTCGACACCGGACACCACGCGCCCGGCACCAACATCGAGTTCATCGTCGCGCAGCTGCTGCGGCTGGGGAAGCTGGGGTCGTTCGACTTCAACTCCCGGTTCTACGCCGACGACGACCTCATCGTCGGGGCGGCCGATCCGTTCCAGCTGTTCCGCATCATGTTCGAGGTGATCCGCGGCGGTGGTCTTGACGCTGGCAGCGACCTGTCGCTGATGTTGGACCAATGCCACAACGTCGAGGCGAAGATCCCCGGCCAGATCCGCTCGGTGCTCAACGTGGCCGAGATGACCGCCCGGGCACAGCTCGTCGACACGGACGCGCTGGCCGTCGCGCAAGAATCCGGTGACGTGCTCGGCGCCAACGAGATCTTCATGGACGCGTTCTACACCGACGTCCGACCGGCGATGGCTCAGTGGCGCGCCGACCGCGGCCTCCCCGAACATCCGATGCGTGCCTTCGCCGAATCGGGCTACCAGGACACCGTTGCCGCCGAACGCGTCGGCGGCACCCAATCTTCGTGGGGAGCATGACCACCATGACGAATCCAACCGTCGCCGAGCTGATCGCCCGATCCAACCGACTGGGCTCCGACCCGAAGAACACCAACTACGCCGGAGGCAACACCTCGGCCAAGGGCTCCGAGGTAGACCCCGTGACCGGTGCACCCGTAGACCTGTTGTGGGTCAAGGGTTCCGGTGGCGACCTAGGCACCCTCACCGAGAACGGACTGGCCGTCCTGCGGCTGGACCGCATGCGCGCGCTGGTCGACGTCTACCCCGGCGTCGAACGGGAAGACGAGATGGTCGCGGCGTTCGACTACTGCCTGCACGGACGGGGTGGCGCGGCCCCGTCAATCGACACGGCGATGCACGGTCTCGTCGACGCGGCTCACGTCGACCACTTGCACCCCGACTCCGGCATCGCGTTGGCCACGGCCGCCGACGGCGAGGCGCTGACCAAGCAGATCTTCGGCGATCGCGTGGTGTGGATCCCGTGGCGTAGGCCAGGTTTCCAGCTGGGCCTCGACATCGCCGAGATCAAGGCGCACAACCCGCAGGCGATCGGCACCATCCTCGGTGGCCACGGCATCACCGCGTGGGGCGACACGTCGGCCGAGGCCGAGGCGCGCTCGTTGGAGATCATCGACACGGTGCAGCGCTATCTGGACGCCAACGGTCGACCCCAGCCCTTCGGTTCGCCGTTGGACGGTTACGGCGCGCTGCCCGACGACGCGCGCCACGCCAAGGCCGCCGAGCTGGCCCCGTTCATCCGTGGCCTCGCCTCGGCCGACAAGCCTCAGGTAGGCCACTTCACCGACGACCCGCGAGTGCTCGAATTCCTTTCCAGCAGTGAGCATCCGAGGTTGGCCGCGCTGGGCACCAGTTGCCCCGACCACTTCCTGCGGACCAAGGTCAAGCCGATGGTGCTCGACCTGCCCGCCGATGCGTCGGTCGACGACGCCAAGGCCAGGTTGACCGAACTGCACGAGCAGTACCGTGCCGACTACGCCGGCTACTACGAGCGGCACGCCTCGCCCGAATCGCCCGCCATGCGTGGTGCCGACCCGGCGATCGTGCTGATTCCCGGTGTCGGAATGTTCAGCTACGGCAAGGACAAGCAGACCGCGCGCGTCGCGGGGGAGTTCTACCTCAACGCGATCAACGTGATGCGCGGCGCGGAGGCGATCTCGACGTACGCCCCCATCGACGAGGCGGAGAAGTTCCGCATCGAGTACTGGGCGCTGGAGGAGGCCAAGCTTGCGCGGATGCCCAAGCCGAAGCCGCTGGCCACCCGCATCGCGCTGGTCACCGGAGCCGCATCGGGCATCGGCAAGGCCATCGCGGAACGCCTGGCCGCCGAGGGCGCATGCGTCGTCATCGCCGACCTGGACGCCGAGAAGGCGAGTGCCGCAGCCGAACAGATCGGCACCACCGACGTGGCGATCGGGATCGCCGCCGACGTCACCGACGAGGCTGCCGTCCAGGCAGCGGTCGACGCGACCGTGCTGGCGTTCGGCGGGATCGACATCGTGGTCAACAACGCAGGCCTTTCGCTGTCGAAGTCGCTGCTGGAGACCACGGCGGCCGACTGGGACCTGCAGCACAACGTGATGGCCCGTGGCTCGTTCCTGGTCTCGAAGGCCGCGGCCCGCGCGCTGATCGACCAGAAGCTGGGCGGCGACATCATCTACATCTCGTCGAAGAACTCGGTGTTCGCCGGTCCCAACAACATCGCCTACTCGGCGACCAAGGCCGACCAGGCACACCAGGTGCGGTTGCTGGCCGCCGAACTGGGCGAGCACGGCATCAAGGTCAACGGCATCAACCCCGATGGCGTCGTTCGTGGCTCCGGCATCTTCGCGGGTGGATGGGGCGCGAAGCGGGCTGCGGTCTACGGGGTGCCGGAGGAAGAGCTGGGCGCCTACTACGCCCAGCGCACCCTCCTGAAACGTGAAGTGCTGCCGGAGAACATCGCCAACGCGGCGTTCGCGCTGTGCACCTCTGACTTCTCGCACACGACCGGGTTGCACGTGCCGGTGGATGCGGGCGTGGCCGCCGCGTTCCTCCGATGAGCGCTTGCGCGAAGAGCGACGGCCGCCGATGAGCGCTTGCGCGAAGAGCGACGACCGCCGATGAGCACCGGCCGGTTCGTCGCAGTCGACCTCGGTGCCACCAGCGGCCGGGTCATGCTGGCCGACGTCGGACGCGGCACCCTGGAGATGCGCCAGATGAACCGGTTCGCCAACGATCCGGTGTACCTCTGGAACGGCCGGCGCACGGCGATGCACTGGGACCTGCCCGGCTTGTTCGGCAACGTGTGCACGGGTCTGGCCGAGGCGAGTCGCGTCGCGCCCGACGTGACGAGCGTCGGGGTGGACTCGTGGGCCGTCGACTACGGCCTGCTGCGCGATGGCAAATTGCTTGGGCTGCCCTATAACTACCGAGACGCCCGGTGCGCGCTCGGCGCCGACGCCGTGCACGAGACGCTGCCGCAGGAGCGCATCCACGCGCGCAACGGGTTGCAGTTCATGGCGTTCAACACGATGTTCCAGTTGGCTGCCGACAAGCTCGAGGGTCTGCTCGACCTTGCCGACACTGCGCTTCTGGTACCCGACCTGATCGGCTACTGGCTGACCGGGCGCGCCGCGACGGAGCGGACCAACGCCTCGACCACCGGGCTGCTCGGCGTCGATGGCACGTGGGACACCGAGCTGGAGTCGATGCTCGGGCTGCCGGGAGGCCTGTTCCCCGACCTGGCCGAGCCTGGCGCCGAGCTCGGGACCGTGCTGCCCGACCTTGCCGATCGGGTGGGGTTCGGCAGCGGTCTGCGGGTGACCACCGTGGCGTCCCATGACACGGCCTCGGCCGTCGTCGCCATTCCGATGGACGCAGCGTCGGCGGCCTACGTCTCCTGCGGCACCTGGGCGCTGGTCGGGGTTGAGTTGGACGCGCCGGTGATGAGCGCCGACGCCCGCACCGCCAACTTCACCAACGAAGTCGGTGCCGACGGCCGAATCCGCTTCCTGCGCAACGTGATGGGCCTTTGGCTGCTCAGCGAATCGGTGCGCCACTGGGAGCGTGACGGCTCGCGCGTCGACCTGCCCGTCCTGCTGGAGCAGGCCGCGGCGTGCTCGCCGCCTACCGAGGTGTTCGACGGCGACGACCCGCGGTTCGTCGAACCAGGGGACATCCCGGGTCGGATCGCGGAGTGGTATGGCGAGCGCGGTCTGCCCGCGCCTCAGAGTCGCCCCGAGATGGCCCGCGCCATCGTGGAGAGTCTCGCCGCCGGCTTCGCCAGGGGCGTCGAGCAGTCGGCCGCCCTGACCGGTGTGCCCGTCGAGACCGTCCATCTGGTCGGCGGCGGGGCTAGGAACCGGCTGCTGTGTCAGCTGGTCGCCAACCGGGTAGAGAAGCCGGTGGTCGCCGGCCCGGTGGAGGCCACCGCGATTGGCAACGTGCTGCTCCAGGCGCGTGCCAACGGCCTGCTGCATGGCGACCTCGACGACCTACGTGCGACGATGACCACCACGTTGCCCACGGAACGCTTCGAGCCTCGACGGGCTCCGGCAGGAAGGGTATGACGATGAACGACTCGACGAACCACTTGACGAGGCGACGCTTGCCGAGCAGGCACGACTTGGCGCCGCTGATGCAGTTCAAGAAGCCGGAGTTCGACGCGACCAAGCGTCGGCTCGACAAGGCGCTGACCATCGAGGACCTGCGCCGCATCGCCAAGCGGCGCACCCCGCGGGCGGCTTTCGACTACACCGACGGCTCTGCGGAGGCGGAGCTGTCCATCGCCAGGGCGCGGCAGGCGTTTGCCGACGTCGAGTTTCACCCGGCCATCCTTCGGGACGTGTCGAAGGTGAGCACCGGCTGGGACGTCCTCGGCGCGCCGGTGGCACTGCCGTTCGGGATCGCGCCCACCGGGTTCACCAGGATGATGCACACGGAGGGTGAGATCGCCGGTGCGCATGCCGCCGCGCGGGCGGGCATCCCGTTCTCGCTGTCGACGATGGGCACCACCGCCATCGAGGACGTCAAGGCTGCGAACCCGCTGGGCCGCAACTGGTTTCAGCTGTACATGTGGAAGGACCGCGACAAGTCGATGGCGTTGGTCGAGCGTGCGGTGGCCGCGGGCTACGACACGCTGCTGGTCACCGTCGACGTGCCCGTCGCGGGTGCCCGATTGCGCGACAAGCGCAACGGCATGTCGATCCCGCCGGCGCTGACCCTGCGGACCGTCGCCAACGCACTGCCGCGTCCTCAGTGGTGGATCGACTTCCTTACCACCGAGCCGCTGGCGTTCGCGTCGCTCGACCGGTGGTCGGGCACCGTCGCGGAGCTGCTGGACACGATGTTCGACCCCACGGTGACGTTCGAGGACCTCGCGTGGATCAAATCGCAATGGCCAGGCAAGTTCGTGGTCAAGGGCGTGCAGACGGTCGCCGACGCACGCGCCGTCGCCGATCTGGGCGTGGACGCGGTGCTGCTGTCCAATCACGGTGGGCGCCAACTCGACCGGGCGCCCATTCCGTTCCACCTGTTGCCCGAAGTCGTCCGCGAGGTCGGCAAGGACGTCGAGGTCCACCTGGACACCGGCATCATGTCGGGCGCCGACGTGGTGGCCGCGATCGCGATGGGCGCACGGTTCACGTTGATCGGGCGGGCGTATCTTTACGGGCTGATGGCAGGCGGCGAGGCGGGCGTCAACCGGGCCATCGAGATCCTGTCCGATCAGGTCGAGCGGACCATGCGTCTGCTCGGCGTGAACTCACTCGAGGAGCTCACCCCCGCCCACGTCACGCAGCTGGAGCGCCTGGCGCCTCGGCGACCGACGACGAGGGGCTAACCGCGATGGCCGCCGGGATTCGTGACGTCGCAGCAGCGGCATCGGTCTCCGTCGGCACGGTGTCCAACGTGCTCAACGCCCCGGAACGGGTTGCCCCCGCCACCGTCGCGCGGGTGCACGCCGCGATCGAGAAGTTGGGCTTCGTCCGCAACGACGCCGCGCGCCAACTGCGGGCCGGCCAGTCCCGGTGTGTGGGACTGTTGGTCCTCGACGTCGGAAACCCGTTCTTCACCGACGTGGCGCGATCCGCGGAACTTCGCGCGGCACAACACAATCTGGTCGTCTTGTTGGGAACCTCGGACGACGACCCTGGGCGCGAACGGAACTATCTGGACACGTTCGAGGAGCAACGCGTCTTCGGCCTGCTGATCTCACCAGTCGGCGAGGACCTCGACCGCCTCCTCGTGTTGCAGCGACGTGGTGTGCCCGTCGTGCTGGTGGACCGTGACGGCACGGGGACGCCGTTCCCCTCGGTGGCGGTCGACGACGTCGCCGGTGGGCGGCTCGCGGCGCACCATCTGTGCGAGCGCGGACGCCGTCGCATCGCTTACGTCGGTGGCCCCCTCGGCCTACGGCAGGTAGCGGACCGGCTGGCCGGCGCGCGGGCGGCAGTCGACGAATTTCCCGGCACGACACTGGAAGTGGTGCCCACCGACGAACCCAGCGTGCTGGCAGGTCGCGCGGCGGGCGAGCTGTTGTGCGCCCGCCCCGTCGAGCAGCGACCCGACGCGGTCTTCTGCGCCAACGACCTGTTGGCGATCGGGATGCTGCAGGCCTTGGCCAGCAGCGGAGTGAGCGTGCCCGGTGACGTCGCGCTGATCGGCTACGACGACATCGACTTCGCCCGGTCGGCGGCGGTGCCACTGTCGTCGATCCGCCAGCCCAGCGCGGACATCGGGGCCACGGCGCTCGACCTCTTGATGGTCTCGGCGGAGTCGCCCAAGGCCGAGCCGAACCACGTGATGTTCCGTCCGGAGCTGGTCGCCCGCGCGTCGACTACTTGATGGTGTAGCCGCCGTCGATGACGAGGTCCGCACCGTTGACCATGGCTGCGGCGTCGGAAGCCAAGTAGATTGCCGCAGCGGCGATTTCGTCGGGATAGGCGAAGCGCCCGGTGGGGATCAGCTTCTTGAGCGCATCACCCTTCGGGTTGTCCCACGCCTTGATGCCGAGATCGGTCAGCACCACGGTCGGGGAGATGCTGTTGACCCGCACGCCTCGGCCCGCCCATTCCGTGGCGAGCACCTTCGTGATGCCGAGGACGCCGAACTTCGACGCGCAGTAGGCGACGTGTTCCTCGATGGCCACGCTGGCGGCCTGGGATGCCATGTTGACGATCGCGCCGCGACCAGCGGCCAGCATGTGCCTGCCGACGACCTGACACATCAGGAACGTGCCCTTGAGGTTGACGGCCATCGTCGAATCCCAGTCCGCAAGCGAAATCTCCTCAGCCGGTGCGAGTCTGGCGATGCCGGCGCTGTTGACCAGGATGTCGATCTTGCCGTGGTCGGCGATGACGGCAGCCACGGTGCTGTCGACCGATTCGGGGTCGGAGACGTCACAGGTGTATCCGCCGTCGGTGGCGAGATCGGCGACGGCGACCGTGGCTCCCTTGGTCGCGAAGGCAGCCGCGATGGCCGCCCCGATTCCTGAGGCGCCGCCGGTGACCAGGGCGACCCGATCGGTCAGCCGGAAGTCGAAGTCCACGGTGGGCTCGGTTGCATCGGGCATGTCTCTCATCTCTCCTCGTCGGTTGTGGTCATGATCAACTGAGTACTGCTGTGGCGATGTCGATGTCGGTGACCAGCGAGGACACCAGGCCGGAGTTGAGGACCGCTTGGGTGGCGGCGGCCTTTTCCTTGCCTGCCGCGATGGCGATTCTGGTGGGGATCGCGCGCAGCACCGACTCGTCGATTCCCATCCGGCGCTCGTCGAGTCCCGGGACGCGCTGGCCGTCCGCGTCCAAGAGCAGGGCGCAGGTCTCGGCACACACACCGGCCGCTTCCAGGGCGGCAGTCTCGTCGGCGGTCAACGAGTCGTACACCTGGGAGGCGCCCTCGGTCCACGCGCCGACCGAGACGATGGCGCAGCTGACCGACGCATGGCGGGCGGTGGTCTCGCGGATCTGTGGGGTGTCGCCGAGGCTGCGTGCGGTGCGGGCGTCGGTGACCACCAGCGGTGCGTACAACGGCCACGAGTCGCCACCGCTGACTTCGCTGACGCGCCGGACGAGGTCGGTGCCGTTGGAAGTGATGGGACCAGCCATGCCCGTGAGTTGTACGACGTCGCAACGGGGTAGCGACGTCAGGTAGGGCGCGATGTGGGTCAGGGTGCGGCCACAGTCGACGCCGACGACGTCTCCGTCGCGGAGGATGGACTGCAGCAGTTCGGCCATCGCCTTCGCAACGGCGTCGACGTGATCGGCGGCGTTGGTCGAGTCCGCGGAGACGGCGTAGGCGTGCTCGAGTCCGTACTGGCGTTGCAAGGCCGTCGACAGTTCGACGTCGACGGCTCCCGGATTGTGAATCTTGATCTCCACCATGCCGGATTCGAGTGCCTCGTCGAGCATTCTGGCGACCTTGAAGCGAGACAGCCCGAACTCCTCGGCGATCTGAATTCGCGTGCGGCCCTCCAGGTAATAGCGCCGGGCGATGACCGCGCGCTGGAACAGCTCGTCTGGCCCCATGGGTCGCCTCCCGTGACTCCTGAGCCGCTAGGCTCACCCCGTCTTGCACATATGTGCAGAGACATTGACATGTGAGCATACGCATTGCATGATCCACATCACACAGGAATCTCACTAGCAGCAAGGTTGACAGTTGAGCAGCGACGACCACGGTCTCGACGAACAGGGCCTGGCCAACCTCGCCGGTGAGGTGTTGTCCCGGGAGTCCGCCGCCATCGCGGCGCTCGTGGGAGCGGTCGAGTCGAGCATCGTCACCGTCGCCCGCCAGATGATCGCCGTCGCAGGCAAAGTCGTCACCACCGGCTCCGGCACCTCCGGCATCATGGCTGAACGCCTCGCTCACCTCCTATCGGTCTGCGGCACACCCGCGGTGTACCTGCCCTCGATGGACGCGCTGCACGGCGGGATGGGCGCGATCACGCCGTCGGATCTCGTCGTCGCGATCTCGAAGACCGGCCAGAGCAACGAGCTCACCAGCCTCGTCGAGCGCCTCGGCCGTCGCGGCATCCACGTCGTCGCCGTCACCGAGAGCCCCGACTCACCCTTCGCGACCGCGGCGAGCAGCGTCGCCGCGCTGCCGCCGACGCCGTCCGACGCGGACCCCGGTGACATGATCGCGATGGCGAGCACCCTCGCCGTCGGCGCGTGGAGTGACGCCGTGGCCGTCGTGACCATGTCGATGCGGGGTCACACCCTGCGCGACGTCGTCGATGGTCATCCGGCCGGTGGCGTTGGTGCCCGTGGCCACCGTTCCGGCGACGAGTCGGCACCGGTGGTGCGCGGCGCATGACCACAGCGGCGGTAATGGGCGTCGACTCGTCGACGCAATCCTGCAAGGTCGAGATCCGTGACCTCGCCTCGGGGAACATTCTCGGGTCGGGCGCCGCCCCACACCCGCCCGCCTTCCCGCCGTGCAGTGAACAGCATCCACGTGACTGGGTCGCCGCGCTGATCGCCGCCGCGAACCAGGCCATGGCCGCGTGCGCCGAGCGGCCCGACATCCGGGCGATATCGGTTGCGGCGCAATGCCACGGCCTGGTGCTGCTCGACGCGCAGGGCGAGGTGCTCCGCGCCGCCAAGCTGTGGAACGACACGACCGGGGCTCCCAACCTCGCGCGCCTCGTCGAGCGCATCGGTGCCCGCCGCTGGGTCATGCGAATCGGCACCTTGCCGACCGCTGCCTTCACCATCGCCAAGCTGGCGTGGGTCGCCGAGCACGAGCCAGGGCTGCTGGACCGGGTCGACACGATGCTCCTACCGCACGACTACCTGACGTTCTGGTTGACCGGGGAGAAGGTGACCGACCGCTCGGAGGCGTCCGGTACCGGGTACTTCGACGCCGTTGAGGGACAGTGGATTCCGTCTTACCTCGAGGTGGCGGCCGGGCCGAGGGACTGGGCAGCCAAACTTCCGACCGTGCTCGGACCCACCGATGCGGCGGGCCGGGTGTTGCCCGCCAGGTCGGCTCTGCTCGGCATCGGGGACGACGTGGTGGTCGGCGCGGGCGGTGGCGACCAGCATGCCGCCTACCTAGGGCTGGGCCTGACCGACGGAGACCAGTACTTCAGCATCGGCACCTCGGGCGTGGTGGCGACGTCCTCGCGGGGTCCCGTCTTCGACACGACCGGTGCCGTTGACGGCGTAGCCGACATGACGGGCGGGTATCTGCCGTTGATGAGCACCCTCAACGCCGCCCGGGTCGTGGACCGCGCGGCGGTGCTACTCGGCACCGACCTGGCCGGGATCTCCGAGCTCGCACTGGCGGCGGGGCCCACCCAGGGTCCGGTGCTGGTGCCGTTCTTGGACGGGGAACGCACCCCGGACCGGCCAGACGCCCGCGGCGCCATCGCCGACCTCACGTCGGTCAGCACCCGCGAGGAACTGGCGCGCGCCTTCGTCGAAGGTCCACTGCTGTCACTCATGTCCGGTCGCGACAGCCTGCTCGCATGCGGTGTCGACATGACCGGCGCCGCAACGGCCGTCGGTGGGGGAGCCCGCTCACCCGCGACGCTGCAACTGCTGGCCGATCTGCTCGGCGACGAGGTGACGGTGCCCGACGTCGACGAAGCGACCGCCCGGGGCGCGTGCATCCAGGCGGCTGCGGTGGCCTCCCATGCCGACCGGGCCGGGCTCGTCGACCTGGCCAAGCGCTGGCAACCCGATGCCAGGACCCGCGTCGAACCACGGTCGCACGGCAGGGATCTCGCCGCCCTGAGGGCGCGATGGGCGTCGCTCGCGGCGTCGCCGCTACTGGACGGAGGCGATCGATGATCGCATTGGCACCATGGCATCGCGACTTTCCCGGTCTGCTGGCAGGTTCGGTGTACTCCGCGACGGATGCCCGGGTTGCCGCCGCGCTCACGTTGGCCGACACGGGGCTCGACGTCCACGTCGACGTCATGGCGGTGTCGGAGGGTTTGCCCGCCGGCGTGAGTCTGTCTGAGCTGCAGATGATCTCGACGGCCGTCGACCGCCAGAAGATCGGCGTCCACCTGATCGGCTCGGCCGACTTCGTCGATGCCGTACTTCCGAAGATCCTCGCGCTTCACCCCGGTGCGGTGTTCCTGCCGTGGCAGGCGTTCACGTCCGAGCGGGCACAGGCCATCCGCGCCGCCGGTGGCTCGGCGTGGATCGCGGTGTGGCAAGAATGGGACGGCCTCGCCGATCCGCAGTGGCCCGCAGAACCCGACGGTGTCCTCGTGATGCTCATCGAACCCGGTACCAAGGACCGCTGCGGACTCGAGCGACTCAGTCTCGTCACCGCCTGCACCACCAGATTCGAACTACCCGTTGCCGTCGACGGCGGGGTCACCGAGGAGATCGCGCCCTTGTGCGCAGCAGCCGGTGTCCAGCAGATAGTCGTCGGCCGGGCCCTTCTGACCTCCGAACGAAAGGAAGCAATATGACCGAGACCATTTCCGACACGATGCGCGCGAGTGTGATGACCGGCGTCGGAACGCTGAAGATTGAGGATCGACCCGTCCCGACGCCGGGAGACCACGAGGTCCTGGTCGAGGTGGCCGCCGTCGGCGTCTGTGGTTCCGACGTGCACTACTACCGCCACGGCCGCATCGGCGACTTCGTCGTCGAGGACCCGATGATCCTCGGACACGAACTGTCGGGCCGCATCGCCGCGGTCGGCGACCAGGTAGACCCCACCAGGGTCGGGCAGCGCGTGGCCGTCGAGCCCCAGCACCCGTGCCGCCGGTGCAAGCAGTGCATGGCGGGGCGGTACAACCTGTGCCCGTACATGGAGTTCTATGCCACCCCGCCGATCGACGGCGCGTTCTGCCGCTACGTCGTCATCGACGCCGAATTCGCCCACCCCGTACCGGATTCCATGTCCGACGAGGCCGCCGCGTTGCTGGAGCCGCTTTCGGTGGCCGTGACCACGATGCGCAAGGCACACGTCGCGCCGGGCACGTCGGTGCTCATCGCCGGTGCCGGACCCATCGGCGTGATTTGCGCGCAGACCGCACGTGCCTTTGGTGCCTCCCGCGTCGTCGTGTCGGACCCGCTCGAATCGCGGCGCGAGGCCGTGCTGCGCTTCGGGGCGACCGAGGTCCTCGATCCGATGGTCGACGACGTCGCCGCCCTCGACCCTCAGGTCGACGTGTTCATCGACGCCAGCGGCGCCGCTCCGGCGGTCACGAGCGGCATCAAGGCCGTCGGCCCGGCCGGCTACGTCGTGCTGGTCGGGATGGGCTCCGGGGACTACCCCCTGCCCATCGGCCACATCCAGAACATGGAGATCAACGTGACCGGGGTGTTCCGCTACACCGACACCTGGCCCGCGGCAATCCATTTGGTGGCCTCCGGTGCCGTCGACCTCGACGGGATGGTGACCGGCAGGTACGACCTCGAACACGTCGGAGAAGCCCTCGACAGCGACACCGATCCCGCCAGCCTCAAGTCGATCGTGGTGCCTTCGTGACGAGTTCGGAAGCGACCAAGCGCTCACCATTCGACCTGACCGGACGTACCGCGCTGGTCACCGGCGGAAACCAGGGACTCGGGCGGGCATTCGCGTTCGGTTTGGCCGACGCGGGCGCCACCGTGGCCATCGCGGGCCGCAGCGCAGAACGCAACGCGACGGTCGTGGCCGAGGCGGCGGAGGTCGGTCACACGATGCACCCGATCACCGCCGACATCACCAAGGCCGACGACGTCGCCCGGATGACCGCCGAAGCCGTCGAGGCGCTCGGACACGTCGACGTCTTGGTCAACAACGCGGGCACCTGCTACCACGCCGACTCGTGGGACGTCACCGAACAGCAGTGGGACGACGTGTTCGACCTCAACGTCAAGGCGCTGTGGGCGTGCTCGTTGGCCGTCGGCGCCCACATGCGCGAGCGCGGATCGGGCTCGGTGGTCAACATCGGGTCGATGTCCGGCCTGATCGTCAACCGGCCACAGATGCAGCCGGCGTACAACGCGTCGAAGGCGGCGGTGCACCACCTCACCAAATCGCTTGCCGCTGAATGGGGTCCGCTGGGCATCCGCGTCAACGCCCTGGCCCCCGGCTACTGCAAGACCGAGATGGCGCCGGTCGACCGACCCGACCTCAAGCGGTACTGGATCGACGACGCACCCCAGCAGCGCTACGCGATGCCCGAGGAGATCGCCCCGAGCGTGGTCTTCCTCGCCAGCGACGCCGCGTCGTTCATCACGGGGTCGGTGCTGGTCGCCGACGGCGGGTACACCGCATGGTGAGCCCGGCCGCCCCAGGGGAGAACCGTCGCGTCGTCGTCAACGCGATCGACGACGTCGTCTTCGAGACCGTGCCCGAGGCAAGCCCCGACGCCGGAGAGGTTCGCATCAGGGGAACCGTCGTCGGCATCTGCGGTTCGGACACCCATGCCGCGTGCGGTCACCACCCGTTCATCGACCTGCCGTACCGACCCGGCCACGAGGTGATCGGCGTCGTCGACGCCGTCGGAGTCGGAGTTGACGACTCCTGGGTCGGCACTCGCGTGGTCGTGGAGCCCAACCTCGCCTGCGGGCACTGCACGCAGTGCCGGGCAGGCCGATACAACATCTGCCAGGAATTGCTGGTGCTGGGTTGTCAGACCCCGGGCGGCCTGGCCGACAGCTTCACCGTCGCGGTCGACAGGGTCATCGCGCTGGACCCCGCGCTCGACGACGATCACGCGATCCTCATCGAGCCGTTGGCCACGCCGGTGCATGCCGTCCGCCGCGCCGCCGAGACGGTCGGCGACCTGCGGGACCGCCCCGTCGTGGTGATCGGGGCCGGCCCCATCGGGCTGTTCGTGCTGCTGGCGCTGCGCGAGGCCGGCGCGAAGGTCGTGGTCGCCGACCTGTTGGCCTCCAAGCGAGAGCGGGCCGAAAGGCTCGGGGCTGCAGGCACGTTCGATCCGACCGCGTCCGATGCGGTCACCTCGGCGCTGGCCCTGCTCGGTGGCCCCGCCGCCGTCGTGGTCGACTGCGTGGCCAGGGAGAGCTCGGTGGCACAGGCGATCGAGTTGGTCGACAAGGGTGGCGCCGTGATGGTCGTCGGCGTCGCCGCGGGTGCCGTCCCGGTGCGCTTGGACCTGATCCAGGACCGCGAGATCGCCCTGATCGGCAGTCTGATGTACGTCCGCGAGGACTACACCGCCGCGATGGAGCTGCTGTCCTCGGGTGCAGTCCCCGTCGACGAGATCATCACGGCTCGTTACGACTTCGAACATTCCGCGGAGGCATTCGGGGCGTCGATGGATCCGGAGAATGTGAAGGTACTGGTGAACATCGGTGGGGCGAGCGAAGCGACGGGGAGTGTGAGATGAGCTCAGCCATTCTCGAATGTGCCGACATCACCAAGAGTTTCGGCGGTGTCCCGGTGCTCAAGGGCATCACCCTGAACCTGGAGCCTGGAACGGTCACCGCGCTGGCCGGTGAGAACGGTGCAGGCAAGTCGACCCTGATGAAGATCGTCAGCGGGCAGTACAGCGCCGACGGCGGGACGGTCACGGTGTCGGGCACCCACCTGACGCCCGGCAACCCGCGCGACGCGGTCCGCCACGGCGTGGCGATCGTGCCGCAGGAGCTGGCGTCCATCGAGGACATGACGGTCTACGAAAACCTCTTCGTGGGACGGGAAATCAAGGCCGGGCCGTTTCTGAACCGCAAGGCGATGATCGGTGAGGCAAAGGAAGCCCTGGCGGTTTTCGGCGTGGACATCTCGCCAACCGCGCGGATGGGCAGCCTGCCCGTTGGATTGCGACAGATCGTGGAGATCGTCAAAGCGGCCCGCACCGGCGCTCAGGTCGTGATGCTCGACGAGCCCACCTCTGCCATTTCCGAGCGTGAGGTCGAGGGGCTCTACGGCATCGTCCGGCGGCTGCGTGAGCATGGCGTCGCGATGGTCTACACCACCCACAAGATGGCCGAAATTCGAGCGATCGCCGACCGCGTGGTGGTGCTTCGCGACGGTGGGTTGATCCTCGACGAGCCGCTCGCCGATGTCACCGACGACGACATCGTCACCGCGATGATCGGCCGAGAACTGAACGGGTTGTTCCCCGATCGGGTCGCGCCGAAGTCCGACGCCGTGCTCGAGGTGCGCGACCTGCAGGTCGACGGCGCTTCGGAACCCGTGTCGTTCACGGTCGGCTCCGGTGAGATCGTCGGTCTCGCCGGGCTGGTCGGTGCGGGACGAACGGAGTTGCTGGAAGCCATCTTCGGCGCCAGGCACACCAGTTCCGGTGAGATCGTCGTGCGCGGCAACAAGGTCAAGCGCAACGCTCCGGCGGCCGCGATCACCGCGGGCATGGCAATGGTGCCCGAGGACCGCAAGATCTCCGGGGTCGTCCTGTCGATGAGCGTGCTCGACAACGGATCGCTGCCACGACTGTCGTCGTTCAGCGTCGCGGGCTGGCTGAAGGGCAAGTCCCGCACCACGGCAGTTTCCGACGTGATGAAGTCCGTACGGCTGCGCAGCAGCGGAATGGGCCAGCTCGTCGGCACGCTCTCGGGCGGTAACCAGCAGAAGGTCGTGCTGGCCCGCTGGTTGACCGGCGACGTCAACGTGCTGCTGCTCGACGAGCCGACCCGCGGGGTCGACGTCGGTGCGCGCAGCGAGATCTACCGCATCATCACCGAATTCGCCGAAGCCGGCATGGCGGTGCTGATGGCGTCGTCGGACATGCCGGAGATCATCGGGCTGTCCCACCGCGCCTTCGTCATGCGCGACGGCACGTTCGTCGGCGAGCTCGACCGCGACGCCCTCGACCATCCGGCGGTGCAGGAATCCGTGTTCCGGATGGCGACTGCACTCGACGGCCCCAAACACGTCCAACATCCCGACCCGGAGGAACAATCGTGACCACCCCAGTCGACACCACGACGCCGGAGCCATCCGGTAGTACGCCGGTCGTCACGTCGCCGATCACGGGGGAGCCCGTGCGGCTGTTCTCCCGCGAGTGGATCGGCGGCATCGCGCTTCGCTACTCGATGGTCATCATCATGCTGTTGGTGATCGCCTACTTCAGTTACCGCAGTGCCCGTTTCGGCACCGTCGACAACCTGCTGACCATCCTGGTGGCGGCCGCTCCGTTCGCGCTCATCGCGCTGGGTCAGACGCTGGTGGTGCTGACCGGCGGCATCGACCTGTCGGTGGGCTCGGTGATCGCGGTGTCGGCCATGGCGGGTGCCGCGACCGCGAAGGCCAACCCCGGTCAGGTGTGGATGACCGTCGCCGTGGCGATGGTCGTCGGCTTGGCGGTCGGTTCCATCAACGGAATCCTGGTGTCTCGAATAAACGTTCCACCGTTCATCGCGACGTTGGGCACGTTGACCGCGGGCTCGGGTCTTGCCTACGTGATCGGTGGGGGCGCCCCGATCAACGGGCTGCCCGCCGAATTCGGTTCCATCGCCAACACGAAGATCTTCGGGCTGACAATCCCCGTCGTCGTCATGATCCTGGGCATCATCGTGCTGGCGATCGTGATGAAGCGCACCACCTACGGCATGCGCGTCTACGCCGTCGGCGGCAACCGCAACGCCGCCGAAATTGCCGGTATCAACGCCAAGAACGTCTTGTTCAGCGTCTACGCGCTTTCTGGTCTGCTGGCCGGAATCTCCGGGGTGATGCTGTCCTCCCGCGTCATCTCTGGGCCTCCGAACCTCGGGCAGGGCTACGAGCTCGACGCCATCGCCGCGGTGGTGATCGGCGGTGCCAGCCTCATGGGCGGCCGCGGCACCATCTGGGGAACGGTGCTGGGCCTCTTCATCATTCAGACGCTGAACAACGGCTTGGACATCCTCGTCGTCCCCGCCTACTGGCAGGACGTGATCAAGGGTGTGCTGATTGTCGCAGCGGTCGCGGTCGACGTGTGGTCGACCCGGCGAAGAACGTAATCGCTTGTCCACGACCACGATTTCACATCAACGAACGAGAGTGAGAGACCAGATGAGACTGACAACGAAGTTCGTCGCCGTCGCCTCCGCGGGGCTGTTGGGCTTGGGCCTGACCGCGTGCGGCGCGGGTGACACCGAGTCCCAGAGTGGCAAGACCCGGATCGGCGTCTCGGTGTACGACATGAGTTCGTTCATCACCGCGGGCAAGGAGGGGATGGACCAGTACGCCAAGGACAACAACATCGAGCTGGTGTGGAACTCGGCGAACCTCGACGTCTCCACCCAGGCCAACCAGGTCGACCAGATGATCAACCAGGGCGTCGCCGCGATCATCGTCGTCCCCGTGCAAGCCGATTCACTCGGCCCGCAGGTGGCGTCGGCCAAGGCCAAGGGCATCCCGCTGGTCCCGGTGAACGCCGCGCTCAACAGCAAGGACATCGCCGCCAACGTGCAGCCCGACGACGTCAAGGCCGGTGAGCAGGAAATGCAGATGATGGCCGACAAGCTCGGCGGCAAGGGCAACATCGTCGTCCTGCAGGGTCCGCTCGGCCAGTCCGGCGAACTGGACCGCACCAAGGGCATTCAGAACATCCTCGCCAAGTACCCGGACATCAAGGTGCTGGCGATGGACACCGCCAACTGGAAGCGCGACGAAGCGGTCAACAAGACGAAGAACTGGATCTCGGGCTTCGGGCCGCAGATCACCGGCGTGGTCGCCGAGAACGACGACATGGGCCTCGGAGCGCTGCAGGCGCTGAAGGAAGCCGGTCGCACCGACGTCCCGATCGTCGGCATCGACGGCATCGAGGACGGGCTGAACGCCGTCAAGAGCGGTGAGTTCATCGGCACGTCCCTGCAGAACGGCACCGTGGAGCTGTCCGCCGGTCTGGCGGTCGCCAACGCGCTGGCCAAGAAGGAACAGGTCAACACCAACCCGGTCTACATCATGCCGGCGATCACGCAGGCGAACGTCGACGTCGCCATCGAGCACGTCGTCACCAAGCGAGCCGAGTTCTTGGCCGGACTGTCCGAGCTGACCAAGAAGAACCTCGAGACCGGCGACATTGCCTACGAGGGAATCCCCGGCCAGAAGCAGCCCTGATCAACCCCCTTCCGTTACAACATCATTGGAGAAAGTGAATAGATGAGACTGACCACCAAGCTGGGCGTCATCGCCTCGGCGGGCGCGCTGACGCTCGGCATGACCGCCTGCGGCGCGGGCGACACCGCGGCCAACAGTGACACCACCCGCATCGGTGTCACGGTGTACGACATGAGCTCGTTCATCACCGCGGGCAAGGAGGGCATGGACACCTATGCCAAGGCCAACAACATCGAATTGGTGTGGAACTCGGCCAACAACGACGTGTCCACCCAGGCCAGCCAGGTCGACTCGCTGATCAACCAGGGCGTCGCCGCGATCATCGTCGTTCCGGTGCAAGCGGATTCGCTGGGCCCGCAGATCCAGGCCGCCAAGTCCAAGGGCATTCCGCTGTTGGCCGTCAACGCCGCGCTCGACAGCCCCGACCTCGCGGGCAACGTGCAGCCCGACGACGTCGCCGCGGGTGCGCAGGAAATGCAGATGATGGCCGACCGCCTCGGCGGCAAGGGCAACATCGTCATCCTGCAGGGCCCGCTCGGCGGTTCGGGTGAGATCAACCGCGGCAAGGGCATCGACCAGGTACTGGCCAAGTACCCGGACATCAAGGTGCTGGCCAAGGACACCGCGAACTGGAAGCGCGACGAAGCGGTCAACAAGATGAAGAACTGGGTCTCCAGCTTCGGACCGCAGATCAACGGCGTCGTGTCCCAGAACGACGACATGGGCCTCGGCGCCCTGCAGGCGCTGAAGGAAGCCAACCGCACCGACGTGCCGATCGTGGGCATCGACGGCATCGAGGACGGCCTCAACGCCGTCAAGAGCGGTGAGTTCATCGGCACCTCGCTGCAGAACGGCACCGTGGAGCTGTCCGCCGGGTTGGCCGTGGCCAACGCGCTGGTCAAGAAGGAAGAGGTCAACAAGGCACCGGTCTACGTGATGCCCGCCATCACCAAGGACAACGTCGACGTCGCGATCCAGCACGTCGTCACCGAGCGCCAGAAATTCCTCGACGGGCTCGGCGAGCTGACCGCCCAGAACCTCAAGTCCGGCGACATCGCCTACGAGGGCATTCCGGGACAGAAGAAGCCGTAACGCAGTTCCGACGAGACGGGGCCGACCACATCCGTGGCCGGCCCCGTTTCGTCGCTGGAGATGAGTTCCTCGAGCCCGGGTGGTCTGTACCGACATGACCTTCGAACACGTATTGGCCGTCGTTCCCGTCACCGACCTGGACGCGGCGAGGGCCTTCTACGAGAAACTCTTCGGTCGCGCACCGGACAACAACCCGATGCCCGTACTCGTCGAATGGCAGGTGGTGCCCGGCGGCTGGGTGCAGGTCTTCATCGACGAGGAACGTGCCGGAAGCGGGCTGGTGAACTTCGCCGTCGACGATCTCGCGGCCCACGTCGCCTCCGCCGCAGACCACGGCCTGGAACCCGGCGCGATCGAGGATGCAACCAAAGGCGTCCAGTTGTCCACGATCGCCGACCCCGACGGCAACCTGATCCGCCTGATCGGGAACTTCCGCGTGGAGTACTGACCCGTTCGTAGCGTCCCCGTTACGCGCGTCTCATCTCTACGACACGTGATCGACGTATCCATTGTCGATGACCGACTCCCAGCAGGCCACGACAGGCGCGGTGGACACCCCGCCCAAATCGCGGTGGTACACATCGCTGTTCACCCAGCTACTGGTCGCCATCGTCGCCGGCATCCTGGTCGGATGGCTGTGGCCCGCGTTCGGTGCCGATCTCAAGCCGGTCGCGGACGCCTTCATCAAGCTGATCAAGATGCTGATCGCGCCAATCATCTTCTGCACCGTGGTGATCGGGATCGCCCACGTCGGCGATCTCAAGTCGGTCGGCCGCATCGGCGTGAAGGCCTTGATCTACTTCGAGGTCGTCACCACCTTCGCGCTGCTGTTCGGACTGGTGATCGCCAACGTCGTCAAACCCGGCGCGGGCTTCAACATCGACCCTCAGACATTGGCCTCCGGGGCCGACGCCGTCGCCAAGAAGACCGGCAGCGGGGAACTGCCCCACACCGTGGAGTTCTTGCTCAACATCATTCCGACGTCGGTGTTCTCTGCGTTCGCCGAAAACCAACTGCTGCAGGTCCTCTTCTTCGCGGTGCTCTTCGGGTTGGCCCTCGCCAAGTTCGGTGAGCACGGTCCGCCGGTGGTGTTCGAGATGATCGAGCACCTCAGCAGCCTGCTGTTCACCATCATCGGATGGATCATGAAGCTGGCGCCGCTGGCCGCGTTCGGGGCGATGGCCTACATCATCGGCCAGTACGGCATCTCGTCGTTGGGCAGCTATGCCAAGCTGATCGGCGCCTGCTACCTCGGGGCCGCCCTGTTCATCCTGGTCCTCGGGGTGATCGTGTGGTTCCTCGCCGGCGTCAACCTGTGGCGCTTCGTGGTCTACATCAAGGACGAGCTGTTCCTCGCGTTGGGAACGGCCTCCACCGAAGTGGTGCTGCCACGCATCATGGACAAGTTGATCTTCGCCGGGTGCTCAAGGACGACAACGGGTTTGGTGGTGCCCACGGGCTATTCGTTCAACCTCGACGGTGCCACGCTGTACCTGTCCATCTGCGTGCTGTTCCTGGCGCAGGCGCTGGGCGTCGACCTCAGCCTTGGCGAGCAGATCACGGCCGTGCTGGTCCTCATGCTGACCTCCAAGGGCATGGCCGGCGTGCCAGGGTCGTCGTTCCTGGCGTTGTCGGCGACCGTCGCCGCCATCGGACACGGAGCGATCCCGGTGGCCGCGGTCGCCCTGCTGCTGGGCGCCGACCGGATCATGGACTCGATGAGGGTGTCGGTCAACCTGCTCGGCAACTGCGTGGCGACCATCGTGGTGGCGCGCTGGGAGGGCCAGTTGGACTCCGAGCGCATGAGCGCCGTGCTCCGCGGCGACGTGACCGAACCCGTTGAGGCCGAAGATGTTCCGGAGGTTCCCAAGGTCGAGGTGTCGTCGCGCTAGGCCCACACTCGAGGTCAGCCCTTGGGTCCCAGCGGACGGCGCGCCAACTCGAGGACCTCCTCGGTGGTGAGCGGACTGTTCGGGTGCTGCGACAGGCACCATGGCGTCGTGATCTTCTGAAAGGCAGTGCCTTCGAGCGCAGCGTAGAAGTTCCCGGCGCGCAATCTGCTGATGTCGGGAACCAGGCCGCCCTTGACCCGTGCCATCTCCTTGGCGACCGCGATCTGCACCGGCGCGTTCAACAGCCCAAAGAACTGCGTCGCCGCGTTGCCGGGGATGTTCGGGTTCAGACCTCGAGGCGCTTGGGTGGCGTACACCAACCCCAAGCCGTACTTGCGGGCTTGCGACGACAGCGCCAACGTGCTGCGCGTCGCCACCGTGGTGCGGCCCGAGGGCGCGAAGTTCTGCGCCTCGTCCATCACCAGCAGACCACCGAGCGGTCGGTCGCCTGCGGGGTTGCGCTTTATCCAGGCAAACAGCGCCATTTGCAGCTGGTTCACGAATCCTTCGCGCTGCGTTCCGTCAGACAATCCGACCATGCTGATCACCGACACCCTGGCGCGGTAGCCATCCGACGGTGTCAACAGTGCGCCGGGGTCGGCTGGGGCGCCACCGCCGCCGAACATCGGGTCGTTGACCATGGCCGCGCGCAGGTTCTGGCTCAACTCCGCGCCCCGGTCACGGGCATTCGCGATGACGCTGACGCCGTCGGGCAGATCGGCGAGTGCGCCGAGGAATCCGGTCAGCGTGGGCGACGGCCGCCGGCCGTACCACTGCAACGCTTCTCGAAGCACCGCGCGCGATTGGTTGGCCTTCGGGGTCTTGCCCGCAATGTGAGCATGGGGTTCCATTGCCGCGAAGGCGGATTCGACCGCCTCGTTGAACTCGTCGTGATCGTCGACGACGCTGGCGAAGTCGGGGAGCGGCTGAAAGGACAGCGGTCGTCCGGCTGAGCGGCGAGGTGTCCACACGACCACCTCTGTGTTGTCGAAGTAGTCGGCCGCCAGTGCCGAGTCGGCCGCCCGCCAACCGCTGGGATGTTCGGCCCACGGCACGCCGAGCCGCGCCAAGTCGTTGTTGGGGTCCAAGACGATCGATGACACCCCGCGCAGCGCGCACTCCTCGACCAGCCGACGGATCAGCACCGTCTTGCCCGATCCCGATCCTGCGAAGATCGCGGTGTGCTTGCGCAGGGCGAGCAACTCGACGCTGAGCGGTCGTCCGGTGGTGTCGTCGACGCCTAGGGGAATGGCCGTGCTGGTGACCTGTTCGCGGGGGGCGTCCTTCTTCAACCGCTTGGCCCACGGCTCTGGCTCTGGCTCTGAGATCGGCTCGGGTTCGGGAACCGTTGTCGGCGTCGGTATCTCGGCCGCCTCGGGTCCAGCCTCGTCGCCAAGCGCCTCTCGCAGGAAGCCCAGCCCGTGTGCCGGTTTGCGCGCCCGCAGCCATTCCACCAGGTCCGCATCGTCGTCGTCGATGAGATCGCGCAGCGCCGATGCGGTACGCAGATCGTCATCCGACAGCGTGAGCGTGCGACCACCGGACTCCCCAAATGCGGCGACCACCTCCGCGGTCTTCACGCCACCCGGCCATGGGGTGTTCCGCAACAGGAACAGCTGACGCTTGTCTGCGTTGCTGCCGAAACCAGCTGCGACACAGGCGTTCTTGATCCGATTCTGGACTGCGATGGCGTTGCCACTCGCGATCGCCCGAAACGCCCAGTGCCGTTCGTCATCGGTCGCCGCGTCGAGGCGCTGCCGAAGTCTACCGTGCAACGAAACCTGCTTGCCAGGAGGCGGATCGAGGGCGAACGTCTGCTCGACGTCGCCGCGTTCGATGATCCAGGCGTCCAACGCCGCCGACAGCAGGGCGGGGACTGTGATGTCCTCGCCCTCGGGATCCAGAGCCGCCGCACCGACCGCTCGTCTGCGGAAGTCGTTGAACAAACGGTCCAGATCGGTCGTTTCCAACGGCGGGTCGACGGGCGCGGGTTGCCCGGTGTCGGGAGGTGCGCTGAGGTGGGCCAATTCCTCGACCACGTCGCGATCGAGACATGCGCGAACATGGGCGTCGGCGCGCTGGAGCAGTCGGCGTGGGGTGTATTGCTGCGCGTCGTCGAACGCCGACGGCAGAATCGGCCAACTCGGGTAGGGCGGAGTGAAGTCGACCGCTCGGTAGCTTGCGGTGAACCGGCGCTCCAGAATGGCCCGGCCGATGTCGGCACTCGGTAGTTCGTGCAGGGTCGAGGTCTCCCGAAACCGATCCGCCACCGAGGCCGTCGCCCTCGACCTGATCGACTCCCACACCGACGGCAAGCAGGCGACGACCTCTGCTGTGCGGCGCATCGTCTCGCGGATCGACATGAGCCCGTGCGCGACATGTTCCAGGTCGCGGTTGTCCGTGGCGCCGTCATCGCGGCCCCCCGTCGACGTGGCGGACTGCGCCAGCAGGGTGTCGATCTGGTCGATCGCCATCACCGACGGGCCGGCGAGAGCGACCAAGCGCGAGATGTCCCGCACGCACTCCTGCGGCGTCAACGTCGACACACCGATTGCCCAGTGCCTGCGACCGGTGTCGTCCACGTCTTCCGCGGAGTTGAGGTACGCCTGCCCGATGTCCTGGGTACCGAGATCGTCGGCGCCGAGCAGGGTGAGGGCACGAAGGGTGTGCTGCGTTTGGCGGATCGTCTGCGGTGCCGCCTTGTGTAGAGCGTTGACGAAGGTGCTGAGCACTTCGGGTGTCAGTTCGTCCTCGCCGGAGACGGCTCGGCGGTCGGCGCGCGAGACGTGAGCTACCGATGCGAGTTCCCACAGCAGTTGCTTGAGCTGGGTTTCGCGGTCCCGAGCCGGTCTGCCGAGACTCTCTAGAATGCTGCTCCGCGCCGACTCCCAGAAGCTGGTTGCGTCGAGGAGTTGCAACAGGAAGAAGAACCCACCGCCGGCCTGTACGCGCTCGCGGACCTGGCCAAGCAAGTGCGTCTTGCCAGAGCCTGCCGTGCCGCGCACCACGACACCCAGTGGGCTGGATTCCGGGTGTAGGTCGGCATCGGCGAACGCGTCCATCACCTGTTCGAGCGCCTTGTCGTGAAGGCCTGGCACGTGGAACGTGCCTTGCGCGTGCCAGAGATCGTCGGCCGCCGGCGCAAACGACAGGCGGAGCGACTTGAGGGCGTCCCGTTCCTGCGGATCCATCACGACTCGATCGCGATCAGGTGCCGAGCCCGGTTGCCGATCTCGACGGCTGCCGCGTGGTCCGCGTCGGTCAACGTCTTCTGATTCTCCTCGGGAATGAGGCTGACGCCCGGTTTGCGCTGCATTTGCGTCAGCGCGTCGTCCAACTCGGATTTGGTCACGTCGGGCAGTTCGGCGCGCAGTCGCACCAGGTCCACCCAGCCTCCGGCGCGAGCCGCCAGTTTGACGTAGGCGGCCCGGACTTGGCCCTCGACGTCCACCTCGTCGTCCAGAGCGGTGAAGACGTCGGCGGGGGCCAGGTCCGCACGATCGAAGTATCGGCGCAGCGCGCTGAGCACGGTGTAGAGCGCCTTGCCCGGACCCGAGGCGCGCTCGGGTGCCTCAGCACCGATGAGGGCCGCGCACGTCTTCCAACCCCGGTCGGTCAGGTCCAGCGTGATCGCCGGCTTCGTCGCGGTGATCTCGACCAATCCCTTCTCGATCAGCCGTTCCCGGTTGGGCTTGGGCAGCCTGGGGCCCAGTGCGGCGAGGTCGGGGTTGCGGACGGGTCGCGCTTCGGCCATCAGAACCAGCAGCACGGCTTGCTCGGTGCCGGTGAGTTCATCGGGGGCGACGCTCAAGGCAGATTCCCTTCGTTGGTCTCTTCTTCGACAACAGGCTTTCGATGACGGTCAGTGCCCGAACGGGATCGGCGTCGATCTCGCCACGTTGGCCGAGAACGTCGTCCACCACACCCTTGGCTGACGACACGGCACGGGAGAGCTGACGGCGGATGACCACGGGCGCCCCGGCGGGAAGGTGGTCGACGACAGCGGTTGCCCGCATGTCGCTGAACTCACCCGGCCTCCTGCGTCGTCGTCCTATCGCACCCATTCTGTCCTACGCGCCGCCTGGCGGTCAGATCACCAGCTCGCGCAGCCGCGTCGCATTGCGCACGGCGTGCCCGCCCAGATCGTTGTTGAAGTAGACGACGACACGCCGATTCTGGTCCCGCCACTGGCCAATTCGTTCGGCCCACCAGCGCAGATCGTCCTCCGAGTAGGAGCGGTCGTAGAGGCTGTCATCGCTTGGGCCGTGCAGCCGGAGGTAGACCAGGTCGGAGGTCGCGCGGAGCGCGCACGGCAGATTGGCTCCGCTCATCACCACGTAGGCGGCGCGGTATGTCTCCAGCAGTTCGTAGACCGGCTCGGCGTCCCAGGAGGGGTGGCGCAGTTCCAGGGCCACCCGGATGTCGCGCGGGACCTGCCGCAGGAACCCGTCGAGGCGGCCGTCGTCGCGCTCCATATGCGGGTGCAACTGAATCAACATCGCCTCGTGCTTGTCGCCGAGGGCGTCCCAGCAGCGCCGGATCCGGTCGATCCACTCCTCGGGCGTCGCCAGCCGACGGAAGTGGCTGAGCCCACGGTGCACCTTGACCGCCATGGTGAAGCCTTCGGGCAGGCGTTCGCGCCAGCCGGCGAACGTGACGTCCTTGGGCCACCGGTAGAAGCTGGCGTTGAGCTCGACGGTGTCGAAGACTTCGACGTAGCGGGCCAGTCGCCGGGCGACGGGCAGACCGGGACGGTAGAGCACGTCGTCCCAGTGGTCGTAGGACCAGCCCGACGTGCCGATCCGGACGGTCATCGAGGGGTCAGCCGACCACGGCGGCGCGCAGGTCGTCGTCGAGCGACGCCCGCACCAGTGCGGCGGCGAATGCGGCGTCCGCGCCGTCGGCGAGCTTGCTCAATTCGTGCGAATCGCTGGGCAGCCCAAGCTGTTTGGCGGCGTCGCGGGCCCGCTCGTCGTAGTAGGGTCGCACCCACGTCCAGGTGTCCTGCACCTCGCGAAGGAAGATGTCGGACCCGGTCGCCCCGATGCCCTTGAATTGCTGCAGCAGCTTGGCTGCCGTGGCCGTGTTCTCATCGGCGGCGTCGGCGAGCTTGCGCAGGTCGTCGCCGTACTCGTCGTGGACGGTCTGCGCCATCTCCGTCAGCCGGGTGGCCGAACTCTCGTCGTAGCGGGCGTACCCCGCGCGTCCGAATGCGTCGATCATGGTCTTGCGGTCGGCGTCGCGTACGGCCTCGGGTGTGCGCAGGCCGACGTGGAACACCTCGCGTGCGGCGGCGACGGCGACGCCCGCGTCGATGGGCTTGCTGGCCAACATGCAAAGAACGAGCAGTTCGAACAGCGGCATCGGGGTGTCCTTGAGCGTGATGCCTGCCTCGCGGGCGTAGGTGGTGCCCGCCTCCTTCAGTAGCCGCTTGGCGATGTCGCCGCGGCGAGAGTCGTTGTGCGCCATGGCGCGGGCATACCCGAGGACGATGGCGGCAAACCGCTATTTCGCGGGAAGTCCTTCCGCGTAGCGGGCGCCCTTGTCGACCCACGTGCGCAGTTGCCGTTTGGTCGCTACACCGGCGGTGTCCACGCGGATCCAGCCGCGTGTCTCGCGCCCTGCCATCACCATCGGCTCGACGTGGGCGCGTTCGAGCAGGGCGTCGGTCTCCTCGGCGGGGACGCGGACCATCAGACCGCCCTGGCCGCTGACGCACACGGCCATGTTGCCGCCGACCATGAACGCCAGGCCGCCGAACATCCGCTTCTCCTGCACGCCTGCAGTCCCACCGAGCAGTTCCCGGACACGGTGGGCCAGGTCCTCGTCATAGGCCACCATGCGAGGTTCTCACGTCGCGGGCGTCCAGCCCAGCCTTGGTCCAAGGTTCTCCGCCAGATCGGCGACGATCTGGCGGTAGTCGGCCTCCTCGAAGGAGAAGGGCAACGCGAAGGCAATTTCGTTGGCGCGTTGGAACCCGGCGTGCTCGAACAGCTGGTCGGCCAGCTCGTCGGACGTGCCGACGTAGTCGGGGGAGAACAGCATGCCCTTGGGTCCCTGGGGAGCCTTGGTGCGCTCGAACCGGCTGGCCGCGTACTCGCGGTAGCGTCGAATCTGGTCGTCGGTTGCGGAATCGGTGGGGATGACCACCAAACCCTGTGACACGCGGGCACTTTCGGGCCGCGGGTGGCTTTCCCGGTAGGCATCGATCTGCTCGCCCTGAATGGTGGCGAAGTCGCGGGACTCGGTACCTTCAATGCTGACCACCGAGCTCGTCAGGTAGTTGACGCCCTGCGCGCCAGCCCATTTCGCGGATTCGAGTCCGCCGCCGTACCAGACCCGGTCGGCGAGGCCGGGGGAGTGCGGCTGGATCCGGCGTGTGAAGCGTTCGATGCCGACGACGCCCTCGAAGTCGCTGACCGGCTCGCCGCGCAGGGCGCGCAACAGTCGCAGCACCCGTTCCTTGGAGAAGTCCTCGAGGTCGTGGGTGTCGGGGTAGAGCGTCGTCTTGTAGTGGTCGTACATCATCGGCGTGCCGACGGAGACACCCGGGTTGACGCGTCCGCCGGACATGACGTCGACGGTGGCCAGATCCTCCGCCAGGCGGAAGGGGTTCTCCAATCCCAGGGGGATGACGGCGGTGCCGAGCTCGATACGCGACGTGCGCTGACTGGCGGCGGCCATGATCGCCACCGGGCTCGAGATGCCGGGTTGAAGGTGGCGGTCGCGCAGCCAGACGCTGTCGAAGCCCAGTGCCTCGGCGCGCTCGATGACCTGAAGGGTCTCCTCGATTCCCGGGCCGGGGTTGGTGTCGTCGAATCGGCCGATGGTCAGGAACCCGAGCTTGCGCAACGGTTCTCCGCGTCTGGGCATGTTGATGGTCTCCCTCCTGCGCGCGAGCAGACGCAAACGTGCACGACACGCCGGTCGTTTGCGCACATTTGCGTCTGCTCGCGCTATTGAGTTGTCAGCCTAGGCGGCGACGGTAGCCGCGTCCGTCACCGGTTCCAACGCCTGCGCGACGATGTCGGCCACGTCGGTCATCGGCCTGACGTCGAGCGCCGCAAGCACTTCGGCTGGGACGTCGTCCAGATCCGGCTCGTTGCGAGCCGGGATGAACACCGTCTTCAGTCCGTTGCGCTGCGCGGCGAGCAACTTCTGCTTCACCCCGCCGATCGGGAGCACCCGACCGTTCAGAGTGACCTCGCCCGTCATGCCGACGTCACCGCGAACCTTGCGGCCGGTGGCCATCGACACCAGCGCCGTCACCATCGTGACGCCCGCCGACGGACCGTCCTTCGGCACCGCACCCGCCGGGAAGTGAACGTGGATCTGGCGATCCAGCTCCGCCCGGTCGACGCCCAACTGCTCGGCGTGTGCCTTGACGTAGGACAGCGCGATCTGCGCCGACTCCTTCATCACGTCACCCAGCTGACCGGTCAACTGCAGACCGGCGTCGCCGGAGTTCGAGTTCGCCTCGATGAACAGCACGTCGCCACCCAGGCCCGTGACGGCCAGGCCGGTCGCCACGCCGGGCACCGCGGTGCGCTCCTCGGATTCCGGGGTGAAGCGCGGACGGCCAAGGTACGCAACCAGATCCGGCTCGTCGATGACCAGGTTCTGGGGATCCACCGCCAGCTTGGTCGTCGCCTTGCGCAGCGCCTTGGCGAGCAACCGCTCGAACTGACGCATGCCAGGCTCACGGGTGTAGTCCGCGGCGATCTTGCGCAGTGCCTCGTCGGTCACCGACACCTCCTCGGGCGTCAGCGCCGCACGGTCCCGCTGCCTCGGCAGCAGGAAGTCACGGGCGATGGCGACCTTGTCGTCCTCGGTGTAGCCGTCGATCTGCACCAGCTCCATCCGGTCCAACAGAGCCGACGGGATGTTCTCGATCACGTTGGCCGTCGCCAGGAACACGACGTCGGACAGGTCCAGGTCGAGATCCAGGTAGTGGTCGCGGAACGTGTGGTTCTGCGCCGGATCCAACACCTCAAGCAGAGCCGCACTTGGATCGCCTCGGTAGTCCGAACCCACCTTGTCGATCTCGTCGAGCAGCACGACGGGGTTCATCGACCCCGCCTCGCCGATGGCCCGGACCAGCCGGCCCGGCAACGCGCCGACGTAGGTACGCCGGTGACCACGGATCTCGGCCTCGTCGCGCACGCCACCAAGGGCGACGCGAACGAACTTGCGCCCCAACGCCCGTGCCACCGATTCACCCAGTGACGTCTTGCCGACACCGGGAGGTCCCGCCAACACCATCACGGCACCCGAGCCGCGGCCCCCGACGACCTGCAGCCCACGCTGCGTCCGACGGGCCCGCACGGCCAGGTACTCGACGATGCGGTCCTTGACGTCGTCCAGCCCGTGGTGGTCGGCGTCCAAGATATCCCGCGCCGACTTCAGGTCGGTGGAATCCTCGGTCGTCACGTTCCACGGCAGGTCGAGCACGGTGTCCAACCAGGTCCGGATCCAGCCGCCCTCGGGGCTCTGCTCGCTGGAGCGTTCCAGCTTGCCGACCTCGCGTAGCGCCGCCTCGCGAACCTTCTCGGGCAGATCGGCGGCCTCCACGCGAGCGCGGTAATCGTCGGATCCGTCGGGTTCACCCTCGCCCAGTTCCTTGCGGATCGCGGCCAGTTGCTGACGCAGCAAGAACTCCTTCTGCGTCTTCTCCATGCCGCTGCGGACGTCGTCGGCGATCTTGTCGTTGACCTCGGTCTCGGCGAGGTGCTCGGCGGTCACGTCGATCAGCAGCCGTAGGCGCTGCGCCACGTCCTCGGTCTCCAGCAGCTCGCGCTTCTGGACGTCGGTGAGGTACGACGCGTAGCCGGCGGTGTCGGCCAGCGCCGACGGATCGCTGATCTTGTTGACCACGTCGACGATCTGCCACGCCTCACGACGCTGGAGCATCGCCAGCAGGAGCTTCTTGTATTCGGCGGCGAGCGCCTTGGTCTCGTCGGTGGCCGCGGGCTCGGCGGCCTCGGTCACCTCCACCCACAGCGCCGCACCGGGGCCCGTGGTCCCGGAGCCGATGTGGGCGCGCTTCTCGCCACGGATCACCGCGGCGGCGCCACCACCGGGGACGCGACCCACCTGCACGATCGAGGCGATCACGCCGTAGGTGGGGTAGCGGTCCTCGAGCCGGGGTGCGATGAGCAGCTTGCCGCTCTCGCTTGCCTGGGCGGCGTCGACGGCGGCACGTGCGGCGTCGTCCAGTTCGATGGGGACGACCATTCCTGGCAGCACGATCGGCTCGCTGACGAAGAGCACGGGCACTGCGATGTTTTCAGACATCAGACTCCTTCAAAGTTCAGCCTGATGCGCTCAACCTTGGGTGGGGTCGGTTTGTTCCTAGGGGTTAGGCGGGCGCCTCGGCGGCCGCGGCCGCACGGCGGCTGACCACGACCGTCGCCAGTACCAGGAAGCCGATGACCGGCAGCGTGATCGCCGAGTTCACCCCGTTGGCGGCGTCCACGGACAGGTGGGCGATGACCACCAGGCGGATGGCCACCTCGACCAGCAGACCGACGCCCCACATCGCCGACAGCCGAACGTGAATGCGACGGATCCGCCGGGCCTCGTCCGGTGTCGGCTCGGCCTGGTCGGCTGGCCGGAAGCGCTCGCCGACCACCTGGGTCAACGGGGTGCCGACGACGCAACTGCCGAGGAAGAGCAGGCCGCCGATGCCGTTGACGAGCGTGTTGCCGATCAGGATCAGCTTGGGGTCGGTGGTGGCCAGGCCGACGGCCAGACTCAGCCCGAACGTCAGCAGGAGGTAGACGGCGAAGGGGTCCAGCCGTCGACTCTTCACCACGCCGTAGACGACCCGCGCCCCGGAAAGCACGGTGGCCGACAGCAAGGCGACGTACTCGGAGACGCCCAACGCCCGCAACCCGTAGTAGGCAACCAGGGGAGGTGCCACGTCGAGCAGGATCGTCTGGAACAGCGGCCGCATCGAAGGGCGCTGGGTGGGAGCCTGCTCTGTCACCACGGTCACTCTAGCCAGGGCGCCTGACCGGCGCCTGTGAGGGAATAGCCGACGTCGGACCCGTGTCGTAGGACGCATGGCAAAGGCGGTTCGATACGACCGGTACGGCGAGCTCGACGTCCTGGAGGTGCGTGACGTTCCGCGTCCGCGACCCGCCAGCGGCGAGGTGGTGGTCGCCGTGACGGCGGCGGGCATCAATCCGGGGGAGTCGATGATCAGGCGCGGCCTGCTGCACGACCGTTGGCCCGCCACGTTCCCGGAGGGCGAGGGCAGCGACCTGGCGGGCGTCGTCGTCGAGGTGGGCAGCGGCGTCACCGATTTCGCCGTCGGCGACGAGGTGGTGGGGTTCTCGCTGACGCGCTCGAGTCACGCCGAGTACACCAGGGTGCCCACCGGGCAACTCGTCCCGAAGCCGGCCGCCGTGCCGTGGGAGGTGGCGGGCAGCCTCTACACCGCTGGCGCCGCCGCTTACGCGGCAGTGCGGTCGGTGGCCCTATTAGCCGGCGACGTCGTGGCGGTGTCCGGGGCCAGCGGCGGAGTCGGCACCATGGCCGTTCAGCTTGCGAAGCGCACGGGTGCAACGGTTCTCGGCATCGCGGGCCCGGACAACGACGAGTGGTTGGCCGATCGCGGTGTCACGCCGGTCAACTACGGCGACGATCTGGCTGGCCGCCTCCGTGCCGCGTCGCCGACCGGTCGCGTCGACGCGTTCCTCGACCTGTTCGGCGGCGGTTACGTCGAGCTCGCAGTCGACGGTCTCGGCGTTGCACCCGAGTGCGTCGACACGATCATCGACTTCGCCGCCGTCGAACGGTATGGGGTCAAGGTGGAGGGCACCGCGGCGGCGTCCAGTGCGGCGGTGGTGGCGGAACTCGCCGAATTGGTCGCCACTGGTCGACTGGAGGTCCCGATCGCCGGAGTGTTCCCCCTCGACCAGGTACGCGAGGCGTACCGCACCCTCGAGCGACGGCACACCCGCGGCAAGCTGGTGCTGAGCATGCGATGACGCCGCACGGATCGGGCGGCCCGCCACGGGTGGCGCCACGTCGACCATGCTCAGCTGCTCGACGGTGCCGCCGCCCGCGCGATGTCGCGGACCGGCGGTCCGTCGAGCGCGCTGTCCATCTCGACCGACCCCAGCTCGCGGATCTCCACCGTCCCACCCGCGGCGCAGTGCTGGCGCCGCCAGTCGCCGATCGCCTCGTGTGCCGCATGGTCGATGAAGTCCACCGACAGGTCGAGGGTGGCCTTGGTTCCCGGCGGCACCGACGCCAGCACACCGGTCAGCTGCGGTAGCGACAGAAAGCTGCAGGACCCCTCGATGACGATGCGCCAGGTGCCGTCTCCGTCGACGGACTCCGCGACGATCCTGGTGCGCACCACCCGCCACACCGTCAGGGCGATTGACAGGGCGAGGCCGATCAGGACGCCCTCGAGAAGGTTCAGGAACACCACGCCGACGATCGTGACGGCGTAGACCGCGATATCGCCTGTGCGGCGGGCGGTTTCGATGTGGACGCGCTTGACCAATTGAATGCCGATCACGATCAGCAGTCCGGCCAGCGCCGCCATGGGGATCTGTTCGGCGAACCCGGCGAACGGAAGGGCGAACACCAGGACCCAGACACCGTGCAGCATTGCCGAGGCACGAGTGCGCGCACCGGCTTGCACGTTCGTCGAACTCCGCACGATGACACCCGTGACGGGAAGGCCGCCGAGCGTGCCCGAAGCGATGTTGGCCGTGCCCTGACCGATGAGCTCGCGGTCGAAGTTGGTGCGGGGACCGTTCTGCATCCGGTCGACCGAGACTGCGGACAGCAAGCTCTCCACGCTCGCAATCAGGGCGACGGTGAGGACACCGGTGGCGAAGGCGCCCCAGTTGCCTCCGGGGAGACTCGGCAACGCGATCGCCTCCAGCAGTGAACCGTCCAATTTGACGCGGTCCACGTCGACGCCGAACACGATCGCAGCCGCCGTCGCCGTCACGATCGCGACCAGCGGGCCTGGCACCTTGCCGAGCCGTCCCGGTACCCATCGCCACCCGACCAGAATGGCGATGACGAGCACCCCGAGGGCGACCCCCGGGCCGTGCGCGCCGAGCACCTGTTCTGGCAGTTCCGTGACGTTGCGCCAAGCAGAACTCTGCGATTCGCCGCCCAGCAATACGTGGACCTGTTGCAATGCGATCGTGAGTCCGATGCCTGCCAGCATCGCGTGAACCACTACGGGTGAAATCGCCAGCGCCGCCCTTGCCACCTTGCTCAAACCGAAGAGCACCTGCAGGACGCCGGCCGCGACCGTGATCGCGCAGGTGACCTTCCAGCCGAACTGGCCGATCAAGCCGGCGACCACGACGGTCAGACCCGCCGCCGGTCCGCTGACCTGCAACGGCGATCCGCCGACGGCACCCGCGACGACGCCACCCACCACCGCGGCGATGAGGCCGGCCAGCGCAGGTGCGCCCGAGGCGATCGCGATCCCCAGCGACAGCGGAAGGGCTACCAGGAAGACCACGAGTGAGGCGGGCAGGTCGTAACGGAGAATGGGTGCGATTCGTTCGGAGACCGAACTTCCCGAGCTTTTGAGAATGACCTGCTCCTGACGGTGAAGAGAACGAAAACTATTCTCTGACAATGAATTAGGTGAACCGCTACTCAATTCACAAGTGCCAGAGTATTTATCGCTCGACGACACGGTCAAGCGCGCCGGTGCGACACATAGAAGATGCAAATCTTGGCGCTCGGGGTTGTTGGCACCGTCACACCGCTCGGCGACGACGTTGCCCGTTCGTCGTGCCGTCAGCCGGGAAACGACCAAGAATGCCAACGCCTTTCGGTCACCGCGTGGACGGCGACCGACGGTTCGGTCGCGTCCGTCAACATGAGAAGAACCTGTGAGTACCGTGACAGGTTGCCGTATGCCCGTAACACTCGAAAACATGACGACGACGTCGGTTCACCCCGCACCTGCGCAACCCCGGTCGGCGATCCTCGGCCAACTTCCCCCGATCCGGCGGCCGGACGGGTCGCCCATTCAGGTGCTGTTGATCGACGACGAGCGGGCGCTGACGAACCTCGTCACGATGGCGCTGAAGTACGAGGGGTGGGACGTCGACGTGGCTCACGACGGACGCGAAGCGCTCACCAAGTTCGCCTCCACCGACCCCGACATCCTGGTGCTGGACATCATGCTTCCCGACGTAGACGGGCTCCGGATCCTGCAGCGAATTCGTGCCGCCGGGACGTATACACCGGTGCTGTTCCTGACGGCGCGGGACTCGGTCACCGACCGCGTCACCGGTCTCACCGCTGGTGCCGACGACTACCTGACGAAGCCGTTCGACCTGCAAGAACTGGTGCTGCGGTTGCGAGGGCTGTTGAAGCGTGGCGCGGACGCCACCCCGCCGGCCGACGTAGAACCCGCCGAGGAGACGCTGCACGTCGCCGACCTCACCCTCGACGTGGCGAGCCGTGAGGTGACGCGCGGCGGTGACCGCATCGAGCTGACGACGACGGAGTTCGACCTGCTGCGGTATCTGATGCGCAACCCGCGGCGCGCGCTGACCAGGGAGCAGATTCTCGAGCACGTGTGGAACTACTCGTTCGGTGGCCGCACCAGCATCGTCGACCTCTACGTCTCCTACCTGAGGAAGAAGCTCGACCCGGGGCGCGAACCGCTGATTCACACGATTCGTGGTGTGGGATACCAACTTCGGCCGCCGCAGTGAGGCGGGCGACCAGGTCGCCATCCCGTTCGCCGTGGTGGCGGCCCCGGACGTTGAGCAAGCAGCTCGTGTACGGGGTCGCGGCGCTGGTGACCGTGGTGACTCTCGGAGGTGGCGCGCTGTCGGTCTACAGCCTGCACACCTACGTGACGACCATGAGCGACGCCGAGGTGACCCACTCGTTGGCCGCCTTCGAGCATTCCTTCGAGAAGTATCGGGCCCTCCCGTCGACCGACGACGACGATCCGCTGACCGACTTCACCGGCCAGGCGCCGGGCACGCTCATCGCCGTGCTGCAAGGGAATTCGGTGGTCAATTCCGCCATCTTCTCCGACGAGGACACCGAACCCGCCCCCGCGGCGGCGCTCGGGCCGATCGAGGTGGCGAGCTGGCACGACGACGAGCCACAGACGATCAAACTCGAGGGCCTCGGCAGCTACCGGATGATCAGCAGTGAACTCGACTCCGGGCAACGGCTCGTCTCGGCGGTCTCGATGGAGGCCGCCAACCGGGTGGTGGCCGCGAGGACCGTCACCGTGGTCGCGTCCACCATTGCGGCCGCCCTGCTGGCGGGACTCGGAACCGTCTTGGTGGTGCGGTGGGCCCTTCGCCCGCTGCGCCGGGTGGCGGCCACCGCGGCGCGCGCTGCGAAGATGCCGCTTGCGGACGACGATCATCGCATCACCGCGCGGGTGCGCCGGGCCGACAGTGACCCCGACAACGAGGTGGGCATCGTGGGGGAGACACTGAATCGCTTGTTGGCCAACGTTGATTCGGCATTGGCCGCCCGGGCGACGTCCGATCGCAGGATGCGCCGGTTCCTCACCGACGCCAGTCACGAACTGCGCACACCGCTCGCCGCGATCCAGGGATACGCCCAACTGACCCGGCAGGAGAGCGCATCCCTGCCTCCGACGACCGAATACGCGCTGGCGCGCATCGAGTCGGAGTCGCGACGCATGACCGCACTCGTCGGAGACATGCTCTTGCTGTCGCGCCTCGACGAGCGCCAGGGGCTCGAGATCCGACGGGTGGATCTCACCAGCCTGGTCGTCGACGCCGTCAACGACGCCGCGGTGTCTTCGCCCGACCACCGCTGGCAGGTCGACTTGCCCGACGAACCCATCTGGGTGATGGGCGACCGCGCCCGATTGCACCAGGTGCTCAGCAATCTGCTGGCCAATGCGCGCCACCACAATCCGCCGGGAATCACGGTCACGACGGCCCTGCGAATGGTCACCGACGACTCTGGTCCGAAGGTGGAGTTGACGGTCACCGACGACGGGCCGGGAATCGACGCCAAGCTGGTGCCCGAGCTGTTCGGCCGGTTCGTCCGGGGCAACAAGGCCCGCGCCGACCAGCCCGAGTCCACCGGTCTCGGGCTGTCGATCGTCGCGTCCATCACCGAGGCCCATGGTGGGACCGTGTCGGCCCGCTCCGGCGACGGCAGCACGGTGTTCCGGGTTCTGCTGCCGCCCGCCGAGGGGTAGGCCCGCGCCGCTAGACGTCGTTGCAGACGACGTCGACGTAGACCGTGGTGTAGAGGTCGGTGTCGATCCGGTTGCCCGAGCTGTCGAGGTTCGAGTCGTTCAGGCCGTGCACGCCGGTCAGCTTGCACTGCGACAGCGGAACATTCGACGATCCGTTGAGTTGCACGTGGTGGCCCTGGTCTTCCAGCTGGGCGATCACGTCGGCGGGTGAGCGGGTCTTGGCGTCCGCGGCCGACGCCGGAGCGGCGAGGCCCAGTCCGGCGATAGTCATCAGGCTGATCGTGGCGGCGGTGGTTCCTACGGTCATCATTGAACTCCCTTGTCCAGGTGGCATCTTCACGTGCCCTCGAGATCCAGGGTACGGAGGCTGCGGCGGCCGGTCGGGCGCAGCGCTAGACAGGAAATTCGCTCCGAATACATTGTCTAGCAGCACTATTGAGCGTTCAAGTCGGTTTGGATTCGGGCGATCGTTCGGTGGATCACATATCCGACGCATATGTTTGCGTTTGACATGAAGCTGATCAGAATCGACGAAACACGCTCTTGCGTCAGTAAATTGGATCTTGTCAGGCGAAACCGCCTAGCAGAAACACACATTGAGAATGGGAGTAGAAGATGAAGCTACGTTACTTGGCGACGGGTGTCATGACCGGACTCGCCGCCGCGGCCTTCGCCATGGCCCCGATCGCCGGTGCCGCGAACCCGAGCACCACGGTCGACAACGGGCGCACCACGATGACGGACAAGAAGGGGCACAACGCAATCGTGGTGCACCCGCCGTCGGTCTCCTCACCGAACTCCTACGGCAACTTCTCGTCGCCGCGGGCCTTTATGTTCTTCGATTGAGACACCCCGCGTGAGCGGCTGCTCGCGTGATGGTGACGCGGACATGAAGAAGGGAACCTGCCGTCCGGGGGTGACGGCAGGTTCCCTTGGTTCTTCGGTGTGACAGTTCTTCTGTGCGACAGGCTCCGTTACGCGGTGGCCTGGGCTCCCAGCGTCCGCTGGACGTCGGGGATCATCTGCTGCAACTGCTGACCCCAGTAGCCCCAGCTGTGGGTACCGGTGGCCGGGAAGTTGAACACACCGTTGGTGCCACCCGCGGCGATGTAGTTGTCGCGGAAAGCCTGGTTGGTGCGCAGCGTGAAGCCCTCGAGGAACTGCGCCGACATCAGGTTGCCGCCATCGGCGCCCGAATCCAGATCCGACGGCGTACCGGTGCCGCAGTAGATCCAGACCCTGGTGTTGTTGGCGACCAGCTGGTTGATGTTGACCATCGGATCGTTGCGCTTCCAGGCGGGGTCACTCGACGGGCCCCACATGCTCTCGGCGCTGTAGCCACCCGAGTCGTTCATCGCAAGCCCGATCAGCATCGGCCACCATCCCTCGGAGGGGTTGAGGAAGCCCGACAGCGACGAGGCGTAGATCCAGTTCTGCGGGTGGTAGATGGCGTAGGTCAGCGCGCTGCCACCAGCCATCGACAGGCCGACGACCGCGTTGCCGGTCTGAGACACACCGTAATTGGCTTCCAGGTAGGCGGGCAGTTCCTGGTTCAGGAACGTCTCCCACTTGTAGGTGTAGTCCTGCCCGTTGCCCTGCGACGGCTGGTACCAGTCGGTGTAGAAGCTCGACTGACCGCCGACGGGCATGACCGTCGACAGGCCTGAGCCGTAGGTCCACTCGAACGCGGGGGTGTTGATGTCCCACCCGCTGTAGTCGTCCTGCGCGCGCAGACCGTCGAGCAGGTAGATCGCGTGCGGCCCACCGCCCTGGAACTGAACCTTGATGTCCCGGTTCATCGCCGCCGAGTGCACCATCAGGTATTCGACCGGCAGGCCCGGTCGGGAGAACGCGCCAGCCGTCGCCGTGCTACCGACGAAGCCGATCAGCCCGGGCAAGGTCACCGCTGCCATCAGTCCAACGGCCAGCCGGCGTAACCACGTACCACGAATCATTCTGTCGAACTTCATAACGGCAACAGACCGCCTCTCTCTTTCAATCCCATGTCTTCGAGCAATCGCCGTTGCTCTTCGAGCGTTAGTGAATCACGCGGATGTGGTTCGATCCGGCCCTCGACACCGACAACGCACGTCGCGGTTGGCTAACGATTCCGACTCGGCGCAGAGACCTTTGGCGAGCGCCTGTCATCGATCACTCATGTGACCTGTGTGAATGGAGTGATCAATGTGGTCAACACCGGTGCCGCGGCGCGCCGCCGCGGAAACGGCAACCGAGCGAGACTGAACCCCTGAGCTGCACCAACGAAGCGATGTCGGGATTTTTGAGACGAGGGCGGGTACGGCCTGAAGGCGCGATGGCTTGGTGCCACCACGGGTGGTCAACCAGTCGACGTCACGACGCGGTCACGCGTCAGCAAACTCTGTGACGGTCGACGGATCCCGTCAGCTCGGGTTGGCCGCCGCCAGCGCCCGCCGCACGTCTGCGTTGCGCTCCTCGATGGTGCGGCCGATCTCCTGCAGCAGCAACGGCTTTCGCGCCACCAGTTCTTCGACGTCGGCGCGTTCGATCTGCAGCACGGTGACCTCGTCGAGCGCATACGCGCCGCCGGTGACGGGCTCCCTGGTCAGCGTGCTGGAACCGAGGAAGTCACCTTCCTCCAGGGTCCGGACCGTGACCAGCGCGCCGTCCTCGCCGCGCGCGATCAGGCGGACCCGGCCGCTCACGATGAAGGTCATCCGCTTGGGTACCGAACCCGGGGTCTGGATGGCCTCGTCCGCGCCATATCTGGTGAGCCGAATGCTCGGGATCAACGCCTGCTGGTCGGCGTCGTTGAGGCGCAACGTCGGCGCCACGATCCGCATGGAGCTCGCCATGCGATCCTCGCTCACGAAGTCGTCCTCGACGTCGTCGAGGCGTAGAGCCGCGCGCCGGGAGGCGTACCAGACCCATCGCAAGAACGTTGCCCGACTGGCGGAGTCGTCGGCCGGGGAGCGCAACGGGATCGCGGTCGTGTACTCACCTGAGCCGCTGGTGACGGTCGTCGGCGCGGCCTCGGCACGCAGATGCGGCAGCGCGCTGGCGACCCGAGTCAGCACCGCACACACGTCGTCGGGCGGGTCGTTGAGGGAGAACGTCGTCGTCACCGAGATGGAGTGCTCGCCGGGCGGTCGGCTCAGGTTGGCGAAGGATGCCGCGGCCAACACGGAGTTCGGGATGATGTGTAGGCCGCTGCCCGTGTCGATGTGCGTTGCGCGCCAGTTGACTTCGACGACACGTCCCCGGGCAGAGGTCACGTCGACCCAGTCACCCAGCCGGAAGGGTTGTTCGAAGAGCAGCAGCAGACCCGAGATGATCTGACCGACGGAGTTCTGCAGCGTCAGGCCCAAGACGATCGACGTGATGCCGAGCGCGGTGAACAGGCCGCCGACGTTCGCGCCCCAGATGTAGGAAAAGATCACCGCGAGGCCGACGGCGATCACCACGAAGCGGGCGACGTCCAGGAAGATCGACGGGATTCGCTTGCGCCACGACCCTTCCGGTGCACCCTGGAAGAGCGTGGCGTTCAACCCCGACAGCATCAGAATCAGAAGGACGAAGCCCAGCACGGTGGAGATGATGCGCACCGGGGTGGCCTCGGCGGGCACCTCGGTGGCCTTGATCAGCAGCAGCAGCAGGGCGGCCAGCGGCAGGATGTAGTTGCGCACCAACCCCACTGGGCGGGCGAGCCCGCTGTTGCGGCGGGTCAGCGCGACCCGAAGCTCGGTAAGCGCCACCAAACCGATCGGCAGCCCGATCGCGACGCCGACAGCCCAGTAGAACCAGGACGAGTCGATCACCCTGGTCATGACTGACGCTCCCCGAGCCGCCAAATCGGTTGTGCCACGGTGCCCACCGTGACCTCACCCGCGGGGGTGAACTTGCGGGTGTCGCGCATCGCGTCGTAGACGTCCGCCGTCACGTAGACGCCGGGCTGTGGCGAGCCGCTCTGCACCTGATACGCCAGGTCGACCGCAGAACCCCACATGTCGTAGGCGAGGCTGGACCGGCCCACCAGCCCGCTGCTCACCGTGCCGGTGTCGATGCCGGCACGCAGCTTCAGGGCGTAGCGGCCCTCGGCGTTGAACCGGTCGACGATGCGGCTCATCTCGATGGCGAAGTCCACCGTGCGCCGAACGTTGTCGATGCGCGGCACGTTGAGCCCGCAGCTCGCCAGGTACCCGTTGCGCAGCGAGCGGACCCGTTCGATGCCGAGCCCCTCGGCTGCGGCGTCGAACTGGCGGACCAGCTTGTTGACGATGGCGAGCGACTCCTCGGAGGTCAGGCCGGCCGACAGTTCGTCGAGGCCCACGATGTCGGCGAAGATCACCGTGACGTCCTGGTGGTCCTGGGAGATGGTCTCCTCGCCGTCGCGGTAGCGGGCCACCACCTGTTCGGGCATCAGAGACAGCAGCAGGCGGTCGTTCTCCCGCCGCTGCTCGTTGAGCAGATCTTCCTTGATGGCCAAGTTTCGGCTCATGTCGTTGAAAGCGACTGTCAGATCACCGAATTCGTCCCGCGACACCACGGGGATAGTGGTCCCGTAGTCACCGGAACTGATTTGTTGAGCGCCGCTCTCCAGGCGGCGGATGGGTCGCACGAACAGCCGGGCCAGCAGCATCGCGGCGATGCAGACCACGAAGATGATGCCCACCGTCGACAGCACCAGCTTCCTGGTGAACGCCGACACCGGCGCGAACGCCTCGGCGGTGTCGATCTTGGCGACGACGGCCCACCTCAGCCCGGGAATGTCGGCGGGCGCGTAAGCCTGCAGCGTTTCGTGGCCTAGGTAGTCCGGGGCGATCAGCGTGCCGCGTTGGCCCTGTTGGGCCAGTTTGGTCGCTTCCGTGGCGACGGGCTGCACCAGGGTCGTGCCGTGCTGCCGGATCGCATCCCGCGCCACGTCGGGCGGCGTGCCTGCCTCGACGACGTCCCGCTCGTAGGTGTTCTGATCCTCGACGAACATCCGGGAGTTGGAGCGCATCAGGTCGTCGGGGCCGACGATGAAGGTCTCGCCGGTGGCGCCCATCCCGGATCGTTGCCACTGCCCGTCGAACGTCATCAACTTGTTGATCTTGGAGATGGGAAACTGCAACGCCAGCACGCCGTCGACGCGTCCCTGTGGCCCTACCGGGGACACGAACCAGGCGGTCGGTTCGGTGGCTGGCTGGTAGTCGCCGAAGTCGGTGAGCCCGACGTAGTCCACGGCGTTGGAGTCGAGCGCCCCGCGGAAGGCGTCCCCGAGCTCGCTGCCCTTGTACGGCCCGGTGAGCACGTTGGTTCCGAGGTCGACGCCCTTGTACGCGCTGTAGACGACGTTGCCCCTCGAATCGAGCAGCAGGGCGTCCTCGAATTCGAAACGTTGGACGATCTCGCGAAAGAAGTCGTTGTACCGGGCGTTGGCGGCCGACCACGAGCTGCCGTCGCGCGCGTCGTCGTTGCCGATCGCGGCGTCCCAGTCCGCGGTGGGCTTGCCGTAGGCGCCGAACGGGACGGTGTAGAGCGACTGAAGATAGGCCGCGGCGCCGCCTTTCGGCAGCAGCGCTTGGACGTCGACCTCGGCGCCCGTCTGGGCGGCCTCGTCGGTGGCGAAGCGTTTGACGTAGTAGTCGTTCAGCGCCTGCTGCTGAGCCGGGTTCACGGTGGCGTTGGCGAGTTGGTCGAATCCCGCGGTGAAGTCTCCGATCGCCATCGTGGCCGTCGACCCACGCGAGTAGACCACCAACGAGTTCTTCAGATCCTCGATCCCAATTTGCAGGCTTCGGCTTTGCGACTGCCGGATCTCGGTCAGGGCGTCGAATACCGCCGCCCGCAGCGAGCTGCGCCCGGATTGATAGCCGATCGCACCAACGACCGCCGCGGACAGGATGCTCGTCAGGAGCAGCATCACCAGCAGCTTCGACTGGATGCTCACCCGCGACATCACCCGGCGTCGGCTCCGCGTGGCGGATACGGTCGAGTCGGCTGCACTGACCTGGGTGTCGTCCTGCTGCGGCGTCGTCATCGGTTGGTCAGAGTAGCTGGGAAAACCGGCTGGTCGCGTTCACTCGAGAAATGTTCGACGCGTGCCGCACTTTCGGGCACGGTGGAGGCATGGACGATCCTTATCACCTGGAGCGCTTCGTCGAGGCGCAGGCCCCCGTCTTCGACACCGTGCTCGACGAACTGCGCAGCGGCCGCAAGCGGTCCCACTGGATGTGGTTCGTCTTCCCTCAACTGCGCGGGCTGGGCCGGACGCCTACTGCCGAGTACTACGGGATCGCCTCGCGCGACGAGGCTTCGGCGTACCTCGAGCACGACGTTCTCGGTCCCCGCCTGCGGGAGTGCACACGGTTGGTGTCGCAGTCCGGCGCCGTCAGCGCCGAAGCGCTGATGGGCCAGGTGGACGCCCTCAAGCTGTGGTCGTCGACGACGCTGTTCGCCGAGGTGGCCGACGACGACCGGGACTTCGTGGCCGTGCTCGAGAAGTTCTACGGCGGCGAGCGGGACGCGAAGACCCAGGCGATGCTGGCCGGCCGTTAGACGGTGAGGACGGCCCAGCCGTGTGGCTCGACGTCGAGATGGTCCACGACGTCCTCCGGCGGCACGCCCGACCCGGCGACTACCCGGCCACTGCCGAACCCCCACTCCGCCAACGGCATCCGCAACGGCTCGTCGTCCACGTTGAGCGCGACGACGAGGGAGCCCTCGTCCGCGGACGTGCGATAGACGTACTGGCCGTTGGTCAGGTGCAGGGCCGTCGTGCGGGCGTGGTGCAGCCACGGATGGCGGCGCCGCAGGCCGATCAGGTGCTGGTGCAAACGGAAGGTGTCGTGCCCGAGGTGATCGGATTCGCTTGGGTGTCCGGGGAATTCCGGACGCACGGCGTCGTCGCCGCCGAATCGCTCCTCCTTGACGCCGCGGTAGGACCACTCGTCTCCGGCGTACACGCTCGGCGTGCCGCCGATGGTCAGCATCACCGCGAGCGCATGGCCGACGTGCCGCTCGTCGGAGAGTTGGCTGGCGATGCGGGTGACGTCGTGGTTGCCGACGAACGTCAGGGGAACGAAGGTCTCGAGGAACTGGTCATGCCGGGTCAACGCGTGGTCGAGTTCGTGAAAGTTGACGTCGTTGAGGCTGCTCCACATCGCCTTCCACAGTTCGTACTGCGTGACGGAGTCGAATGTCGACGCCGACACGATGCCCGCGTAGTCGCCGTGGATCACCTCGCCGACGAACCACGCGTCGGGAAACTCGCTGCGGACCCGCGGCAGCACCTTGGCCCAGAAGTCGGCAGACACCGAGTATGCGGCGTCGAGGCGCCAGCCGTCGGCGCCGCGCCGCAACCAGTGCAACATGACGTCGACGACGTAGTCGACGACCTCGGGGTTGCGATGGTTCAGCGTGATCAGCCCGCCGTGTCCCTCGAAGGTGGCTAAACCGTTGCGGCCCTTGCGGAACCACGAGTCGTCCCCGCCGGCGACGGCCTCGCGGTGACGATCGAACTCGGAGCCGACGTGGTTGAAGACGCCGTCGAGGAGGATTCGAAGCCCGCGGCTTCTGGCCTCGGTGACGAGGTAGTCGAAGTCGGAGTCGTCGCCGAGGCGCGGGTCGATCGCGTAGTGGTCCGTCGTGTCGTAACCGTGGGTTTGGGACGTGAACACTGGGCCCAGCGCAACGCCCGACGCGCCCAGTTCGAGGGCGTGGTCGAACCACTCGGCGACCCGGCGCAGACGGTGCTCGTCGGCGGTCGGAGGAGGGTCGGCGGGGAACGCCCCCACGAACCCGAGTGGGTAGATCTGCCACCAGATGGCGTGCTCGACCCAGGCCGGATCGGTCATGCTCGGAACGTCCTTTCGTACATCGCCTTCATCTCCTCGGCGAATTCGGGTGCAGGACCGTCGATCTGAACGTTGGGGGCAATGGTCGAGATCGGCAGCGGCGCCACCGGTGACCCGGCCACCCCCCACATCTGCAGCCATCCGACCAGCTGGGCGGAGGACGTCGCGTAGACGATCCGGCCAAGGCCTACCCACGCGTGGGCCGCGGCACACATCGGGCAGTGCTCACCGGAGGTGTACACCGTGGCGGCCGCGCGTTCGTCGGGCGTCAGGTTCGACGTTGACCAGCGGGCAATCTCGAACTCGGGGTGGCGGGTCGCGTCTCCGCCCTTGATGCGGTTGCGGTCTTCGAAGCGGACCACGCCGCCGGCGTCGACCAGCACGGAGCCGAAGGGCTGGTCGCCGGCTTGCAGGGCCTCCCTGGCCAACTCCACGCAACGGCGAAGGTGCCCACGGTCGTCGTCGCTGATCCCCACAGCCGGAGTGTACGCAGGCGCGACGGTCCGCCGTCGACGCGTCAGCGGGTAGCAGGCCAGCCCGATCAGCAGCGCGCAGAGATGCCCAAGCGACGTGAAGTTGGTCTGGTACAGCAGCCCGCCTGCGACGAGTGCGAACGTCGCGGCGAGATATCCCCAGCGCCATCGCCGCGGCACCCGGTAGAACAGCACCCCGACGATCCCGACGACGAAGTAGCTGACGCCGACGTCACGGGCGTCGACCAGCCGGGAGGACGCCACGTTCTCGTGGATGATCCAGTAGAGGTAGCCCTCGCTGACGTAGGTCGCGCCCACGTGACAGATCAGACCGACGACTGCCCATCGCAGGTGTCCCAGCCACCGCTCGGCGGGCGCCAGGAACACGGTGAAGATCAACAGGTAGGGCCACCAGTACCGACCGTCGATCCACAGCAGGCTTTGGAACAGCACCCGCAGCGGGTCGGACGCCAGGTGATGGATGTTGGTCGACGTCGACTGCAGCAGGGTCCGCAATGTCCTCGGGGCCAACTGGTGTTGCACCAGGGTCGTCGCCCCGAGGGCGGCCAGCCAGGCGTAGGTCAGGGGAGCGCTGCGGACGTAGTCCCGCACCCGGTCCCACACGTCGTTCACGTTCGCCGACGATAGAGGGCGTTGCTGGCAATCCGAGTCATTGCCCGGAGCCGCAGCACCCGTCGTCGCCTGTTGTCGTCGTCGTCGTCGTCCGGCACGCGCACGACGCCACGATCGGGACGTCGGCCCGGGCGCTCGCCAGCGCCAGTTGCTGTCCGATGACGACCGCCTCCTCGTCGCGCCCCAACCGGGTCAGGCATTCGTGATACCCGTGCAGGCTCCAGACGTTGTTCGGGTGCTGGCAGCAGCGCCTCAGCGTGTCGTCGAGCCCGAGGTCGGCGGCGTACACCGCGGCCGCCTCCTCGACGCGGCCCTGCTCCAGCAGCAACGCGCCGTAGGCGTGCCGGGTCGGCTGCATCCAGCCCCACGGCTCGTCGTACGGCAGGGCGTCGTCGAGTTCGATTGCCCGCCTGAGGTATTCGAAGGCCTCATCGAAACGTCCTTCGCGGTAAGCGATCTCACCGTCCAGCATCGCCACGCCGACCGCGAGGATGTCTCGGCTGGTGTTGTTGAACAGGTATCGACTCTGCGGGATCGCGGCGTACACGCGATGCAGGGCGTCCCGTTCGGCGCGGGCCTCCGCGACCCGGCCCGTGGCGGCATAGGCGATCCCGCGCCCGTAATGGACGGTCGCCGCCGTGGTGCAGTACAGCTCGGGGTCCTCGGGCAGGGGATGGTTGACCAGCTCCTCCCAGCGGCCGAAGCGGATCAGCACGTGCACCCGAAGCGGCACGAACGCCTCCAGCCAGTCGGCCATCGGCGGCGACTCGATCGACAGGAGCTCGGGAGTCAGCTGCGCGGCGAGTTCGTCGGCCGCCTGGATCGCCGTCTGATACCGGCCCTCGAACATCGCCGAGTACACGATGAAGTGCAGGTCGTGCGCCCGGTACAGCGAGTAGAAGTTGAGTGGACCCTCGCGCTCGACGAATCGCCGATCCGCTTGCACGGCAGCGGTATTGGACTCGACGGAACTGCGATAGTCACCGCAGAGCACGTCGACGTGGCTGGGCATGTGCTGCAGATGGCCGGCGTCGGGCACCAACCCGCGCAACAGGTTCGCCGCAGGCAGGGCCGACTCCGGGTGCGCCGACATCTCCATGGCATGGATGTAGAGGTGCAGCACGCCGGGGTGTCGTCGGCCCGCGTCGGTGGCGAGGGTGCCGTCGAGGATCCGCTTGGCCTCTACCACGCGCGAGCCCGGTGCCGGTTCGCCGGTTCTGGTGTCCCACAACGCCCATGCCGAGACGTTCATCGCCGCGTCGGCGGCAAGGGCCTGCACGTCCACGTCGTCCGGATGTTTCTCGGCGAGCGTGACCATCGCGTCGGCGTAGCGGGCGTGACCGGCGTCCAGGTCGTCGGTGGGGAAGCGGGTGGCGAGGGCGTCGATCAATCCTCTTTCGACGTCGCTCGCGCGGCCGCCCCCTGCCAGTTCGAGCTCGCCGCGAGCCCTGGTCAGCGATGCGGCCAGGTCGGCGGGGTCGAACGCGTCCCATGCCTTGTTGTAGTTCGGGCCGATGGCATACGCGATGCCCCACCGCGCGATGGCGAGTTCGGGGTCGAGGGCGAGCGCGCGTTCGAAACAGTGGATCGACTCTTCGTGGTTGAACGCGTACGCCCAGACCAAGCCGCGGTCGAACCACAGCTGGGCCTGGGCGGACTGGGTGTCAGTCGACCGATGAAAGGACCCGAGGTCGTAATACGGTTCCTCCGGCGCGGACGCGGTAGCGGTCATGACTGGCACGATAAGTCGTCCATGCCTTGGGGGCGAGCACCGCGATCACCGCGAGCGCGAGTCCGGCGGCACCCCAGGTGGCCAGGGTGAGGATCGGGGTCCACGCGCCGTTGCCGCCGAAGTAGGTGATGCTGCGCAGGAGTGCCACGCCCGCGCTCTGCGGGACGATCGCGTTGAACGTCCGGTAGAAGCCCGTGAGCATCGGCAGCCCGACCGGTCCTGCGGCGGCCGCGTTGCCGACGATGATCAGGAGCAGCGTCACCAGCGCCGAGGCGACGGTGCCGAAGGCCGCCGCGACGCCGGTCACGGCACCCGCGACGCCGAAGGCGTAGAGCCACAGCGCGCCGAACACCTGCCAGGTGTGGGTGGTCAGGGCGCCGAGCACGCCGTCGACGTAGACCGTCACCGCACCCGCCAGCAGCGCGGAGTACGCCGCGAGGCTGACGGTGCGCAGCGCCAATGTGGAGAGCCTGCGGACGCTGCCCATCATCAAGCCGAAGGCGGCGGCGCCCATGGTCGCGCCGATCGACAGGAAGATCACGGCGTAGAACTCGACGGTGCCCTGGGGGTCGGCGGCCGACGTCGGAGCGACGTCCTCGACGCTCGGCGTGAGCCCGGCCTTGGCGGCGATTGCGCGGCCAACGGCCTCCGAGGCGTTGGCGACGCTGCGTCCGCCGCCGCCGGCGACGTAGATGGTCAGGTCGCCGGTCGGGCCGACGGCGAAGGCGGCGTCGGTCTTGCGCTCGTAGACCTGGGCGCGTGCGGCGGCGGCGTCGGTCTTGCGCTCGTAGACCTGGGCGCGTGCGGCGGCGGCGTCGGCGACCGGCGTCACCTCCAGGTTGTCCTTGGCGCGCATCCCGTCGACCAACTGTTGCGGCCCGGCAACGGCGACGTCGAGGTGGTGCAGGGTGGGCTTGGCGAACGCGCCCGAGTAGCTCGCGATCATGGCGACCACGAAGACGGTCAAGGCCGCCATGGCCAGGGCCATCTTGCGAACGTCGGCGGCCGAGACGTGCCGGTTGGCCAGCGGGAGGCTCGGAACGTGGTGTTCGTGTGGAGCGGCGTGCTTACCCATGGTGGGTGCCTTTCTCAGGTGTGCTGTCGGTAGGTGCGGGCAGACGCAGCAGTGCGTCCACGGTGTTGAGTGCGGCGCTGACGCGGGCGTGAAGGTCGGAGGCGGGGCCCTCGGGTGAGGGGTCTTCCATCCATGACCGGAGAACCTCCTGGAAACCGCCGACCAGGAAGCGGCTGACGGCGTCGGGGGCGACGTCGGCGATGGGGCCGACGACGCGCATGCCCTGGGCGGCGATCTCCTCGCAGGCGGGCAGCAGTTCGTCGCGGAACGCCATGACAACGCGTTGGGTGACGGCGCTGGGGACCACGTTGCGGTACGCCGCGCGGTGTTCGGCGGCGAAGTCGAACAGGCTGGTGACGCGCGACCGTGCGTCGCCTTGAATGTCGGCGACGGCGGCGGCAAAGGCCACGGTGACGGCGGTCGCCACCGCGTCGTCGCGATCGGTGAAGTGGCGGTAGAAGACCTGCCTACTGACCCCGGCGCGGGCGACCAGGTCGCCGACGGTGATCTCGTCGACCGGTCGCTCGTGCGCCAGGTCGAACGCGGCGGTCCGCAACAGGGTGCGGACGCGTTCGGCACGCGGGTCGGCGCTGTGGGTGCGGCTGGGCATGTGCTTAGCGTAGGCCACTTCGTAGACACGTGACCACGAAATCTGGGGTTAGCTCAAGCACCCCTGACTGGTGCTGTGACCGGCGCGACTCGGCGCGGGCCTAGTGACCCGCGACGACGTCCGCCTCGTCGACGACGACCGGATCCTTCGCGCCGGGCAAGAACGAATACAGCACGCACACCACGCCGAAGAACAAATAACCAAGGGCCACAGAGGGATTGGCCGCCCAGGCAACCTGCGGGGCGTGAATCAGCCCGATGAAGGACAACACCGCACCGACCGCCGATGCGATCGCGGCGAACAGGAACTTCTTCTCGAGGATGAAGGTGACCATGGTGCCGAGTACCAGTCCGACCAGCACCGCGCCCTCGCCGAGGGTCTGCAGCCCCTCGTAGACCACGCCCGCGCCGTTGAGCTTCTCCATGCCGACCCCGCTCGCCGACGTCCCTGCGGCGTTCAACGCGTTGTCGATCAGACCGCTGGCCCACTGCGCGAGGTTCGGGAGAATGGCCGCCACCACGGCGATCGCGTGCAACCTCGGCACCGCTTGGAACGCCTGGGCGCCGATCAGCAGCCCGATGTACAGCAGGATCGGCACGATCGCGGGCACCGGGAGCAGCGAGTCCAGCACGCCGAACAGGCCAAGGAAGCACAGGATTCCGATGACGACACCGCTGGCCAACGAGTACCCGGCGCGACCGCCGGCGTCCTTCCACCCGGGATGTCCGATGTACACCGCGGGCGGGAACGGCGATCCGAACGCCGATCCGATGCACGCCCCGGCACCGTCGGCCAGCAGCACGCTGCGCAGGTTGTAGTCGTCACCGGCCGCCGCGGCACTCTCCACGTTGCTCATCGCCTCGGTGAAGTTGTAGACGCCCAACGGTATTGCGGTGCCGAGCAGCGGTGCGAGATTGGACAGACCGGAGAGCAGCATGTCGACACGAAGGTCCGGCACGCCGATCGCGATGTCGGAGACCGCCTGGCTGACGTCGGGGGCGGACATGTAGCCGCCGATCCAGCCGATCGCGGTGCCGACGAGGAGGGCCGCCAACCCGACCGGGATGCCGAACGGAAGCCGAACGTCGGTGAAGAACCCGATGAGGATGATGGCCATGACCGGCAGACCGATCCACGCCGCCTCCCACATCTGCGCCGCGGGGCGCATGGAGATGAACGTGATCGAGATGCCGGCCAGCGTGCCGAGCATGGCAGCCCGTGGCGTCAGCTTGCGGATGTAGGGACCGACGAACGCACCGATCATGACGATGACGCCGATCATGAACGCCCACGCGAGGCCGGCCTGCCAGGCCTGCATCGCGTCCTTGGTGTTGAGATACACCGGCAGCATCACCACGAACACGACGATGAACATGTGCGGCACGCTGGGGCCGTAGGGCAAAGCGGTGACGTCCGTACGGTTTTCGCGCTTCGCCAGGCGCCTGGCGAGGAACGTGTAGTACAGGTTGCCCAGGATCAGCGCGACCCCGAGCGCCGGCAGGACGGTGCCGAGAACGTCACCGGCAGGCACGTTGACCACGCCGATCATCAGACCGGTCAGGGTGAGGACGTTGACCAGGATGTTGAACCCGAGCCCGAAGAAGGCGTTGGTGTCACCCCGCGTCCACCACGGAATGGACACCGCGGACCTGGATTTCGGTGTCTCCGACGGCGGATCGGACGGGGTTTCGGTGACGTCGGTCGACATGGTCGGTCCTCTCAGGCCTGGGATGGCGTTGCGATGGCGAGGGATTGGATGGCCGGTATGACGGCGGAGGTGTCGGCGACCCATCCGAAGATGCCGCCCTGGGCCTTGATCATCTCGAGGGCGACGCGTTGAAACTCGGGGAAATACGAACCGACGCAATCGGATACGACTAAACACTCGTACCCGCGGTCGTTGGCCTCCCTGGTGGTGGTGTGCACGCACACCTCGGTCGTCACCCCGGTGATCAGCAGCTGGGTGATGCCCGCGTCGGTGAGGATCGACGAGAGTTCGGTGGCGTAGAACGCGCCCTTGCCCGGCTTGTCGATCACCACTTCACCGTCGACCGGGGCGAGCTCGTCGAGGATGTCGTGGCCGTACTCGCCGCGGATCAGGATGCGGCCGTACTTGCCGGGGTCTCCGATGCGCTTGCTCGGTGCGCCGCGGTTGAGCTTGGCGGGCGGGCAATCCGACAGATCCGGCACGTGTCCCTCGCGGGTGTGGATCACCATGATGCCTGCCTCGCGCGCCGCCGCTATGAGGGCGGCCAGCGGGGGCACGACCTTGAGCAGCTGGTCGACGTCGTTGCCGAGGCTTTCGCCGAATCCGCCGGGCAGGAGGAAGTCGCGTTGCATGTCGATGACGATCAGCGCGGTCTTCCCGGCGACGAGCGGAAATGCGAACGGCTCGGCGGGTACCTCGGTCGACGTGGTCATGCCTGGTGCTCCTTCGAATGGGCGGGTTCCGAGGTGGGTGCGGCGGAGGGACCGTCGGTGCGGGGTTCGTCCAACACCCGGGCCGCCAGGTGCAGCACGGTGTCGTCACTCAGAGCGGGGCCGAGAAGCATTGCGCTGCAGGGTCGGCCGTCGGCGGTGGTGCCGACCGGCACGGCTACACCGAGTAGATCGAGAAGGTTGCCGAAGTGCGTGTAGTGGCCCAGGACGGTGTTGCACTCGATGGGTCTCTCCAGCACGTCGGCCACCGTGAAGGTGGTCCCGATGGTCGGGACGACGAGCACGTCGACCCCGGCCCACAGGCGCCCGACTTCGGCTTTGAGCTCCTGTAGCCGCTGCAGCGCCGCGAATGCGTCCACGGCGGTGTACTTCTCGCCGCTGCGCAGGATGTCGCGCACCACCGGGTGGATCGACTCCGGCTTCGCGGCGAGGAAGTCGCCGAATTCGACGAGGCGCTCGGCCACCCACGGGCCCTGGTAGAGCAGGGTGCCCGCGGCCAGGAACGGCTCCAGCGAGACGTCGACGATCGTGGCATGGCGGGCCAATTGCTCACGGAACCCTAGGTGCGCGGTGCGCATCGCGTCGTCGCCGAAGAACTCGAGTTGCTCGACCGGCGGCAGTCCTACGCGGACGTTGTCACCGGCGAAGCGGGGCCCACGGTCGCGCGACCACGCGTCGGCGTCGTCGCGGCCACTGATCACGTCCATCACCCGGTCGACGTCGTCGACCGACCCCGCCATGAGGCTGATGCAGTCCAGCGACTTACAGGCCGGAACCAGCCCGACGGTGCTGATCAGTCCCCGCGACGGCTTGTAGCCGACGACGCCGTTGAGCGCCGCGGGCACGCGACCGGACCCCGCGGTGTCGGTGGCGACCGCGAACGGCACCTGGCCGAGGGCGACCGCGAGGGCGGAGCCCGAACTCGATCCGCCCGAGATCATTTCGTCGCCGTACACGCTGTGCGGCACGGTGTACGGCGTCCTCGTACCGTTTAGTCCGGTGGCGAACTGGTCCAGGTTGGTCTTGCCGACGTAGAGCGCGCCGGCGTCGAGCAACCGTTGCACGGCGGGTGCGGTCGCCGTCGCGACGTACGCGTAGTCGGGACACGACAGCGTGGTCGGCACGCCCTCGACGTCGATGCTGTCCTTGACGCCGAACGGCACACCGTAGAGCGGCAGAGTTCGTGCCCCGGGGCGGTTCTCGATGTCGGCCGCCGCGGCGAGGAGTTCGTCGCGCGGCACCGTCGAGAGCCAGGTGCCGTCGTCGCCGCGGGCGGCGATGGCATCGGCCACCCTGGTTGCCGTCTTGGTGGGTGATCCGGTGCCCCCGGCATGTGAGGCGAGGATTTCGGCCACCGAGGGGCCGATCGACGGTCCGTACAAGTCTTGAGCCATAACTGTCGATTGTCGACAGAATCATTCCAGTCCTGGTACGGCTGTGTGTCGATCGTGTTAGCGATGCGCCCCGAGGTCGAGGTAGTCCAGGTGGCCATGACCCTCCAGAGCGGCCAGCACCGTGGTCGCGTCGTTGGTCTCCAGCGCCGCGAGTATCTCGCGATGGCGCGTGACCCCGTCCTCCGCGTGATGGTGTCGTGCCTCGGCCCGCAGGTTGATCGCCATCGGCAGCTGGAGCTTCAACAGGATCGGTTCGAGCGTGAAGTCCAGCTGACGGTTGTCGGCGAGTTGGACGACGGCGGCGTGGAACACGCGGTGCGCGTCGTCGCGCGCCAAGTCGTCGGTCGCCTCGTGCATGCCAGCCAACGCGTCGCGGACCGGCTGAAGGGCGGTGGCCGGGTCGGCGAGCGGCAGGGCGGTCTCGACGGCGTGGCGCTCCAAGACGTGGCGGAGCGCGAAGAGTTGGAGGATGTCGGTCGGCGACCACTCCGTGACGCGGGAGCCCCGACGCGGCAGGTGCTCGACCAGTCCCTGCTGGGCGAGCAGTCTCAACGCCTCCCGCAGGGGCGCCCTGCTGATCCCGAAGTCGGCGCACAGCTGCTCTTCGACGATCTTCTCGCCGGGCTCGAGCGCACCTCGCAGGATGGCGTCGCGGAGCCGTTGGGTGGCCAATTCGACCAGGGTGGCAGGCAGCCCCGACCCGTCCGACCCCAGCGTTCCCACTGCTTCACCACCTCCCGCCGCCGTCACGTCGACTCCGAATGTCGACGATCCTAGGGGAGTCGGGTGCTTCACACGAGCCAGCAGCGCAGCCACGACGACAGTCGAGTCCCGTCACCGGCCCGGCCGGCCGCGGCCAGATATCCGTCGGGACGCACAAGTAGCCATCCCGCCCCGTCGACCACCTCGGCGGGCAGGTCGACCTGCCGCACCACCACGGCGTCGGCCCAGGCGCGGGCCGCCCGTGTCAGTGAACGCGCGACGTCCGGCCCCATGCGCGACACCACCAAGGTCAGCACCGACGTGTCGACCAGGTCGTAGAGCCTGCCCTCGGCCAGTTCGACGTCGGGCACCCGGTCGCCAGCCCGCAACCCGCCAATTCGTCCACCGCCCTTGGTGATTGGTGCGCCGCGATACGAGCCGGCGATCTGACCGAGTCGAGCCACCGCCTTGTCCTGCACCGCGTCGCGGGACAGCAGCAGCGGCGCCAGAGTGGTCAGCGCCGCATGGGCGAGGGGAGTGGTGGAGTTGAACGCCGTCGTCGCGCGTTCGGTCATCCCGACCAACTGACGGATCACCGGAAGGCGGTCGGACTCGTAGGTGTCGAGGAGTTCGGGACGTGCGACGCCGCGCAGGACCATCGCCAGCTTCCACGACAGGTTGACCATGTCCTGGATCCCGGTGTTCATCCCCTGGCCGCCGGCCGGGCTGTGGACGTGCGCGGCGTCGCCGCCAAAGAACACCCGGCCCGCGCGCAACGTGTCCATGTGACGACTGTTGATGCGGAACCGGGAGCTCCAGTTCATCCCGTAGAGCTGGGCGGGGATGCCGACGGTGCGGTCGCAGAGTGTCTGGACGTCGGCCAATGACGGCTCGACGGCGTCACCGGTGAGGCCGTCCGGATCGGTGGCCATGAATCTGAACCGCCCGGCACCCATCGGAAAGACCGCCAGAAAGCCGTTGCGCGCCAGGAAGATCGACAGTTGATCCTCGGGGATGTCACCGGTCAGGTGCACGTCACCCAGCACGTAGTTCTGGGGGAGGGAGCGGCCGGTGAAGGGAAGGCCCAGGCTCTTGCGCACCGGGCTATGCGATCCGTCGGCGGCGATCACGTACGACGCAACCATCGTTTCGGCGGTTCCGTCCTTGGTGCGGAGCGTCACCGCCACGCAGTCGGGTCGTTCCTCTAGAGAGGTGAACGCCGGGCCGCGTTCGACCTTGACGCCCTGAGCGCCGAGGCGCTCGGTGAGCAGGCGCTCGGTCTCGGACTGTGCGAGCATCAGGATGAAGTCGAATTGGCTTGACATGCGGCCAAATTCGACGGTGGCGATCCGGTGCCCGCCGGCGTGCAACGCCGTGCGGCTGGCTCGGGTGCCGAGTCGCAGCATCTCGTCGGCGACGCCGCGTGGCCGGAGCAGTTCCAGGGTGCGGGCTTGGATGCCTAGCGCTCGGGACGTCGTCGAGGGTTCCAGTGCCCGGTCGACGATCCGGACGGGGATGCCCAGTCGTGAGAGTTCGAGCGCGGCCGTCAGCCCGGTGGGGCCCGCGCCGACGACGAGAACGGGCAGTTCGCCCCGGTCGAAGGTCATGACGACTCCCGTCGAATCACTAAGTCAACAGTTGGTGACTTGAACGGTAGGCGCGCCACGGCGGCTCTGTCAACAGGCGATGACATACCCTCTGGGGATGGTTCCGACTCGAGCTCGCAACGCCCAGGAGACGCGCGCCGACATCCTCGCCGCGGCGCGCACGCGGTTCGGCGCCGAGGGTTACGAACGCACCACGCTGCGGGCAATTGCCGGCGACGTCGGCGTCGACCCGGCGTTGGTCATCCGATACTTCGGCAGCAAGCAGGATCTATTCGCCGCCGCCGTCGAGTTCACCCTCGACCTGCCCGACCTCACCGGCGTCGACCCCGACCGGGTGGCAGAGGTGCTGCTGCCCAAGTTCTTCGCCGTCTGGGAGGACGACACCACCTTCGTCGCACTGCTGCGCGCCGCGATGACGAGCGCCACCGCGGCCGACACCATGCGCAAGGTCTTCGCCACCCAGGTGGCGCCGGTCCTGTTCGCCGTCACCCCCGACAACCCGGGCCAACGCGCCGGCTTGATGGGCTCCTTCATCATCGGCCTGGCCACCACGCGGTACGTGCTCACCAACCCCTTCGTGGCCAACCTGAGCCACGACGAGCTGATCCGCTGGGCTGCCCCGGTGGTACGCCAACTGCTGGTCGGCCCCGCTCCGGCGGAGTAGCGCGTTCGACACCGACGCTAGAACGTGTTCTAGTTCAGCAATGCTTGACTTTCCGGTGGAGAACCTCAGCGCCGAGGACGTCGAACGGCTTCGCCGCATCTACGAACCGTTGACGAACTCCGTTCGCGAACTGATCGACGCCACCATTCGCACCGAGGTGGACGGCGACGCCGTGGCCGCCGCGAAGGCCGAGATCGACTCTGCGACCGCACGACTCCGCAGCAGGCAACTAGAGGGCTCCTTCGGGGTGCGCTTCGGCGCCGACGGTGACCAGATGCCGTGGGGCAACGTCGTGATCGGGATGCGCAATCCGGTCGCTCCGCCACTGGTCTTCACGCCGACGGCCGACGGCGGGGTGCGCGCCGACTTCCACCTCGGCGCGGCCTTCGAGGGCCCGCCCGGGCACGTCCACGGCGGGATCGCCGCGCTCATCCTCGACCACGCCCTCGGCGGAGCGGCCAGCGCACCCGACAAGCCCCGGCTGACCGGCACCATCACCATGCGCTACCGCAGGATGACCGCGCTAGGCGACCTGCACGTCGAGGCTGCCGTCGTCCGCACCGAGGGGGTCAAGACCTTCGCCGAGGGCCGCCTCTGCGACGCAGAGGGAGTCACGGTCGAGGCGGAGGGCGTGTTCATCCGACCGCGGTGGGCCCGCGACTGACACCGGCCCCCGCATTCAGTCGGTGATGCCGACCAAACTGCGGGTGATGTCGCCGATCTCGGCCACCAGGACGCGACTCGACGTGTCGTCGGGCCCCAGCTTCCTTCCGGCCTCGCGAATGCGTTGTTCGGCGGCGGCCAGTCGGTCCCCGTCGATCCGCCACGGGGCGCCAGGGGCGGTTGGCGCTCCCGACAACGCCTCGGCGTACTCGTCGACGGCCACCACGAAGTCGGTGTGCAGCGTGGCGGGCGGCTGCGCGGGCAGGCTCGATTCGAGCGTGGCGCACGACGTGGTGATGGCGTTGAGAGCGGTGCGATAGGACTTCAACCACCGTCGTAGGTCGCCCGAGTCCGACGTCGTCGCACCCGCCGCCGCCTCGAACGCCGCACGGGCCCGGAAGGCGTGTTCCCACGCGGCGGCCAGGGCTTCGGCGGGATGGTCGAGACCGTGCACGAAGGCCTTGATGACGGTTGCGGCGTAGTCGATCTCGGTCTTCAACAGCTCACCCGCCCGCTGCCGAAGCCGAACCAGGGAATGGTCGGGCAGCACGACGTGGACGAGCACCGCGAGCGCGCCGCCGATCAGCGTCGCGATCAACCGGTCGGCCATCGTGCCCGCGTCGGCGGCGCTGCTCACGTCGATCACGAACACGACGACGGCGGCGAGGGCGGCACTCGTCGCGACATACCCGAACTTCGAGACCGCATAGGCGATTCCGAGGGCGATCACCGCCAGCACGGCGGCCGCCAGCCCGGTCGGATGCCAGATGACCGTCACGACCGACGCCGCAATGATGCCTCCGGCGTTACCCGCGATCCGGCCGACGCACCTGGTGTAGGTGTGGGCGGTCTCGGGCCGCAGCACCATCAGCACTGTCAGCGGAATCCAGTACCCATACGGGACGTCGGCGAAGCGTTCCACGGCCACCCCGGCGCCGACGCCCGCCGAAAGCCGGAGCGCGTGCCGCAGAATCGGGGATCCCCACGCCAGGTGCGCTCTGATCGCCGCCGCGGCGATCGGCATCGCGGACAGCCCGCCACGGCGACCGAGCCGCGTGACGTGGTCGACGTCGGGGGTCAGCTCGCCAAAGCGCAGCGCCACGGCCTCGCGGAGTTGGTGGGAAAGTCGGTGCGCCAGCGCCACGTTCGCCACCGCGACCCTCTCGGTCGCCGCCTCCACCTGCATGACCCCGAGGGTTGCGTCCCGCTTGGCGGTGCGACTGCGACTGGCGACGACGTCCAGCACTCCCGCGGCAGCGCGCAGAACGTCGGCCACCGCCGGGTCGTCCGACGACCTGCCAGCCAGCGCCGTCAGCGTCACCGATATCCGTTGCGGCAGCCCGTACCACGCGCGGTAGGCGAGCGGGCGTCGCTTGGCCTGGCTGTCGCTCATCGTGAACGTGTCGCGCAGCCAGAGCAGCGGCGCCGGGTCGAGGCCCACGGTCGGATCGGACGCGAGGCGCCTGGCGTCGACGCCAAGTGCGCGGTACGCCCTCGTCAAGGCGTCGCGCTGAAGTCGCCATCGACGCCGGGGCCATAGCCCGATCAGCACTGCCTGCACCAGGCCGCCGCCGAGGGCGAGCAGGGCCGCCGTGCCCACCGACGAGAGGGTCGGCGCGACGGGCGGTGCGGTGACCAGCAAGGCGCCTGACGCCGCGGCGATCAACCCGGCGTTGGTGCTCACGGCCCACTGCATACCGGCGATGAAGCACCACACCGTCGCCGCCAGCACGAAGAGCACGCCGTAGGACGAGGTCGACGTGCCGATCAGCACCGCGGCGGCCGTCTGAACCGAGATGGCGCCAACCAGGACCAGAGGCCCGCGTGGACTGTCTTGCAGCGCAGTCGCTCCCGCGATCGCCGCCGCACCGGCGGCCGCGGTCGCCGCACCTGCCGAGCCCCACTGCAGGCCGGCCACCGCAGCGAGAATGACGCCGACGAGGCTGCGGCCCACCGCGCCGAGATCGGGCGTGGTGAGTCGCTTCGCCAGTCCGTTCATCGCCTGCCCGTCACAACGCCTCCAAAACTACCGGGCCGATCCGGCAATGTGGGTCAGGGCGGCGCCCGTGGCGGTACGTTCGTCCGGTGGAGAAGGTGATCATCACGCTCAGGGCGGCTCCGGGCGACGACGCGTGGTGCACTCGGTTGCGTACGGAGGTCGCCGACGACCTGCTCGCGCTGGGCGCGCCGGGACTCGCGGTGAACGTCCGAGACGCCGTCGTCGGCGACTCGCTGATGACGTTGACCACGTTCGATCCGCCCGTCGTCGGCTTCGTCACCATCTGGACCCAGCAGTCCTACGGCCCCGACGTGGGTGGCGCTCTGGACCTGCTGTCCGGTGAATGCGAACGGGTCGACGCCTATCTGGTCACCGAGTCGGTGCCGCTGCCGCCGCCTCCCACGGCAGCGGGAGCGCGCACACCCGGCTTCGCCAACGTCGCGCTGCTGCGGCGGCCTGCCGATCTGGACGAGGAAATCTGGCGTGCGCGTTGGCATGTCGACCACACCCCGGTGGCGATTGCCACGCAGTCGACGTTCGGCTACACGCAGAATGCGGTGGTGCGGGCGTTGACCTCCGACGCGCCGGTGATCGACGCGATCGTCGAGGAGCTGTTCCCGCTGGAGGCGACCAAGGATTTGCACGCCTTCTTCGGCGCCGCCGACGACGCAGACCTCGAGGATCGGATGAACCGCATGGTGGCCAGTACCTCGGCGTTCGGCGCCAATCGATGCGTCGACACCGTCCCGACGAGTCGGTACGTGATGCGCTCGCCGTTCGCCGCGGGGCAGGCGACATGACGACCCTCGGCGACGCCGTCGAGTTGGCGTCATCGGAAAGTGGTCTGGCAGTGGTCTCCACCGTGCGCGGTGACGGCACTGTGCAGGCGTCACTGGTCAACGCGGGCCTCGTCGCGCATCCCGTGACGGGGGAGCCGACGCTGTCCTTCGTCACCTACGGCAGGGTGAAGTTGGCCAATTTGCGGGCTCGACCGCAGATCGCGGTGACGTTCCGCAACGGCTGGCGGTGGGCGACCGTCGAGGGCAACGCCGAACTGGTCGGGCCGGACGATCCGCAGCCCTGGCTCACCGGCGACGCCCTCCGACTTCTGCTGCGCGAGGTGTTCGGCGCCGCGGGCGGAAAGCACGACGACTGGGCCGAATACGACCGGGTGATGGCCGAACAGCGGCGGACCGTCGTCCTGATTGCACCCGGCCGCGTCTACTCCAACGGCTAGCGAATACGCTGCAGCCGTGCTGCTGGAGACAAGCGATGCCAACGGGGTGCGAACCCTTACCCTCAATCGTCCGGAGGCGCTCAACGCGTTCAACGAGGCGTTGTACGACGCCACGACGATCGCGCTGCGCGAGGCGGACGAAGACGCAGAAGTCGCCGTCGTCCTGCTGACCGGAGCGGGCCGCGCCTTCAGTGCGGGCAACGATCTCGTCGAGATGCAGGCCCGCATCACCGATCCTGATTTCCAGTCCGGGCAGTACGGCTTCCCAGGGATGATCGAAACCCTCACCGCCCTACGGAAACCGTTGATCCTCGCGGTGAACGGTCTCGGCGTCGGCATCGGCGCCACCATCCTGGGTTACGCCGACCTGGTGTTCATGTCGTCGGCGGCGCGGTTGAAGTGCCCGTTCACCAGCCTCGGCGTCGCCCCGGAAGCGGCGTCCTCCTATCTGCTGCCCCAGCTCGTCGGTCGGCAGAACGCGGCGTGGATGCTGCTGTCCTCGGAGTGGATCGACGCAACGGAAGCGCAGCGGATGGGCTTCGCGTGGAAGGTCTGCGAGCCAGACGACCTCCTGCCCGAGGCTCGCCGGCACGCGGAAATCCTTGCCTCGCGGCCGATTTCGAGCCTGATCGCGGTCAAGCAGACGATGGTCGAGCCCACTCGCGGTGAGATCGCCGCCGCGGCTGCCCGGGAGTACGCGCAGTTCGAAGAACTGCTGGGGGCGGTGGCCAACGCCGACGCGCTGGCGTCGTTCGCCGATCGGCGAACGACCTAGCCGCTCAGCTCGCCGCGTGCATGGGGCACGGGGTTCTCGCGCTGGCCGCTTCGATGATGGCGCGCACCGTTCGTCGGCAGCGGCCGCAGTCCAAACCCGCGCCGCACGCATCGGCGATTTGCTTGGACGTCGATGCTCCGGAAGCGACGAGGTCGCTGACGGCTTGGCTCGTCACGCCGGTGCACAAACATACGAACATCAGCCGATTACCTTTGCGCGGGAATTCGGCGGTCGTAATGCGGACGAATGCGTGGGCACGAATGTCGGCATTTCGTCCCCTTTCATCGTCATCGCCTCCGAAGAATCGAGCAGTGAGTCTAGTTAGCCCAGTCTAACCTTAGTTAGGGCAGGCAGTCCATCATCGGGGTCCAAAACCGTGGTTTGCCTACCCTCACCTGGACTTCTGTCGTCGTGGGCGGCGCCGGCGACACGCCTCCGGATGCCTTCGTTACCTCTCCTGGGCGCCCTTGGTGAACTAGATTGTGGAGGCGTTCTCGCCTCGGACGAGGCGCGCCGGCAAGCCCACGACTGACACGTGACCAGCCCTCACGGTGTCGTTAGGAGCGATGAATATGAATGGCGATCCCGACGTCCTGAAATTGCTCAACGAGCAATTGACGAGCGAATTGACGGCGATCAACCAATATTTCCTGCATTCGAAGATGCAGGAGAGTTGGGGCTTCACCGAGCTCGCCGGACACACGCGTAAGGAAGCCTTCGAGGAGATGAACCACGCGGAGGCCATCACCGACCGCATCCTGCTGCTCAACGGGCTTCCGAACTATCAGCGGTTGTTCTCCCTCAAGGTGGGCCAGACGCTGCGCGAGCAGTTCGAGGCAGACCTGACGATCGAGTACGACGTCGTCGCGCGGCTCAAGCCAGGCGTGGTCATGTGCCGCCTGAAGGAGGACTCCACCAGTGCGACTCTGCTGGAGACGATCCTCGCCGACGAAGAGCAGCACATCGACTACCTGGAGACCCAGCTCGAGCTGATGGACAAGCTCGGCGAGCAGCTCTACGCCGCCCAGTGCGTGGCACGCCCGCCGCAATAGGCCCCGTCGGCGCGAGCGTCCTCGCGCGGGAAACTAGAACCTGTTCCAGAAACGTCGTCTCCGGCGTACGATGCGGCGATGAGCAGAATCGGGGACTTCGCCGACGACGACGCAGCCGGGTGGATCACGCGGTCTCCTGACATCGGTATCCCCATGGCGGGGTTCACCAACGCCGTCTACACCAAGAACCGACTCCCGATGCGCACTCGCGAGCTGGCCCGCATGGTGCTCGCACTCGACAACGAATGCGTGGTCTGTCAGAACACGCGCGACTCCTCGGCTGAGGCGGCCGGGGTGGACGAGGACCTCTACGCCCACGCCGCGGAATGGAAGACCTGGCCCGGCTACAGCCCCCAGGAGCGCGTCGCCGCCGAGTTCGCCGCCCGATTTGCCAACGGCCACACAGAGTTACGCGACGACGAAGACTTCTGGGAGCGCTGCAACGAGCAGTTCGACGCCGAACTGCTGACCGACCTTGCCCTGTCGTGTGCGATGTGGCTCGGCATGGGCCGGGTGCTACGAACGCTGGACATCGGTCAGTCCTGCAAGATCACGCTCTAAGCTGCGCCGCCGCCAGGTCCGTGCAGAATGGGGCCATGGCAGCCACCACACTCACCGCCGCGGCCACGTCCACCCTCGAGTCGGCCGGAGTCACCACCCTGGTCGGCACGGTCGTCAACGCGGCGGGACTCTGTCACGCCAAGACCGTGCCGGTGAACAGGATGAGTGCCTTCGCCAACCCCGGGCTCGGCGCCAGCCCGGTGTGGCACGTCTTCACGATCGACCAGTCGGGCATTGCCGTCGGCGGCGCCATCGGGGTCGTCGGCGACCAGCGGATCCGCGTCGACGCCGACGCGCTGAGAATCCTCGGTGACGGCCTGGCCTGGGCGCCGGGCTCGTTCTTCGACCAAGACGGTGCTCCCGACCCCTTCTGCAGCAGAGGCGCTTTGGCGCGCACCGAAGAGCGCCTCGCCGCCGCAGGTCTCAGCGCACTCGTGGGCCACGAGATGGAGTTCGTCCTGGTCGGTCCCGACGGCGCCGCCTTGCCGTCACATCTGTGGGCGCAATACGGATTGGCCGGCGTCCTGGAATTTGAGGGGTTCGTCCGCGACGTCACCGAAGCGGCCACTATCGCCGGGGTGTCCGTTGAACAATTCCATCCCGAGTACGGCGCCAACCAGTTCGAGATCTCGCTGGCGCCGAAGTCGCCGGTCGCCGCGGCCGATCAGCTGATGGCCGCCCGGATCCTCGTTGCGAGAACCGCGAGACGGCACGGGCTTCGTGTCAGCCTGTCTCCGGTGCCGTTCGCGGGAAGCGTCGGTTCCGGTGCGCACCAACACTTTTCGCTTCGTCACGACGGGGTTCCGCTGTTCTCCGGCGGCCAGGGCGCCCAGGGGATGAGGCCCGCCGGTGAAGCTGCCGTTGCCGGCGTGCTGGCCGGTTTGCCCGAGGCGCAGGCCATGCTGTGCGGCTCGATCCTGTCGGGTCTGCGAATGCAGCCCGGGAGTTGGTCGGGTGCCAGCGTGTGCTGGGGTACCGAGAACCGCGAGGCGGCCGTCCGCTTCCTGCGGGGTGGGCCTGGAAACGCGCACGGTGCGAACGTCGAGGTGAAGGTCGTCGACCCCTCGGCGAACCCATACCTGGCGACGGCGGCGATTCTCGGGCTCGCCCTGGACGGCATCGAACGTGAACTGCCCCTTCCGCCGGAGGTGGCGGTCGACCCAGGGACGCTGTCCGCCGACGAGCGGACCACGGCCGGCATCGCCCTGCTGTCCACCGATCAAGGGGCCGTCGTCGCCACCTTGGCCGAATCGGCGCTGCTGCGAGGCATTCTCGGCGACGCCGTGGTGGATTCGGTTGTCGCCGTTCGGCGGTACGAGCACGAGAACTTCGGCGAACTGACGCCCGAGGAACTGGCCGAGAAGTTCCGGCTGGCGTGGAGTGTTTAGGGCGAGTGCTCAAAGTGCCCTGAGTTGGCGGTACTAGCACTCGACTCCGACATTTCCGGTGTCCGGGGCGGGGTTGTCCACAGGCTGGCCGCTTATCCACAGAATGCTTGCGGCGGAATGGATTTCGTCGGTCCGGCGCCTTAAAATCGATAGTATGTTCGACACGCTGGTAGACGCCACGAACGGCACCTCGGGTGCCGGTTCACTTGCGGCGTGGTCGCGGGTGGAATCCGCCGCGTGTGCTCGCAAGGTCGCGGCGATGGCGGCCATGCTGAGGTCTGCCTACGCCGCCTCCGGGTCAGCCGATCGTGACCAGTGGTGCCTGGACAACTTCGACGCCGTCGCCGCCCATATCGGCGCAGAGGCCCGCATCACCCATGGCGCCGCCTCCAACCAGCTCCTGATAGCCGTTGCGCTCCACGAACGATTCCCCCAAGTGGCCGCGGTGTTCGCCGAAGGACTCATCACCTACCAACTGGTGAAGATCGTGGTGCAGCGCGGCGCCCTGGTCGTCGACCCTGTGGCTTTACACGAACTCGACCGAGTGTTGGCCGAAGCGCTGAGCACCCGCGAACCCATGTCAGTGGCGACTGCGGAGAAGACCATCGACGCGTTCGTCGCCCAGGTCGATCCGCACGCAGTACGCCGCACCGAAACCAAGGCACGCGGGCGTTCAGTCGACGTGGCGGTCGACGAGGACGGCAGCGGCATGGCCACCGTCTACGCCACGCTGTTCGCCCATGACGCCGAGGCCTTCGACGCCCGCATCGACGCCCTCGCCCGCACCATCTGCCCGGCTGACCCACGCACGCTGGACCAACGCCGCGCCGACGCCGTCGGCGCCCTGGCCCACGGGGCCGACCGCCTGGCCTGTCTCTGCGAGACCGACGACTGCCCCGCAGGTGACAACCCACCATCGACGGGGGTGGTGGTCTACGTGATCGCGAGCGCGGACACCCTCGACGAACGGCCTGCGCCGGACAGGGCCGATCACTTGAATGGCGTTGCGACACATGCAGAGTCGTGCGACGACGTCCCCATCGAGCCCGCCGCCGAGCGCAGCGCCCTCAACGGTGAACCGCCGGCGATGTCCACCAAGCCGCTGTCCGAGCTGACCCTAAACGAAGCCCTCGCCCCCGCACCGGGTCGGCTCGCCTGCCTGCGGCCCGCGACGGTCGGGGCGATCATCACACCGATCGTGCACCCCGGCCAAGCCCCACCGGAACCCTAGAACCACCCGCGCCGGGAACGCGACGCGAACGACCAACCCTCAGACGACGCCGCTCGCGTCGTACATCCACGACATGTCGGCGTTGGCGAAGTCCTCCAGCCATGACGGCGGAGCGTGGTTCGCCAGCGCGCTCATGTCCCAGTAGTCCTTCCACAGCGAGATCTTGTCGTCCTCCACCCGGTGCACGGTGACGAACCGGAGTACGGCCGATTCACCGGTCGCCCAATGCCATTCCTCGTGGTGTTCGTACATGGCGTTGGCGCCGTCGACGACGAGAAGCCCGGTGAAGTTCTCATAGGAGGCCAACGGCTCGAGGCCGATCTTCAGCCTCTTGACGATGTCGTCGGGTCCCTTCGCCGCAGCGGCGGGTCCGACCGGCACGTCCAGGTAGATGCAGTCCTCGGAGAGGTGAGTCTTCAACCCCTCCCAGTCACGGGCCGACAGTGCCGCCCACATGTCCAACACCGTCTTCTCAACCGACACTGGTCAACTCGTCCTTCTGGGTCGGGATGGCGGGGGACCTGTGCGCGGCGCGCAGGAAGCGTCCCGTGCGGCGTCGGCCGACCAGCTCGGTGGGTTCGCCGTCGAGGAACACCGCCCGACCGCCGACGAGCACCACCCTGACCGTCTCGTCGTTGCGGTTCACCATGCGCGACAACCCGCCGTACTGCTCGACGGGTTCCTCGGCGTAGGCGTCGAGCCGCTCGTCGAGGCAGGCCGGGTCCACGATCGTGACGTCGGCCCGGTCACCGATCCGCAGATGTCCGGCGTCGAGGCGGTACCAGTCGGCCAGCTCGCCGGTCAGCCGGTGGACCGCCTGCTCGACGGTCATGAACGGAGTGCCCGAGGCCTCCGCGTCTCGGACGTGCCGCAACAGTCGCAGACCCATGTTGTAGAAGGCCATGTTCCGCAGGTGCGCGCCGGCATCGGAAAAGCCCATCTGCACACCGGGATCGCGCGCCAGCTTCTTGAGCACCTCCGGCCGGTGATTGGAAATCGTCGTGCGCCAACGCAATGCGGCGCCGTGCTCCAACACCAGGTCCAGGAATGCGTCGACGGGATGGATGTTGCCCCGGTCGACGCCGACCTGGCCGAAGGACTTGCCGATCACGCTGGCGTCCGGGCAGTCCACGATGTCGGCGTCGAAGAAGTCGCGGTGCCAGACCCGCACGCCGAACTTGCTTTCGTAGTCCTTGCGGAACCTGCGGCGGTAGTCCTCGTCGCGCATCATCGCGTTGCGCTCGACCTCGTCGCGCAGGTGCAGGGCCGCGGCACCCGCGCCGAACTCCTCGAAGATCACCAAGTCGATGCCGTCGGCGTACACCTCGAAGGGCACGGGCAGGTGCTGCCAGCGGAAGTTGCCGCCAAGCCGGTTGATCAGCCGGGCGACCGGACCCATCATCGCGATCGCGTAGGGATTGGACTTGACGTCGGCAGCCGACAGCAGGCTCGTCTTGAGCGGGTTGCGGAAGACGCCGAGCGACTGTGCGAGTTGGGACCCCAGGTTGACTGGATTCTCGATGTTGGGTCCGGACTGCAGAATGCGTCCGGCCTTGCGCAGCAACGACTTCAGCCGCCGTTGCTCGCGCGCCCCGGCGTAGGTCGACGGCAGGGTGCGCGACCGGCAGACGTCACCGTCGAGCTTGTCGAAGAGCAGTTGCATCGACGACATTCCGACGAAGCCCGCCTGGAGGGCCTCGGCGAGCATGCGCTCCATCTCCGCCTGCTCACCGCGGGTGGGCCGCTCGCGCTTGCGCGTCGCGCGGTCCAGTCCCATGACCGCCGTGCGCATGTCGGAGTGGCCGATGAACGCCGCCAGGTTGGGTCCGAGCGGCATGGCTTCGAGCGCCTCGACGTACTCCTCGCACGTGCGCCATGTCTTGCGACCGTCGACCGCGGCGATGACGTGCTCGCGGGGAATCGCCTCGACGCGGCCGAACAGATCCCCGGCCTCGGTGCCGTCGACGTGGATGGTCGACAGCGAGCAGGAACCCAGCATCACCGTGGTCACGCCGTGGCGCAGCGACTCGGCCAGTGCGGGTCCGTTGAGCACCTCGACGTCGTAGTGGGTGTGGATGTCGAGCATGCCGGGCAGCACCCAGTGGCCGGTGGCGTCGATCACGCGGGGGCACTGGGTGGCGTCGAGCTCGTCGGCCGAGATCGCCACCACGTGGCCGTCCCGGATGCCGACGTTGCGGATCGCCGATGCCGCTCCGGTGCCGTCGAACCAGCGGCCGTTTCGAATGATCGTGTCGTACGTCACTCCGTCATAGAACAGCCGCGGAACACCCCTGTCAACGAAATCGTGAACAGATTGCCAAAAATGTCTACTGTTCGGCCCAGGCGTCGGGTTGACGGCCGTCGACGTCGGTGAAGCCGTACTCACGGGCAAGCTGGACAGAACTGGCCGACCGCTGATTCCACCGCGCCCGATCCGGGTCTGCCGCAATGGCCGCCACCCCCCGGCCGACGAACCGCGGTGTCTCGGATTCGGTGAAGGACGGGGGAGCGACGGGGCCGTCAGCGCGGCCCGGGTCAAGGGCGTCCCGCCAATTGGTCGCACCCACCAGGTAGTTCTCGAGCATCATCTCCGAGCGCAACCAGCCGGGGGTGACGGCCACCGCGACGCACCCGAATGGCGCCAGATCGTGGCCCTGGCTGAACGCGATTCTGTTGACCGACACCTTGGCGAGGTCGTAGAACGCCGACAGCCGGTAGTGCTGCGCGTTGAACTCGGCCGTGCCGTCGGTCACCTCGACCAGCAGGCCACCCGGTCGGGTGACCAACAGCGGCAACAGGCAATGCGAGGTGATGAGGTGGGTGTCCACCCCGAGCCGGAGGATCCGCAGCCCGTCGTCGAGGTCGTGCTCCCACATCGGTCGGTTCCAAGTCGACGGTGGCCCCTTGAGGATCTCGGCTCCCCAGATGTCGTTGACGAGGATGTCCACCACGCCGTAGTCGCGTCGAAGACGCTCGGCCAACGCACGCACCTGGGACACGTCGAGGTGGTCGGTCGGAATCGCCACCCCGACTCCACCCAGCTCGGTGACGAGTTGTGCTGTCTCCTCGACGGTTTCGGGCCGATCGTAATCGGAACGGAGATCCGCGGCCGAGCTGGTGCGGCCTGTGCACACGACCGTGGCACCCGCCTCGCCCAGCGCCGCCGCAATGCCGCGACCCGCACCCCGGGTAGCCCCGGCGACCACGGCGATACGCCCTACGAGGGCGCGGTCGGCCGCGGGGGAGAACATGACGTCGAGTATTAGCCGTCGGAGGGGTTTGCCATCGCAACTTGGAAAATCTGCGGGCATACTCGGTTTGGTGACTCCGCTGCAGCGTTACATCGCCGAAGAGATCGCAACCGACCACGTCGAGGGGTTGATGTCCCGTCGTGAGGCCATCCGACGGCTCGGCCTGATCGGAGTGGGCGCCGCCGCGGCATCATCGCTCATCGCCGCGTGCAGCGCCGAGGAGAAGCCCGCCGACGGCACTCCGACGGCCGACGCTCCGGTGACCTCCAGCGGCGCGGCCACCGAAAAGGCCCCTCCGCCAGGGATCGAGAACGCCGTCGAGACCGAACCCGTCACCTGGGCCGGACCCCGCGGTGAACTGCAGGGCGCCTGGGCCGCGGCGCAGACCCCCAAGGGCGCGGTGCTCGTCGTCCACGAGAACAAGGGACTCACCGACTGGGCGCGCTCCGTCGCGGGGCGCTTCGCCGGGATCGGCTACTCCAGCCTGGCCGTCGACCTGCTCTCAGCCGACGGTGGCACGGCCAAGTTCACCGATCCGGCCGAGGCCACCGCGGCGTTGAGCAAGATTTCCCCGGAGGACTTCGTCGCCGACCTCAAGTCCGGCGTCGACGAGCTGCAACGCCGGACGCCGGGCGTGAAGGTGGCGGCCGTCGGATTCTGCATGGGCGGCGGCCTGGTGTGGCAACTGCTGGCCGCTGGGGAGCCGCAGTTGGCCGCGGCGGTGCCGTTCTACGGCCCGACGCCCGACGACGCCGACTTCAGCGGATCCAAGGACGTCGCGGTGCTGGCCTTCTACGGGTCCAAGGACGCGCGGGTGACCGGCACCAAGGACGCCGCCCAGCAGGCCCTCGACAAGGCTGGCGTCGTCAACGAACTCGTCGTCGAGCAGGGCGCCGACCACGCGTTCTTCAACGACACCGGCGAGCGCTACGACCCCACCGCGGCCGCCGACGCTTGGCAGCGCGTGCAATCGTGGTTCACCAAGTACGTCGGTTAGCCCCGGTGCCGGAACCGGTTTGAATAGTGCCCGGTCCGGGCAATCCTCCTTCCATCGAGCGCGTCAATATCGGCGTGCCCATTCGAAGGAGCTGGACATGAGCACCAACACCGTCGTCATGATCGTCGTTGCCGTCGTGGTGGTCCTGCTGTTGATCCTCGGCCTGTCGTTCGCGGCCCGCAGCGCGCGTGACAAGAAGCGCCGAGCCGAGGCCGACCGCATTCGCGACGAAGCCCGCGAGGAAAGCGCTCGCGTCGAGAAGCGCGAGGCGATCGCCGCCGAGACCGAGGCCAAGGCCCGCGCCGCCGCTGCCGAAGCCGAAGCCAAGGCCGCCGAAGCCGCTCGTCTCAGCGACCGGGCAGCCAGCCACCGCGACGAGGCCGCGTCGTCCCGCGAGGAGCTGGACTCCAAGTTCCAGCACGCCGACTCGCTGGACCCGCGCCGCAAGGACGACGCCGACGCCGCGTACGCCCTCGCCGAGAAGGAGCGCGCCAAGCACGAAGACTTGAGCAACGCCGGGTCGCACAACGCCGAGCTGAACCACGCCGAGCGGACCGACGGGCTGCAGCCGACGCAGCGCACCGAACGCGACCCGCAGCACCGCGTCGTCAACTAGGCGGCTAGCGGGGCGGAGTCCACGCGACGGGCAGCCGTTTAATGCCGTGGATGAAGGCCGATTGAAGCCGGGCCGGTTCCCCGGTGGCGACGACGTCGGGGATCCGACGGTGCAATTCCTCGAAGGCAACGGTGATTTCGCGCCGCGCCAGGTTGGCCCCAAGGCAGAAGTGTGCGCCGCCGCCACCGAATCCCACGTGCGGGTTCGGGTTGCGGCGTACGTCGAAGGCGTAGGGATCGTCGAACTTGGCGTCGTCCCGGTTGGCCGACCCGTACCACAGCGTCACCTTGTCACCTTCGGCCAAAGCCACGCCGCTCAGCTCGGTTGGACGGGTCACGGTGCGCCGCATGTAGGCCACCGGCGACGCCCATCGCACCACCTCTTCGACGGCGGTGGGCGCAATGGCGTCGTAGTCGTTCCACCAGAGGTCACGCTGTTCCGGATGCCGGCTCAAGGCGAGGACGCCGTGGCTGATGGCGTTGCGGGTGGTCTCGTTGCCCGCAACCACCAGAAGGATGAAGAAGGACGCCACTTCGGCCGAGGTCAGTCGCTCCCCGTCCAGTTCGGCCTGCACCAGGCTGGTGGTGAGATCGTCGCCCGGCGTGGCACGTCGATCGTCGGCGAGGGCGGCGGCAAAGGCGCCGATGTCCATGGCAACCTTGACGAACTCGTCGAAGTCCGCGGTGATCTCGGGGTCGCCAAAGCCGAGAATAACGTTGGTCCAGTTGAAGACGTTCTGGTGCTCCGCCTCCGGGATGCCCATCATGTCGCAAATGATCTGAAGGGGCAGTGGCCCGGCCAGTGCGGCCACCAGATCGCAAGAGCCATCCGGATGGTCGTCGATCATCGACTGCACCAGCCGACGGGCCCGATCGCGAACCGAATCCTCAATGCGCGCCAACACCCTTGGGGTGAAGGCACTTCGGACGATGTTGCGCAGCCGGGTGTGACGGGGATCGTCCATGGCGATCATCGAGCCGAAGTACTCGGCCAACTCCGGTGACTGGTCACCGATGACGATGCCCTGGGCGGAACTGAAGATCTCGGGATGCCGGCTGGCGTGGAACACGTCGTCATACCGGGTGACGGCCCAATGCCCCCGGCCCTGCTCGAAACCGTCCTGCACGAACTCCGGATGCTTCGACACCGGGGCTTCCCGCCGCAGTGTGGCGAACGCGCCGTCGCGGAGGTCGTCGTCGAGAGCCCAGAAGTCCCAAGAGCCGAGGTTGACGTCGGCAAGTGCGACGTCGGGCGGCGGTTCACCGTTGACACGTAACGAGATACCCACGATGCCGAGCGTAACCTCAGGGCCGCGCTTCGTGACCGGATCGGCCGTGCGTGCGGCGTTCGTCCTTCATCCTCGCCTCGAACAGGTGCCGTTGGCCTCCGACGAGCTCGTCGCGCACCCGGCGTTCGTGATCGCGGAACTCGGTCCAGTAGCCGTCGTCGAACTCCTCGACGACCTGGAACGTCCACCGCCCGCGCAGCACGTTGCGGCCAACCAGTTCGGTCTCCAGCCGGTCGGCTACGTCGCCGTGGCCCGCCTCGCGCAGTTCGTCGCAGGCGTCGCCGAGGAGTAGATCGGCGTGCCCCATCAGCTGGTGAAACGAATAGAGGTGCCCGCGGGCGCGTTCGACGTACTCGAGAGCTTCTGACACCTTGCCGACCGCGGCCACGGTGTCGTCGTCGTTGACGGTCATCCACCGCAGATACCCCGGAGCCCGTCGACCCAACCGGGCATCGCATTCCGGCGATGGCCTGCGCGGGTCGGCCGGTCCGTGGTAGCACCGACGGGTGCGCAACCCACATGCAGGACAACCGTTTACGACCTCCGACGCGGAGATCGCAGAGGCGCTCCTCGACGTCAGCATCCCGACGCTGATGCTGTCGTTGGTCCACATGTCCGGCGATCCCACCCTGATCCGTGGCGCACTCCGGCCGGCCGGCCTGTTCCTCAACGAGGTCCAGGGATACATGTCCGAGGACGACAAGGCGGCGGTCAGGACCCTTGCCCTCGACGTGATCGGCGGCTACCGCGACCGCGGGTGCCCCGACCCGGAACCGGTCAACGGCGAACTCCTCAAGGAAATGATGGAGTGGCTCGTCTGCGAACCGGTGCCCGACGAGTACGTGCCGATGCTGCTCGAGGAGATGGAACTCGACGGCAGAGACAGCCGGGCCCCTCACTCGCCCGCCTCGGCGGCCGCATGCGACGACTTTCCCGTCGTCGTCATCGGGTGCGGGGAATCCGGTCTGCTGGCCGGCATCCGGCTCAAGGAGGCGGGAATCCCGTTCACCATCGTCGAGAAGAACGCCGGGCCCGGTGGCACCTGGTACCGCAACACCTATCCGGGCGCGCGGGTCGACGTCGGAAATCACTTCTACTGCTACAGCTTCGAACCGACCGACCAGTGGACGCACTTCTTCGCCGAGCAGCCCGAACTGCAGGCGTACTTTCAGCGCGTCATGGACAAGCACGACGTCGGACCGCACGTCAGGTGGGAAACCGAAGTCACCGAAGCCAATTGGGACGACGCAGCGGCGACGTGGACCGTTCACACCCTCGGGGTCGACGGCGCGGAGTCGACACTGCTCGCTCGGGCGGTCATCAGCGCCGTCGGGCAGCTGGACCGTCCGTTCCTGCCCACGATCACCGGTCGGGACTCCTTCGCGGGCGATGCCTTTCATTCGGCCGAGTGGGATCACTCGGTCGACCTGCATGGGAAGCGCGTTGCCATGATCGGCGCCGGTGCCAGCGGTTTCCAGATCGCGCCGACGATCGCCGACGAGGTCGAACACCTCACCGTCTTCCAGCGCACGGCGCAATGGATGTTCCCCAACCCCAACTACCACGAGCCCGTCGGACCGGGGGTGCAGTGGGCGCTGCGTCACCTGCCGTTCTACGGCCGGTGGTATCGGTTCCTGCTGTTCTGGCCCGGGTGCGACAAGGGACTGGCGGCGGCTCGCGTCGACCCCGACTATCCCGACCAGCAGCGCGCCGTCAGCGAGATCAACGAGATCACCCGAATGATGTTCACCGAGTGGATCACCAGTCAGATCGGCGACGACCCCGACCTCGCGGCCAAGGTGATCCCGGACTACCCGGCGACGGGCAAGCGCACGCTGCAGGACAACGGCAGCTGGTTGAAGACGCTGACCCGCGACGACGTGGACCTGGTCCGCACACCGATCGACCACGTCGACGCCGACGGGGTGGTCACCGTCGACGGGACGCGTCATCCCGTCGACGTCATCGTCTACGCCACCGGTTTCCGCGCCACCGAGGTGCTGTGGCCCATGACGATCACCGGCCGCGACGGCCACGATCTTCGCGATCGGTGGGGTGAGCGACCCGCGGCCTACCTCGGCATCACGGTGCCCGGTTTTCCGAACTTCTTCTGCATGTACGGTCCCGGCACCAATCTGGCCAGCGGCGGCAGTTTGATCTTTCACTCCGAATGCCAGATGCGTTACATATCAGGGTGTTTGGACCACTTGATCGACGGCGGACACCGGTGGATGGAGCCGCGCCAGGACACGACCGACGACTGGGTACGGCGAAGTCAGGAGGAGATGCGGGCGATGGTGTGGGCGCACCCGTCGGTCGCGCACTCGTTCTACAAGAACAGCCACGGCGAGGTGTACACGTTGAGCCCGTGGCGGCTGGTCGACTACTGGGCCTGGACGCGGGTGCCCGAACCGGACGACTTTACTTTCGGGTGACGCGACTTCTGCGCCTCGGCTGCGGTATCCGACGATCGGCGACCATGGCGCAGAACTCGGCGTCCGCGGGCACACTGGGTGAGGTGAAGATTCGATTTGGCGTCGGCCTCGGCGCGGGCCCGGAGGCCAGTCCCGCCGAACTCCCACACCTCGTCGACCGGCTCGAGGCCGCGGGCATCGATTCACTGTGGTTTTCGGAGTTGGTCTACACCGACGCCGTCGACCCCTTCGTCGGGATGGCCTACGCGCTGTCGCGAACCACCAAGCTCAAGGTCGGCACGTCGGTGATGATCTTGCCCGGCCGTCACCCGGTGCTCGTCGCCAAGCAGCTCGCGTCGCTGGCCGCCCTGGCCCCCAAGCGGGTCCTGCCCGTATTTGGTCTCCGGTCGGCGCTTCCGGAGGAGCGTGACGTCTTCGTGGTGCCCGACGGTCGGCGCGCCGCGGTGTTCGACGAATCACTGCGGATGCTGACCGCGGCGTTGCGATCCGACGGCGCCGACTTCTCCGGCGACTTCTTCACCGCCACGTCCATGGCCGTCGGCCCTCGCCCGGAAAAGCCACTCGACATCTGGCTGGGTGGGTCCGCGCCTGCGGCCTTCCGTCGCATCGGACGTCTCGCCGACGGATGGTTGGGCTCGTTCCTCACCCCCGAGGAGGCCAGGCGCGGCCGCGAGCAGATCGAAGCGGCCGCCGAACAGGCAGGCCGAGCCGTCGAACCGGACCACTACGGGATCAACGTCGCCGTAGCGGAGAACGGACTTCCCGACGACGTGCTGGCCTCGATCCGAGCCCGCCGGCCCGACGTCGACCCCACCGAGTTGGTCGCCGACGGCTGGCCCGCCCTTCATCGCATGATCGACGGCTACGTGGACGCCGGGTTGACCAAGTTCGTCATCCGCCCGGTTGGCGGCGCGAGCACCGACGAGTTCGTCGACCGGTTCGCCAGCGAACTGCTACCACGGGAGAACTGACACCCATGACCGAAGGGGAGGGCGGAGGAGCCGTCGTCGTCGCGGGACATCTGATGGTCGACCCCGACGCGCGCGACGACTATCTGGCGGGCTGCCTCGACGTGGTTCGGCAGGCCCGTGAGACGTCCGGTTGCCTGGACTTCGCCATCTCGGCGGACGTCATCGACCCCGGCCGGGTCAACGTCTACGAACGATGGGCGTCGCGGGCGGCCGTCGAGGCCTTCCGCGGCAGCGGTCCGAGCGACGATCAGGGCGCGGCGCTGCTCTGGGCGTCGGTGGCGGAGTACGACGTCGCCGCGGAGCGATTCCTGACCTGACGGCTTTCAGCAAACCTGCTTACGCCTTCGTGACGCACCGCGTCGACCCGGCGAACCGATTATCTGTCGACTGACCGCTTCGGGTAGTCTCGACGGAATTGCGCGGACCTACGGGGGAAGGCTCTGGAGCAAGCGGAGCCGCTGCCGATACTCACACTCCTGACGCCAAAGGCTGAACCATGCCAGACACCAAGAACGACGACCAGGGCCTAAAGCCGCACTTCGAAGACGTACAGGCGCACTACGACCTGTCCGACGACTTCTTCCGGCTGTTCCTGGATCCCACCCAGACCTACAGCTGCGCCTACTTCGAGCGTGACGACATGACGCTCGAAGAAGCCCAGATCGCCAAGATCGACCTTTCGCTTGGCAAGCTCGGGCTCAAGCCAGGAATGACGCTGCTGGACATCGGCTGCGGCTGGGGCGCGACCGTGAACCGCGCCGTCGAGAAGTACGACGTGGACGTCGTCGGGCTCACGCTGAGCAAGAACCAGCAAGCCCACGTCGAGCAGCTCCTTGCGAAGTCGGACAACCCGCGGAACAAGAAGGTGCTGCTGCAGGGGTGGGAGCAGTTCGACGAGAAGGTCGACCGCATCGTCTCCATCGGCGCCTTCGAGCACTTCGGCAGCGACCGCTACGAAGACTTCTTCAAGATGGCCTACGCCGCCCTGCCGAGTGACGGCGTGATGTTGCTGCACACCATCATCAAGCCCAGCGACGCAGAGTTCCGCGAGCGCGGCCTACCGATGACGATGACGAAGCTGAAGTTCTTCAAGTTCATCATGGACGAGATCTTTCCCGGTGGAATGCTCCCCAAGGTCGCCGAAGTCGAGAAGCACGCCACCAATGCCGGGTTCAAGCTGACCAGGATTCAGCCGCTGCGCCTGCACTACGCCCGCACGCTCGAGATTTGGGCGGCCGCACTCGAGGCGCGCCGCGACGAGGCCATCGAGATTCAGTCGCAAGAGGTCTACGACCGCTACATGCGGTACCTGACCGGTTGTGCGGAACTGTTCGCCGATGGCTACACCGACATCGCGCAGTTCACCCTCGAGAAGGCCTGACCGCAGGTCGCCTCACCCGGGTGGTGGCCGTCGTCCCGGCGGCCCCATCTCGGCACCCGCCGCGTCGCGCCGCCTCGCGGCCATCCCCGCGAGGGCCTCGAACACCACTCGGTGCGCGGCGTTCACCGTGAGCTCGGCATGGTCGTAGGCGGGGGACACCTCGACGACGTCGACGCCCGCCACATCGTGCTCGTAGCAGAGCTGACGCACCATCCGCAGCAGGTCGACACTGGTGATGCCCCCTGGTTCCGGCGTCCCGGTGCCCGGTGCGTGCGCCGGGTCGAGAACGTCGATGTCCACCGACAAATAAAGCTTGTCGGCTTTGGCGAGCGCCTCGCCGACGGCGTCGACCATGACGGCCTTGAAGCCGCGCTCCCAGATCTCCTGCATGGTGTGCCACACCATGCCCTGCTCCTGCATCCATTCGAAGGTGTCCTGCGGCGGCCAGTACCCCCGCAGCCCGACCTGGACGAAGTGCGTCCCAGGGACCGCGCCGGACTCGATCAGGCGGCGCATCGGGGTTCCATGGCTGGCGAGGTTGCCGTCGATGATGTCGGCGGTGTCGGCATGCGCGTCGAAGTGGACGATCCCGACGTTCCCGTAGCCGTGCACGTCGGCCACGGCAGTGGCCGACGGCCAGGTGATCGAGTGGTCACCGCCAAGCACGACGGGCACGATGCCCCGGGACGCCACTGCCGCCACGCGCTCCTTGATGTTCTGGTGTGACACCTCGGTCTGACCGTGCGGGCAGTACGCGTCGCCGAAGTCGACGACCTCCAGCCAGTCGAAGATCTCGAGCCCAAGATCCATGTGGTAGGTCCCGGGCTCGTAGGCGGTCGCCCTGATAGCCCGAGGACCGAACCGCGCGCCGGGCCGATTCGTCGTCCCCACGTCGAACGGCGCTCCGACGATCGCGACGTCCGGCTGCCACGAATCGAGCTGTTCGACCTCGGTGAGGAACGGTCGATGCCCGAAAGTGGCGAGCCCCGAGTACGGCAGGTCGAGCTGCTCGGCCATTCCCGGCGGGAGTTCGCGATGAGGTTCACCGTGGTGGTGGCCGTGGTCGTGGCTCATGGAGTGACAGTACCGCCATCCGACGCGTTGCGCCCTTGACCCGCAACGGAAGTGAGCGCCTCCCGCAGCCGTGCCGGCAGCTCCCGGGACGTCCAGTCCTGCGTCGAGACGACGACGTAGACGTTGCGGCCGCGCGTCGTCGGCACCTCGGTTCCGTCGGGGTTGCGGCGCACCACGTCGAAACCCAGGGTGAAACTCGTCCGCCCCGTCGACTGACAACGAACCTCGACCCGGACGTCGTCGCGCCACCGAACCGGTGCGAGGTAATCGAGCTCGGCGTGCACCGTCTGCAAATCCACATCCCACTCGTCGAACCCGACGATTGGCACGCCGACGTGGTCCAAGAAGGCGGTGGACGCCTCGTCGAACCAGGTCAGGTAATGGCCGTGGAACACCACGCCCTGCTGGTCGACTTCGGCGTAACGCGGAACGATCGGAAACGAGAACGCGTCGGTCACAGGGGACACCCTGTCAGTCGACGCCTCCTGACAGACTCGAAGGCATGCAACTGGTCACCGTCGATGACATCCGCGCCGCAGCCGATCGAATCCGCGGATCGGTGCTCCGCACGCCACTGGTACCCGCACCGTGGGGCGATCCCGACCGCCCGCTGTGGCTGAAACCGGAGAACCTGCAGGCCATCGGCGCGTTCAAGGTGCGTGGCGCGTTCAACGCGATCGCCCACCTCGACCCCGCCATCCGGGCCAGGGGCGTGGTCGCCTACTCCAGCGGCAACCACGCCCAGGCCGTGGCCCATGCGGCGGCGACGTTCGGGATCAGCGCCTCGATCGTCATGCCCGAGGAGACTCCGCAGATCAAGATCGACGCCACTCGCCGCCACGGCGCCGAGGTGGTGCTGTGTGCGGCCGGTCAACGCGAGAAGGTGGCCGAGGAGGTGGTGGCCCGCACCGGCGGGGTGCTGATCCCGCCGTTCGACCATCCCGACGTGATCGCCGGTCAAGGCACCATCGGGCTGGAAATCGTCGAGGACCTTCCCGACGTCGCCACCGTCATCGTCCCGGTCAGCGGCGGCGGCTTGGCATCCGGCATTGGCACCGCGGTGAAGGCGCTCGCGCCCCAGGCGCGGGTTGTGGGCGTCGAACCCGAACTCGCCGCCGACACCGCCGCGAGCCTCGCCGCGGGGCACCGCGTCGACTGGTCGATCGAGGACCGCAACCGCACCATCGCCGACGGGCTTCGATCACAGCCCTCGGAGCTGACGTTCGCTCATCTGCAGAAGGTGATCGACGAGTTGATCACGGTGTCGGAGAACGATATTCGTGCCGCGGTGCGGGAGATCGCGCTGCGGGCGCATCTGGTCGCCGAACCGAGCGGAGCCACCGCGCTGGCGGCCTACCTGACCCGTGAGACGCCGCCTGGGCCGACGGTGGTCGTGGTGTCGGGCGGAAACGTCGAACCGGCTTTCCTCGCCGAGATCCTCGCCGGATGACTGGTACGTCCGTACCGGACTACCAGGTGAGTACCAGCGGGGTGGACACCTCGCACCTGTCTCGCATGGCATGCGCCCACGCGTCCTGTTCCGCGGCGGCCACTAGCAGCCTGCGACGGCCACTCCACCCGCACGAGCAGCTCGCCGTGGCATCGAACCGTCCGAGCCGACGCACGGAGGCCACTCCTGCGTCCACCAGTAGTTCCGGTGCCGTCATGACGCCTCCTCAGCCGAACCTCGCAGCCCCCAACGCGTTCCATCATCGCGCGGGCGCAGACTGGATTCGGTCTACGACAGGTCACAACTCGGCCAAGGACGCCTTAGTGCACGCCTTCCATGAGCCTGCTGATCCAGCCGCTGATCGCGAACACCACCAGACCCACCGCGATGGCGACCGCACCGAGGATCCCGAAGTAGGCGAATTCCCTTGCGGGGTCGTAATACCCGGCGAGTACGCCGGACATCGACGTGCCGAGGCCGACTGAGAAGAAGTAGAGCGCCATCATCTGCGCGCGGAACGCCTGCGGAGCCAACTTGGTGGTCACCGACAGCCCGATCGGCGAAAGCATTAGCTCCGACACCGCGAACGCCGCAAGAACGGCGGCGACCAACAGTGCGGGAACCGCCTTGCCCGTCGTCCCCGCGAAGGGCAGGAACAGCAGGAACGCCACCCCCATGCCGATGACGCCGTAGGCGAACTTGCGCGGGGTGGTGGGGGCCCGGTTGCCGAGCTTGGTCCACATCGCGGCGAACACGGGGGACAGCAGGATGATCCACACCGGCTCGATCGACCCGATCCAACTGGACGGCGCCGTCCACCCGAAGATCGACCAGTTCATCCGCTCGTCGGAATACACCGCAAGCACCGTGAAGATCTGCTGGAACAGCGACCAGAACACCGCGTTGGCGACGAAGAGCGGGATGAATGCCCGCACCCTGGTGCGCTCGACGGCTTCGACCTTCGGGCTCCTGAGCATCATGGCGAAGTAGGCGACCGACGCCGCGATGATGACCCCGGTGGTCACCTGCGAGAGGTTCGCGAGCTTCACGACGCCAGTCGCCAACACCGCGGCGATCGCGGCCACGGTCACGACCAGCGCGCCGACGTAGACGGCGACCTTGTCGCGCGGCAACGGGTTGGGGACGTCGCGACCGTGGGTCCCCAGATTGCGGCGGAAGGCCACGTACTGGCCAAGGCCGAGCGCCATGCCGACCGCCGCCGCGCCGAAGCCCCAGTGGAAGCCCACGCTGGACTGCAGCAGTCCCGTGATCAGCGGGCCAACGAACGCCCCAAGGTTGATCCCGAGGTAGAACAGGGTGAAGCCGCCGTCGGCGCGGGCGTCGTCCTTGTCGTAGAGCGTGCCGAGCAGCGACGACGCATTGGCCTTCAGCGCACCCGACCCGAGCGCTACCAGTCCTAGGCCGACGCCGACGCCCGTCAGGCCAGGCAGGACCGCCAGCGCGATGTGCCCGAGCATGACGACCGTGCCGCCGTAGAACACCGTGCGCTCCATGCCGAGAACGCGGTCGGCTACCCACCCGCCGAGCACGGTCGACAGGTACACCAGACCGCCGTACGCACCGACGATTCCTGTGGCCGTGGCCTGCGGAAGCCCCAGCCCGCCTTCGGTCACGGAGTAGTAGAGGTAGTACCCGAGGATGGTCAGCATCCCGTAGAACGAGAAGCGCTCCCACAGTTCGACGCCGAACAGGTTCACCAGTCCGATGGGGTGTCCGAACACGGTGCGTTCCGGTGCGCGGTCGTCAGTTCGTCCTTCCGTCATACGGTTACCCTGCCACGCAGGGCGGGCGGACAACGGGTAATGTCGCGCGCAATGGTCCTCCACGCTGGTGCTGCCCGTGCGCGGCCGCCTCGTGGCTCCGAAGGGGTACATGTGGACGCCGTACTCGGCCTGTCTATGACGCCGACGTCGGTCGGTTTGGTTCTGGTCGAAGGTCAGGACGCCGACGGAGCGACGATGGATCGCGACTCCATCGCCTTCACCGACGGCGATCTGCCGACCTCGGAACAGGCCACCGCGGCGGTCCTGCGCACCGAGGCGATCGCGGCCACCCGAGGCCTCCGCCTGCACTCCATCGGCGTGACCTGGAGCGAAGACGCCGACCTGCAGGCCTCCATGCTGATGGAATCGCTGTCGGAGTCCGGCTTCGACAACGTCGTGGCGATCCGAATGCCGGAGGCCACCGAGGCGCTGGCCCGAGGCATCGCCGACGTCCTCGGCTACGACACCACCGCGGTCTGCGTCATCGAACCCGAGTCGGTGATCTCGCTGATCGTCAACACCAGCGACGGCGCGGTACAGACGGCGTTCAACCATTCCATCGACTCCGATGACGCTCTGATCAGCTGGCTGAGCACCGTCTTCACCCGCGCCGACTGGGCGCCGGAGGCGCTCGTCGTGGTGGGTTCGGCCGGCGACCTCGACCCGCTGCTGCACCGGCTCGAAGACGCCCTGGCGGTACCGGTCTTCGCCCCCGAGGAGGCCAAGCTCGCGCTGGCTCGCGGGGCGGCACTGGCGTCGGCGCAGAGCACGGAGATGCCACTCGCCGCGCTCGGCGACGGCTTCGTCGTCGACGCCCGCTCCGACCGCGCCGAGCAGTTGTTGACCGGCGCCAAGAACGAACGCCGGCGGAAATTGGCGACGGTTGGCCCGGCCGCAATGCTGGCCGTCGGCGCCGTCACGTTCGTGGTGTCGGTCTCGATCGCCGTCAGCCTGCAGCTGACCCCCACCCGTACCGCCCAGCCGAGCGAACCCGTCCCCGCTGCCAGGGTCGAGGCCCCCGAAGTCGCCAGGGCCGATCCGCCCGTGGCGCCGCCGCCGGTCGCGATCCCACCGGCACCCGTCGTCGAAGCAGCCCCGCCGCCGCCGCCCGAAGCGCCCGCGCCGGTCGTCGACGAGGCACCCGTGGCAGTCGTCGACTCGCCTGTCGAGGCGCCGCCCGTCGACCAGGCCCCCATCGTTGAGCCGGAAGCCCCTCCGCTCGCCCCGGTGGACCCGGCGCTCGCCCCGCCGATGGTCGGCACGCCGCTGCCGCCCAACGTCGCGCCTCCCTACTCCGAGCCGGTTCCGGCGAAGAAGCCCGGCATCCTGTCGCGCATCAAAGAGAAGCTGACGCCCGGACCCGGCTAGTTTGACGACACCCCCTACGCCGACTGCCGGCACTGTTCTGCGCGTCGCGCTTCGCGCGGCGATCGTGTTTGCCGTCGTGATCGCCCTTCTGGTCGTCGAGGTGACCTCCCGCTCCGGGGTGGCGTGGCGGCTCATCACCTTCACCTATCAGGCCAACATCCTGGCCGCGGCCTTTTACGCGTGGACACTGTTCTCACCGCGAGCCGACGCCCGCACGGGGCTGCGCGGAGCCGTCGTGCTCTACGTCGTCGTCGCAGGGGTGGTCTGGAACCTGCTGCTGACCGGTCGCAGCATGGGATACACCCCTGCGAACTTTCTGCTGCACGTCGTCGTCCCGGTTCTCGCGGTCACCGACTGGCTCCTGGTCGGCAGGGGCGCCAGCCTGGGGAAGTGGTGGCATCCGCTTGCCTGGCTGGCATATCCCGCCGCGTACCTCGGGGTGGCGCTCGTCGTCCTCAACCGGGTGGGGCGGCGCGCGCCGTATTACTTCCTGGATCCCGGGAGCGTCGGCATCGCCGCGGTGACCGTGAACGTGAGCGTGCTCGCGGCCGGCTTCGTCGGCCTGGGGTATCTGCTGCTGGCGGCGGCTCGCCTGAGGTCGGCTAACACTTGACCGTTGCCGATCGATCTACCATCTAGCTAGGCCCGACACCCGGAGGTTGTTCAGATGCGTAGACATGTGCGATATGCGTTGGCGGTGGCGGGAATTGCGACGCTCCTGCTGAGTAGTTCAGTTGGTACCGGGCTGGCCGCGGCTCCCGGTCCCGTTGCGGTTGCAAACATCTCTCCGGCGGCTGGCCAGGTGGTGGGCGTCGCGATGCCCGTCACGGTGACCTTCGCGCAGCCGGTGCCGGATCGCGCCGCCGCCGAACGGTCGTTCGGGATCACCTCCCCGAACGCCCCGCAGGGCAACTTCACGTGGTTGAAGAACGACGTGGTGCAGTGGACACCGAGTGGCTACTGGCCCGCGCACTCGACGGTCGCGCTGTCGGTCGGTGGCGCCAAGACCAGCTTCGAGGCGGGGGCGTCGGTCGTCGGCGTCGCCGATCTGGACGCCCACACCTTCACCGTCAGCGTCGACGGTCAGGTGGCGCGGACCATGCCCGCGTCGATGGGCAAGCCGAGGCACACCACCCCCATCGGCAGCTTCACCGCGCTGGAGAAGCAGTCGCCCGTGGTCATGGACTCCCGGACCATCGGCATCCCGTTGAGCGACCCCGAGGGCTACAAACTGACCGTCTACGACGCGGTCCGGGTCACCTGGGGCGGCGTGTACGTGCACGGGGCACCGTGGTCGGTGGCGTCTCAGGGCAGTGCGAACGTCAGTCACGGCTGCATCAACCTCAGTCCCGACAACGCGGCCTGGTACTACGACCAGGTCAGCATCGGCGATCCGATCATCGTCCAGGCGTAGCCGCGTGGAGGTTCTTCGCCGTCGGCGATGAGGCGACCGCGGCCGGGTCCGGGTCGGTGCCGAGCACGCGGTCGGCGGTGCCCGAGGTCGTCACCGTGAACCAGTAGTGCTCGTTCTTGAAGTGGTGTTGACGGTGATTGCGCCAAATCGCC
>Ga0247732_10000023_pt1 | contig 119055 bp, 98 predicted proteins | sample UWRJL163409C2_FD_180940 | JGI IMG/M metagenome (GOLD analysis project Ga0247732, IMG submission 180940) | Plant litter microbial communities from Arlington Agricultural Research Station in Wisconsin, United States - UWRJ-L163-409C-2 | ecosystem: Environmental > Terrestrial > Plant litter >... | reverse complement strand
GCCTCGGCGACCGATTCGGGCTTGAATCGCAGCTCGAGCATGACGGTGACGGACATGGAATCTCCTGACGTGTGACGGTGCCCGTCAACCTTGTCAGACGGCGAGCTCGACGACCACGTCGCCACCCGCGGGGTCGGCACCGGCCACCAACGACCACGGCGCCCGGTAGATCCGCCCCGGTGCCGCGGGCCACGCCGTCCGTTTGCTGCCGATGACGCGGCCATCCTGTAACGCCCGCAGCCGCGGGGCGCGGTGATACTCGTCGACCCAGAACAACAGGTCACCACGGGGCGCCGGCCCACCGTCAGGGGTGACCAGTTGCGGTGTCACCCAACGCAACGGCGCGCCGGCCCGCACCCGGATGCCCGCCGCTGCCACCCGTCCGCCGGCGAGCCACTCCCGGACCCGGGGCGCGACGTGGCGGCCGTCGAGGGCGGCTGCGTCGGCGGTGTCGACCGGATGCACCAGGTTTCCCACCGCGAACACCCCCGGCCTGCTGGTGCGCAGGCTGGCGTCGACGACCGGCCCGCGGGTCGCGGAGTCCATTTTCAGACCGGCGGTACGGGCGAGCTCGTGGTCGGGTATCCAGTCGCCGGTCATCACGACGGTGTCGCACTCGACCGTAGAACGGGCGCCGGTGTCGAGGTTCTCCACCGTCACCGACCTGACCCGCCGCTTGCCGTCGATGCTCACCACGCGGCTACGCGTCAGCACCGGGCCCCGAAGCAGCGCGCGGCCGGGGATCCGGAACGCCGCGTAGGACTCCGAATGGGAGTGAGCGCTGACCATTGCGACCGTGGCGCAACCGGATTCGCGGAGGGTCAGCACGGCCGACCAGCTGACCAGTTCGGCTCCGACGACGACGGCGCGGGTGCCAACCGCCGAATGCTGAACGTGGACCAAGTTCTGCAGCTGCCCGGTGGTGTAGATCCCGTCGGGCCGATCCCCTGGGATCAGCCGGGCGGGACGGGGACGCTCGCGCGCCCCGGTGGCCAGGACGACGGCGTCGGCCTCGACGATCCGGCGCCCACGCGGCGAGGTGATTTCCAGGGCGCGCTCGCCACCCCATCCGGTGACCATCGCCTCGGTTTCCAGCCGGGCGCCGGCGTCCCGCGCGGTGTCGGTGAGCGTGCGGGCGTAGGTCGGTCCGGAGACGAAGCGCTTGAGGTCTCTCATCCCGTAACCGAGATGGTCGCTGTGCCTGGGGATTCCACCGGTCTGGGCCTCGCGTTCGAGCACCAGCACCTCGCCGTCGACCATTGGGGCGAGGGCTGCCGCCGTGGTCAGTCCCGAGGGTCCACCACCGATGACGGCGACCGCGACCCTCACAGCGAAGCCTCGAGCAGCGACTGGGTGTGGGCGCCGCAGTAGAAGCCCTGACAGCGGCCGTTCAACACCCGGGTGCGACGACGAAGCCCGTCGAGGTCGCGGGGCGGAATGGTCGAGGCGAACGCGTCGCGGATCTCGCCCGCGGTGACCCGCTCGCAGAAGCACACGATGCGGCCGTACTCGGGGTCCGCGGCGATGCGCTCGGCGTCCTGATAGGGCCGCGTGGTGGCTTCGCCGATGTTCGGCATCCGGGGCGCCGGCGGCAGAGCGGCGCGTGGTGTCAGGTCGAGGTCCGAATCGGCGAGCAGTTCCAGAAGGTGTTCTGCCAGTGCCATTCCCGCGGTCAGACCGGTCGACCGGATGCCGCCGACGAGCACGTACCGTTGGTCCCAGTCGACGTCGACGAGGTAGTCGTCCCGGTCGATCGCCGCCCGCAGGCCCGCGTAGGCGGCGGTCACCTCCTCGTCGAACAGGGTCGGCATCAGCGCGCGTCCCTTGCCAAGCAGGAACTCGAAGCCCTCCTCCGAGGTGCCGGTGGCGGTGCGGTCGGTCAGGTTCTCCGACGTCGGTCCGACCATCACGTTTCCGTAGATGGTCGGGCTGACGAGAACGCCCTTGCCGCGCGACGAGGGCACGGCCAACACGATGCACGGCACCATCGGTCGGGTGAGCTTGTCGAAAACCAGGAGCTCGCCGCGCCGCGGGGTGACGGTGAACCGGTCGTAGCCAAACCGTCCGTCGAGATGGTCCGCGCCGAGGCCCGCCGCGTTGATCACCCAGCGCGCCTTGACTTCTCCGGTCGTGGTGACGACGACGGTGTGGTCGTCGTGCCTGACGACGTCGGTGACCATGGCACCACGGCGCAGGTCCACCCCGCGCTGGACGGCCTCCGTCGCCAGCGCCAGGTTCGTGGTCCAGCTGCAGATGATCGACTCACCGGGCACGGTGAGACCCGCCAGCGCGCCGGGTCCGAGATCCGGGACTCGCCGGTAGACCTCGTTGCCCGTGACGATCTCGCACGCGTGGTAGCCGTTGCGTTCGGCCTTGTCCTTGAGCTTCGGCAGGGCGTCGCGCTCCTCCTCGGTCCACGCCACCAGCAAGGCGCCGGTGCGTTCCACGGGGATGCCCACCCGCTCGGCGTACCCGCCGAGCAGGTCGTAGCCGCGGGCGACCAGGCGGGACTCCAGTGTTCCCGGGGTGGCGTCGAAGCCGGTGTGCAGCAACGCGGTGTTGGCCTTGCTGGTCCCGTCCCCCACGTCGTCGCGCCCCTCGACGAGCGTCACCGTCAGCTCGGTACCACCGAGCACGCGGGCGATCGCGCTCCCGACGATGCCTGCGCCGATGACGACGACGTCACGGATGTCTTGCTGCGCGTTCAGGATTGGTCCTCTCCGGGTGTCAGCACCGCGGCGGCAGCGCGCCGCCAGCGGGCCAGGTGCTCGGCAGCGCGGTCGTCGGACCACACCGGCTCGTAGGTGTGCTCGGGCGTCCAGGTGCCGACGACGTCGGCCGGACTCAGCTCAGGGTCGAGCGCGAGCCGTGCACACGCCGCTGCGCCGAGTGGGGTGGCGTGCGCGGACGGGTACACCTCGACGGGGATTCGGGCGAGGTCGGCTTGGGCTTGCATCAGGACGTCCGAACGCGTCAGCCCGCCGTCCACCCGAAGCCGCGTCAACGGTTGCCCCAAGTCCTGGCCGACCAGTTCGGCGAGGCACGCGACCTGCGCGGCGATGCCCTCCGCCACGGCCCGAACCAGCTGTCCGCGGCCACTGCTCAACGTCATCCCCGTGAACGAGGCGGTGGCCTGTGCGTCCCACCACGGGGCGGCCAGCCCGGCCAGCGCGGGCACGCAGAGGACTCCGGCGGAGTCGGCCGCCGACACGGCGTCGAGTTGGTCGGCGGCCGGGATCAGACCGAGGTCGACGGCCCATCGGACGGCCGAGGCCGCGGTGTACACCTGTCCGTCCGCGCAGTAGGAGGTGCGATCGCGAAGCGTCCACGCCACCGAGGTGGTCAACCCCGCCGCCGATCGTGCGGCGTTGCCGCCGAGCTGGGCGAGCAGGAACGCACCGGTGCCGTACGTGCACTTCGCCGCGCCGGCGTCCAGGCAGGCTTCGGCGAGTAGGGCGGCCTGCTGGTCGACGACCAGGCCGGCGACGGGAATCGGATGATCGCCGAAAATCGTTGTCTCACCGACGATCTGATCGCAGGAGACGATGTCGGGCAGCGGCTCGTCGGCCAGACCGAACAGCTCGAGCAGATCGCCTCGCCAGGTCGCCGAATCCAGATCGAGCAGCAGCGACCGGCTGGCCGTCGACACGTCGGTGACGAAGGCGCCGCACAACCGGTGTACCAGCCAGGTGTCGGTCGTGGTGACGACACCGTCGCGGGTCAGGTTGGTCCGGATCCACGCCATCTTCGGGGCGGAAAAGTACGGGTCGAGCACCAGGCCGGTGTGGCGGGCGACCTCGGCCGCCGATCCGGTGAGGTCCGCGCAGATGGTCTCGGCGCGGCGGTCCTGCCAGACGATCGCCGGGCTCAGCGGCCGGCCCGTCGCACGGTCCCAGGCGAGCACGGTCTCGCCCTGATTGGCCAGCGCGACCGCGGCGACGGGCACCCCCGCCTCGGCAAGGGCACGTCGACCCGCGTCGACCACCGAGTCCCAGAGCGCCTCGGGGTCCTGCTCGACGCCTCCGCCGGGCAGGTAGACGGGGCGCAGCGCGACCTCGGCGATCGACACCACCCGACCGGCGTCGTCGACGACGATCGCCTTGGTCCCCGAGGTGCCCTGGTCGACGGCCAACACGTGGCTCATGGCTGGTGTGCGCCCGCTTCGTGGTCGAGGACCGCGTCGATCGAGTGCTGGTCGGGCATGGCCAGGCCGTCCCGCCCGCGGCGGGCGAGCAGATAGCCGAGGTACGCCGCACCGATCACGACCATCACGATGACATAGAGCCAAGCGTCCTTGAAGCTGGCGTCACGGAAGAGCGCGAGTTCGAAGACCAGCCAGACCACCGCGACGACCAGGATCGGCTTCTCCCAGGCGCCCAGGTCGAACTTGCCGTTCACGGGCAGGTTCTTGCGCTTGACCAGATACAGCACCACGGTGGCCGCGTAGATGATCGCGGGCAACAGCGTTGCGGCGCCGAACAGCGTGAACAGGGCGTCTTCGGACTGCGAGAAGATGGCGAGGATCAGCTCGGCGAGGAGCACGAACAGCACCGTCGCCTTGAACGGCGTGTGGAACCGCGGCGAGACGTGACTCCACTGCTGCCAACCGGGGAAACGCTCGTCGCGAGACATGGCCCACGTCAAGCGAACTCCGGTCATCATGATGACCAGCCCGCAGGCGAAGATGGCGATGACGACCATGAGGAGAAGCAGGGTGCTGACGACCGACCCGAGGGTGTCGTGGATGACGTCGGCGATCGGCGTGCCGGACTCGGCGAGGGCGACGGGGTCTCCCGCGGCCAGCGTCACGGCGACGAGGAACACGAAACCCAGTACGCCGGAGGCGATGACGGCCTGACACATGGCCCGCGGCACCACCCGCTCCGGGTCGTTGGTCTCCTCGGCGAGGTTGGCCGCGGACTCGAACCCGACGATCGTGAAGGCGCCGAGCAGGAAGCCCAGCATCCACGGGCCGGCCGACGTCCAGTCACCGAAGCTCCAGAACCCCTCTGGCGCAACGGCTCCCTTGCTGAACAGATTGGCCCCGTCCATGTCGCCGCGGACGGCCGCGACCACCAGCAGCAGCACCGTCAGCGTGACCATGCCGACGAGTTCGAGGGACACCGCGCCGTTGTTCACCCGCTCGGTCCACTTGGTGGACAACGCCAGCAGCACCGCTTGCAGCAGGAGCACCAGCGCGGTCACCCCCCAGGTGACGGCGGCCGTGCCCTCGTAGTTCAGCAGCACCGGAAGGACGGTCGAGGCGATCGTGTAGTCGACCGCGACGACGACGATGGCCAGGAAGGTGAAGGAAATCCACCCGATGATCCAGCCAAGGATCGGGTTGGCCAGCCGCGACATCCATTGGTACGCATAGCCGGTCACGGGCATCCGGGAGGCGATGGTGCCAAGGACGAAGGCCACGGCGAGCTGGCCAACCACGGCGATGGGCCACGTCCAGATTCCGACGGGACCCGAGGAGTTGAGCACCGCGCCGTAGGTGGTGAAGATGCCGGTCGCGATGGAGACGAAGGCGAACGCCACCGCGAAGGACGCGAACTTGCCGGTGTGACGTTCCATCGACTGCTTGTAGCCGAACTGCGCCAGTTCGGCCTCGTCGCCCCCGCTCCGGAGGACTGGATGCGGATCACTCATGGGGTTCCTCCAGGGTGGTATAGACCATGCGGTTGAACCAAAGTATGGGAGTGGGGCCACGCGCCGTCAACCCCGGACATCGACTGTTAACACGCCGGTGGACTAGACCAAGCGGTCACCAGGCCCATGGCCCGGAGATACCCTTCATGGGTGACGGCGTCGAGGAGCGAGCGGAAGCCTTCGACCACTCCTCGCTACATCGCGATCGCCAATCAGGTACGGGACCGAATCCTCGTCGACCAGCTCGGACCTCACACCCTGCTGCCCTCGGAAAGGGAGCTCGCGGAACTGCATCAGGTCAGCCGGATGACCGCGCGGCAGGCGCTGTCACTGCTGGAGAACGAGGGCGTGGTCTACCGACGGCCACCGCGTGGCACATTCGTCGCCGAACCCCGCGTCCGGTTCCACATCGGCAGTTTCTCCGAGGAGGTGTCCCGGCTGGGCCGCCACCCGGCGGCGAAACTGCTGTGGGCCGAACATCAGGAGCCGACGCCGTCGGTCCGGCTGGCCCTCGAACTCGTCGACGGGGCGGCGGTGCACGTGTTCCACCGTCTGCGCACCGTCGACGACGTTCCGTTCGCGCTAGAGACGACGTTCCTGCCCGCCGACCTAACCCCGGGCATCCTCGACCTCGCCGACGAGGGGTCCCTCTGGGCGACGCTGCGGGACCGGTACGGCATCGAACTCAGCCGCTCAACGGCGGTGCTGGAGTCGATCGTCCTCGACGATTCCTCGAGTGCACAGCTCAACGTCCGGCCTGGATCAGCGGGCACCCTCCTGACCAGGACGACGTTCGGCGCGGACGGCCGACGGGTGGAGTTCGCCCGCGACGTCTACCGCGCAGACCGGGCGTCCTTCGAAGTGTCGGTCGACCTCTCCTGACTCGCTGGTGGGGTCAGGCGGGGCGACCGCCGTTGATCATGTCCTCGCGCGGCACGACCTTGACGCGCTCGCGACCCTGCTCCGCACCGAGGGCGATCTCGTGGGCGTCGAGCCGCTCCCACTCGGCCCACGTCGTGTAGTCGACGCCCCGGCCGGAGAGATGGGCGAGGATCGCGTCGGGATCGGAGACCTCGGCGGGCGGGATGCCTGGCAAATCTGCCAGCAGACTCGTCACGGTTTCCGCGGCATCGGATTTGGTGTGTCCGATGAGGCCGATCGGCCCCCGCTTGATCCATCCGGTGACGTAGGTGCCCTCCATCATGACGCCGTCCATGTCGAGCACCCGACCCTTGTCGTGCGGCACCACGCCTGCGCCGTGGTCGAAGGGAAGGTCGGCGAGATGCGAGGACATGTAGCCCACCGCTCGGTACACCGCCTCCACCGGAGTGTCGACGAATTCGCCGGTGCCCCGGACGGTTCCGTCGCCGATCAGCTCGGTGCGCTCGGTCCGCAACCCCTCGACGCGGTCCGTACCCAGGATCGCCACCGGCGCCTGGCAGAGGTGGATGTGAATGCGGTGCGGCGCGCCGGTCGGCTCCTTCTCCAGGTAGCGCATCAAGGTGTCGACGACGAGCTTGGTCGACTTGCTCTTGCCGATCGCGGCCTGGCTGGCCTCGTCGATCTCGAAGCCCTCGGGATGCACGATCACGTCGATGCTCGGCGAATGCGACAGCTCGCGGAATTCCATTGGGGTGAACTTGATTTGGGCCGGACCGCGGCGGGCGAACACGTGGACGTCGGTGGCCTGGTTGAGGGCCAGACCGCGGTACACGTTGCCGGGGATCTCGGTGGTCAGCTGCTCGTCGGCCGGCTTCGCGAGCACCCTGGCGATGTCGAGTGCGACGTTGCCCGCCCCGAGGACGGCGACGTTCTTCGCCGTCAACGGCCAGTCGCGCGGCACGTCCGGATGGCCGTCGTACCAGGACACGAAGTCCGAAGCGCCGTAACTGCCGGGGAGGTCGACGCCTGGGATGTCCAGTTCCCGATCGGCGCGCGCGCCCGTGGAGAAGATGACCGCGTCGTAGAAGTGCCGCAGATCCGAGAGCTTGACGTCGGTGCCGTAGTGGACGTTGCCGAGGAAGCGGATCCCGTCGCGGGAGAGCACTCGGCGCAGGGCCTTGATGATCTCCTTGATGCGCGGATGGTCCGGGGCGACGCCGTAGCGCACCAGCCCGTACGGGGCTGGGAGCCGGTCGAACACGTCCACCTGCGCGCCCGGGTAGTCGTTCACCAGGGTGTCGGCGGCGTAGATGCCCGCCGGTCCGGCGCCGATGACCGCGACTCGAATCCGCCTCATGACCCACCTTTCAAATTTAGGTAAGCCAAGCCTAAATACGAATGGCGGGCCTGTCAGGCCTACCTCCAGAGATTCCCGTCACTCCATTGGTGCTCCACCTCGCCGCGCGTCCCGGGGAGAATGGGGACGTGTCACACGTGCTCGCCGCCGGCGCGGCCCAACCGGCTCCGGCCTGGTCAACGGCGCTGCTGGCGCTGGCCGGCCTGTGGTGGTTGGGCTTCTTCATCGCGTCCTTCCGAACGAAGGAGCTGCGCGTCGAGCGGCGTCTCTACTGGTTCGGACACGGTGGCGCCGCAGTCTTGGCCGGGCTGGCGCTGAGTCATCGCGGATGGCAAGCCGTCCTCGGGGGAATGGGTCTCGTCGTGTTCGTCACGCTGCTCTACGCGGTGCTCAGGACTCCGTATCTGAAGATCGGCGGCCGGCTGATCAGCGCGTCCGACTCGGACCGCCGGCGCGACGAACGCGACCGCGGCATCGCCCCGCGGCCGCCGGCCCTGGAGAACTACTCAACGTCAACGCCAGGTGCGTTCTGGTGGATCCTGTTGTCTCTCACCGTGTTGTCGGCAATCTGCGTGGCGCTTCCCCCGCACCTCGACTGGCGGTCCTGGGTCGGGCTGGCCCTGGTCGGTTTCATGGCACCCGCCGTCGGCGTCCTCGACGGGCGTGGACGCTTTCCCGTGGCGCGCGGGCAATGGGTTCCGGCCGTCCTGGCGGCGCTGGCGTCAATCCCGCTCTACGGCGTGCCAGTCGTCCTCTACGCAGCCGGGTATCTCCTCGGCCGGCGACTGTCCGTCAGCTACGGCTGGTACCACGACCGCGCAGGCCGGCACGCGAAGCGCGACGTCGAGTGAGACTACGAAGCGGCTGCCAGTGGCTATTTTGGCGCCAAGTGCTGTGCAACAACGCCTTTAAGCTAAGCGGATGACTAGTGGCGGTCCTCCGTACCCGTTCGGCCAAGGCTCCGGCGGGTACGGCCCCCCACTGCCGCGCCGTCCAGCGAAGTTGATCGGGCTGGGAGTCGCGCTTGCCGTCGTGCTGTCAGCGGCGGCTTTGATCGTCGGGGTGATCGCGTTGGTGCGGCAGCCGGATACGGCGGTGACGGCAACGCCATCATCATCGCCGATCGCCACACCCGGTGAGAACACCTCAGCGGCCGATAAGGCGTTGTGCGAGAGGGTAGGGCCCCTACTCCGAGAAATCGTCGACACTGGCAGAGAATTCGTCGCATTGGGCCAGTCAGGAACGCAAGCAAGAGATGACGGCATCACTTCGTTCCGACGTCACGTTGCAGAATGGGCAACTCGCATCGAGCCGATCATCGACGAAAACTCAAACGCTTCCCGATACCTTTCGCGGACGTTGCATGGTTTCGTGGACCTCAATCGCTTGTACTCCGCGAACATACGGCCCGGGCCCGCAACCACTCTAGACACTCAGACTTGGGATTTGGGGACCATTGCTTACGGCGGTCCGTGGGAGGTATGCCACGCGTTGGGCGTGACGTGGTAACTCGGCGACGAATGCCGTTGGTGCCTGTGCTCCCGAAAAGTGGTGACGACTGTCCCGTTGCCATGCGAACGGGGCGCATCTGCTCTTCATCCGTCAGGTCAGGTGATGGAGTAACCACCGTCGACCGGAAGCACCACGCCCGTCACGTACCGTGCCGCATCGCTACACAGGAAGGTGACCACGTCGGCCACATCGTCACCATCAGCGAACCGCTGCAACGGAATTCGCGCCAACTTCTGCGCACGAACGTCCTCCTGGTCGAGCAGCGCCGCGGTCATCGGCGTCTCCACGTAGCCAGGAGCCACAGCGTTCACCCGCACCCCGAAGGGACCTAGCTCGACGGCCAAACCCTTGCCAAGTTGGGTGAGCGCCGCCTTGGTGGCGCCGTAGGGGACGATCCCCGCCACGGCGCGGTCGGCCGACGACGACGCGATGTTGACCACGCAACCGCGGGTGTCCATCAACGCCTTCGCGGCTTGCCTCGTGAGGCGGTAGACAGCGGTGAGGTTGACGTCGACGAGGCGTTGCCAGCCCTCGTCGTCGATGTCGATCGCGTCGATGCGTAATTGCACGCCCGCCCCGTTGACCAAGACGTCGAGGCGGCCACCCTTGTCCAGCGCTTCGGCGACGAGCATCTCGGTGAACGCGCCGTCGGTGAGGTCGCCGCATAGCCCGTGCCCGCCGAGCGCAGCCATGAGGTCGCCCACCGCCGGCGCGACATCGGCGCCGACGACGAGCGCTCCCTGCGCGCTGAGCGCACGGGCGATGGCAGATCCGATTCCGCCGCCCGCACCGGTGACGATCGCGACCTTGCCGTCCAGCGTGGTGCCAGCGAGGGCCATTCAAATCTCCTTGTAATCGCTTACATATGCGTGGCAACATCAAAGATGTGCTTTGAAATGTGACTAAAGCCACCGTAAGCTCTCAACCATTGACCGTCAAGAAAGCGATTACAACCCATGACCGACGTTCTCCTGCCCGCGGCCAACCACTCCGTCTCACTGCTGCGGCTGCGCCCGCCCGCGACGCTCGACGTCAGCAGCACTCCGCCCAGGAGTCGCTCGGTGTACGCCGCCGCGCACGTCGTCGCCGACGGATGGTTGGCCTGCGCCACATCCGGGACCGAGGCCGTCGACTGGGACGCCACCATGGCGCTGCGACACGACTTGTGGTCCTTGGGCCTCGGCGTCGCCGAGTCCATGGATACCGCCCAGCGCGGCATGGGACTCGACTGGCCTGGTGCACGCGAACTGGCCCTGCGCACGCTCACCGAGGCCGGCGACGTAGGCGGCAGGGTCGTCGTGGGCGTCGGCACCGACCAATTGACATTGGCGGCACCCACTTTGTCGCAGATCCGCGACGCCTACCTCGAGCAGATGCAGACCGTCGAGGCCGCCGGCGGACAGGTCGTGCTGATGGCCAGCCGTGACCTCGCACGCGTCGCCGACGGGCCGGGAGCCTACCGGGCGGTCTACGACGAGGTGCTGTCGTCGGCGACCAGACCGGTCGTATTGCACTGGCTGGGATCGGCTTTCGATGCGGCACTGGCCGGCTACTGGGGCCATGACGAACCGAAGGCAGCACTCGACGACGTGCTCGGCTTGATCGACGACCACCTCGACACCGTCGCGGGAATCAAGGTGTCCCTGCTGGATCCGGCGCTGGAAATGTCGCTCCGGGAACGACTTTCCCCTCCCGCGCGAGCCTTCACCGGTGACGACTTCAACTACGTCGACCTCATCGTCGGCGACGGCGTCCACAGCAGTGACGCGCTGCTGGGAGCCTTCGCCGCCATCGCACCGTTCGCCTCCGCAGCGTTCGCCCGGCTCGACGACGGCGACGAGGCGGGCTTCCGCGACATCCTCGGTCCGACGCAGGCGCTGAGCCGGTTGGTCTTCGCCGCACCCACTCAGTACTACAAGGTCGGAGTGGCGTGGCTGGCGTACCTCAACGGAAAGCAGGACCACTTCCGGATGATCGGGGGTCTCGAGTCCGGACGCAGCCTCCTGCACCTGGGAGATTTGGTGCGCGCCGCCGACGGCATCGGCCTGTTCGACGACCCCGACCTGACCGCGCGGCGGGCGCGTACCTACTTCAGCGCACACGGAATTGGCTGACTGCAATGGATCTCGCCGAGTGCAGTCTCAACTCCATCACTGCTCGCAGCGCCGGGCTGGACGATCTCATCCGGCTGGCTGGCCAGCATGGATTCGGCGGCATCGGCCTGTGGCGAGTCCTGCTGGATGGCGTGGACCTGACCGCGGCGTCGGATCGCATCGCCGACGCCGGACTGCGGGTCACCTCGGTCTGCCGGGGCGGAATGTTCCCGCAACCGGACGAGCCGAGCCGGCGCCGGACGTTCGACGACAACCGCGTAGCCGTCGACCAGGCCAACGCGCTACACGCCGACTGCCTCGTCCTGGTTTGTGGCCCAACGCATTCCACCTTGGCCGACGCCCGTGCACAGGTGCGGGACGGCATCGCCGCCCTGGTACCGTACGCCCGTGCCGCGGGCGTACGGCTGGCGATCGAGCCCTTCCATCCCATGCTGGCCGCCAGCCGGTCGGTCGTCACCTCGATCTGCGAGGCGAACGACTTGATCGAGGCACTCGACGACGACGTCGTCGGGATCGCCGTGGACGCCTATCACCTATGGTGGGACGTCGCGTTGACCGAACAGATACGTCGGGCTGGTTCGTCGATCTTCTCCGTCCAATTGGCCGACTGGGTGACGCCCATCCAGGGCGAACTGTCCAGTCGCGGGATGCCTGGTGAAGGCTGCGTCGACATGGCAGCCTTCGTCGCGGAATGTCGCGCAGCCGGCTACCTGGGTTTGGTCGAGGTCGAAGTGCTCAGCGACGATTGGTGGGCCAAACCCGCAGCCGTAGCGGTGCGTGCCGCAGCCACGGGACTCGCCGCGCTCTAACGTGGTAACCCGGCCGAGGAGGAGACCAGGCGATGACGGGTGACGCGGACGACGCACGCAAGGCGGTGAAACGGCGCCGGGTGCGCACCAGCTCCAAGGCGACGATCGACGTCGTCGCTCAGGAGGCCGGCGTGTCCACCGCCACGGTGTCCCGGGTGCTGAGCGGCAGCACCGGGGTCAGCAGCGAACTGGTCGACAGGGTGCAGCGAGCAGTTCGGGCGCTGTCGTACCAGCCCAACGGGGCAGCACGCGGACTAGCCTCGGGGAGCCTGCGCAGCCTCGGGGTCATCGTCCCCGACCTCGGCAACGCCTACTTCTTCGACATCGTGAAGGCAATGCACCGCGCCGCCTTGCTCGACGGCTACCGTCTCGTGATCGCGGACTCCGACGGCGAAGTCGACACGGAATTGTCCACCGCAAGGGACTTGCTGGGCCAGGTCGACGGGCTCGTGTTGATGTCGCCGAGGATGACCACGACGGGCCTCAAGGAGCTTGCCCACCAATCCACTCCGGTCGTGCTCATCAATCGCGTCGAGCTGGGAGTGGACCTTCCGATGGTGGCCGTCGACAACGTCACGGCGATCATGGACCTGTGCGGCCATCTGGCCGGCCTCGGCCATCGCCGGATCGCCTATCTCGCCGGTTCGGAACTCGCGTGGCAGAACCGGGAACGCTGGGCCGCAGTGCAGACGGCGGCCAAACTCCTTGGAATGAACGCCATTTCGGTGCCGGGCGACGGGACCATCGAGGGCGGTCACGCCGCCGTCTCCAACGCGCTGGCACGAGACCGGACTGCCCTGATCTGTTTCAACGACCTGTCCGCTCTTGGCGCCGTCTCCGCGCTGCGTGATCTCGGGATGACGGTGCCGGGTGACGTATCGGTCAGCGGCTTCGACGACATCGACATCGCCCGCCACGTGAACCCACGGCTGACCACGGTCGTCAGCCCGAAGGCCGAGGTCGGAGCCACGGCATGGGAGGCCATGCGCACGCTGCTGGCCGGTGAGACCGTGACTTCGTCGCCCGCTCTTCCTGCCCACTTACTCATCCGCGACTCGACCGGTCCCGCTCGCGGCTAGACGATCCTCACGGACGGCGGTCACCGCGTCACGCGGGTCGTCGAGGTCGCGGTTCGCCGGATCGGGGGTGACGAAGGTCGTCGCGACGGTGATGAGCGTCAGGATTGCGAGATAGGCGGCGATGAAGACCCATGCCCCCAAACCTGCACCGGGGACACCGGATCCGCCGTCACTGGCCACCACGAGCGAAATGATCCAGGCGCCGATCAGGGGTGCGATGCCACCGGAGATGACAGCTGACAATTCGCGGGCCATCGACACGCCGAGGTAACGCTGCTTGGCACCAAAGAGTTCGCTCATGAATGCGCTCTGGGAGCCGAACATCCCCCACGTTCCGATACCCAGTCCCAGGGAGATCACCACGATGGTGACGACCGTGCTGCCCTGGCTCAAGGCCCACCAGATCGGAAATGCCGTCACGAGTTGAAAGATCGCGAATCCGCGGTACGTCGTGACGCGTCCGAAGCGGTCGGAGAGTCGGCCCGCGATGGGGACCATGACGGCGCCAAGGGTGGCGGCGAAGACCAGTGACAGGGCACCGATCGGACCCTTGATGCCGACCGCGGCGCTGGTGACGTAGGCGACCGCGAGTGCCTGATACATCGAGGACGATCCGTTCTCGGCCAGCCGTAACCCGATGCCGCGCAGCAAGCTCGGTCGAGAATGCTTGAGCAGGTTGGTCAGCGGACGCTCGTCGACCTGGTCGCGCACTTCCAGCTTCTTGAACGTTGGTGATTCCTTGAGGTTGAGCCGCAGGTACATTGCCACGCCGAGGATCAGGATGCTCGCCAGGAACGGCAGCCGCCACAACCAGGTCTCGGTGATCGCGCCGTGGCCGCGGTAGACAAGGAAGTACACCAACGCCGCCGCTACGGTGCCAACCTGGACCCCCATGAATGGCAGCGAGGCGTAGTACCCACGACGGTGCTTCGGCGCGTACTCCGTCATCAGGATCGACGCGCCTGCCATTTCCGCGCCCGCACCGAGGCCCTGCAGCACGCGCAACAGAATGAGGAGGATCGGTGCCCACAGTCCGACTCCGCCGTACCAGTCGCCGGGGTTGACGTCGTACGTCGGCAGCAGCCCGATGCCCGTGGAGGCAACGCCCATCAGGCTGATGGTGGCCAGCAGTACGAACTTTCGGCCGACTCGGTCACCGAGGCGGCCGAAGAACAACCCGCCGAGCGGTCTGACGGCGAAGCCGATGAAGTAGGTGGCGAAGCTGAGCATCAACCCGGTGGTGGGGTTGTCGCTGGGAAAGAACAACGGACCGAACACCAGTGCCGAAGCCAAGGTGTACAGCGCGAAGTCGTAGTACTCGAGAGCACTGCCAACCGAGGCGCCCAACGCTGCGCGACGTAGGTCACGCGGGGTGACCGTGGTGTCGGTGAGTGCGGTGTCGGAGGTGGAGTTCATGGTCATTGAAGTGTCCTTCCGTTTCGTTGTCAGGAGTTGGTGAATTCGGGGGTGGTCTTCGAACGAAATGCGGCGACACCGTCGGCGAAGTCGCGGGTGGAGGCCGAGAACCCGCTGGCCATCGCCTCCAAGGTGGCCGAGGGCGCACCCGCTGCTGCGGCGTTGACCAGCTGTTTGGCCAACTGCACCGCGATGGGGCCGCCACCCAAGATCTCGTCGACCAGAGTGGCTGCGAGGGTGGGCAACTCGGCGACGTCGGCGACGTCGTTGAGCAGCCCCCAGTCCTTCGCGGTGGTGGCGTCGAGTTGGCGGCGGGTGAAGATCATCTCCTTGGCGCGGGCAGCGCCGACGATCTGGGTGAGTCGTTCGGTGCCGCCCCACCCCGGAATGGTGCCAAGCGCGGTCTCGGGGAGCGCGAACCGGGCATGGGTGGCGCCGATACGAAGGTCACAGGCCAGCGCGAGTTCGAGTCCGCCCCCCACGGCCAGCCCGTCGACGACGGCGATGGTCGGTTGGCGTAGTTGCGCCAGGGCGGTGAACACCCGATGGCCCTCGGCGATCCAGAGCTTCCACATCTGCGGCGCCGCCAGGGCCGAGAAGTGGTCGATGTCGGCGCCGACGCTGAAGACCTTGGATCCGGCCGTCGTCAATACGACCACCCGGACGTCGGAGGTGTCGATCGCGCGAAGGTGTTGGTAGAGCTGCTCGAGCATGTCCAACGTCAGCGCGTTCAGTTTGGCGGCGCGGTCGACGACGACGGTCGCGACGGTGCCTGCCGGATTGCAGTGGACCGTGACCGTGCCCTCGACGGGGGCCGTCACTGGAGACCTGCCACTCGAGGATGAGCAGCCTGCACACCCAACTGCAGACCGCCGGTTTCGGGGCGGAACATCCAGTCGGGCATCGTTCGAAGGTTCTGGTCGACGAGGAGTGGGAACTCGCAGCGGTCCAACACGTCTCGTCGCAGGTCGACACCGGGGGCGACTTCGACGACGGTGAGGCCCTCGGGTCGGAGTTCGACGACGGCCCGCTCGGTCACGAACAGCACCTTCTGCCCGTTGGCCAGTGCGCGCTGACCCGAGAAGGTGGGTGAGTCGACGTCGGTGACGAACTTCGTGTGAGGGCCGTCGGAGCGGATGTCGAGGGCACCATCTCGGACGTCGACGTCGCGGCGACCCGCGGTGAAGGAGCCGACGAAGACGATGGCCGGCGCCGAGGACGTGATGTCGGCGAAGCCACCGATTCCGGCCGTGACGTGACGCCGCTTCGGCAGGCTGTGGACGTTCACGTTGCCGAACCGGTCGACTTCGAGGAACGACAACAGCGCGTGGTGAAATCCGCCGCCCTGAAGCAGGGTGAACTGATCCGAGCTCTGCATGATGGCATCGGGATTCTGGGAGACCCCGAAGACGAAGTCCAGCAGCGGAATCCCGCCGACCGGTCCCTGTTCGATCACCCAAGAGACGGCGTCGGGCTGGCCTTCCTCGACCAGGATGTGGGGCACGAGTGCCGACACCCCGAAGCCGAGATTGGCGGTCTCGCCGGCCCGCAGCTCGCTCGCCGCGCGGCGAGCCATGATCTTCTCGAGCGTGAACTCGACCTTGGGTAGTTCGCTGAGCGGTCGGCGTAGCTGACCGGAAAGGGCTGGGTCGTAGAACGTCTGGGTGGTCTGCAATTGGTCGGGCGCGACGACGAGCGCGTCGACCAGGATCCCCGGAACGCGAACGTCCCTCGGCGACAACGATCCCCCCTCCGCGACGCGCTTGACCTGGGCGACCACGATGCCACCGTTGTTGTGTGCCGCGTACGCCAAGTCGAGCGCTCCCAGCGGCGAGGCCTCCTCCTCGAAGGTGAGGTTGCCGAACTCGTCGGCTGTGGTGGCCCGGATGATCGCGACGTCGGGCACGATCGCGTCGTAGAAGAGGTAGTCCCGTCCGTCGTGTTCCTGCACTCGGACACCACGTTCGGGGGTGATCGCGTTCATCCGACCCGCCCCGTGACGTGGGTCGACGAAGGTGTCCAGGCCGACAGTCGACAGCACGCCGGGTTGCTTGGCTGCCGCCGCGCGGTGCAATTGAAAGAGCACTCCCGACGGCAGGTTGTAGGCCTCGACGGCGTTGTCGTCGATCATCTGCCAGATCAGCGGTGGTTCGGAACTCGACGGTCCGGAGGGGTACGAGCCGGCGATGATGCGCTTCAGCAGACCAGTGCGGGCCAGATGGTCGACGCCCCTGATGCCCCACATGTCCCCCGCCGCGATCGGGTGGACCGTGGTGAGTTCTCGTGGTGTGGCGGTCTCCGAGAACCGTTGCCCGATGCCGGCGAGGACCGCATCGGGGCATCCGAGACCGGAGGACGAGCTGACCGTGACGACGTCACCGTCGTGGATCAGGTTGGCCGCCTCTCGGGCGGTCAGCTGTGGCGGGGTGTGCATGTCGTCTCCTTTTGTAAGCGCTTACAGCATGTTCGGACGGTGCCGCGCACCGTGTGGGGTTTGGTCAGATCAGGCGAGGACGCCAGGCCGCGGTCGACGCCCGAACCCGCAAGGCGGGTTCGATCAGCAGGTGAGACACCTCGGGTCCGTCACCGTCGAGGAGCGCCGGCGGGTTCGTCAGGCGCCGGAGAATCAGTTCCCCGCACTTCTCGCCGATCGCGGTCGGGAACGTGGCCACCGTGGTCAGCGGCGGCGTGCGATGTGCGGAACCAGGGATGTCGTCGAAACCACCGACCGCAATGTCGCGGCCCGGTTCCAGGCCACGGCGCTGGAGTTCGGCGTAGACCCCGACGACGACGATGTCGCTGTAGGCCACGATCGCGTCGGGTACCTGACCGCTGTCCAGTAACCGCCGCGTGGCCTCCGCGCCGCCGGCCGGCGTGGCCTCGCCAAACAAGCCCTCGGCCGAAAGCATCGCCATAGCACCACCTTTGGAGGCCAAGGCAAAACCCTCCTCACGCTCCCGGCGGGCAGAGGTGAACTGCGGGCCACCGACGAACGCCACCGTGCGCACGCCCAGCGACCGCAAGTGGTCACCCATCAGTCGGCCTGCGGTGACGTTGTCGGCGCCGACGTAGTCGTGGGTGAGGTTGAAGTGGCGCGCCAGCAAGACGATGGGCACCCCACTGGCCGTCTGCAGGGCGTCGATCTCGGCCGCCTCGGTGTTCCCGGCGGGCAGCAGAATCAATCCGTCGACGCTGCGCTCGACCAAGCGGTCCAGTAGTCGCCGTTGCCTCGCGGTATCGTCGCGGCTGTACCCGATCAACACGGCGTAGTTCGCCCGGTCGGCGACGTCCTCGAGGGTCATCGCCAGCTCGGCAAAGTATGGGTTCTGCACTTCCGTCACGACGAGGCCCAGCGTCATCGAGCGTTGAGTGCGGAGCATCGCGGCCTGGCGGTTGTACACGTAGCCCAGTGCCTTCATCGACTCCTGGACACGAAGACGTGTCTTCGCCGACACCTGCGGACTGTCGTTGAGCACGAGGGAGGCCGTCGACCGGGATACCCCGGCGTGCCGACTGACGTCGTCGAGAGTGGCTCGTGCCATGCCTGCGCCCCTCTCTGACAGCCAGGTGTGATCCAGTTCACGGCCATGTTAGCGCAGAAATCGAATCGATCCAATAGCCTTTGAGCTGGCTCTTTAGCGACACGGTCGATTGATCAGCTGACCAGGGTCAGCTTTTGTTGGATCGATTCGACGACATCTCTTCCACCGCCATCTCGCGCAGTTCGACCTTGCGCACCTTCCCCGTGACGGTCATCGGAAACTGCTCGATGCTACGGACGTAACGCGGGATCTTTTGGCGCGCAAGCCTGTCTGCTGCGAAGGCCCGCACGTCGTCTGCGGACAACTCGGGCGCTCCATCCCGAAGGACGACCCACGCCATCAGTTCTTCCCCGTACTTCTCGTCGGGCACCCCGATCACCTGGGCGTCAAGGACGTCGGGGTGGGTGTAGAGGAACTCCTCCACCTCGCGGGGATAGACGTTCTCGCCACCGCGAATCACCATGTCCTTGCTGCGGCCGGTGATCTGCACGTAGTCGGCGTCGTCCATGATCGCCAGGTCCCCGGTGTGCATCCAGCCGTCGGCGTCGACGACCTCGGCGGTCTTCTCCGGCTCGTCCCAGTAGCCGAGCATCACGCTGTAACCGCGGGTGCACAGCTCGCCGACCTCACCGCGCTCGACCGCATCACCCGCCGCGTCGACGATCTTGATCTCGAGATGCGGCCCCACTCGGCCGACGGTGCCGACACGACGTTCGATCGGGTCGTCGGTGCGCGTCTGCGTCGACACCGGTGACGTCTCGGTCATCCCGTAACAGATCGACACCTGGTCCATGTGCATCCGCGAGACGACCTGCCGCATAACGTGTTCGGGACACGGCGAGCCGGCCATGATCCCGGTCCGCAACGAGGACAGGTCGAACGAGTCGAAGTTCTCGAGGGCCAATTCGGCGATGAACATCGTCGGCACGCCGTAGAGGCTCGTGCAGGACTCGGCGGCGACCGCCGCCAGCGTCGCCTCGGGGTCGAAACTGGGGGCGGGGATCACCATCGCCGCACCGTGGGTGAGGCACGCGAGTACACCCATCACCATTCCGAAGCAGTGGTAGAACGGCACCGGTATGCAGACCCGATCGGCTTCGGTGTAGGCCAGCAGCTCGCCGACGAAGTACCCGTTGTTCAGAATGTTGGCGTGCGACAACGTCGCACCCTTCGGCCGACCCGTCGTTCCCGACGTGTACTGCACGTTGACGGCGTCGCCGGCACTGAGCGTCGCGGCGACCGCCTCGACCCCACGGTCGTCGTCGGCGAAGAGTTCCGAAAACGGCTCGGTGCCGAACAGCACGACCCGCTCCAGGCCGGGGCACGACGGTGCCACCTCCGCGAGGATGCGCGCGTAGTCGGAATCCTTGAACCGCTGCGCGGCGAACACCCACCGCAGGCCCGCCTGGTTGATCACGAACTCGAGTTCGTGGGCGCGATACGCCGGGTTGATCGTGACGAGGACGACGCCGATCTCGGCGGTGGCGAACTGCACCAGCGTCCACTCCCACCGGTTCGGCGACCAGACACCCACCCGATCACCACGCTGCAACCCGGCCGCGAGCAAGCCCGACGCCAATCGGCGAACATCCTGCCGCAGTTCGGAATACGTCCACCGCCGGCCAGCCGGGAGATCCACCAGTGCTTCTCGATCCGGCCACGTCTCCGTCGTCCGGCGCAGCGCCTGCCCGATCGTGTCGGTGAGCATCGCCGGCTGGGTCTCACCGCGGGCGTACGACGGCGTCACGCGGTGACGCCGATGGTCAGCGCATCGTCGCGCCACTCCGAGGTGATCGGCTGCCCACTGTCCGCGGCGGCTTGCTCCCTGGCCCGAAGCTCGACGCGGCGGATCTTCCCGGAGATCGTCTTCGGCAACTCGTAGAACTCGACCCGCCGAACCCGTAGGTAGGGCGGAAGGTGCTCGCGAGCGTGCCTGAGAATCTGGAATGCCGTGTCCTCGTTGGCCTCCCACCCGGCAGCCAGGGCGACGTAGGCCTTCGGCACCGCTAGGCGCGTCGCATCGGGTGCGGGCACCACCGCCGCCTCGGCCACCGCGGGATGCTCGATGAGCACGCTCTCGAGCTCGAACGGGGAGACCTTGTAGTCCGAGGACTTGAACACGTCGTCGGTGCGGCCGATGTAGGTGATGTGCCCGTCCGCATCTCGGCTGGCGACGTCGCCGGTGTGGTAGAAACCGCCGGCCGTGACGGCCAGGTTCTTCTCGTCGTCGTCGACGTAGCCCGTCATCAGGTTTACCGGCGTGGCCGTCAGGTCGAGGCAGATCTCCCCCTCGTCGGCGAGCTCGCCGGTGAGCGGGTCCACGATGACCACGGGGACACCGGGCAGCGGCCGACCCATCGAACCCGCCTTGAGCGGAGCGCCCGCGGTATTGCCAACCAGCGCAGTCGTTTCCGTCTGACCGAAGCCGTCGCGGATCGTCAGTCCCCATTCCCGCCGAACGTGACCGATCACCTCCGGATTGAGCGGCTCACCCGCGCCGATCGCCTCCCGCAGCTTGCCCGCGCCACCGGTGAGATCGGCCTGGATCAACATCCGCCACACCGTCGGTGGAGCACAGAACGTGGTCACCTCGGCGCGACGCAGCTGGTTCAGGAGATCTACCGCGTCGAACCGCGAGTAGTTGTAGACGAAGATCGTCGCCTCGGCGATCCACGGCGCGAAGAAGCAACTCCAGGCATGCTTGGCCCAGCCCGGCGAGCTGATGTTCAGGTGCAGGTCCCCCGGCCGGAGTCCAAGGAAGTACATCGTCGTCAGGTGCCCGAGTGGATACGACACCTGGTTGTGCTGCACCAGCTTTGGCTTGTTGGTGGTGCCGGAGGTGAAGTACCACAGGAGCGGATCGGTCGCCGCCGTCGTCGTCGTGAACGCGGTCGGACGGTCGGCGGCATACGCCTCCCGATAGTCCAACCATCCGGCTGCGCCGTCGACGCAGATGCGCAGGAACTCGCCAGGGACGTCGGCGAACTTGGCGACGTCGGCGGCATTGGCGATGACGGCCTTGGCGTGCCCTCGGCTGATGCGGTCGGCCAGGTCGGCCGTCCCCGCCGAGGTGGTGGTCGGCATCAGGATCGCGCCGATCTTCATCACCGCCAGCATCGACTCCCACAGCTCGACCTGGTTGCCGAGCATCAGCAGCACCGGGTCGCCCCTGCCGATCCCAAGCGACTCCAGCCATCTCCCCACCTGATCGGAGCGGTGAGCCATCTCGTCGAAGCGGTACTTCGCCTCGGAGCCGTCCTCCTGCACGATCCACAGCGCGGTGTCATGGTTCCCGCGAGCGATCACGTCGAACCAGTCGACCGCCCAGTTGAACGACTCACCGAGCTCCGGCCACGTGAACTGGGCGCACGCGCAGTCGTGGTCTCCGTAGCGCTCGAGCAACAGGTCGCGGGCCTCGCGGTATGCGCGGTGCGCAGCGCCGGTCATGGGGCTTCTCCCTTCTGAGGCCCCGTGACGACGGGGCCCGAAACAATCGGCGATTCCCACGCTAGTGGTGGCGAGGGGTGCCATGGAGGCGATCGCGACTACCGCACCGACTCGGTCATTCCGGGCAGCAATGCTTCGGTGTGCTGGCAGGCGCGTTCAACGAAGGGTTGCGATCGAAGAATCCGACGGGCTTGAGCGTGAATCCCGCATAGTCGACCGGCATCACCGGCCAGTCCTCGGGACGTGGAAAGTGTGTCAAACCAAAGGTGTGCCACAACACCACGTCTTCGCCGTCGAGGTCGCGGTTCTTCGCGACGAAGGCAGGCAGGCCCGCCCGGCCCGGGTTCTGGTTGACGAAGTCGCCAGCCGGGTAGCGTTCGTCCTTGTCGTATCGGGTCACCCACAGATGCTTGGTCGCAAACGCCGCGCGCTGCGCAACCGAGCTGGACGGATCGGCGAGCAGAACCGGCTGCCCCTCGGGATGCAGCGCATACCCCACGTCTTGTCCGAGTCGATTCTTCTTGTCGGGGTTGGTCACGTGCCATACCCGCGCCTTCGAATTGTCGGCCAGCCGTTGGCCCTCGGCCTCGTGGGTGATCGTCGTCTTGCGGGGCCGGAACGCGTTGCCCCACGGATTGTCGGGACCCATCGGCATCGGCACCGCGTCAACCTCGGTCACGACGTTGCGGCTGCCGTCGACCTCCATGTCCAGCCGCGCCGAGAACAGGTGCTGGTGGAACGGCGCCCCGAGGCCGGGTGCGATCTCGGTTGAGTACCCATCGGGCCCTCGGTACGCCGATGGGAACACGATCCCGGTGGCCTTTGCCTCGAATTCGATGGTGCCGTCGAGATACAAGTACCAGTAGAAGCCGTAGTCGTAGTTGCCGATGGTCAGGAAGAACGAGATGACGAGGCGTCGCGAGCGACGCGTCGCGGCCATGCCGTTGAACATGTCGGTGTGCTTCCACAGCACCCCGTAGTCCTCCTCGTGTAGGCAGATGGCGTTCTTCATGACCCGAGGGTGGCCCGACTCGTCGGCGATCGTGGCGTCGAAGTATTCAATCTCGCCAAGACAATCGCAGCCCAGCTCGAGCGAATTGGTGTAGCGACCGAACAGGTACTCGCCCTGGTCGAAGTAGTTCTGCCAGTATCGGACCGGCGATGGGTCGGCATAGGGCACCACCATCTCGGCGATCGAGGCCCGGTAGACCACGGGGCGGCGCACACCCCCGTCGGTGAACGACAGCTGGTGCAGGGTCAATCCCTCACGTACGTCGAACCCGAAACGGAAACTCCAGTCTGCCCAACTGATTTCGCTCCCGTCTACGGTGAAGCTGGCGCCCTCGGGCTGGGTGATCTCGATGGGCTTGAGGTCGGTGCGCTCGGGCGCGGCGTGCGGGGCGGCATCCCACTCTCCGCGCTCGGCGGGTACCGGCAGCACCATCTCGTCGATCACGCGGACGATGCGGCGTTCGGTGAGGTCGACGTATGCCACGACGCCGTCGATCGGGTGTGCCCACGGCAGGTCCGCCTCGTCCTCCTGGTAGAAGGCGAGCACCCGGACCATGCGATGGCCCACCTCGTCCTCGTGCCCGAAGACCCCGGCAGACAGCGGCACGGCACGAACTTTGGACGGGTTGATGTTTCGCGTGCGCATGGCGACCAGCCAGTCGTCGCTGGCGAGCAGGAACGACTCGATGTCTTCGAACTCCGCGTCGAGAATCGGGACGTGCCCCTCGGTGCTTACGTCCACCGCCCGCGAAGAGACGATGGTGTTTCCGGTGACCGACACGATGACGTCGGATCCCGTCCCAGTGCGGCGGTCCAGCAACAGGACTCGGACCCGTCGCTCCACCTCGTCGCCAGCCACGAAGGCGTGGACCGCCGACTTGTCGGGCTCGTCGAGTCCCACGTAGACGAAACGGGTGTCGGCACTGACCAGTCCGGCGTCGACGATGACGTCACGGGCGGCGTCGATCTCCTCGGCGTTGAGCGGGCTCAGCGGGTGTTCGGCGGTGGTGCGCCGGGCAGGTGCAATGGTCATCGGGCAATCCCCTCGTTGGTGGCGGACGTGTCGGTTGTGGACGTGGTGTGTGGACGTAAGACGGCGACGGCAACGCCGGCCAGGAAGACACCGACTAGCAGGACGCCGATGACGACGGCCAGCGTGGTGGACCCGCCGACCAGCAGCGGCAGCTTGGCGATCGTCATGACGAGCAGGATGGCCAGCCCTACGAGTCCGAAGGCGGGCGCCACCAGGGTGTTCCACCACCTGCCGTCGACTGCTTGCCTGCGGAAATAGACCAGGACTGCCACCGACGTCAAGGTCATCAGCGCGATGATTCCGACCGAGGACAGGCCGACGAACCAGGCGAACACCTGGCTTACGGGATCGAGCCCGGCCAGTGCCGACACCATGACGAGCACCAGCGCCGAAACCGTCTGCACCACCGATGCGACGTACGGCGAGGAGTGCTTTGCGTGCGCCCGGCCGCAGCTCTCGGGCAGCGCCGAACCGTTCCCGAGCGAGAAGATGTACCGCGACAGCACGTTGTGGAAGGCGAGCAATGCGGCGAACAGACTTGAGATCAACAGGATTTGGACCAGATCGCCAGCGACGGCACCGACGTACTTCTTGGCCGTCTCGGTGATCATGCCCTCGGGGTTCTCGGTGGCCAGCGAGACGGCCCCTTCGTCGCCCCAGGCGCTGACCATCACCCAACTCGACAGTGCGTAGAACCCGCCGATCAGGAGCAACGCAATGTACGTTGCCCGGGGAATGGTGCGCTCCGGATCCCTTGCTTCATCCCGGAATACGGCGGTTGCCTCGAAGCCGATGTACCCGGCGAGCGCGAAGATCAGTGCGATACCGGGTGCCCCGGCGAAGAACTGACCCGGACTGAACGCAGCAGTGGAGAACCCCGACTCGCCGCCACCCCGGACGATCACCGCAGCGTCGATCAACAAGACGATGCCGACCTCGCACAGCAGCAGAACTCCGAGTACCTTCCCCGACAGCTCGATGTGGCGGTAGCCGAGCACCGCGACGACGGCCATCACCGCGACGGCCCATGAATACCATGGAATTTCGGGTCCGCCATGGGTGGTGACGAGATCGTTGATCGCCGCCCCGAGGTATCCGTAGACGCCGCCCTGGACCGCCGTGTAGGACAACAACGCCAGGAAGGCCGCGCCGAGTCCCCAATGTCTGCCGAGTCCCTCGGTGATGTAGGTGTAGAACGCACCGGCACCCGGTACGTGCTTGGCCATGGCGGTGAACCCGACGGCGAAGAACAGCAGGACGACGGTGCAGACAACGTAGGTCGCAGGGAAGGCGGCGCCGTTGCCTGCGGCGATCCCGATCGGCACCGTCCCCGCGATTACAGTCAGCGGGGCAGCCGCCGCGACGACCATGAACACGATTGCGCCTGGGCCCAGTCGCCCAGCCAACGTATTCGACGGGCCGCTGACGTTGGCACCCGGCGATGATGGTGAAGCCTTGATGCTCATGATTCCTGGCTTTCGGCTTGGTCGTCGGATTTACAGGGCGATATTGACGGACTTGGACTGGGTGTAGTCGGCGATGGCGCCCTCTCCGAGTTCTCGGCCCCAGCCCGACTGCTTGTAGCCACCGAACGGCAGTGCCGTATCGAAGGCGTTGTGGCAGTTCACCCATACGGTGCCTGCCTGAATCTGCGCGGCGACGTCGTGCGCCATGGAGATGTCGCGAGTCCATACGCTCGCGGCGAGTCCGTAGGGCGTGTCGTTGGCAGCGGCCTTGACGCCGGCGGCCGGCGAAAACGGCACTGCAACTGCCACCGGCCCGAAGATCTCTTCCTGGTAGACGCTGAAGTCACTCCTCACGTCGACCAGCAACGTCGGCTCGACGTAGAAGCCTTCGTCGCCGTGCCGAGACCCACCGACCAGAGCCGTTGCACCATCGGCGATTCCGGCGTCGATGTAGCCGGTGACGCGGCCAAGTTGCTCGGCCGAGATCAACGGTCCGATGTCATTGGTCGGGTCGAGGCCGGGTCCAATCTTCTGCGATCGCGCGAAATCCGCCAACTGCGAGGTGAACTCGTCGAAGATCGTGTCCTCGATCAGCAGCCGGGTACCAGCCGTGCAGGCCTGACCGTGGTTGAAGAGGAAGCCCGATGCCACCCCTGGCACCGCACTCTCGAGGTCGGCATCGGCGAAGACCACCTGCGGGCTCTTGCCCCCGAGCTCCAGCGACACCTTCTTGAGATTGCCTGCAGCCGCCGTGACGATCTTCTTGCCCACCTCGGTTGACCCGGTGAAGGCCACCTTGTCGACGCCGTCGTGCGCCGACAGCGCAGCTCCTACCTCACCGAAACCGGTGAGCACGTTGACCACGCCGTCGGGCAGGCCGACCTCGGCGATGACCTCTGCCAGCAGCAACGCCGTCAGCGGGGTCTGCTCGGCAGGCTTGAGGATCAACGTGTTCGCGCACGCCAGCGCCGGCGCCAACTTGAAGGCCGCCATCACGAGGGGGAAGTTCCACGGCACGATCTGCGCGCACACTCCCACGGGCTCACGCAGCGTGAAGGCATGGAACCGCCCACCGGGCGCCCACGGTACCGACACCGGAATGGTGCGGCCCTCGATCTTCGTCGCCCAGCCCGCGTAGTAGAAGAAGATCTCGGCGGCCCATGTCACGTCCACCGCCCGGGCGACTGCGACGGACTTGCCGTTGTCGATGCATTCCAGCTGCGCGAACTGGTCAGCGCGGGCGAGGATGCCCTCGCCGATTCGCCACAGCAGTCGTTGTCGCTGAGCAGGCGTGATGGTGCGCCACGGGCCGTCATCAAAAGCTCGGCGGGCGGCGGAGATCGCGCGCTCCACGTCCTCGCTGCCGGCCCGCGGTACGGAGGTGATCACGCGACCGGTCGCCGGGTCGACCGTGTCGAAGGAGCGGCCCGACGCCGCCGCGACCCACTGGCCGTCGACGAACATCTGCTTGGCCGTCGACGTGAACTCGACGACGGCTGGGTCGAGGCTGACGAGCGAATTTTCGATCGTGGTCATGGTGTCCCTAGATGCGAAATGAATTACGAAGTGCCACTGCGTTTTCGCAGTATTGGCATGCACCTGTCGGCACTTGCCTCGGCATGACGTTAGGACGCGAATGTGGTCGGTGTCACTGCGAAAATCGAATGGATATTCCCGGTGCGGCGATTCTCATTCGGCTCGATCAGCGCGTTCTCATTTGACCGTCGGCTCCCACCCCACGTGGGGCCACGTTCGCCGGAAGTCGCGCCCCGATCGCCGGGCCGGACGGCCGGGCGATTCTCATTTGGGATGACTGGATGTTCACGAAGTCCTGGCCACGTGGTGCGCTCCGGCGGGCTACGGTGCTCTACGCGCCGGTGAAACGAGGTGTGCCATGGCGAAGAACCTGAACGTCAGGGCGAGCTCACCCGTCGCCGGCCTGGGCCGGGGTCGACTCACGTTCGTCCAAGTACTCGCTCAATCGGTGTCGGCCGTGGCGCCGTCGGCGGTCATGGTGACACTTCCCGCGCTCGTCATCCCCGCCGCTGGCCGGTCGACCATCGGCGTGTTCGTCGCCGCTGCCTTGCTCATGACGCTCGTCGGGTACTGCGTGGCGCAGTTCGCCACGCGAATGATCGCCGTCAGCGGTCTCTACTCCTACATCGCCAAGGGTCTCGGTCCGCGGCCCGGCTTCGCAGGTGGGTGGTCGTTGGTCATCGGTTACGCCTGCGCGGCGATGGCGAGCATCCTCGGAGCAGGGAGCTATTCGACGGCGCTGCTCGGCCGCCTCGGGGTGCCGTCGACGACGGCGTCGGTAGCGCTATGCGCGGTGGTCGTCGGAGGTTTCGCGCTTGCCCTGATGATTCGTGGCGTCCAGGTTTCCTCGCGCATCACCCTCGTGGTCGAAGCATTCGCGATCGTCGTCGCATCGACCGTGCTCGTCGTGGCCTTCGTACAGTCATGGCACACCGAGCAACAACCACGGGTGCTCGACGATCCATCCTGGACCAGTTCGACCGTCGCCTTCGCATTACTGATCGCGATCACGTCCTACGTCGGGTTCGAAAGCGCCAGCACCGTTGCGCGAGAGGCACGCAATCCGCTGACAGCCGTGCCCCGGGCGGTCAAGTGGACTCCGCTGGTGCTCGGCGCACTCTATGCGGGGGCGGCCTATCTACAACTGGCGGGACCAGTCCACCAAAGCGATTCGCTGACGATCGTGCTCGCGCTGCCACCAGAGGCAGGTGGGATGTCGAGTGAGGTCGCCTCGGCGTTGTCAGTGCTCGTCGAATTCGGCATCCTCGCGTCATGGCTGGCGTGCGTGATGGGTTCGGTGACCGCGCTGTCCCGAACTCTGTTTGCGATGGGCCGGGAAGGTGTCCTCCCCTCCGCACTTGGTCGCGCGCACAGCCGATTCCAGACGCCCTACGTTGCCCTTCTCGTCGCGGTGCCCGTTGTCGTCGCGGTGCCGATCGGATACCTGAGCATCTCGGGATCGCCGCACGACGTCCTGATGGGACTGCTTGCGGTGTCGGCGCACGGCTACGTCATCGCCTACGTCCTGGTGTGCATCGCCACGCCGGCATTCCTGCGCCGTATCGGTGAATTGACCGTGGCACCGCTCGTCTTCGGCCCGCTCGCCGCGGCCATCATGACGGCGCTCGTGGTGTGGGCCGCGCTGTCGCACACGTTCTTCGCAGGCACCGCGACCGCGGTGTACATCGCCCTGATGGCGGTGGGCGCGGCGGTCTTCCTGGTCCGCGTGGCGCGCTCGCGGGGTCGACTCCAGAACGTCGGTGTCTACGACGAGCCGGTGGCCGACGATCTGCTGATGACCTACCAGCCGTGGGAGGTGCGTCGATGACCGGCGCGGTGAACTCCTTCTCGGGACGCCAACCCAAGGCAGTGCAGAGCGCGCTTCGCGTGCTGGAGCAGGTGGCCCGCGCCGGCGCGGGCGTGACGGCAAAGGAGGTCTCCGCGACTCTGGACCTGCCGTCCGCCACCACCTATCGCCTTCTCAACATCCTCGTCGGCGAGGGCTATCTGGTGCGGCTGCCAGACCTCACTGGGTTCGCCCTCGGGCACAAGATCGGTGTGCTCATCGACGCCGCGGTGGCACCGACCGTGCCTGCCGCGGCCCGCGAGGTGCTCACGGACCTTCGCCTGACCATGCGGTTCGGGGTCCACCTCGCCTACTTCACCAACGCCGCGGTGCGACTGGCCGACGTCGACTCGGAATACCCTCCGCCGCACGACGAACCGTTCCTCAACAAGAACTTGCATGCGTGCGCGCTCGGCAAGCTGCTGCTGGCCGAGAAGGACGCTCCGAGTTCACTGCTGTCCCGCGCCGCGTCGACGTCGGTGCGGCAGGTCCCCGAGGACGCGGTTCTCCGGGTCGAGTTGGCCAGGGTCCGCGCGGATGATTTGGCCACTCAGGCAGGCGAACTCGATGCGACGTCGGCTTGCGTCGCCGTGCCGATCCGGTCGGCGAGCGGATCGCTCATTGCCGGGCTCGCGCTGTCGGGCGACGTCGAACACGCTCCGGCGATGAGTCGTTGTGTGCCGGCACTGCGCGAGTGCGCCGAAAGGCTCACGCCCTTGGTGGGTTGACCTCGTCGGCGGAGCGACTCCGCCAGGCGATTGTCAGCTGAACCCGGGACTTCACGCCGAGCTTGCGGAACACCGCCCGCAGGTGCGTGTTCACCGTGTTGGTCGACACGCTCAGCGCCTCTGCGGCACTGCGGTTGGTGTAGCCCGTGCTGATCAACTCCACCACCCGCAGCTCAGTGGGCGTCAACGACGCCCACCCGGTGTGCGGCCGGGGCGCAGGATGACTCACCCGACTACCCCTGATCCCTTGACTACGAAGCAGATTCGATATCGTCCGACTGGCCGCAGTAGCGCCGACCCTCTGATAGATCTCGGCAGCCTCGACCAGGGCGTCGACGGCTTCGGCGGATCTCCCGCCGCGCAGCAGGGCCCATCCGAAGTCCTTGAGGGCGTCGGCCAACAACATCGGCCGCGGCGACTCCCGCAGCGCACCGACTGCGCTGGCGAGGACGTCGGGATCGTCCGCCAGTAGACCGCGGACGTGCAGCGCCACACCGTCCAAGCTCGCAACCCCGGGGTTTCGCAGCGCCGCGGCGTCCGCGAGGCGCGACGCCACGCCGGCCAACTCCCGATTGCCCGCGGCGAGGCCGATGTCGGCGAGGATGCGCATCCAGGGCGGCGTCCACGGCCACGGGTCGCGGACGTCCTCCACACGTTCCAGGAGTGGGCCCAGGACCGCCATCGCGCCTGCCATGTCGCCGGCACTGGCCTTCACCCAGCCGCGCATCAGTCGTGCGCGCGGAGATCGGTCCCCGTCGGACAACCGGCAATCGTTCTCGACGGGCACCAGTAGTTCTGTGGCCCTGGTTATTTCACCTCGGTAGCTCGCGACGGCCGCGAGCACCATCCGCGCGTTGAGCCGGTAGCCGTGGTTCTCGGTTTCATCGGCCAGCCTCAACAAGGTGCGTGCACCCGCCTCTGCGGCGTCGAACCTTGCGAGGTTGTGGTCCTGCCACATCTGGGCGTAAAGCATTGAGGGAAGCAGCTTGTCGACGTCCTCGTGCGCCTCACGGATCTTGCCGAGCAGGGCTTCGGCGTCGTCGTAGGCGTCCAGGTGCTGAAGGGTACGGATCTCTTCGGCCTCGTAGGCGGTGTCCGACAGCCGTCGCAGGTCGGCGAAGCGGTCCAGCGCGAGGCGGTGTCGACCCTCGTTGCGGGCGGCCTCGATCAACGCGATCACCGCCAGGCGCTGGGAGTACTCGTCCCCCACCCGGCGCCCCTCTGCGAGTGCGGCATTGGCCATGGACTCAGCCTGCGACGCCGACTCGGTTCGGGACGCGGCCAACGCCTGCGCCGAGGACAGCTGAGCGCGCAACGTCACCGAGACCTCGGCTCGGGCCAACGCCGCACCGGCCCGTCGCTCCATCTCGACGCAGTCACCGAGGCACCACAGCGCGCGACACGCCTGAATGTCGATCCGCACGAGGGCATCCGGGTCAGCGGCGACGTCGACCAGCTGATCGGCGATGGTCAGCGCGTGTCCCTCCCGCCCCACGTTGACCAGCGTCTCGACGGTCCGAGTGCCGGTGACCAGCCACAGCGGATGCGATGGCGACGTCAGCGCGAACGCCTGCTGCGCCAGCTCGGCAGCCTGCCCAGGCATCGACACCAGGCATTCGCTGGCCGCCCGTTCCAGCGCGAGGATGGCTTCTTCGTCGTTCTGTACGGCGCTGGCGCGATAGTGGGTCGCCGCGGCGAGAGCCGACTGCCCCTCACCGACGAGATAGCGGGCGCAGGCGCGGTGCAACGCACGGCGATCGCCGGGTGCGATGTCGGCGTACACCGCGTCCCCGACCAGGTCATGGGGGAGGAACACGTCGTCGCCGGCGGTGCCGAGCAGTCCGTCGTCGACCCCTTCCCTGATGAGCAGGCCGACCTGACCCTCCGACAGGTTCCCCAGCAGTCGGCCGGCGTCCGACGCGTCGAGGGCCCGTCCCCATACCGCCGCGAGCCGCACCAGGGCCGCGGCCTGTTCCGACAACTCGCCCATCCGCTCGCGCACGCCCGCCGACAGTTCGCCGGACAGGTCGCCGACCCCTTGGCCGCGCTCGCGTCGCCGGGCCAACCCGTCGAGCACCTGGACCGCCCAAAATGGGTTTCCGCCAACACCATTCAGAAGTCTCTTGACGTGATCCGAGGGCTCCGCGCCCAGTCGATCCGACGCGAGGCTCTCGATGTCGCCGGGGCCCAACGGCCCCAGTGAAATACGCGTGATGGCGGTGACGTCGTCGGTGCCCGCGATTACCTCCTGAACGGGTCCCGTCGGCGCCCATCGACTGGTGAGCACCCACACCACCGGCGACCCCGCCAGCCGAGAGGGCAGCACGCGTAGCGCAAACCTGGTCAACCGGTCAGCCCACTGCACGTCGTCGACGGCGATCAGAACGGGCGCACTCAGGGCGATCTCCTCGAGCAGCGAGCTGATCCGGTCGACCAGCCACAGGGGCTTGTCGTACAGCGGCGCGAGGCTGGCGAACGCCTCACCGGGCAGAAGCGGCTGACGCCCCGACCGCAGCGCCACCAGCAGCGGTGCACCCGGCGCGATCTGATCCCCCTGCTCGGCCTTGCCGCTGCCGACGACGAATCCGGACCTGGACGCCTGCTCGACGATCTCTCGCATGACGGCCGACTTGCCGATGCCCGGTTCGCCGCTGATCACGACCAGAGCGCCCTGCCCGGTGCTGGCGGCCCGGCGCAGTGCGGTCAGCGCACGCGACATGGCGTCGCTGCGGCCCCTGAGCACCGTCTGCGCCATGTCGTTCCGTCCCGTCCACCGGCCACCGCGAGGGCCCGCCTTGCAGAACGCCGAATCCCGGCAGAAATTTCCATGGGGCGGGCACCGGACGCGGCGCCTCCTCACTCGTTTGGATGATATTTACGACGACGTGGCGCCCGCGGAGGTTCCGCCGAGGTCGCGAGTGCCAGTTCGAGGCCCACGAGCGGGTGACTTGCGGGCCGGCGTCCCGACGAGCGACGACGCCCGCGCCGGGCCTAACAGCCGCCACGTGCCACAACCCGTATTACCCGATGAGCTGGGCAAACGCGGCTGGCGGCTGCGTCAAGATCATCAGTTCGAGCGATGTGCCCGCGACCGTCTGCGTGGTTGAGTCATCCCGTTCGTGATGTTACTCGCAAGTAGGTTCCGCTGTGTCGGAGCTCACATCCAGCCAAGGAGTTCCCATGCAAGCTGCCGCCGTCCGTCGCCCCCACTTCGCGGCCGGAGTCGCGTTCGTCGGAGCGAGTGTCATCGCCGCCGCGGCCGTCACCCCGATGCCCGAGATTCACCTGCCCGACGTCAGCCTTCCGTCGATTCACGCCGCCGAGGTCAACCTCGCCGCCCTGGCCAATCCGCTCGAGGTCTACGCCCAGGTGTTCCAGACCGCGCTCGCCAACACGAACACGCTCGTCCAGAACACCGTCCCGGGCCAGCTGCTCAACCAGATCCTGCAGAACCAGGTCAGCAGCGCCGCGACGCTGCTGGGCGGGCTGTCAACCGCAGGCGGCGGAATTGCCGCCGCCGCAACGCAGGTGCCTGCGGCTTTGGCGACGGCCGTCACCCAGCTCGCCGCGGGCAACGTCGAGGGCGCCGTGAACACGCTGCTCGGAATCCCCCTCAACGTGATCGCCCCCGCCACCGGACTGTTCCCGGTACTCCAAACGGTGCTCACCCAACCGCTGACCAACCTCGTCAACGTCGTCAACGCGTTCACCAAGGACGCGCAAACCACGCTGCTGGCCGTCAGCGGATTCATCGCCCCGTTGATCAGCACACCCGCCGCTGCCGCTGTCGCCATCCAGAACGTCATCAACGCCGTGGGTACCGGCGATCTCGGTGCAGTGGCGAACGCCGTACTCGCGGCCCCCGCCACCATCGTCGACGGGCTGCTCAACGGGGGCTACGGACCGGATCTCGCACCGCTGGCTGGTCTTCCGGCCGGGTCGGGCGTCATCGTCAAGGCGGGCGGACTCCTCAGCTCCTCGCAGCTCACAGTCGACGAGAACGGCAACATCGTCGTCACCACGGGCGGTCCGTTCGCCGCCCTCCAGCAGGTGATCAACATGATCACCCAGGCGATCAAGCCGCCCGCCCCGGCGGCCACCATCGCCAGCCTGCCAACGGCGGCCGCGGCCACCGTCACGCTGAGCACCGCCCCGGCTGCCTCGGCCGACAAAACGACCGACACCACCACGCCCGCCGCGAGTGCGCCAGCTGCCTCCGCCGACAAGCCGGCCGTCACCGACAAGACCCCGAGCACTCCCGCCACGACCAAGGACGGCAGCGAATCGACCGGCACCCCAGCCGATTCGACGAAGAACACACCGTCCGAGACGGCGACGGACACGTCGACCAAGACCTCGATTGGGACGCCGACCGAGACACCGACGAAGACCCCGGCTGAGACCCCGAGCAAGACGTCCTCGCCCACGAAGCCGATCAGTTCGGCACCCGACGTGACGACCGGCAACAAGGTCGAGCCGGGAACCACGGCCGGTGCCGATGCGCCGAAGTCGAGCGGGTCGAACGCCTCCGCGGCTGACAAGGACGGAACGCCTGCCGCGGGGTCGGCGACGGCCGCCGCCGGTGGCGCGGAGAAGGGCGCAGGCGGCGAAGCGAAGGCCAGCGCCGCGAAGGCCAGCGCAGCCTAGACCCGCCGCCGCTCCGAATGGGTCCCCGCCACCACCGTGGTGACGGGGACCCCTTTGGCAATGGGTCTGCCTAACCGGCCCGAAGTGTCGTCGCCAGGAAGTCGAAGACCTTCTGGTGCAACGCATCGTCGGCGTCGCGCATCACCACGTACGTGACGGGTGCGGTCATCGCGCGGGCGAAACTGGCCGCCTGGCCGGCACGCGATGAATCGCCGATGTTCTCGAGGACCAGGGTCGGGCTGGTGATGTGGCGGATGTCGTCTCTGGTCAACGTGTACTCCGCGGTGGTCCGGACGTAGTCCACCGAGGTCGCGCCACCGAATGCCCACCTGCCGGTCCGCAAGTCCCGGCGAGCCCGGGCACTCTCCTTCATCACGACGTCGAGCAGCGCGACCGCCTCGTCGTCGCGTTCGTCTTCGACGAGGCTGAGGATCGGTTCCGGAATCGGCGGGGACGACGCGTAGAACGTCGTCATGCCGTCGTTGCAGACGATGGCGGCCGCCCGGCCGCCGTGTGCGGCGTACCGCGCGACCAGGTAGCCGCCAAGGCCGTGGCCGAAGTGCACTATCGCGTCGGCGTCGACCTCGGGAACCGCCGCGGCGAAGTCGACGACCGGGCCGAGCACGTTCTCCCAATCGGGTCGCATCGTCACCTTCTGCTCGCGCAGCATCGCGCCCTGCCCCGGCCCGTCATAGGCCAGGAAGTTGTAGCCACGCCGCAGCGCAGCCGCCCCGACGACGAAGTAGCCCTCTTCGCATGACGCGCCAAAACCGTTGGTGTAGACGATCGTTGGTCGCGGTTTCCCGCTGTCGTCGACGAGGAACAGGTGCCCCGGCATGGTGCCACCCTCGTACGGGATGCGCACTGTGGTGAACCGAGTGTCCGTCATCCCCGCGGCGCGCTCGAAGTACCCGCGCGAGCAGCGCGCGAGGCTCATCGCGTCGAGGTCGTCGCCCGGGTCGTCGCCGCAGAAGAAGTCGGCAAGACGAAAGTAGTTCGACGCCCGCAGGAACGCCTCCCGCGCACTGACGACGTCACCGAGGTCGAGCGATGCCTGACCGTGCCGCGCCACCCGCTGCGCCGTCATGCGCCACGTCGTCCGCCACGCGTCGTCGTCGCCGTCGGAGATTCCCGCGGCAGTGGCGAGCATCTCGCCGACGTCGGCTCCCCCGTCGCCCACGAACCCGGCCGCTCGCAGCGTCTCGAGCGTCGCGGCCTGGTCGCGAGGGGTGAACTGTTCGGTCATGTCTTCGATCGTGTCGTGCTGGCCCGCCTGCGTCGACGACGCTTACCCCCAAACGGTCTACCGGGTACCCGGTATTGCCGCGGTGTCTAGGCTCGGGGAATGGCAGCGCCCCGTATCACGGCCGAGTTGATCGTCGAATGCTTGGAGAACGAAGGCGTCACTCACGTCTTCGGCATTCCCGGCGAGGAGAACATCCGGTTGGTCGACGCACTTTCGAGATCGTCGATCGAATACGTGCTCACCCGGCACGAGCAGGGTGCGTCGTTCATGGCGGAGGTCTACGGCCGGCTGACCGGTCGGGCCGGGGTCTGCTCGGCGACCCTGGGTCCCGGTGCCATCAACCTGCTACTCGGTGTCGCCGACGCCACCACCAATTCGACTCCGGTACTTGCCCTTTCGGCCCAGGTCGGGATGCGGCGCAGCTACAAGGAGTCGCATCAGGGCGTCGACCTGGTCGCGATGTTCGCGCCGGTCACCAAGTGGTCGGCGCTGGTCGCGACGCCGGGCGCCGTGCCCGAGATGGTGCGCAAGGCGTTCAAGCTCGCCCAAACGGAGCGTCCCGGCGCGGTGTACCTGGCCGTCCCGGAGGACGTCGAGTCCGCCGACGCCCCGGAGGCGGCCGTCCCGCTGCGGGTCAACGTTCCTCGGCCCGACGACCCGTCGGCCACCCAGATCGCCCGTGCCGCCGAGATCCTCAGGACCGCCCGCAACCCCGTGGTGCTGGCCGGCCACGGCGCCGCCCGCACCGATGCCTCCGCCGCGGTGCGCCGCTTCGCCGAGACGCTCGACATCCCGGTGGCCACCACGTTCCACGGCAAGGGCGTCATGCCCGACGACCATCCCCTGGCGCTGGGGGCGGTCGGCTTCATGCGCCACGACTACGTGAACTTCGGGTTCGACCAGGCCGACGTCATCGTGGCGGCGGGATACGAACTCCAGGAGTTCGACCCGATCCGCATCAATCCCCGCGGCGACACGAAGATCATTCACATCCATCGCTTTCCAGCCGAAGTCGACGCCCACTACGACGTCGCCGTCGGCCTGCACGCCGACATCGGGCGCTGTCTGGACGAGCTGGCCGCCGCCGTGCAGCGGGAACACCCGCCGACGTCCGGGCAGGAGCGCATCAGGGAGCTGCTCACCCGGGAGCTCGACAACGGCCGGGACGACGACAGGTTCCCGCTCGCGCCTGCGCGCATCGTCGCCGACACCAGGGAAGCCCTGGGACGCGAGGACATCGTGCTCGTCGACACCGGGGCGTTGAAGATGTGGATGGCACGGCTCTACCCGACCTACGAGCCCAACACCTGCCTGATCTCCAACGGACTGTCCACCATGGCGTGGACGCTGCCCGGTGCGATCGCCGCGAAGATCGCCCGGCCCGAGGCCAAGGTGCTGGTGGCCACCGGCGACGGCTCGTTCCTGATGAACTCCCAGGAGATCGAGACGGCGCTGCGCGTCGGCACTCCCATCGTCATCCTGATCTGGGTCGACGACGCCTACGGACTGATCAGCTGGAAGATGGATCTGGAGATCGGCCACAACGTCGACACCCGGTTCACCAATCCCGACTTCGTCGCCTACGCAGAGAGTTTCGGCGCCAAGGGCTACCGCATCGCCTCAGCCGGCGAGCTGCTGCCCACCCTCCGCGAGGCGCTGGCGGCCGACACGGTCAGCGTCATCGCCTGCCCCGTCGACTACAGCGTCAACAGCGCTCTCATCGAGTCGTTGGGTGAGCTGGACGAGTCCTGGTCGTGATGCTCCGCACCAGGTAGCAGACGGCGCTGATCAGATAGAAGCCCGCCACCAGCAGAAGCCACCGCGAGAGGTACGGCTCCTGGGTGAGGCCGGTCGCGGCGTGGTAGGTGAAGGCGCCCTGCTCGATGATGCCGGGCAGGAACATGGCGAACGTCAACGCCGTTGCGAGGGTGGGCAATCGGAGATAGTTGACGATCGGCACCCGGCGCGACGTATCGGTGTCGGTTCGTCGCCGCCCCTTGGGCAGGAGCCACTCGACGAGGGCGTACAGCGGGAACAGGATCAGGTCGTGGCCGATGACGGCCACGGCGAACCACACCGCGATCGACTGCCACCACACCCGGGGGTTGAACAACTGGTCGACCCCGAGCACCGAGACCGTGTACGCGCCGAGCGCCAGCGCGGCCACCAGCACGATGAGGTGTAGGACGTGGTCGCCGTAGAGACGCCTGAAGGCGGACATCACGACTCCCTGAATTCGATGGAGGCCACCCACTTGGTGCAGTGCACACCGGGAAGCGCAGGCACGATGATCCTGGCCGGGTAGCCGTGATCCGGCGACAACTCAGCCCCGTTCACCCGAAATGCCAGTAGCGCATCGGGATTGAGCACCTGATTGCGCTGTAGTCGGGCACGGTTGAACGCCCCGAACCGCTCAAGGGACGAGACCACCGCCGACCCCGGCACCGGTCGCCCCGCCGCGGCGGCGAGGTCGGCGAGCCGCACGCCGGTCCACGTCTCCACGGTCGACCAACCCTCGACGCAGGCGATCGGCAGGTCGACGGTGTGCTGCGGCATCGCGGCCAGTGCGGCACGGTCGAGGACGACCGGTCCCGGGCCACCGAGCAGTTGCAGACGCCACCGGTCACCGGTCAGGCCAGGGTCGATGCGTGCACTGGCCGCCGTCCGGTTGACCTGGAAGTCGTTGGGTCCGTCGCCGTAGCTGCGGCCGCGCGGCAGCAGGATCGCGAACTGACGCGTCCAGCCACCGATGGTCTGCCCGGCGGTCAACACCGCCACCAACAGCGCGCCACCGCCGACGACCGCCAGAATCCCCCGCCGGCTCAGCGTTGGCGGGTCCGGGTCGGGCGCCACCAACCCGTCCTCGTCGAGCGGTTCTGGCACGGTGTCTTCCCGGGAGGTTCGCAGCTCGGCGACGAACGAGCGGGACCGCAGACTCCGAATCATCTTGGGCAGCTTGATCGCGACGTGTGAAACGAAACCCGCGATGAACACCCACGCGCCGAAGTAGTGCGCGGTGTAGAAGCTGAACCCGAAGATGTAGTCGTACTGGATGTTCAGCACGCCGGTGACGATCTCGAAGAGCACGCCGCCGACGATCATCAACAGCGAGATGCGCTCGAGCACGCTGGCCAGCGACCGGGCCGGTGGCCAGGTGAACAGTCGCGGGATCACCGACCAGAGCTTTGCGAGCACCAGTGGGACCATGATCAGCCCGAGGCCAACGTGCAGCCCCTGGTTCAGCCGATACAGCCAACTGGGGGTGCTCGGCCAGTCGAACGACGGCAGCTTGAGCCACCCCACGTCGCCGGGGATGGCCTGCCCGAACTTCGGCCCGTACGCGATGTAGGACAGCAGGCCCGTGACGATGACGATCGGCAGCACGACGAGCAGCGCGGAGGCGAAGACCGACGTCAGCCACGGGCCGCGCAGCGGACTGCGCCACCGGATCCGGGACAGTCCTGGTGGTGGGTGTTCCTCCAGCGTCCGCCAGAGGCCGGCGGGAAACCCGCGGCGTGGGGGTTGGTCGCGATCGTCCACGTGTACCCATTCGTTGCCGTTGTCGGAGCGGATGTCGACGCTGACTCCACGTCTCAGTGTCACCTCGTCGCCGGTGCGTTACACGGCAATGGAAAATAGGCCGGCTGATGACTAGCGCGAGACGTCGGCCGCCAGCGCCACCAGGATCTCGACGACGGCCGCAACGGCCGGGCGGCTGGCCGCACCGGCGCGGGTCACGGCCTCGATGCGACGCGCGGCCCGCACCCCACCGAGCGGTTTGCGCACCAGGTCGCGAACCCCCATGGCGTACCGCGGCATCAGCGCTATCCCGACCCCGGCGAGCACCAGTTCCTCGACGACCCGGAAGTCGTTGACCCGTTGCACTATTCGCGGTTGAACCTCCGACACCGCGGCCAGGGAGCGCATCACGTCGTCGAGCACGAGGCCGCCTTCGACGCCCACCCACGATTCGTCGGCCAGATCTCGCAGCGCCACCTCGTCCCGGCCGGCGAGGCGGTGGCCGGGCGGCAGCAGAACGTCGAATGGTTCCCTGAGCAGCACGGTGGTGTCCAACCGCGGGCTCAGTTGCGTGGTGTCGCGCGCGTCGCGGTGCACCACCACGACGTCGGCGTCGGCCAGCAGCGCGGGCGCATTGGCCGCGGGCTGGTCGACGTCGCGGCCGAGCACCTCCACGCCCAACTCGGCCGCGCGAGTGATCAGGCCCGCCAACAGCATTGCCGCACCCGACGGGAACATCACCACCCGGACGGTGCCACGGGGCGTCGTCCGGTAGGCGTCCATGTCCGCGTGCGCGCGATCCAGCGCGGCGAGCACCTCGTCGGTGCGGGCCACGAGGGTGCGGCCCGCGTCGGTCAGCCGGACCCGCCGCCCGTCGGGCTCGAGCAGTGGTACCCCGGCCTCGCGCTGCAGGATCTTGAGCTGCTGGGAGACCGCCGACGGAGTCAGCGACATCGCCCGGGCGGCGGCGTTCACGGTGCCGCGTTCGGCGAGTTCCCGCAGCAGCCGCAGCCGCTCCACATCCATGTAGAAATTCTAACCATTAACGGAAGTTAGTTTCGCTTGTCTACCGAGACCCGCCCGCTCACGATTGAGCCCGTGAAACCCACGACGAACCCGCGCCCCGTCGACCTGGCCCTGCTCGCAGTCGCCGTCGCGTGGGGATCGAGCTACCTCGCCGCCAAGGACGCCGTCACCACCGACGGCGTATTCGGCTTCCTGGCAATCAGATTCGGTATTGCCGTGGTCGCCCTCGCCCTCGTCGTGGCACCGCGACTGCGCGGGCTCGTGGGCACCGAGGTGGCATGGGGTGCGGTGTTCGGCGCGATCCTCAGCGTGATTCTGGCGCTCGAGACGTTCGGGGTCACCAAGACCTCCTCGGCCAACGCCGGTCTGATCATCTCGTTGACGATCGTCATCACGCCGCTACTGGACCGACGTGTCGGCGTCCCCCGCTTGCCAGCCACGTTCTTCTGCGCCGTCGCCATGGCGGTGGCCGGGGTCGGCCTCCTCACCCAGAGCGGCGGCTTCGCCGCGCCGAGCCTCGGCGACTTCCTGATGCTGCTCGCCGCCATGGCCCGTTCAGTGCACGTGATCGTGATCTCGCGGGCGTCGGCGGGCCGAAAGCTCGACCCCGCGCGGACGACACTCGTCCAATTCATCGTCGCCATGGCGGTTTTCGTCGTGTTGTCGGCGACGACCGAACGCGGTGTCGTCGAGGTCGCCGCCCACCTGACCGCGCGGTCCTGGTTCCTCGTGCTCCACTTGGCGCTGACGTGCACGGTCTTCGCGTTCGTCGTCCAGATGTGGGCCGCGCGCCGCACGTCCGCCGCCCGGGTGAGCGTGCTCCTCGGCACGGAGCCGCTGTGGGCGGCCGCGATCGGAGTCGTGGTGGGAGGCGATCCGGTGACGATCGTCGGCGTGCTCGGCGCCGCGCTGATCCTGACCGGCACCTACCTGGCGCGAACCGTCGAGGGTCAGTCCGACCGTACCGACCACGACGCCGCCGCTGACGCGATGAAGCCCACCGCGGCGCGCAGCTCGTCGTCGAGCTCGTCGCCGACCACCGTGCCGATCGCCGCGGTCGCACGTTCGACCGCCGTCCCGGACGCAGCGGGCTGGACCCCCGTGGTTGCCAAAGCACCGAGCTCGGCGAGTTCGACCATTTCCGCGTCGATCTCCAGCCGTTGGAGGTCCGCGCGCAACTGAGCCGCAGCCTTCGCAGTCGGTGCCTCAGCCGGGTGGACCTTGAGCCGCCGCCGGACGGACCGCAACGGCAGCACCACCTCGCGATGCCAGTCGCCGACCCGGTCTAACGCAACGACAAGTCCTGCGGCGGTGAGACTTTCGGCACGCACCGCACCGAGATACGCGGCGAACAGCACCACGTTCACGTCGACGTCGAGGCGGTCCTGCAGGGTCAGACACGCACCGGACACCCCGTCGACGGCGTAGACCGCCAACGCGAAGTCGCTCAGGGAGTCCGACACGCCTATTTGGCCGTGAGCATGACGTACTGGGCGGACAGCTGCTGGTGCACGTCGGCCAGAGACCCGCTGCGGGCCTCGATCGCGTACCGGCCGGCGGGCGCCACGCAATAGAACGCCTGCGTCAGCGCGTAGCAGTGGCTGTCGGGCAGGGCCGTGACCGTGTCGGCGCCCGCCATCCCATCCGACGTCATCTCCTGACTGAACGCGTTGGTGATCATGACCGCGGCACCGTCGTCCTTGGTCTGGTAGACGTTCGTGCTGCCCATCGCCACCTGGGTGGTTCCGGTGTCGGAGAACAGCGTCGCCGACGCTACCGGGTTGCTCTGGAAGTGCTCCGCTCCCCTCGTCGCGTACACCGCGTTCTTCGCGGCCTCGGCCCCGCCGGCAGGCAGGGTCTTGGCCAGCAGCCCGGTCGGGTCGAGCGGAACCGCGGCGAGATCGCCGGCGGGCACGAACTCGTCGATCACCGGATCCTGGGCGTCGACCGCCTTGGCCACCAGGCCCGTCGCGCGGTCGACGCCGTCGACGGACTGGACGAAGTGCATGAACACGTAGGGACCATGCGGGGTGAAGGAACGCACGGTTGCCCTCGGCTGAGCGGCGCCGCTCGGCGTGAAGGGATAGGTCGAGGCGACGGCGTCGGGATGGCCGGGGATGGTCACCACCGTCGGGGTGACGCCCTTGACGGGCTGGTTGGCCGCGGCCTCACCCATCGCCGCACTGGCCGCCACCGCGGCCGCGGGATCCGGGAAGCGCAGCACTGCGTTCACCATCGCCTCGCGGCCAGCGCCCTGGTCGGCCGCTTCCGCCGGGATCTGCCTGGCGGAGGCGAATCCGTTGATCATCCCGGCCTGGGCCGCGGCGGTCGTGATTCCCTCCGGACCCAACTGATTCAAGGAGTTGGCCGAGTTCAGCACGTAGTAGCTGTTGAGATACGGGCCGACGAGCTTCTCGTCGACCTCCCAGGGACCGACGACGAAGTCGGCCATGTGCTGGGCGTCGGCCACCCCACCGGTGGCCGGGTTCCCCGCGACGCCGAGCGGTGGGCGCGGCGAGGTCGGGTAGGAACCCGCGTCGAGCACCGACGGGCTGATGACGGGCCGCGGCGCGGCGGTGCTGCTCGCCGAACTAGGGGTCGGCGCTGCGGCCTGTTCGTTGCCGCCCGAGCCACCACAGCCGACGAGCATCAGCGCACATGCGCCGACGGCGCCGAACGTCGTGCCGCGTCCCATGGTGGTCCCCTGTCGTCGCCGGAAGACACCAACCTAGTTCGCCGGCCCCGACGACGCCGTCTTGGCGCCCCGAAACGCCGCGCGTCGATTACGAAGTCAGGACGTCGAGCAGTCGCAAGTCCGACACGTACTTGCCGATGAAGTCCTGGGTCAGGTGTGGAACGTCCTGGTCCACACCGATCTTCGCGGCGCGCACGGCCGCTCGGAACGCCTCGGCCGGGGCCAGTGAGCCCTGGACGGGTGCCTCGGGCCGGCGGTAGGCGTGCAGCAGGGGCAGCACCGACTGCTGCCGCTGGTGCTCCGGCAAGGCGCGAAGAGCGGTCTCGAAGCGCCGGAACCATTCGTCGTAGTCGTCGATGCGGGCGATGGGACGACCCGACTCGACCAGCCAGTCGACGAACACGTCCAGCGAGATCCCGTCGTCGTGGGGGTTCATCACGTCCAGGGAACGGAACCCGGCCTTCGTCTCGGCCCCGAGCGTCGTGATCGCGTTGGCGACGAAGTCCACCGGCAGACCGTCGTAGTGCGAGCGCTGCCGGTGCCCGTCGGCGTCCCTGATGTAGAACGACGTCGGCGCCAGGCCGGTGGCCAGCACGCTGAAGATCAAGCGGGTGAACATGTCTGGGACGTTGAGCTGACCTGCGTAGCTGCGGTGCGCGAGGATCATCCCCGACCTGAAGACCGCCACGGGCAGGCCGCAAAGGTCGTTGGCCTCCCTGAGCAGAACCTCCCCCGCCCACTTGCTGTTGCCATAGCCGTTGGCGTAGGAGTCGTCGACGGGGCGCTCGGAGCTGACCGTCCTGATGTCGCCGTCCTCCTCGAAGCGCGCCGGGTCGACGGTCATCGCGACCGACACGGTGGACACGTAGGCGACGGGTTTGCGCCGCGAGGTGATCGCGAGGCGGATCACTTCCGCGGTGCCGACGACGTTGGGGCCGAACAGCTGTGAGTAGGGCAGCACGTGGTTCACCAGCGCCGCCGGGTGCACGACGAGGTCCACGTTGTCCGCCAACCGTTGCCACGCGTCCTCGTCGAGACCGAACCGAGGCTGGGCCACGTCACCGACGATCACCACGAGATGTTCCTCGGCGAGCCGACGGAACCGGTCGAGCAGCGCCGGGTCTTCACCGATGAACACCGACTCCAGGCGAGCCCGCGCCGACGCGACGTCGTCGCCGCGAACCAGGCAGATCAGCGTCCCTCCGACGGTCGACAGCCGCTGCAACCAGTCGAGGGCGAGGAACTTGCCCAGATAACCGTTCGCACCGGTGAGCAGGACCGTCCGCGGCTCATCGTCCGAGACCTTCGGTAACGCAACGGCATTGGACAGTAGATCCGCCGGTAGGAACTTGTCGAGCGTCAGATCCGAGGCGCGGACCACCGTGGCGCCGACGCCGTGGACGCTGCCGAAGGTTGCACCCGCCGATACGCCGGAGCGTTCGCGCTCCACGTACGCCGCAATGTCGGCCAGCGTCGTCGTCGGGCCGATGATCACGCCAACCGGCATCTCGACGCCGAAGACGTCCTGCAGCAGATTGGAGAACGTCAACGCCGACAACGAATCACCGCCGAGATCGAGGAACTTGTCCGTCGGCTCGGGTGCGCTTCCCGAGATGCCCAGCAGCGCCTGCGCAGCCTGCACGACGGAGTCGACGACGGGCTGGCTCCCGGCCGCGTCGAGCAGCGCACGTAGTTCGTCGGCCCTGGCACCGTCGAGGTCGGCGTACATCTGCTCCAGCGCGGCGCCATAGTGCTCTTTCAGCTTGGGCCGCAACAACTTTCCCACCCCGGACAGCAACCCGTTTGCGGCACTGAACGGGGTGTCCTCAACAAGGATGTCGGCGGGCAGCTCATAGGATTGCAGCTCCGCCTCGCGCGCCGTCTGCGACAGCGTCTGCAGCAGAGCCGTCTTCAGCCCGGCGGGGTCGCCATCGAACCGCACCCGCGCATCCTCGGTCGGGACGACGACCGCCAGCAGCGTGGCGCGTTCACTGTTGCCGTAGAGGAATATCTGACGCACGAGGGGGGCACCGGCGTAGACGGCCTCGAGGTTCGCGACCGCCACGAACTCGCCCTGGGACAGCTTGATGACGTTGTTGCGCCGGTCCACGTAGACGAGGTGGTCCGGAGCGATCTCCGCCATCACGTCACCCGTGCGGTAGTACCCGTCGGCGTCGAAGACCTCCGCCGTCACCTCCGGCCGCTTGTAGTACCCGGGCGTGGCGCCGTTGCTCTTCACCAGCAGTTCGCCGCGCGGGTACGGCCGGTCGGTGTTGAAGTAGCCGAGCTCCGGCACGTCGACGAGTTTGTAGTCGATCACCAAGGGTCGCACGATGATTCCGTCGGACGTGACGGCGCCGATCTCAGTGAGCCCGTAGGCGTCGGTCAGAGTGGCATCGAGGCACGACTCGATGAACGTCTTCATCTCCGCGGAAAGGGGTGCGGTGCTGACGAATCCGCCGACCACGCGGCCGCCGAAGACGTGTTCGCGCAGTTCGGACTTGGCGAGGGTGTCGGCCGTCGCCTCGTCGACCCCTTGGGACACCAACCGCTCGACGTTCTGCTGGTAGCGCTGGAACAGCATGTCCACCACGCGGGGCACCAGACCGACGTCGGTGGGCCGCACCAGCGACCAGTCCTCGAACAGCGTCGACAGATCGCTCTCGGGCACGAAGTAGCTCGTGCCGCCCGCCTGGAAGGCCGACGACAGCGGGATCCGTCCGCCAAGGTGGTTCAGCGGGAGGAAGTTGACGTTGACGACCGGCGCGTCGGGCGCCTTGAGCGGCAACGTCCACAGGGTGGCGACCATCCCTTCGGTCCACATGGCGCCCTTCGGCGCACCCGTGCTGCCCGAGGTGTACAGAATCATGGCGAGCCGGTCCAGGTCACCGCCGGTGTAGGGCGGCGTCTGCGGCAGTGCGCGTCCCCTCTCCGCCGCGGCGCCGAGCGTCTCAACGACGACGTCCATGCCTCCGGCGGCGAGCCGAGCCGTGGCGGCCTCTAGCCGGTCGCGATCGTCGTCGACGTCGGCCGAGTAGTCGAACACGACCAGCCGCCGCAGCGATGGGCTCCCGAGCGCCGATTCCACCGCCAGGTCGAGGTAGGCGGCGCTGACGGCGAGGACCTTCGGCTCGGTCTCGGTGAGGATCGGTTGCAGCCGCGACACCGGCGCGTTGTGCTGAAGCGGCACGGCGACCAAGCCCAGGTAGCCGCAGACGAGGTCGACCGTCAGGTAGTCCCCGCTCGCGAAACCGACGGTGGCGACGAAGTCTCCCGCCCGGACGGGCGCATCCGAGGCCTGGCTCCACGCGTTCGCGACGGCGGTGACGTCGGACCACAGCTCGCGGTAGGAGGTGGTCTCGAACTCGGGCCGTAGCAGGGCCACACGACGTCCCGTACCTGGGTCGGTGACGACGGAGCGGGCCCGACTGCCGATCGCCGGCCGGTCACCGTAGCCGTCGACGAAGGTGGCGAGCACCTCGGCGAGTCGCAGACCCGGGGCACGGGCGGCGGTGACGACGTCGGGATTGGGTGCGGCGCGCTGGATCTGCAGGTCCTTTGCCAGGAGTGCGGCGGTCCGGTCGAGTGCCGCGGCCTGGGGGGATACGTCGATCGTCATCGCTACCTCGTGTCTGGTGGGTCGCCCGCATGCTGACTGGGCTCTGGGTAAGTCAGACACTACGACGCTGACTTTACCTCTGGCAAGTCAGCATGGCATCATGAAACTGTGAGCTCGATGACGCTGAAGGGTGCGCTCGCCGATCGCGACGGCTGGTCGGCGGCCAACTGCACGATGGCCGCCGCCCTCGAAGTCGTGGGGCGACGCGCCAGCATGCTGTTGCTGCGAGAGGCGTTCTACGGCGCCCACCGCTTCGACGAGTTCGTCCGTCGAGCGCAGGTAAGCGAACGAATCACTGCGGCGCGGCTCAAGGAGCTCGTCGACGAGGGTCTGCTCGAGCGACGGCCCTACCACGTTGCCGGACAACGAAGCCGCGAGGACTACCACCTCACGCCCAAGGGCGAGGAGCTACTTCCAGCCCTGCTCGCCCTGATGCAGTGGGGCAATCGCTGGACCCGGTCCGACGGCGGCCGCATAGCCATGACCCATGACGACTGCGGGAGCCCCATCGTCGTCGACGTGCGTTGCGAGGACGGGCACGTCGTCACCGCGGATGGCATCGAAGCGTCAGTGCGACGCCAGGACCGCACGCCTTGAGCCGAGCGTTTGCTGAGAGGTCACCGCTCAGCTAGGACGACGTTGACGCGTGTCCGAGGATCGCCTTCTCCAACGACGACCGAAGATTGAAGCGTCTGCCACGGAATCGGCTGACGACGGACACGTCTGCCCGACGACCCCCGAGTGCGCGTGCGCCTCCCAACCTGCGATGTGGCCGACGCGACCCGAACCCGCCTCGGCAGCGGTGTCCGTGGCGTCATCGCGCCCACATCCGCCGATGATCGGCGCGCAGGTCGCCTCCGCTCCCACCTTGAGGCTGCGCCGCGTCACGACTCCCGTGACCCGACGTAAACGGCCGTGTCAACCCAACGGGCCGGCGCGCCGAGGCGGCAGCATCGCCGCGCGAATTACCGGTCCACGGCCGCGCCGCCATACCGGAACGACTGGCCCGTTTTCAAGATCGTTTCACATGTCGTTCGCTGCAGACCTCGCAAACGCCGCCATCCGATGGTCGGATGCACAGCTCTCGGCAACGTGTCCGAGGCGGCACAGCCCAAACCAAATAATTGATTACCAATTGGTGACACCCTTGGCCAGCCGGGCGTACGGGTGCGGCGACATGGCCGTCGCCGGCCACAGCAGGCGCGTCATATGGGGCTCTACCTCGAATTTCTATGAAAATACCAGCGATGTCCTTCGCGACGCCCACCTCGGGACTCGACCTGGACGATCCGCGGGTTTGGCACGCCGTGGAAGCCCCGGAGCACCAGCAGTCAAACGAAGGTCCGCTAACGATTCGCAGGCCCATTTGTCGCAATCGTCGAATCCGTCAACGTGTTTGCTTGTGGATATCGCTCGGAGGGTGCACGATTGGAACCGTCGCCCGTACACGAGTCAGCTCGTGTTTCGGCGACAAGGGTCGGCCCAATCCCTGCCGCCCTGCAGCCAGACTCAGCGAGCAGGGTATTTCGAAGGTAGGCGACCACATCAATGCGAACCCGAACACCACGCGGTCAGAACATCATCACGTGCGGTGGGAGCTCGAGCAGGTGATGACCCGGGTGCGACCCGAGGACCTGTCAGCGACCGAGATCGCCGCTCTCCTGGCGATATTGCGACCCGCCCACGCTCGAGTCGTCGGTGGCCCAGCCAGCCGGCCAGGACTGCGAATCCTGCGATCCGAGCACCCGGCGCCGAAGCTCGCTTAGCAGTGAATCAACCGACACCCTGCTCAGGTCACCGGTGAGCGTCGTCAGCTCGACGACACCGAGCTCGTCACGCTCGAGGTAGCCAGCGGCAACCAACGCCTCGACCGGCGAGCGCCCGTAGGCCCGAGCCAAAGCGACGACCGCTTCCGCCCGCGGCGTAGTGGTACCGCGTTGCCAGCGGGAAATGCTGGATTGATCGATTCCCGTGGTCTCGGCGATGTCCTTTTGTGCGGCACCGCCGGTCACGGTGAGCACGTACTGCCACCACGTCGACTCCGCCATCGGGTCAATGTATCCCCTGGGCGGTCCAAACGAACCCCCGGCAAACGAAGTGATGCCGAAAAGAATTAGCTCCGTGGCAGGCGGCAACGGTGGATCCGGTGGCGCGGGCGGCTCCGGCGGTGCGGCGGGTGTCGGCGGGTGTCGGCGGAACGGGTGGTGCCGGCGGAACGAGCGCCAGCGGTGGCGCCGGCGCCAATGGAGCCAACGGAAACGGTGGCAGCGCCGGTTCCAACGGTGCAGGTGGCAACGCGGGAGTTAACGGAGCCGACGGAGCCGGTACGTAATCACGGATGACCGCGGCGCATACGCGCCGTGAACACCTGGGGGCGTCGGCCACGGCCGACGTCCCCAGCCGAGTCTCCACCCACGGCGCTGGCTAGCGTGTCGACATGACCTTCTTCGCGTCGCGCGTCGCGTCCACCGCTGTGGGCGTCGCGCTGGTCCTGACGGCCACCCCCATCCCCGCCACCGCCGACGTGCCGAGCCCGCTCTTCGCTCTCGTCGACGCCGCCGCGCAACGACTGCAGACAGCAGACCCGGTGGCCGCGTCCAAATGGACGACGGGCGGGTCGATCGAGGACCACGCGCGCGAACAACAGGTGATCGACGCCGTGACCGCACGAGCCAGCCAGCACGGCGTCGACGACGGCTACGTGCAGAGGGTGTTCCGCGACCAGATCAGTGCAACGGTCGGCGTCGAATACGGCCGCTTCAGCGAGTGGAAGCTCGACCCCGCCAGCGCACCGACCGCCGCGCCGAACCTGTCCGAATCGCGCACCACGATCGACGGGCTCAACCGCACGATGGTCGACGAGATTGCGGCGCAATGGGATTCACTTCATTCTCCCGGTTGCGTCACCGATCTCGAGGCCGCCAGAAGCGCCGTGGTCGGCACCAGAAACCTGGACCCGCTGTACCAGCGCGGGCTGATGTTCGCGACCGGGTCCTACTGCCAGTGAACCGTCCGATGTCGGTGCGGTGAACAGCTCGTTGACCTCGGGCGACCGCGCATATCACGGTCGTCGACCGATTAGGCGTTCGGGGTGGCAACGGTCTACTGTTGCCCGCGGTCCGTCGTCCGACACAGGAAATATCTCATGCCTCTTCAGCCCACCTTGCGGCGCGCACATACCCCTTTCGGCTCTCGTAGGCAGCACCGCATCGCGCCTCGGGTCAACTGCCCCACGGTCGGACAGAGTTTTGACATCGAGATCGGCCGCGAGTTCGACGGCTGGTTGATCCAGATTCCCGAAATCGGCGGCGTGACCCGCGCGCGCCGGCGGGCGACGGTCGAGCTGGCCGCGCGGGAGTGCATCGCGGCGATGACCGGCATTCCGATCGGCTACGTGTCCGTTTTCGTCACCCGCGAGAGCGTCGGCGCCGAGTAGTTCATTCACGACCGCAGCGCGAATCGTTTCTCCGCGTTGACTTGCCGCACGAGGTCATCCCGACGAAACCTTCGTCGCGTGGCGCGGCCCTCAGTCTTCCGAGGGGGGCGGTTGCGGTTCAAACGGTGTGTACCACCACCATTCGGCGCGCTCGCCCAATGGGCCGCGACATGGCTTTACCGATGGTCGGGGTTGGGTTGGTGGGCGGGCCAGTGATCCCCGGTTGAGGGTTGTGCCGTCGGCGTCGGTGACGACGAGCCGTTGGGCGGGCCCGGTGATCGTTATGCCCCCGCTGTGATGCAGGCGGTGGTGAAACGGACACAGCAGGACCAGGTTGTCGAGTTCGGTGGCTCCGCCGTCCTCCCAGTGCCGGATGTGATGGGCATGTAAACCGCGGGTCGCGCCGCACCCGGGGACCACACAGCAGCGGTCCCGGTGTTCCAGCGCGCGGCGCAGGCGGCGACTGATCTGACGGGTCGCCCGCCCGGAGCCGATGACCTGGCCGTGGCGTTCCAGCCAGATCTCGCAGTCCGCCTCACACATCAGGTACCGGCGGTCCTCGTCGGACAGGAATGACCCCAGATGCAGAGCGGCGTTGCGGTTCTCGACGTCCAGGTGCACGACCACGGTGGTGTGCTGACCATGCGGGCGCCGTGCCACGTCGGCGTCCCACCCGGCCTCCACCAGACTCATCAACGCATCCGCGGCGTTGGGGAACGGCGGTACCTGGACCGAGGGGCCCTCGGGGTTCTCGCCGTGCCGGGCCCCGCCGCCGGATTCGATATCGGATTCGCTATCAGTCTCCCCCGCGTCGCCGCGGTCGCGCTTCCACGCCGCGACCAACCCGTCGCGATGCGAATCCAGCGCGGCATCCAGTTTCGCCGCCTCCACCTTCGGCAGCGTGATCCGATACGTCGTATGCGTCTCCCCCACGGTCTGGCGGACCGACCGCTCCGGCTCGGGCTTGCGATCGGGCTTCGGGCGCGGCTCCAACTTGATCGCCATCCGCAACTGGGTGACCGTCGCCACCGACGCCAACTGCGCGTAATGCGCGTCAGACCCCGCCCCGGCCCGCTCGGCGATCACCGCGACCTGGTCCAACGACAGTTGGCCCTCGCGCATCATCGCCGCACACAGGGGGAATTCGTCCAGCCGCCGAGCGGCGGTCACGATGGTCTCCGCATTGTGCGGAGAGATGCCCAGCTTCCACGCCACCAACGCCGGCACCGATCGGCAGCCGGTCGCACCCCAAATCCCGTCACCCTCGATTTCCGCGGCGATCTCCACCAACCGGCTGTCGATCGCATTGCGCTGCCCGGCAAGTTCCTCCATCTCGCCGAACAACACGTCCAAACGCTCCTTCGAGCTCAAAGACGTTGCCGGCGAAGACATACCATCATCATAGAAGCGGGGTCCGACAAGAAACCTGCGTCAGACGCGCGTCACCCGATTCGCCGTCGCGACGGCGTAGGCATGCATGGGCAGCGCCAGCCCCGAGGCCAACCCCGCAATGATCAGGGCCGCCACCGCCCCGTCCGAAGCCAACGCCGTTAGGAGATCCGGTGTCGGCGCGTACGCAAACCTCACCAGCCCGCTGAGCATCCGGAACACGTAGACGCCGGGAACCAAGGCCACCACGGACGCGAAACCGATGGCCGCGAACGGCATTCGCAGATGGTGTGCGATCGGGACCAGAAGGACACCGGCAATGAGGGCGGACACGAACGCAGCGGTTGCGACGTCGACGTGCCACACCGCGAGCGCGCACCAGTGGGCGGCGTGCACGAGCATTCCGACCGCCACCGGCCAGACGATCATCCGGTAGGGCATCGAGAAGAAGATCGGATAGGACCCCGCCGCGACACCGGCGGCCAGAACGTCGACGCCCACGGGGACGGGGATGCCCGCCTGGCCCACCGCGATGTCGAGATCGCCAACGGCGAGCCCAAGAATGAGCCCGGTGGCCACCGCCGTCAGGACCAGCCCCGCGAAGCCCAGCCGCGCCATGCCCAACGACACCCGCAGTGACAGCAGATCCAACGCGCCGTTGAGGATGTGCGGTCCCGGCACCAGAACCATCGCCGGGCAGAGGACCACGAGACCGGTGGCGTCGGCCACGTGCAGACGATCGGCGACGACCCCGACGAGACCGGCGATCAGTGCCGCGACGAACGCCTGGGTGAGCGCCTCGCCGTGCAGTTTCCCGACCCCCCGGCGGGCGAGCCCGCCGAGTGCCGCACTGAGCGCGGCGACAAGCACCACGGCCGGATGCTGCGCCCCGAAGATCACCGCGAGGGCGCCCGCCCCGGTGGCGCAGGCCGCGCTGAAGATCAGCGTGTTCGAGATGGGCTGCGTTCTGGCCAAGGCCAATTCGTCGCGTACGGTACCGGCGTCGAGTGGTCCGTCCTGGGCGCGGTCGACGACCGTCATCGTCGCGGCGACCCGCCTCATGTTCAGGCCCGTCGGTGAACCAGCGGCGACACGGACCGCGCCGCGTGGACTGACGAGCTGAAGCGACGCCCACGTGGGGACCAGCGCGCCCGTTGTGCCGAGCCCCTCGTTCAACCGGTCGACGGCGGCCAGTGTCATGCCGGTGGACTGGCCGCTGGCGTACAGCACGGCCGCGGCGTCGAGCATGAGCTCGGACGCCGGGTCCGTGGCGTCGGCCCCATCGGTCTGCATCAAGCGCCGCCCACCCCGTCACCGACCATGCTCTTCGGGTCGACGACCGAGTCGAACTGTTCGGCGGTGACGTGCCCGGACGCCACCGCGGCCTCGCGCAGGGTCGTGCCCTTGGCCAACGCGTCCTCGGCGATGTGCGCGGCGTTCTGGTAGCCGATGACGGGGCTGAGCGCGGTCACCAGCATCAGGCTCTCGTCGACGTACTTGGTGATCCGCTCGGCGTTGAGAGTCGTTCCCTTGACCGAGAATTCGAGGAACTTCGCGCAACCGTCGCCCAAGATTCGGGCCGAGTGCAGGAAGTTGTTGATGATGACCGGGCGCATCGCGTTCAGCTCGAAGTTGCCCTGCGAACCGGCCAGCGCCACCGCGGTGTCGTTGCCGATGACCTGGATGGAGATCATCACCAGGGCCTCGCACTGGGTGGGGTTGACCTTGCCCGGCATGATCGACGACCCGGGTTCGTTGGCGGGGAGTTGCAGTTCGCCCAGTCCACAGCGCGGGCCGGACGCGAGCCAGCGCATGTCGTTGGCGATCTTCATCAGTGCGACGGCGAGACCGCGCAGCGCGGCGTGCGCACGGACCATCGCGTCCAACGATCCCAGGGCGGCGAACTTGTTTGGAGCCGTGACGTATTCCGCTCCCGTCAGGCTGGCGAGTTCGGCGGCGACGTCGACGCTGAAACCCGCCGGGGCGTTGAGGCCGGTGCCCACGGCCGTGCCGCCGACGGCCAACTCGAGGAGACCCTGCCTGGCGTGCCGCAGCTCGGCGATGCAGGCGTCGAGCTGCGCCGCGTAGCCCGACCACTCCTGACCGACGGTCAGCGGCACTGCGTCCTCGAGGTGGGTGCGACCGATCTTGACGACGTCGGCCCACTGCGTTGCCTTGTCGGCGATTTCGCGTTGCAACGCCTCGACGCTGGGGATCAGCCGGTCGTCGAGTTCGGTGACGGCCGCGACGTGCATCGCGGTGGGGAACGTGTCGTTGCTGCTCTGCCCCATGTTGACGTGATCGTTGGGGCCGACGGGCTGCTGGCTTCCGAGCTCACCACCCAAGAGTTGAATTGCCCTGTTGGACAACACTTCGTTGACGTTCATGTTGCTCTGGGTACCCGAGCCGGTCTGCCAGACGAAGAGCGGGAATTCGTCGTCGAGCGTGCCGGCGATCGCCTCGTCGGCGGCCTGCACGATGACCTTGGACCGCCAGTCCTCCAGTCGCCCGGCCCTCTCGTTGACCAGGGCGCAGGCCTTCTTCACCTGACCGTAGGCGCGGTACACCTCGATCGGCATGTGGTCGTTGCCGATCGAGAAGTGGATCAGGGAGCGCTGCGTCTGCGCGCCCCAATAGCGGTCGGCGGGGACGTCGACGGAGCCGAGGCTGTCGAACTCGCTGCGCATCCCGGTGGCGTCGAGGCCGACCGGTACCTGGGTGTAGGTCGGGACGACCTCGGGGTTGGGGTTCTGCATGACGTTCTCCCTTCGACGATTCATTGTGAGACGTGGTGGGCGGCATGGCGGTGACGCCACTCCGCGATGACGATGACGGTGACGACGGAGACCAGGCACCAAACCGGCGCGACGAGGGGCACGGTGGCGAGTGTCAGCCCACCGCAGGCGGCGCCGGCGACCGCGGCGACCAGCGCTGCCACCCCCGCGGCGTGGGCCCGCGACGGCTTCGACAGCGTGCGGTTGGCGATCAGTCCGGTCAGCGTGCCGGTGAGGTACGTGGTGGCCAGGGTGACTCCAAGGCCGCGCACCGCCGCCCCCTGCAGACCCATGCTCGCCGCCGCCGTTGCCAGCAGCGCCATTTGGACGCCACCCGCGGCGGCGCCCCCGGTGAGGGCCCAGCCGACGGCCAGGGCGCACAGCAGTGCCAGTTGAACGGCCAGGGCGGCGGTGACGCGGCGGGGCCACACCGGGTGGTCCGGCTCACGGGGTCCGGTGATCGCGCTGCCGACGGCGACGCCGACCACGTAGCTGAGGACGGCGACGCAGGTGTGGACGATCGTGGCGACGTCCGCGCGGGCCAGGCCCAGCCCCATCAGCGCCAGGTTTCCCGTCATCACGCTGGCGAACACGCCGCCGAGTCGCGCCAGGACGAGCACGTCGAGGACGCCCGTGCCGAAGGTCAGCACCGCGGCGACGACGACCGCCATGCGCTGATCTCGTTGCATGGTTCGAGTCTGGGTCACCGGACCGGCAGTGTCGTCCCCGGTGGCGTCACCGCGCGGTGGGGGCTATCCGGTAGTGCGGACCCGCTGGGCGGCCAACCGCACGGGAGCGTTGTCGGTACCGTATCCGTCGTAATCGCCGACGCGCTGGACGAATTCGAAGAACACCGACCCGACGGTGCGGGTGTAGAAGTGCACGAACGTGCCGTCGGGGCTGCGGTCGTAGAGCAGGTCGAGCTCGCGCAGCTCGGCGACCGTGTCCGCGTCGACGCCGAATCGGCCCGCCACGTAGTCGTAGTAGTTGTCCGGCACGGCCAGGAAGCGCAGACCCCGCGCCCTGGCCGCTCGGGCGACGGCGACGACGTCGGTGCAGGCGAACGCGACGTGCTGCGGCATGTCGGCCGTCTCGAGCACCTGCGGTGCGACGTTGAGCGGCAACCGAATCGAGCCGTCGTCGGTGCGCATGACCTGGCTCCGCACCAGCCCGCTGGGCCCCGCGACTTCGGTGGGTGCGTCGGCGGCGAGGCCGAACACACTGGTCAGGAAGAGCACGGCCTCGTCGGAGGTCTGCCACGGCACGGCGAGGTTGACGTGGTCGACCTGCCGGAGCAGCCCGTCGGACGCCGGCGGGAGTCCGTTCTCGAACTCGGCGACCCACGGTGCCGGGGAGCCGGCCGACGGCGCGGTGACCCAGAAGAATTCGGTGCCGTCGGGCGCGACCGCCCCGCCGAGCGCTTGTTCGGCGGCGTAGGTGCGCCGGTAGGCCGCGGGAGCCATCAGGTCGTCGGCGCGGCGCGAGGTGGCGTCGGCGTCGGGCACCTGCAGGCCGACCGCGGCAACGTGGGGGGCGAGATCGCGGGCTTGGTGCTCGTTCAGCACGATGCGGACGTCACCGGACGTCCACAACGACACCGGCTTGGTGCGGTGCCGACCGCTCGGCACGAAACCCAGTTGTTCGAGCAGGATTTCGACGTCGCTGGTGTCCTCGGCCTTGAGCTCGACGAAGTCGAAGCCGACGGGCGGTTTGGCGTCGGTCACCGGAGTCAGGCTCGCACCACGACCCACGCCGGGAAGGTCGGCGACCTTGTCCTGCAACCACACCAGCGAACGCAGGGCGTGCACGGCGGTCCGGTCCGGGTCGGTCTGCCGGAAGGTGTCGTTGAAGACCTCCAGCGAAAGGGGCCCGTCGAAACCGGTCTTCAGAACGTGGGCGACGAACGTCGCCAGGTCGAAGTCGCCTTCGCCGGGGAACAGCCGGTGGTGCCGGCTCCACGACAGCACGTCCATGGAGAGCGCGGGGGCGTCGGCGAGTTGGAGGTAGAAGATCTTGTCGGCGGGGATGTCCTCGATGCCGGCCGGGTCGTGCCCGCGGGAGAGCACGTGGAAGCTGTCGAGGCAGACCCCGACCGACGGGTGGTCGGCGAGTTCCACGATGCGCCAGGCCCGTCGGTAGTCGTCGACGAAGCGCCCCCAGGCCAGTGCCTCGAAGGCAACCTTGACGCCATACCGGGCGGCGACGTCGCCGAGCCGGCGCAGCTGGCCGGCGGAGTGCTCGACGGAGTCGACCGTCGCGGTGGCCACGTTGCTGCAGACGAGCACGGTGCCGATGCCGAGCCGCTGGGCGGTCGCGAAGGTGGCCCCGGCGCGGCGCAGGTTCTCGGCGAAGGTGGCTTCGTCGACGCCTTCGATGTCGCGCAGCGGCTGATACAGATCAAGGGACAACCCCAGCCGACGGGCCAGGCCGCGGATCTCTTCGGGGCTGTGATCGCTGGCGATCAGGTCGGGCTCGAAGATCTCGACACCGTCGAAACCCGCGTCGGCGCAGGCGTGCAATTTTTCGACAAGGGACCCGCTGATCGACACGGTGGCGATGGACGTCTTCATGGGTGTGCCTCCAATCACACTTCAATGTACTAAACGGTTCATACATTCGGAAGAGCAAGGAAGGCTGACGTCTGCAAGGGCGCAGTAAGCTGCCGATCGTGACCGTCCCCGAGCCGAAGCGGGAACTGCAGCGCGACGCCGAGCGAACCCGCGCCGAGGTACTCGCCGTCGCCACCGAGGTGTTCGCCGAATCGGGCTACTCCGGCGCCCGGGTTGACGAGATCGCGCAGCGCACCCGCACCACCAAGCGGATGATCTACTACTACTTCGGCGGCAAGGAGGGCCTCTACCTGGCCGTTCTGGAGAACGCCTATCGCGGCATCCGCGAGGCCGAACAGAAGCTGCAGGTCGACCACGTCGACCCGGTGGTGGCGATGCGCCGGCTGGCCGAGCTGACCTTCGACCACCACCTCGACCACCAGGCCTTCATCCGACTGGTCTCGATCGAGAACATCCACCGCGGCGAATTCATCGGCCGGATCGACTCGCTGCGCACCATCTCCAAGCCGGCCACCTCGATACTCGAGGACATCCTCGCGCGGGGCCGCGACCAGGGCGCCTTCCGCGACGACGTCGACGCACTCGACGTCCACATCGTGATCAGCTCCTACTGCGTCTTCCAGGTCGCCAACAAGCACACGTTCGGCTTCCTCTTCGGCGTCGACTTCACCGAGCTGACTCAGCGCGCGCACATGCGCAGGATGATCGGCGACGTCGTCGTCGGCTGGCTCACCACTCGCTGACGCGAGACCCCGCTCACCAATCAAGGGTTGACGAGACCCACGCCACACTGCTCTACTCTCTTGTACGTACCAGTTAGTACATTAGAGAGCGGTGCACCGTGGCGACCGAGCCAGCAACCAGACCCTTCCTCGTCGGCCTCGTCGGGGTTGGCGTCGGCCCGTCCCTCACTCCGGCGCTGCACATGGCCGAGGCCAAGGCGCACGGCCTCGACTACCTCTACCGCACCGTCGACCTGAACGACATCGGCGTCGCCCCCGAGCAGATCGGCGAGGTGCTGAGCTGGGCCCGCGCCCTCGGCTTCAACGCCCTCAACGTCACCCATCCGTGCAAGCAACTCGTCATTCCCCACCTCGACGACGTCGACGCGGCGGCCGCCACCCTCGGGGCGGTCAACACCGTAGTCTTCGACGGCTCCCGGACCGTCGGCTACAACACCGACGCACCCGGCTTCGCCACCGGCTTCGCCGAGGGACTGCCCGACGCCGCGACCGGTGACGTCGTCCAACTCGGCGCGGGCGGTGCGGGCACGGCCGTCGGCCACGCCCTACTCGACCTCGGCACCGGCCATCTCACCGTCGTCGACGTCGACGTCGACCGGGCCACGGCGCTAGCCCGCGAACTGTCCGCCCGGCATCCGGAGGCACGGGTCGACGCGGCGGACTTCGACAAGCTGGCCGCGCTGCTCCCCCACGCCGACGGCGTGGTGCACTGCACGCCCACCGGCATGGCCGACCACCCTGGCCTGCCGTTCGACGAGGGCCTGCTGCACTCGGGGCTCTGGGTCGCCGACATCGTCTACCGGCCGCTGGACACCGCGCTTCTCAGCGCCGCCCGCCGCGCCGGCTGCCGCACGCTCGACGGCGGACACATGGCCGTGCACCAGGCCACCACCGCCTTCGAACTCATCACTGGCACCACCCCGGACGCCGCCAGGATGTCGCGGCACTTCCGAAGTCTCGTTTCGTGATTCGCCCCAAAAGATCGTCAACCGCAGGGAACCTAGGAGGATTCCAATGACCGCAATCCACCAGAACACGCCCGGCGGTACGCCGCCGGGTGGACCGGCGCGCACACCAAAGCGGGCCGCCCTGGCCAGCTTCATGGGCAGCGCCGTGGAGTACTACGACTTCTTCCTCTTCGGTCAGGCCGCGGCGCTGATCTTCCCAAGGGTGTTCTTCCCAGAGGGCGGCGGACAGGCCGCACTGCTGATGTCGTTCGCCACCTTTGGCGTCGCCTACTTCGCCCGGCCCGTCGGCGCCTTCGTGCTCGGCCACTTCGGCGACCGGATCGGCCGCCAGAAGGTGCTGATGTTCACCATCGTGCTGATGGGCGTCTCCACGTTCGCGATCGGCTGCCTGCCCACTTACGGCACGGCGGGCTACCTCGGTCTCAGCCTCCTGGTGCTCTGCCGTCTGCTGCAAGGCTTTTCGGCCGCAGGCGAGCAGGCCGGGGCCAGCTCGCTGACCCTCGAGCACGCCCCCGACGACAAGCGCGCGTTCTACACGTCGTGGACGTTGACCGGAACCCAGGGCGGCCTCATCCTCGCCTCGCTGGTGCTGATCCCGTTCGTCTCGCTGTCCGACGAGGACGAGCTGTCCTGGGGCTGGCGCGTTCCGTTCTGGCTGAGCGCCGTCGTGGTCCTCGTCGCCTACTTCATCCGCCGCAAGCTGCACGAGACGCCCGAGTTCGAAGAGGCCAAGGCCGCTGGTGACATCGCCAAGATGCCGCTGAAGCCCTTGGTGAAGGACCACTGGCGCGACGTGCTCCGAGTGTTCTTCTGCGCCTTCATCGCCGCGGTCTCGACGGTCTTCGGCACCCTTGCCATCGCCTACGGCAAGAAGGTCGGGCTGCCCGCCGACATCACCCTGTGGTTGGTGGTCGTAGCCAACGTCGTCGCGCTCGGCACCCAACCGCTGTTCGGCATGCTCGCCGACAAGATCGGCCGCAAGCCCGTATTCGTTTACGGCGCACTGTCTTCCGCGGCGCTGATGCCCTTCTACATGCTGTCGATGAGCAACGCCGACCACACGTGGACCTTCGTGCTCGCCATCGCGACCTTCGCGTTCGGCTACGGTGCGGCCAACGCCGTGTGGCCGTCGTTCTACAACGAGATGTTCAGCACCAAGGTGCGCTTCTCCGGCGTGGCGATTGGCACCCAGCTCGGCTTCCTGGTGGCCGGCTTCGCGCCGACCATCGTCACCGCGCTCGGCGGCATCCGCGAAGGCGGCTGGGTCGTCATCGGCGCCTTTACCGCCGTCGTGTGTGTCATCGCCGCGGCATCGGCCCTGACCGCCCGCGAGACTAAGTCAGTGCCAACTCCGCTGCTGGGCACCCACCCAGACGCGGCGGCGCGCAACCTGGTCAACCAGTAGACCGGAGGTGAGCGCGGAGATTGGAGCGATCGAGGATCACGAGTGTGAGTCGATCAATTCACGAGGGCTGAGCTACCCGTCGTTCGCATCTAAGTCGTCGAGTAGCCGCCGTCGACGGTAATCGTTGTGCCGGTGATGAATGATGCCGCTGGTGACGACAAGAATATGATCGCCTCTGCGACCTCGTGCGGCCTGCCCCAGCGACCCAACGGGGTACGTGCCAAGATCTCCGCGTTCGCTACCTCATCGGCCATACGTCCCCGACCCAAGGGCGTGTCGATCCACCCCGGTGCTACCGCATTGACCCGTATTCCGTCGTCCGCATAGGCAGCGGCCAGTGACTTCGTGAGTTGCACTAGTCCACCCTTCGAGGCGCTGTACGCCGGGATGACGGGGCTGCCAAACGTGGCGTACATGGACGAGATGTTGACCATCGATCCCCTGGAATCCCTCAGCTTCGTTCGCGCTGCCGACGCCAATCGCATACTCGACGTGAGATTCACTCCAAGGACCCGATCCCACCCTGCTGATTCGTGTTCACTCCCATCTTCGAGAGCAATTCCGGCACAATGGATCACGACGTCGATCCGCTGTTGTCCAGCGATCAAGGCGCTCACCGCAGCGTCGTCGGTCACGTCCAGATGCACCACTTCCACATTCTCGGCAGGACTTTCGCCGGCCTCGCGCGCAGGCAGTCCGACCGCGATCACACGAGCACCGAGCCCTGCGAATGTCGTAGCTGTGGATGCCCCGATCCCACTTGTTCCACCAGTGACCACTACGGTTCGATTCTCGAACAGGCCACTGCGAAACACGTTGCCCCACAATGTTGATCCAGATTCGGTCATGAGTATTCCTCGTTCACGTGGATCAATGTCTTGAGGGCTGTTGATCCCGAGCGGGCCATCTCGAGCAGCATCGCGGGAGCATCCTGCAGAGACACGATGCGAGAGATCAGCGGGGACAGGTCAAGTCGTCTGGATTGGACGAGCTCGATGAGTTCCCCATGACAGTCGTTGTATCCAACGCTCGACCGCACGGTCTTCTCATCGTTGACGAAGTCGAATGCCGAGAGCGTGAGGTGGTCGGTCAACCCCATCAGCAAGACCTCCCCGCCAACCCGAGCGCACGAGATCGCGGCATCGAAGGCGTCTTGGTTTCCGGCCACCTCGAAGGCGACGTCAACGCCCTCGACCAACCCCGCTGCTGCGATGCCAGAGACCGAATTCACCGCAACGTCGAAACCAAGAGCAACGGCTGCGTCGCGCCGCGTCGACGTCGGATCGATGCCCACCACCGTCCGCGCACCGCGGTTTCTCAGAAGCAGTCCGACGAGCAGTCCGACAGGACCAAGCCCCACTACCGCCGCTGTGCCGCCGGGCTCAATCGACGAGCGCCGCACTGCGTGCAGCGCCACTGCCGCAGGTTCGAGAACAGCGGCGACGGCGAGATCGAATCCCACCGGAAGTGGGTGAATCATGTAGGCGGGGAGCACTACCCGATGCGCCAAGCCGCCGTCACCCATCAAGCCGGCGAAGCCGAATGACGTACACGTGTGATATCGGCCGGCGCGGCACTGCGAGCACTGCCCACACCGGTAGTTGGGTTCGACGACCACGGCATCTCCCACTGCGAGGCCCTCGACACCGGCCCCGAGTGCGGTCACGATTCCCGAGAACTCGTGGCCGAGGACGATCGGTGCGATGGCACGCGACAGTGGATGCGGCACGTCGACGGGTATTGCATGTGGGCCGTCGAGGATCTCGTGAAGGTCGCTTCCACAGACGCCGCAGTAGACCACGGCGATCTCGACCTGACCCTCGCCTGGCTCGATATTGTCCACCTCGTCGAGCCGCACGTCTCCCGCCGCGTGCCAACGGACCGCGCTCACCATCAACTCAACCTCGGTGTCGCGGCCGCCTTCGAGGGCGCAGTCTCGATGAGCGCGCAACTCACAGCGACGACGACGACTGCCGCACCCGCCGGAATGAACATGCTCATCTGGAGACCGAATGCGTCGGAGAGCACACCAGCCAGCCACGGGGCGACGAACCCGCCGATGATCTCGCCGGTACCCATGATGGCGCCGAGACAGGTGGCGACTAGGTGTCGTGGGACCGTCTCGCCAGGAATCGTCGCCATCATCAAGGTGAAGCAGCCCAGTCCGGTGTAGGTCACCACCAAGGCGAGGAAGAGCAGCGGAGGCGAATCGATGTACACGATCGCCAAGGGGGCAAGAATCGCGAGCGAGGAGAACCCGATCATTGCCGGCCGGCGACCTATGCGGTCGGAGATTCCAGGTACCAATGCACCCCAGATGATCCATGCGATACCGATGCCGCTGAGCACCAGGCTGGCCTGGCCGGCGTCGAACTTCTTCTCCTGGCTGAGGTACAGCGGGATGAAGGTCTGCGTGGTGGTGAACCACGTCATGTAGAACACGGCAATGACCAAGCACACGACGACATTGCGGTTCCGCAGGGCCTGCCCGAACGTCATGCTCGGATCACCGTTGCTGATCGGCGATGCTGCGTCGGCGGCGTCCTGAGCGACGGTCGCAGGCTCACGGAGGCGGAGGTCACGGACCTTGGCGAGTACGAGGAGGACGAGTATGACACCCGGAATCACGGTGACGTAGAACGCCGTTCGCCAACCGAAGTGTTCCGCCATCCAGACGGTGACGATCGGACCTAGCACTCCGCCGAGCAGGCCGGCGGAAGAACCCTGAACCAGCCCCATGTTGAGACCGCGCCGCTTCGGGGTAGAGGAGTACATGATCATCGGTTGCGCCAAGGGAAGCACTGCACCCTCGGCGGCGCCCATCACGGCACGTAGCAACAGCAGGCTGGCGACGCCACCCACCATCCCCGACAGAGCCGAGAAGACGGTGAAGGCAATGATTGCCCCGACGAGATAGCGCTTTCGGCGGTCCGTCCGATCGGACAGGTAGCCAACCAGCAGGCCCGAGATCGCCCACGTCAGCGCGGGCACGCCTCCGAGGAGGCCGATGTGCGAGTTATCAAGGCCGAGTTCGTCCTTGAAGTACGGGATGAGATAGTTCAGCGCGAGTCGGTCGAAGAAGACGAAGCCGAAGGTGCCGAAAAGTATCGCGAGCAATACGTTCTCGTAGTGCCCACCGCGTGGGGGTGGTACGTAATTGCGGGCCTGGTGAGACGAACCCGTTTCGACGGAAGCCATCTGAGATAGTGCTTTCCGGCTGTTCAGCGAATCAGGGAGTCGACGTAGGCCGCTCCGATTCCGTTGGCTTCATAGTGCTTTCGGCACAAGGCCAAGTAGTCATGCACGTCGAAGTGTCCAGTGGAGTTTCCGTCCTCGTCTAGCCAGATCAGCGGCCCCGTGACGACGAAGAACGCACGCATTTGATCTTCGTGCTCGTAGGCGACGAGGGTGTGCGCTTCACCAGGAGTTTCGAAGACGAACGAACCGGCCTCCGCCGTCCACTCTTGTTCGAGGTAGCCCCATTTGCCTGAGAGCGTGTAGGCGAACACCTCGTGCGGGTGGTAATGCCGATTGACCAACCCTGCCGTCTTGGCCCACAGGATGTCGGCCCAGCGATTGTCGCGGGGCGAGATCCACAGGGGCCGGGACAGGACGGTCTCAGACAGCGGCGCGTAGTACCGCTCGTCGTCGATCGGGGCGAACTGGTGAAATACCTCGGGCTGAGCATCGGGCTTCATGGAATCCGTGATCGGCTTGAGGTCCTGCCAGAACTCGGAGGTCGGCAATTGAGCCATCTTCTGCTCGTTTCTCTAAGGGTGACTGAGGGCGCTTTGAAGTGAACTGCATCACGCCGAATGCGTTCTTCCACCCGCGAGACGAGTTCCTTTCAATAATCGGACGCCACATCTGCCGACGGACTGTCTCGGGCGCCGTTCCTAATCAAGAAACGCCTGCACAAGGGTCTGATAGCGTGTTTCGGATCACATGTAATTGGGAGCAGGGATGTCGGATCGTCAGCTCACGGTCGTCGCGACCGGATCGGTTCGGACAGCCGATGTCGATCCACTCGACCGGGTCGAGTATTGGGAGAGCTACAACACCCAGGTCCTGATCGGTCTCCGCTGCAACACCTACGCCAGCGACGGTCTGTCCGCTGAGCAATCGAACTTTGACGTCGGCGACATCAAGCTCGCCGACATCAGGGCCAACGCCCATTTCATCGAGCGGACCCGGGAGCTCGTTGAGACCCGCCCCAAGGAGTCGGTGTTCGCGTCGCTGCTCGTCGAGGGCTCCGCGTTCTTTTACTGCGCCGAGGGTTGCATCCCGGTGCATGCGGGACAGGTCATCGTCTACGACACGATCTCTCCCTACCTCTTCGCCTTCGGCACCCCCATGCGGCAAATCTTGATCGACGTTCCCAGGGACGCATTGCAGGAGCACTTCGGAAGCTCTAGCTTGCGGCGGCCGATCGTCGGCGACCCCACGGTCAAGGGTGCAGTCGCGCTGGCCGACCTGCTCAACGTGGCCAGGGACGAGAACCTGGAGCCCAGCCTCTGCACCCCGAAGGCACTTCTGGACGCGGTCGGCACCGTGTCAGGTCTGAGCGGAGACCTCTCCGCCCTCCGAATTCAGCAAGCGAGGACGTTCATCGAATCCGCGGTTTCCGGTTCGGAGCTGACGGCGGACGACGTGGCGCGTGCAGTGGGGGTAAGTCTCCGCCACCTCAACAGAACGTTCACCGATTCCGGAACATCGGTCAGTCGCCTCATTCGGGAACAACGTCTGGAGCGCGCCATCAGCGATCTGCACGCCTTCCCGGACACCAGCATTGCCGATATCGCGACCAAGTGGGGGTTCAGCTCACACGCTCAGTTCTCCACCCTGGTCCGACACCGTTACGGTATGCCGCCGTCTGCACTTCGCCAGCAGATGTGAGTTCTCGCGTGGTTTCTGTTGTGGGCGTGGTGTTTTCACAGATTTCTGCTAATGCCTTGCGCAGCTACCTGCAGCGCGGTCAGCAGTACTGTCCTGCTTCGGCCGAAGTGTGGAACGACGATCCCGATTGATGCCACGACAACGCCGTCCTTGCGAACTGGTACGGCGATCGAGCAAGCGCCCAACGTCATTTCTTCGATAGTGGTGGCGAAGCCGTCCCGGCGAACCCGGGCCAGCTGTCCGCGCAGTCGTCCTGGCTCTGTGACGGTGAAGGGCGTCTGCCGGGTGAGATGGGCGAACACGTCGTCTACGACGGACTTGGGGGCGTGCGCCAACAGCACCTTGCCCACCCCGGTGGCATGCATGGGCAGGCGTGATCCCACCCGGCTGATGATCGGCACGGACGCACGTCCGGACAGTCGTTCGAGGTAGAGCACGTTCCTGCCGTCGCGAACGGCCAAGTGGACGGTGGCGAGTGTCGCCGCGTGGATGTCGTTGAGGAAGGGTGACGCCACTTGGCGAACGCCGGTCTGAACGTGAGCCAGCAGGCCGATGTCCCATACCCGCCGACTCACCAGATATCGACCGTCGGGCCGCCGAATCAGCGCGTCCCCGGCGACGAGTTCCTTCGCGAGGCGGTGCACGGTCGCCATCGGAAGGTCGGAACGTCGAGCTAGTTCGGTGAGGGTCAAATCTCTGTGCTTCTCGTCGAAGGCGAACAACACCGACAACGCTCGCGACACCACCGACGCACCTGCGGTAGACGTGTTGCCAGCCATCGGTCACCTTCCACTCAGTGGAAGCATATCCTCGCCTTCCGCGTCTGCGCCGGACATCATGGTGGTGTGAGCGCAACTGTCGGCATGCTTCAGGAACAGTCCGTCGTGAGTGCGGAGATCGAGGCGATCGAGTCCAGATATCAGCGGGCCGGGGTCGAGGAGACCCAACCGCGGCTGGACTATTCGCCCTACCGCAGCAGCGTGCTGCGCCACCCGACCAAGGACCTTCACCACGCCGACCCGGAGGGCGTGGAACTGTGGACCCCGTGCTTCGGGCCGCGCGACGTTGGTGCACTGGAAGCCGACCTGACCATCGGGCAGGGCGGGGAGCCGATCGGCGAACGGATGGTGGTCACCGGACGCGTCGTCGACGGCAACGGCCGCCCGGTCCGCCGCCAGCTGGTCGAAATCTGGCAGGCCAACGCCGCGGGCCGCTACATCCATCAGCGCGACCAGCATCCCGCCCCAATCGACCCGAACTTCACCGGGACCGGACGGTGCCTGACCGACGACGACGGAAACTACCGGTTCACCACCGTCAAACCCGGACCTTATCCGTGGAAGAACCACCGAAATGCGTGGCGCCCGGCGCACATTCACTTCTCGTTGTTCGGCACCGAGTTCACCCAGCGGATGATCACCCAGATGTACTTCCCCGGCGACCCGCTGTTCGCGCTGGATCCGATCTACCAGGCGATCACCGACCGCAAGGCCCGCGACCGACTGGTGGCCACCTACGACCACGACGTCACCACCCACGAATGGGCCACCGGGTACCGCTGGGACGTCGTGCTCACCGGCGCGGCCCGCACCCCCGTCGAGACATCTGAGGACACCCACTGATGACCACCCTGCTGACCGCCACTCCCGGGCAGACCGTCGGTCCGTTCTTCGGCTACGCACTGCCGTTCGACCGCGGATCGGAGCTGGTGCCGCCCGGCTCCCCCGGGTCGATCCGCTTCCACGGTGTGGTCACCGACGGCGACGGCAACCCGGTTCCCGATGCGCTGCTGGAGATTTGGCAGGCCGACGCCGACGGCACGGTGCCCACCGCGAGCGGCGCCCTGCATAGGGATGGGTGGACGTTCACCGGCTGGGGCCGCGCCGCGACCGACGACGAGGGCCACTACTCCTTCTCCACGGTGCCGCCCGGGGCTGCGGAAACCGGTGCGGCGCCGTTCATCCTGGTGACGGTCTTCGCCCGCGGCCTGCTCAACCGGCTGTTCACCCGGGCGTACCTGCCCGGGGAGCACCTGGCCGAGGACCCGCTGCTGGCCTCGCTGCCCGCCGAGCGGCGCGACACCCTGATCGCCACCCAGGAGCGCGACGGGCTGCGCTTCGACGTCAGCCTGCAGGGGCCGCGGGAGACGGTGTTCCTGCGCTACCCGGGCCACCGGGCATGACAGACCTGTTCTGGCCGGGAGACCACCTCGCCGGGGCCGCGATGAGCGACACGGCGTTCCTGGCGGCCATGATCGCCGTCGAGCAGGCCTGGCTGGACGGCCTCGTCGATGCCGGGATAGCCCCTGGCGCAGCCTCATTCACGTTGCCCGTCGAGGTGGACGCCGAACGGGTCGCCCGGGCTGCCGATGCCGACGGCAACCCCGCGTCCGCGCTGGTGGCCCTGCTGCGCGAACGCACCCCAGAGCCGACGTCACGGTGGCTGCACCGCGGGCTCACCAGCCAGGACGTCGTCGACTCCGCGCTGATGCTGTGCCTGCGTGACGTGCTGACCCGCCTGACCGAGGAGGTCGGGACCCAGGTCGACGCCCTGGTGACGCTGACCGAAACACACCGGCGCACACCGATGCTGGCGCGCACCCTCACCCAGGCCGCGCTGCCCAGTACGGTCGGGGCGAAGACCGCCGTCTGGCTGAACGGTCTGCTCGACGCGGCCGATCCGCTCGCCGGCCTACGGACGGGCTTGCCCGCCCAGCTCGGCGGTGCGGTCGGGACCCTGGCCGCGGTCGTCGAGTTGGCCGGCTCCGTCGACGGCGCGCTCGAGCTGACCGAAGGGGTAGCCCGCCGACTGGGGTTGGCGGCCGTACCGCCGTGGCACACCACTCGGGCCCCTCTGACCCGCGTCGGGGACGCGCTGGCCGGGCTGTGCGACGCCTGGGGGCACGTGGCCTCCGACGTGGCGACCGGAAGTCGTACGGAGATCGGCGAATTCGCCGAGGGCAGCGGCGGCGGCTCGTCGACCATGCCGCACAAGAACAACCCGGTCCGCTCGGTGCTGATCCGCCGCGCCGCGCTGACCGCCGGTCCGCTGGCCGGCACGCTGCACACCGCGGCCGCGGTCAGCGTCGACGAGCGGGCCGACGGCGGCTGGCACGCCGAGTGGGCCACCATCGCGACCCTGGCGCGGCGCACCGTCGTCGCCGCGGGGCACACCACCGAGCTGGTCACCGGCCTGCGGGTCAACTCCGACCGGGCCGCCGCCAACCTCGCTGCCGCGGGCGACCTCGGCGCCGAGCAGCGTACGATGGCGAAACTTACTGGACGACAGCCAAATTCGACCTACGAAGGCGTCACCGACCGACTGGTCGACGCGACACTGGACCGCGCCGCCGACTACCTGAAGGATGCGCAATGACCGTGCCCCGCCTCGTCGGCACCGACGTCGGCGGCCCCGCCGACGCCCCCGTCCTGCTGCTCGGACCGTCACTGGGCACCTCCGCCGACACGCTGTGGGCACCAGCCGCAAGACACCTGCAGGCCCACCTGCGCGTGGTCGCCTGGGACCTCCCGGGCCACGGCCGCAGCCCCGCCGCCGAACCGTTCACCGTCGCCGACCTTGCCGCCGCCGTGCTGGCCCTGGCCGACCGGCTCGGCGCCGACACGTTCCACTACGCGGGCGACTCAGTCGGCGGCGCCGTCGGACTGCAGCTCCTGCTGGACGCGCCGCACCGGGTGACGTCGGCCACCGTGTTGTGCAGCGGCGCGAAGATCGGCACCACCGACGGCTGGCACGACCGCGCCGCCACCGTCCGCGCCGGCGGGACGGCCGCGGTGATGGCCGGCTCGGCCGAGCGCTGGTTCGGACCCGGGTTCGTCGACCGCCAGCCCGACCGGGCCGCCGCCCTGCTCGCCGCCCTGCGCGACACCGACGCCGAGAGCTACGCCCAAACGTGCGAGGCGCTGGCGGCGTTCGACGTCACCGACCGGCTCGCCGAGATCGACACATCCGTGCTCGCCGTCGCCGGCTCCCACGACGTCCCCACGCCACCGGAGTCGTTGCAGCGCATCGCCTCCGGAGTGCGCTACGGCCGGCTGGTGGCACTCGACGGAGTCGGGCACCTGGCGCCAGCCGAGTCCCCGGCCACGGTGGCCGACCTGATCGCCACGCACTGTGGCGTCGACGCCACCCGCCCCGAGACCACCGCCGGGGTGCATGACGCAGGCATGGCCGTCCGTCGCGCCGTGCTCGGCGACGCCCACGTCGACCGCGCCGTCGCCGCCACCACCGACTTCACCGCTGACTTTCAGCAGATGATCACCGAGTACGCCTGGGGCACCATCTGGACCCGCCCTGGCCTCGACCGACGCAGCCGCTCCATGATCACCCTGACCGCCATGGTGGCTCGGGGCCACCACGAGGAGTTGGCGATGCACGTGCGCGCCGCCCGCCGCAACGGCCTGACCGAGGACGAGATCAAGGAACTGCTCATGCAGACCGCGATCTACTGCGGGGTGCCCGACGCCAACACCGCGTTCCGGATCGCGTCGGCCGTACTCGCCGAACCCTGACCGCGAGTTGTGGTGTTTGAGGAGCGCTCGCCGCTCCTCAAACACCGCGAATCACTCGGTGAACACGGGGATGGGGTGCTCCGCGCGCAGCATCACCACGGGTATGTGCCGCGTCGTCGACGTCTGGTAGCCCAGGTAGGGCGGAAACAGGTGCGTCATGTACGACCACACCTGGTGGCGCTCCTCGAATTCGGGTTCGCGCCACGTGGCTTCGAACGCCTGCGTCGCAATCTGCACGCCGATCGTCTCGCTCTCCCGGATGTTGAGGTACCACTCGGGATCGGTGTCGGCGCCGCCCTTGGACGCGACGATCACGATCTCGCCGCCGACGTTGCCGTAGATGAGCGGCCGGACGTACGGCGTGCCGGACTTGCGCCCGACCACCTTGATCAGGCAGTGGGTCGTGACGGCGTGGCCGCCGACGGAACTCAGGTCCAGGATGTGGCCCTCCGCGCCGCCCGAGGCGAGGTACGCCTTGAGGTGCTCGTCCATGAAGCTCATGGGTAGATCCCTTCCGACTCGGTCTAACCCGCCTCGGCCGAGCGCGGCAGCGCCCGGATGGCGGTCCGGATGGCCAAGTAGATCAGGGTCGAGGTGACGATCCAGATGGGCCACCCCATCACGACGCGCGCGGCGGCCAACAACTCGGCCTGATCGGTCTCGTACAGGTAGTACTGCACGCCGAATCGCGCCCACGATGCAACGGCCATCATGACGGTGACCAGGTCGAAGGCGCGGCGGACGCGGCGCACCCGCCGCCAGGTGTCGTCCCGGCCGGTGATCCACGCCCAGCCGACGCCGATGAGCGGTCGGCGGACGAGCACCGACACCGTGAACACGGTCCCCAGCAGAACATAGGTCACGATGCCTGGCAGATAGAAGTCCTTGGCCCGGCCGGTGACGAAGGCCGCGCCCGCGCCGACGGCGACTGCGGCGAAGCCGAACAGCGCGGGCCGGACGGATTCCCGTCGTACCAGCTGCCAGAGCAGGATCAGCGCGGCGATGCCCAGCGCGATCCCCAACGCCCACTGCAACGACACCACGACGTTGGCCGCGCCGAAGGCGGTGACCGGAAGCGAGGTGTAGATCAGTCCCCGGACGCCGCCCGCGCGCACGAGCAGCGAGCTCAGGGGCGTCGGGGCATCCACTTCGCCGAGGGTACCGACTCCCCCTACACTCCTCGGGTGCCCGCCATCCCCGTCATCGCCCTGACCGGGTACCTCGGTGCCGGCAAGACGAGCCTGCTCAACCACGTCCTCCGCGCGCCGGGTGCGCGAATCGGCGTCGTCATCAACGACTTCGGTGACGTCAACGTCGACGCCGCCCTGGTGTCGGGTCAGGTCGACGAACCCGTGTCCATCGCAGGCGGCTGCGTCTGCTGCCTCGACGACGACAACGGGCTGGACGAGGCGCTGGAGAAGCTGTCCGACCCCCGGTTGGCGTTGGATGCCATCGTGGTCGAGGCCAGCGGCTTGGCCGATCCGGTCGCGGTGTCGCGGCTGATCCGGTTCAGCGGTGTCGAGCGGGTGCGGCCGGGCGGTGTCGTCGACGTCATCGACGCCGTCACGCACTTCGACGTCGTCGACCGCGGTGGAGGTCCGCTGGCCAGGTACGGGGCGGCGTCGCTGATCGTGGTGAACAAGCTCGACCAGCTCCCCGAGGACACCAGGGACGCCACGGTGGCTCGCATCGAAGCGCGGATTCGCGAACGCAATCCGGACGCGCACGTGGTCGGGGCGGTCGGCGCCAGGATCGATCCGTCCCTGCTGTACGACGTCGGCGACGACGACGGCTCGGGTCAGCTGTCGATCCGCGACCTCCTCGTCGACGCGCACTCCGACCAGCCCGATCACGTTCACGCCGCCTCGGTCACGGCGACCGGCGACGGCTGCGTCGACCCCGGGTTACTTCTCGACCTGCTGGAGAATCCGCCCGCGGGCGTCTATCGGCTCAAGGGCACCGTCGCCGTCCGATCCCGCGAGCGGGTCCGCAGCTACGTCGTCAACGTGGTCGGGTCGTCGGTCCACGTCGCGACGGCGCCGCCCAAGGCCCGCACCAATTGCCTGGTCGCGATCGGCACCCACTTCGACGTCGACGAGGTACGTGCCAGGGTCGACGCCGCGTTGCGCCCACACGACGGCACCGTATCCGCGGTGAGCATGCGACGGCTCCAGCGGTATCGGCGGCTCAGCATCTAGCGGCGCCAGAATCGTTGCGGGCGTGCACCTTCGGTCACCGGCTGCGGCTTGAGTCGGCACAGCACGCCGAAGTGGTCGGAGGGGAACACCCTCGGCAGCTCGCTCGAGATCGGTTCCGTCCCCAGCAATTCGACGTCGGCCGCCGCCCAACCGGCGCCCTTCAGGAGCACCCGGTCGAACCGGACGTGGCGTTGCTTGTTCTTGCTGTCGAGCCGCATGAGGTTGATCGTCGTGTCCTCGGTGAAGCCGTCCTCGTCCGGGCGCAGCATCGGCCAGACGTCGCGGTACGGCTCGCTGATGCGCCCGTTCTCGGAGTCGCGCATGTTGAAATCGCCAAGTACGACGACATTCTCGGTTCGGCGAAGGGATCGGAAGATCTGGCCCAGCTGGCGCGAGCGTAACCGGGCGGCCGCCTTTCCACTCTCGAGATGCAGTGCGACGACCGTCAGGGGCTGACCGCCAGTCTCGAGTTCCGCGGTCATGAAGCCACGGGCGAGATTGGTGGGCAGCGGCGTGTAGGTGACGTTGGCGATCGGCAACCGGGACAGCATCAGCATGCCGTAGTTGCCGAGGTTGCCGCCGGTGACCTCGGCCCGCCGGTACCGCACCCGGACCCACGGCTCGGCGAGGAATACCGCCAAGGCCGCCGGGGTGACCTCTTGAAACACCATGACGTCCGGCATCTTTCGGGCCAGAACGTCGGCGATCGCGCGGAAGCGCGCCTCGGCGTGAAAGTCGTTGAACCAGACGTTGAACGTCGCCACCACCAGCTCGTCGCGGACCACCGGCGCGGCGCCACCGCCGTCGACCCACCGCTTCGACGCCACGTCGAACGAGCCGACGCGCACCCTCCGGCGTCGAGACCTCACGCTCGGCGCAGCGTCAGCACCGTGATCTCACTCGGTGCGAAGATGCGGAACGGCGGCCCCCAGAATCCGGTGCCGCGACCGGCGTAGAGCTGGGTGCGTTCGCCGTGGCGGCTCAGCCCGTGGACGACGGGTTGATCGAGCCGGACGAAGAAGTTGAACGGCCAGATCTGGCCGCCGTGGGTGTGTCCGGAGATCTGCAGATCCACCCCCGCCGCGACGGCCGCCGGAATCTGCTTGGGCTGATGCGCCAGTAGAAGGACGGGCAGGTTTGGGTCCGTCCCCGCCAGCGCAGCCGACAGGTCGGCCCCGTGGCCGGCAACTCCGGACCCCGCGGCGGTCGCGTCGTCGACTCCCGCGACCACCAACTGGTCACCGCCGCGCTCGACCACGACGTGTCTGTTGTGCAAGACGTCCCAGCCGATGCCTGCCATGTAGTCGAGCCATCCCAGCGCTTCCCCGTAGTACTCGTGGTTGCCGGTGACGTAGACGCGGGCGAGGCTGGCGCGCATGGCCTTCAGCGGGGCGGCCTGCGGCTCGCGCATGGCGACGGTGCCGTCGGCGATGTCGCCGACGTGGCAGACGAGGTCCGCGTCGAGCTCGTTGACGCGCTCGGTCACACCCGCCGACCATCTGCTCCGGTCGATCGGTCCGTAGTGGGTGTCGGTGACCATGACCACCCGCAGGCCGTCGAGCCCGGGTCCGAGCCGCGGCACGGCGACGTCGTGTGCCCTGACGCGCGGCACGCGCATCGCCTCGTAGTGGCCCCAGGCGAGGACGGCCAGCGTCAGTGCGACGACGGTGTACGCGACGACGCGCGACCTCGTCGGGTCCTCGACTCCGCTGGCCGTCAAGGCGACCCGCAGCACCAGGGACAACACCGAACACGTGAACAGCACCCACACCGCCCCGAGGAGGGTGTCGGCGGTGACCGCCATCCAGTCGGGGCGGCGGCCGCCGTGCCCAAGGATCATCAGGGAGGGCAGCGCGACGAAGACCGCCACGAACACCGCCGTGCCGACGAGCACGACGGCCGTCGGCCAGCGGGCCTGCGCCCCCAGCAGCGTCCACCACGGGACCGCGAGCAGGATCAGCGAGATGACGAAGGGGACCAGGCCCAGCCACCACCTACGCCGTTGGCGAGCGTGCGGCTCGGTCTGGGTCGACTGGTGGTCTGACATGGCGGAGCGCCTCGATCCGGGTCGGGGAGATTACCGCCGAGGCTACCCACCCCGCCGCGCGTCGACCCCTTAGCGGACGACGACCACCTCGTCGGGGGCGTCGGGATCCTTCTCGATCGCGATGACGAAGTCGTCGCCGTGCTCGACGACGCCGGCGATGACCGCGTCGTCGATCGCCTCGGCGGCGTAGCGCTGACGGATCATCATGGGATCGGTACGAAGGTCCTTGACAAGGGCAACCGCCAAGCCCACCATCACCAACACGAACGGCAGCGCCGCCAGGATCGTCAACGATTGCAACCCGGTCAGGGCATCGTCACCGCCGACGAGCAGCATGACCGCCGCCACGGCTCCCGTTGCGGCGCCCCAGAACACGACCGTGCCGCGGGACGGCTCGATGGTTCCGCGTTCCGACAGCGAACCCATGACGATGGAGGCCGCGTCGGCGCCCGAGACGAAGAAGATGGCGACCAACACGATCACCACGATGCTGGCGACCGTGGCGAACGGGAACTGGTCCAGCAGCGTGAACAGCTGGCCTTCGGTGGTGCCCTCGCCTGCGAGGTCGACGCCGCTCTGCTGGATGCTGATCGCCGCGCCACCGAAGATCGCGAACCAGATCAACGACACCACGCTCGGCACCAGCAGCACACCGGTCACGAACTGACGGATGGTGCGGCCGCGGGAGATTCGCGCGATGAACATGCCCACGAACGGCGTCCACGACAGCCACCACGCCCAGTAGAACACCGTCCAGCTCTGCAACCAGGTGTCCACGGCGGGTCCCTCGGCGCCGCTGCGGGCCGACATCATCGCCATGTCCTGCAGGTAGCTGCCCAGCGACGTCGGGATCACGTTGAGGATGAAGACCGTTGGGCCGACGATGAATACGAACACCGCCAGGCTCAGGGCGAGAACCATGTTGATGTTGGAGAGCCACTGAATGCCCTTGGCGACGCCCGACACCGCGGAGAAGATGAAGGCGACGGTGAGGACGGCGATGATGATGACCAGCACCGCGTTGCCCGTCGCACTGATACCGGCCACGATGTTGAGTCCACTGCGAATCTGCAACGCGCCCAAGCCAAGTGATGCCGCCGAGCCGAACAGCGTCGCGAAGATCGCGAGCATGTCGATGACCTTGCCGAGCGGTCCGTTGGCCTTGTCGCCGATCAGGGGGGCGAAAGCGGCACTGATCAGCTGCAGGCGGCCCTTGCGGTACACGCCGTAGGCGATCGCGAGACCGACCACGGCGTAGATGGCCCACGGGTGCAGCGTCCAGTGGAACAGCGTGGTGGCCATCGCGGTCTGCATGGCTTCGGGATTTCCGGCTTCTCCGGTGCCAGGCGGGGGCGTGACGAGGTGCGACAGTGGCTCGGCGACACCGTAGAACATCAGTCCGATGCCCATGCCTGCGCTGAACATCATCGCGATCCACGAGATCGTTCTGAACTCGGGCTCCTCGTCGTCACGGCCGAGCGGGATGGCACCAAACCGGCTGACGGCCAACCACAGCACGAACAGCACGAACGCCGACGACGTCACTACGAACAGCCATCCGGTGTTCTCCATCGTCCAGGTCAGCGCAGAGCCGGACACGCTCTTCAGCGACGGTGTGCTGACGAACCCCCACACCAGGAAGCCGAGCGCGATGACGGCGGTGACGCCGAACACCACCCAGTCGACGCCCCGACTGCGGGCCTGTTCCTTCTCGTCCACTGGAACGTCGAGCGCGGGGTGCGGGATAACGCCACCGCGACCGGTTTGCAGAACGGACACCACTCGGCGTCGCTTGCGGTGTTCGTCTGGCTCGTTCGTACGGTCGATCTCGGGTTTCGCGTCAGTCGTCACAGGAGCTGCCTTCGGTTAACGGTCGGCGAACGGGTCACGAACACCCAACTCTCTCCCGGGTGGTCAGTCAACCGCAGGAGATTCGACGTTGCCGTCAACGCGGCCAGGATCAGGCGACGTGGTCTAGCGAGAGATGTTCGTGGACGCCACGCCAACGCCCGTCCGCACCGCGCCGGAAGACGATCGTCTCCCGTTCGCGTTGCTCGTCGTCGACTCCGGCCAGACGGGTCCGCACCGAATGCGTGAAGACCGCGACGTCGTCGGTGAGGACGTCCACGCGGGGGTTCAGCGACGCACAGGACAACACCCGGAACCCGTCGCGCTCCCAGCCCGCCCAGGCTGCCTCGTAGGCCGCCCGCGATGGCAAGATCTCCGGCTCGGCGTGGAACAGGAACGTCGCCTCGGGGGCGAACCCGGCGAAGTAGCGCTCGGTGTCGTGTGCGCCGAATGCCGCGACGACGTCGAGGGCCGCCTGCATCACCGCGGCGGACAGCTCGTCAGAGTTCGGCATTCCCGCAGCCTAGTCGCCCGCTCGCCCGTCACCCCCCGGCGAGCAGTCGCAAATGTGCACGACACGCCGGGTATCCACGCAGGTTTGCGACTGCTCGCGGGGGGCTCAACGGACGACCTTCACCAACGCCATCGTCGGGTCGGACGCGCTGATCGGATTTCCGCCGTCGCGCAACGCCGTCAGCAGTGCGAGAACCTCGCCGTCGAGCCGCTCCCCCGGCATCACCAACGGAATGCCAGGTGGGTACGGCGTGATGGCCTCGGCGGCGATCCGGCCAGCTGCATCCGACAGCCGCACCGACTCCGCACCGGCGAAGAACGCCTCCCGCGGGGTGAGCACCGGCTCCGGCCGCACGGCCAGCACGTCGGCGACCATCCCGTGGCTCGCTTCCGGCCGCGTTCCTGCGCGTCGGGCCACCTCGTCGAAACCGGCGACCAGCCGGTCCATGTCCGCCTCGGTGTTGCCAATAGTGCTGATGCACAGGACATGTCCGGTGCCGCTCAGCTCGGGCTGGACGCCGTGGACCGCGTTGAGCCGGGCGACCACGTCGCGCGCGTCCACGTCCAGGGTCGACGTTCCGACGAGCAGCTTGGTCTCGTCGAGCTGGTGCAGACCCGTGCCAGGGCCGGCAAGGTGATCCGGCCGCAGCACCGTCAACCCCGGGATGGCGGCCAGCCGGTCGGCGGTGCGGCGGGCGCGATCCAGCGTCGCCTCGAGCATCTCCCGGCCGTCGGTCATCATTTGGCGCCGGGCGAGGTCGATCGACGCCATGATCGCGAAGTGCGGGCTGGTGGTCTGGATGAGCTGAAGAGCCCGGCGTACCGACGCCGGATCGAGCTGCGTCGGGTCGACGTGCAGCACGGCGGCCTGGCTCAGCCCGGAGAGAATCTTGTGCACCGACTGGACGGTGGCCGCCGCCCCGGATCGTTCGCCGGGAGTGGGAAGGTCGGGGTGGAAGGCGAAGTGTGGCGAATGCGCACCGTCGACGAGCAGTTTCGCGTCGTGGCGGCGGCACAGCTCGGCCAATGCGGCGATGTCACCGGTCGTGCCGTAGTACGTCGGGTGCAACACCCACAGCGCCTTGGCGGCCGATTCGGCGAAGGCCCTCTCCACGACGTCGGCGTCGAGACCGTGTGCGACGCCGAATCTTTCGTCCCACCGGGGTTCCAACCAGACGGGTTTGGCCCCGACCTGGACCAGACCCGCGAGCACCGACTTGTGGGCGTTGCGCGCTACCAGCACCGGCTCACCGGGCTGCAGCGCCGACAGCGCGACGGCGATGTTTCCGCTCGTCGACCCCTGCACGAGGATGAAGCTCTTGCCAACGCCCCACGCGTCGGCGATGAGTTCCTCAGCCTCGGCGATCGGCCCCTCGGGGCAGTGCAGCGTGTCGGTGTCGGGCAGATTGTTCAGGTCGACGTCGGCCAGGTGCTCACGGAACCACGGGTCGAGAGTGCGGCCGCCCTTGTGGCCTGGGCTGTAGAACGGTGCCTGGTCACGCTCGACGAACGCCCTCAGCGAGTCGAACAGTGGGGCGGTGTCATGTTTCAAAGTCCATACACCCGTTGCGCATTGGCCACGCCGATCAGGTTGACGACGTGGATGGCGTCGTCGTCGGTGCAGTCACCGGCACGGACCCATTCGCCGAGCACCACGCCCATGGCGCGGCGCCACAGCACCGACCCGAGGACGTGCAGTTCGGGTGGCCCGAACGCATCCGAGGAGTACAGCTGCTTGGCGAACGGCGCCGTCTCCATCGCCTCGGCGACCAGCCCCGTCGACCGCGCCCCGAGGTAGTTGACCGCCAGGCCCACGTCGAAGTTGACGTGGTCGAACGCTTGGGCCAAGTACCCGGCCTGGCGCTGAAAGGGGTAGCAGTGCAACAGCATTACCGGGACGGGCGTCATCGTGCGAAGCAGTGGCAGCAGCAGCATCGGATCGCTGCGGTGCAGGTCCATGTCACGATCCCCGAAGCCGACGTGCACCTGAATCGGCAGCCCGTGCGCGGCGGCCTCGTGCACGCCGAAGGCGATCAGCAGGGCGTCGTCGACGCGCAGCGGCCGGGAGCCTGCGACGAAGTCCCTGGCGTGGGCGACGACGTCGGCGTCCGACGGGCGGGTCCAGTCGACGTCGAACCCGACGCGGTAGGCGGCAATGGTCTTGGTGCCGACCACGCCTGGGTCGTCGACCGCGGCCCGCAGTGCGGCCCGGAAGGCGTCGGGAAAGTCCTCGGCAGACGTGCCGCCCTCGAGCAGGTCCTCGGTGAGCCGCTCCAGCCGCAGAATCTCCGACGACGGCACACCGCTGAGTTCGGTGAGTCGCTCGGGCGTGGTGATGAGATCGCCCTTGAACCCGGTGTCGACGACCCAGCGCCCGACGCGCGCCGCGGGCAGCATGATCCGGGACAGGTCGTCCGCTGAGAACTCGCTGCGTCGCGCCCAGTAATCCTCGGCGCTGGCCAGCGGCTCGAGTCCCAGCAGCGGCGCACACCAACGCCGGATGGAAAGACCGAGCGGAGAGTCGAATTGAGTCATGAAGCTCGGGACGGGATCGGTGGACCCCTCGTTGATCGAGGCCTCGAAGTCGGCCCGGTCAACGTCTTGGCTGAAGGTGCCGTGCACGTGATGGTCGACCAGCTCGACGGTCTGCAGGTGCGCGGCCAGGGGCTCCGGCACGTCACCGCGTACCCCTTCGAAGACGTCCGGCAATTCACCAGCCTGCATATCGAGCCACCTCCTCGGCGTTGACGCGTCCTGCGGCCGCATCGGCGATGGCCGCGCCAAGGATTTCGACCGCCCGGCCAGCCTCGGCTTCGGTGAGCACCAGCGGTGGCGTGATCTCCAGGACGTTGCCGCCAACGTAGTAGACGACCGCTCCCAACTCCCACGCACGGTAGACCACCTGCGCCGCCAGCCGGGGGTCACGCTCCCCGGTACCGGGGTCGACGAGTTCGAGCCCGATAGCCAGCCCCCGCCCACGGACGTCGCCGATGCGGTCGGCGCCAGGGGAGCCGGCCAGCGCGCGCAACCCGTCGGCGAGCAGCGCGCCGACGGTGGCCGCCCGTTCCGGCAAATTCTCTCCGACGACGGTGGCCAGCACCGCCCGGCCCGCCGCGGTGCACACGGGGTTGCCCGCCGTGGTGAGAAGTGCTGCGGCTGGCGGGTTGTCGAGAATGTCGGCGGGCCCCACCGCGGCCGACAGGGGTAGGCCGCCGCCGAGCACCTTGCCGAACGTGACGATCTCCGGCTCGATGCGATCATGAGTGAAGGCGTGCAGCGTGCCGGGCCTGCCGAGGCCCATCTTCACCTCGTCGCAGATCATCGGCACACGAGAGCGCCTGCACAGCTCGTGCAGCCGGGCCAGGAACCCGTCGGGCGGCACGACGAGGCCGCCGTCGGACAGGATCGGTTCGACGATCAGGCACGCGATGGTGTCGCTGCTCAGATACTCCTCGGCCTGTGCCAGGCAGGCCGCGACGTCGGCCTCGACTCCGTCCGGTCCGGGACGAAATGGGTTGGGGTAGGCCAGGAACACCGCATCCGGGTCGGCGGGTACACCCGCGTCGACGTGCACGCCGGAGACGCCCATCGCGACTCCGACTCCACCGTGATAGCTGTGCTCGAAGGCGATGACGGTGCGCCTGCCGCTCGCGTGCCGGCAGGCCCGCAACGCGACGTCGTTGGCGTCGGAGCCGGCGTGCCCCAGGTAGACCCGCCGCTCCCCGCTGCCGGGCACCAGCGCCAGGAGGTCCTCGGCCAGCCCCACCGAATCCGGATGGACCACCGAGAGGCCGCCGGACCCCGGCGCGGTGCGGATCGCGCGGCTCACCGCCTCGACGACGGCAGGGTGCCCGTGGCCGAGCCCGCTCGCCGTCCACGTCGCCGACAGGTCGAGAAGCTCGCGACCGTCGGGGGTCACCAACGTCGAACCGTGGCCCGAAACCACCTCCAACGGGAAGAACCGAAGCTTCTCGATTCCCGCTATGGCGGCCTCGTCGCGGGCGTAGAGCGAGCTCATTCCTTGGTGGCCAGCTCGGCGCTCAGCGACTCCCCGACCCGCTTGGCGATTCCGGATGCGGCCAGCGCGATCACCAAACCGACTGCGCACCAATATAGTCCGAGGAGGGGCGCGGCGGTCCACTCCGTGGCGTCCTTGACGTTGAACCACAGAATGACGGCGATCACCACCGCGCCGAGCAGCGGAAGTGCAAGCCCCAGCACCTTGCCACCCCCACCATGTATGCGGACGAACTTCGGTGCGCCGACGAACCACGCGGCGGCGAGTTCGACCAGCAGGTAGCAGACCATGAGGCATACCGAGCCCGCGACGGCGAACAGGAAGTACGTGTCGATCGCGGGGTTGCCAGTGCCCATGTCCGGCCAGCGGAAGGCTCCGCAGAGCAGGTCGACCACCAGCGCGACGCCGACCACCAGCCAGGTGGCGAAGCGGGGACCGCCGGTGCCCTCGTGGATCTGGGCCAACGCCTTGGGGCCGAAGCCGTCCCGACCGAACGCGTACAGCATCCGGCCGGACGTCGCGGACGTCGCCAGGTGGCACCCGAACGCCGCCACGGTGGCGGTGAAGATGATGAGCAGGCTGAACCACTGCCCGACGTACGTGCTGCCCAAGTCCCCCAACGTGTTTCCGGAACCCTGGAACGCCTCGAGGCCCGCGGCGTCGGTGCCGAATCCGACCACCTGGGCGAACATCACGACCACGAAGAGCACGCCGGTGAGGAGCAGCGTCCCCGCCAACGCCCGCGGGATGTTGCGCCCGGGGTCGTCGGTTTCCTCGCCCATCGATGCGCATGCCTCGAAACCCGCCCACGACAGGAACGCGGCAACCACGCCGCTGATCACCGCGGAGCTGGAGACGCCGTCGAAGGTGAAGACACTGAAGTCGATCCCGGTCGTCGGCGCTCCGCCCTTGGCGAAGATCACCACCACCAGGGCCACCATCGACACGATGCCGATGCCCTCGATCACGAGCAGGATCTTTGCCAGCAGCCGAATGTCACGGCCGGACAACAGGAATGAGATGGCGGCCCCCACCACGACCACCAGCAGCCACGGCACCTGATACGGGTCCGGGTTGGACGGTTGCAGCTGGGCGATGAACGCGTTGGTGAACGCCGCGGTCAACGCCAGGGTGCCGATGGAGAACCCGACGTAGGCACCGAGCATCGCGAAGCCGGAGAAGAACCCGGCCCGCGGCCCGATGGTCCCGCCTACCAAGCCGTACGCCGACCCGGCGTGGTTGAGGTGCCTGGTGAGGCGGACGAAGCTGTACCCGACCAGCGACACCCCGACGAGACCGATGAGGAACACCAGGGGGATGGCCTTGCCGACCGTGGCGATCAGACCCTGGCCGTTGCCGGACATGGCCAGTGTCGGTCCGACCAGGGCGACGGACATGGCCAGCGCCACCCAGAACGGGAGGCGGCGGTGCGGGAGCTGACCGGTTTCCTCCGATGGACTGGCCGGTGACGTACTCGTGCTCATCGATGTCTCCTCGATTGCTGGGGTGGCAAGCGCTTGGTCAACAGCTCCACGCCAGGCGCAGTGCCTGCGTGGTCTCGGCGGGTGGTCGGCCGCCGTAGGTCGCGAGTTCGTGCCGCCGCACCGCGACCACGGCTTCGATCATTTCGGGGGTGAGCAGCTCCGCCGCCACCTCGGAGCGTTCCAGGGCGTCAACCGCGGAGAGCTGGTCGGTGGCCAGCGGCGCTGGGGCAGTTGCTGATTCCGCCGGGTTTTCTGGGACCTCTACGGGCAGCTCGAGCCCGCGGTCGACACCGCGGAGGGCGCTGCCCAAGAAGGCCGCCGCCGCCAGGTACGGGTTGGCGCTCGGGTCGACGAGTTTCAGCTCCGCGTTGGCACCGTGCGGGCTTCCAGGGGTTGCCGCGATGAACCGCACGGCGGCTTCGCGATTCTCCAAACCCCAGCACGCCACGGCGCCTGCCCAGTTGCCCGGCTTCAGCCGGAGTGCCGACAGCGCCGAACCCGCGTAGACCCCGAGCAGATCGGGAAGTGCATCGACGACGCCTGCGATCGCAGACCCTCCGGCCGGCCAGATGCCGTACGGCCCGTCCCCACCGGAGAACAGCGGGCCGTCGGCGTCGGCCAACGACAGGTGCAGGTGTGCCCCGTTACCCGCGGCTCCCTCGAATGGCACGGGGGCGAACGAGATTCGCAGTCCGTGCCGCGCCGCCGCCCGGCCGAGGACGATGCGGGTCAGGATGACCGCGTCGGCGGCGGCGACCGGGGTGGTCGGCGCCAGCGACACCTCGAGCTGGTCGTGGCCGTACTCGGTGTGGATCTGTTCGATGCTCAGGCCCGCGCGGTCGGCGGTGGTGGCGAGGTCGACGAGGAACGCCGAATGCTCCAACGACGTCCTGATCCCGTAGGGCGACCACGGCCCAGTCGACGCCGGCCCTCCGTCGGGGGCGATCATCGTGCACTCCAGCTCGGCTCCGACAAGGGCGGTCAGGCTGCGGTCCGCGGCGGCCCGTTCGGTGCGCTCCAACAGAGAGCGCACGCATAACGGCGCCGCGTCACCGGCCTGGTCGGTGAGGTTGCCCGGCGCCCACGCGATGCCGTCGTCTATGACCTGGGCGGTCGCCGGGTCGATGCGGATTCGCAGGTCGCCGGCGACGCCGATGGTCGGGGTGAAGGCGATTCCGCTGTCGACGCAGAAGACGCTCCACGAGGGCGACACCCCCATGCCGGAGCGCTGAAAGTCGCCGAGCCTGCGTAGGGGGACGTACTTGGCCCTTGTCACCCCGGCCGGATCGGTAACCGAACCAGCTATCAGTTCAACGCCTTTGGCGCGCAGGTCGGCTATGCGGTCGTCGATCGACACTGAATCCTTCTCCCGTCGCTTCGCTCGCCCAGACATCCTTCTCGACTCTCGAGTGCTGCGGTCACGGGAGTCTGCAAGAAATCTATGTCATGAATGTTTCAGATTCTTTAAATTCGACAGTTTATGGTTGATTCGTAAAATCATTGATCGGAGGATGCCTGCATGTGTCGACTCTTGGGTGTCGTCTCGCTGACGCCGGTGTCCATCGCCTCTGCCGTCGGGGACGCGGTACTGACGGACTTCCTCGCGCTGACAGAGATTCACGGCGACGGCTGGGGCGTCGCGGGCGTCGACCACGTCGGTGACGTCCCGCGCGTCGTGGTGTCGGCGGGCAGCGCGCTCGACGATCCCGAGTTCGTCGCGGCCACCCGTGAACTCCGGCCGACTGCGTCGCTGGTCCACCTCCGCTGGGCGACCACCGGACTCGCGGTGGAGCCGCGCAACTCCCACCCGTTTCTCGCCGACGGTCTCGCGATGGCCCACAACGGGTCGATCAAGCCGATGGACTCGTTGAACGATCTGCTCGAGCCCGCGATCTCGGCGTCCATGCGCGGCACCACCGACAGCGAGCGCTACTTCGCGCTGATCCGCCAACACCGCCGCGCGACAACCAGTCTCGCCGAGGCGGTACGTCGCGCCGTCGCCCAACTCCGTGGAAGCCACCCCAACGCCAGCCTCAACGCCCTCATCCTCGGCGAGGACCAGCTGATCGTCGTCCACGCCCACGCCCACGCCATCCTGCCCGCCGAGGACATCGCGGAGATCAGCGCCACCGACCTGCCGTCGGAACACCTCGAGGACTACTTCTCCCTACGGATCGCGCGCGTTGGCGAAGGCGACGACGCCAGGGTGGTCGTCGGCTCGACCGGATTCGGCGACCTGCCGTGGGAACCCCTGCCACCCGAATCCGTCGTCGCCGTCTCGATGCATGATTTGGCGGTTTTGACGTATCCGCTGGCTCTGCCCAACGCGACGAGACCGGCGTGACCGACGAGACCGTCGCCGCACGCGCCGGCGCCGCCCTCCCGTCGCTGAGCAAGGCCGAGCGTCGGGTCGGCCGGGCGCTGCTCGCCGACTATCCGAGCGCCGGGCTGGCCAGCGGCGCGCGGCTCGCCGAGCGGGCCGCGGTGAGCCCGCCGACCGTGCTCCGGTTCGCGCAAACGCTTGGCTACGAAGGGTTCACCGATTTACAGGTGGCATTGCGCGCCGAGCTGACGGCCCAGTCCAACGGACCGATCACCCGGCTGCCGGCCACTCCCTCCAGCTCGACGGATGCCGGGCCGCTGGATCGCCTCCTGCACCAGGCCCGCGCGCAGAACGAACGGGCGGAAGAGACGCTGGCCCAGATGCCGGGCCCCGCCGTCGAGGCGGCGATCGCGCTGCTGGCCGACACCAGCAGACCGCTGTACCTGCACGGTGGACGGTTCTCGCATCTGCTGGCGATGCAGCTCGCCGCACACCTGGAGCAGCTGCGGCCCGGAGTGCGGCTGCTCACCGACCCCAGCGGTCGCGATCTTGGCACGATGATCGAGCTGACCCGCCGCGACGTCGTGATGCTGTTCGACTACCACCGCTATCAGCGCAGCGCAGCGGATTTGGCGGCGCGGGTGCATCGGGCCGGCGCGACGGTGCTGCTCGTCACCGACGACCTGACCTGCCCCGTCGCCCCGGAGGCCGAGGTGGTGTTGACGGCGTCGAGCACGGTCGGAACCACCTACCAGAGCATGGCGGCGGGGTTCCTGCTCACCGAGCTGCTCATCCCGCTGGTGATGGACGCGGTCGGCGAGCCGGCCAGGACCAGGATGGCACTGTGGGAGGAGCAGCGCCGCAGCGAACTTCTGGACTGAGCGCTAGCCGGAGGTCACCGCGGTGGCCGCATCCCGCGGCAACCGGAAAGACTCCACCACCGTGACGGCCATCAGCACGCCGAGCACCAGGAAGGTCCACGCATACGCGGTGTGCGGGGTGCCCGCCAGCGGAGTCAAGGTGCTGAGCAGCAGTGCCGCCGTTGCGATTCCGAGACCGGAGGCAAGTTCCTGCACCGCCGCGTTGAGGGTGTTCGCATGCGTCAGACGGTCGCCGCCGACGTCGGAGAAGGCCAGCGTGACGTAGGCGGTGAAGCCGACAGATCGCAGGACGCCGCTGAGGAACAGGACCACCCCGATGACGGCGACCGGCATCGTCGAGCCCAGGCTCGCGAGCAGCCCGTAGCAGCCCACCGAGAGCACCCCGTTGACGATGAGCACCCGACGAATCCCGAAGTGCCGCATCAACGGCGTCGTCGCCGGCTTGATCGCGATGTTCCCGGCGAACAGCACCGCGACCAACAGCCCCGAGAGGAGCGGCGTCCACCCGAAGACCAGTTGAAACTGCAGTGGCAACAGGAACGGCACCGCGGTGATCACCAGGCGGTACAGCGACCCGGCGGTCACCGTGATCCGCAGGGTCGGCACCCGCAGGACCCGCAGCTCGATCAAGGGATGGCGGGTGTGCAGCAGGTGCCAGGCCGCCACGGCCAGCAGCACGACGGCCGTCGCACCGACTGCGGCGACCAGCAGCCAGTTGGTGCCTGCGACCCGGATGCTCTCCAGCGCCATCAGGGCCGCCGCGATGCCCGCGCCGAGGACCAGCAGCCCCCGCCAGTCCAGCGGCCGCGGGGTCGGATCCCGATCGCCACGAATGAGCTTGAGCGACAACAGGAAGCCGACGACGCCGATCGGGATGTTGACGAAGAAGATCCACCGCCAAGAGCCGAGGGTTGCGATCGCACCGCCGAGGACCGGGGCCAGCACCGGCGCCGCCAGCGCGGGCCAGGTCAACAGCGCGATGGTCCTGACCAGGTTGGCCTTGCCGCTGACCCGTAGCACCGCCAGTCGTCCGACGGGCACCATCATGGCCCCGCCGACGCCCTGCAGGATGCGCATCCCGACGAGCATCGGCAGGGAGATGCTGAGCGCGCACCCGATCGACGCGAGGGTGAAGATCGCGATGGCGGCGGCGAAGACCGGCCGGGCACCGAAGCGGTCGGCGACCCATCCGCTCGCCGGGATGAGCACCGCCAGGGTGACGAGATAGGCCGAGATCGCAAGGTTGACGTCCACCGGGTCGACTCCGAACGACGACGCGATCAGCGGTATCGCCGGAGTGATGATCGTGGCGTCGACGATCTCCATGAAGAACGCGCCGGCCACCAGCAGCGCCATCCCCCGCGGGAACGGCGCCGGCTCTTCTGGCGACTCGGGCGACGACACGGCTGTCACCGTAGTCAGGTGTCACCCGGCGCGCTGAACCACCGCGTCCGGGTAGTCCGGCAGGTGCAGGTCGTCGGCCGCCACGCGGACCAACCGCTTGCCTGCCAGCTTCATCGCACCCCGGCCGACGGGACCCGCCGCCACCCGCGCCCCGGCGTGCAGCGCCCGGATGCCTCCCTCGGTGCGCGGGTTGGCCCGCCGAACGGTCTTCATGACCGCCTGTGGCGCAGTGGTTTCCACGTGTGGTCGCATCAGCTTCTCGTAGCGCAGCAAGGCGGCGCGGTCGTCGTCACCGCGGGACAGTTCACCGGCGAGTACGTAGGCGCCGATCAACCCCAGGCTGGTGCCGCCGCCGCCGAAGGTCGCGTTGGTGTACGCCGCGTCGCCGAGAAGGGCGACGCGACCGCGCGTCCACTGCGACGACCGCACCTGGCCGAGTGCGTCGAAGTACATCGGCGCGTCGTCGAGTTCGGCCAGCACCCGGGGCGCGAGTCCGCCGACGTCGGCGAAGGTGCGACGCAGGACGGCGACCTGGTCGGCCCGGTCCAGATCCTCCAGCCCGCGCACGTCGGAGATGAATGTGAGTACGGCCCTTGACGTTCCGAGGTTGTCGGGGCGGACGTGCACGGCCAGCGAGCCGGGAGCGTGCTGCCAGTTCCACCACTGGTCGTCGGTGGCCAGCCGCGGCACGGTGACGTAGGCGAAGTACATGCCGAGGTCGTTGACCTGGCTTGGGGTGACGAACCGTCGCGACGTCGAGCGCAGACCCTCGGCGATGACGACGACGTCGGCGTCGACGGTCGAGCCGTCGTCCAGCGCGACGGTGACGTGGTCGCCGCGGTCGGTGAGGTCGGCGATCTGCGTGCCGAAGCGGTACTCGGTGGTCTCGCGCGTGTGCTCGATCAGAATCCGGGACAGCTCGCCCCGGAGAATCTCCAATTCGGCTGTGGGACCGTCGGATTCACCGGGCCCGCCCATCGGGAAGGACGCCACCGGAGAGCCGTCGGCGCCGACGAACCGCATCCCCACCTCGCCGGTGCCTGCGGCTCGCACGTCCGCCTCGACGCCCATGCGGCGCACCACCTCACGGGCGGCGCCGCGGACGTCGACGTTCTGCCCTTCGCTGCGGGCCTGCGGGAAGCGCTCGAGGACGGTGGTCCGCCAACCCCTGGCGGCCAGTTGGTGGGCCAGGGCGGGTCCGGCGATGCCCGAACCGGAGATGACGGCGTGGCGAGTCACGAGATGGATGTCCAATCGGAGAGGATCTACCTAGAAAAGCGTAATACATGATCTTTGAAGTATCTGCCCACGGGAGGGCTGCGTGAAACCGAAAAGCTGCGTGAAACCGAAGAGCTGCGTGAAACCGAAGAGCGATGAGAGGCACGAGCGCGACGCGACGGGCCACTGGCTGGCCAACCTGAGCGGGCCGACGATCGCCATGCGCGGCTTCCTGGAAGCTCACGACGAGCTTCAGCGGCGGCAGGCGCGGCGGATGGGCCTCAACGCCACCGACATGCAGGCCCTGCGACTGCTCGACGTCCACGGCCCGATGGGACCAACGGAGTTGGGGCGGCGACTGGACATCCGGTCGGCCTCGGTGACGGTGCTGCTCGACCGCCTCGAGTCCGACGGGCTGCTCGAACGCGTCCGCGACGTCGACGACCGCCGCCGGGTCGCCGTTCGGGTGCTACCCCACGCGGTGGACTTGCTGTTCGACACGTGGGCGCCGATCGTGCGTGCCCTCGACGACGTCGGACACGCCATGACACCGGCCCAGCAGAAGGCCGTTTGCTCCTTCTTCGATCAGCTCGTCGGCGTCATGACCGGAGCCGATCCGGCGCCAGCCGGGTGACGTCGAGCCCGCGGGCGACGAGATCGGCGGGGACGGGTTGGCCGAGCACCATGGCCGCGGCCAGCCGGGCGGTGGCGGGCGCGGTCTGGATGCCGTAGCCGCCCTGCCCCGCGAGCCAAAAGAAGCCCTGGGCGTCGGCGGCCTCGCCGACGGCGAAGTTGCGGTCGGGCGCGAACGTACGCAAGCCCGCCCACGACGCACCGATGCTGCGCACCCCGATCGTCGTCGTGGCGTTGATCGCCTCGATGGCTCTCGCGATTTCGAGTTCGTCCGGCTTGGCGTCACTCGGCGGGCAGGGCGTCTCGTCGGCGGGCGAGCACAAGAACTGCGCCCCTGCGGTCTTCAGGTAGAAGGACTGGTCGACGTCGCTGCAGTTGGGCCATCCCCGGCTGGCCTCACCAAGCGGCGAGTCGACCATGAAGATGGTGCGCCGCAGCGGCGTCAACCCGACGGGCCGCACGCCGGCCGCGGTGGCCAGTACGTCGGCCCACGCGCCCGCAGCGTCGACCACCACCGGCGCGTGATGGCTGCCCCCGTCGGCGGTGGTCGCCGTCCACGTGTCGCTCAGCCGTTGCAACGACACGACGTGGGCGGTCCGGACGATCTCGGCTCCGTTGCCGCGCGCGCCGCGCACGTAGCCCTGGTGCAGCGCCGCCACGTCGAGGGCCATCGCCCGCGGTTCGTAGAGTCCGCGTTCGACCACCTCGGGGCGCAGCAACGGGAACAGCTCGTGGCACCGGTCGCCGTCGAGCAGTTCGGCGTCCGCCACCTGCCGAAGGACGGCGGCGTGCATCCGCTCGATCACCTCGGCCCGGCCGGTGGTCGCGAACTGCATGGACGGCCGCGGGGTCATGAGCGTCGAATCGAAGACCTCTGGCGGATCGGCGAAGAACTCCCGGCTGCCCGTCGTCAAGGCCCGAATCTGTTCGCCGCCATAGGTTTCCAGGAACGTCGCGGCCGACCGACCCGTCGTGTGATAGGCCAGCGTCGGCTCCATCTCGAGCAGCGTGACCCGCACCGTGCGCGAGAGTTCGTAGGCCACCGACACCCCGGCGATTCCGCCGCCAACGATCAGGACGTCGGCGCGGGTGTCGGTCGAAGTCATGACAGCAGCTTCCCAGACTCCACGTATCCTCGGGTGCCATGAGGCAGAGCAGAGAACACGCATGAGCGCGGGGTTGTTCGGGCTGCTCGACGACGTCGCCGCCCTGGCCCGGCTCGCGGCCGCCTCGGTCGACGACATCGGCGCCGCGGCGGGTCGCGCCACCGCGAAGGCGGCAGGCGTCGTCATCGACGACACGGCCGTGACGCCGCAGTACGTGCACGGCATCACCGCCGACCGCGAGTTGCCGATGATCAAGCGGATCGCGCTCGGCTCGCTGCGCAACAAGCTGCTCTTCATCCTGCCCGCGGCGCTGCTGCTCAGCCAGTTCGTGCCGTGGCTGCTGACGCCGATCCTGATGCTGGGCGCCACGTATCTGTGCTTCGAAGGTGCAGAGAAGGTGTGGGGCAAGATACGGGGCCACGACGCGCATGCCGCACCCACTGCTGCGGTCGGCGAGGACGCCGAGAAGCAGATGACCAGCGGGGCCATCCGCACCGACTTCATCCTGTCGGCCGAGATCATGGTTATCGCGCTCAACGAGGTGGCCGACCAGTCCTTCTGGCCGCGGCTCATCATCTTGATCGTGGTCGCGTTCGTGATCACCGCCGCGGTGTACGGCGTCGTCGCGCTCATCGTGAAGATGGACGACGTCGGCCTGGCCCTCACCCAGCGCGCGTCGGCGTTCGCGCAGAAGGTCGGCCGGGGCCTGGTGGTCGGCATGCCGAAGCTGCTGACGGCGCTGTCGGCGATCGGCACCGTCGCGATGCTGTGGGTCGGCGGCCACATCCTGCTGCTCGGCACCGACACCCTCGGTTGGCACCCGCCGTACGGATTCGTGCACCACCTCGAGGAGAACGTCCGCCACGCGACCGGCGGCGTCGGCGGGCTGCTGGCCTGGCTGGTGAACACCGGCATCTCCGCGGTGATCGGGCTCGTCGTCGGCGCCATCGTGGTGGCCGTCGTGCACGTGCTGCCGTTCGGCAAGAAGAAGCACTGAATCAGCCCGCCGAGTGTGGACTTCTGCCACGCAAGAGGGCAGATCGGCGTAGCACAAGTCCACGTTCGGCGAGAAGAACTAGCGCGCCAGCACCATCATCGCGACGTGCAGCGAGGTCCGAGATTCGGCGTCGTCGAGGTCGACGCCGAGCAGGCGCTCGACGGCCGCCAGCCGCGCGTACAGCGTCGGCCTTGACAGGTGCAGACGCTTGGCAAGCGCCGCCTTGTTGCCGCCCTCGTCCAAGTAGCCGGCAAGCAGATCGAACATCTCGTCTCCGTGCGTGGCCCGGCGTTCCAGCAGCCCGCGCAGTTCCGTCTCGGCGAATGCTTGCACCCTCGCCTCGGAGCGGATCAGCGCGATCAGACCGCGCAGCCGCACGTCGGCCGCCCGGAAGAACGGTCGGTCGTCCGCCATCGCCAGCGCGACCTCGGCGACGTGGGCGGATTCCTCGAGCCCGCCCGCGGCGTCGACGAGCCTGCTCGACTCCGGTCCGACCCCGATGACACACGCCGAGACGCCGTCGACCTGGACGACGGCGTGGCGCATCGCGGCGGTCACCTCGAGGAGTGCGCGTTCGGGACCGGGGTCGGCGACGGCCATCGCCTTGGACTGCGGCGCGAGCAGGAGGTCGATCTGACCGTCGTCCCTGCTGGCGGCCAGCACGCTGTGCCCGCCGGACCGGATGGCGTGCACCACCGCGTCCAACGTCCGGCTGCGCCGCTGCTGGGTCAGCAGCTGGTTGGCGTTGGCGGTCTGCGGCACCCGGACGGTCATCGGAACGTAGGTCAGCGCCGGTCTCAGCCCGAGCGCGTGCGCGCGGGCGGTCGCCTCGCCCTCGTCCCTGATCCGGCCGCGCAGCAGGTCGTCGACGAGCCCGCTCTGTGCCCGCAACTCGAGTGACGTGCGATCCTGCTCCACCATCCGGTGCAACGCCAGCGCCTGGGCGGCCCGCTCCAGAGTCGTCACGGTGCGGTCGTCTGGGTCGCCGCCGTCGGTCCGCCCCAGCGGCGCCACCAGCCGGCCCCACTCCTGCCGATACGGACCGACCGGGCGCGTCACCCACGTGCCGACGTCGACCCGCGACCGGCGCTCCCAGTCGCCGAGCAGCTCGGTGAGCGAGAGCCCTCGTCGCACGAAGGCCAGTGCCTGGTGGTTGAGGTCTTCGAGCACGATCGGCGTGTCGAGCATGTCGGCCGCGGCGGCGACGATCTCGTCGACCGAGGCTCGGCGCATGCTCAAATTGGTGAACGCCTCGTGCACTCGGCGGGCGTAGTCGACCTCGGCGTACTGCTCGGCGACGATCCGGCGATGCACCTCCTCGGTGACCTCGACGAAGCGCACCGGGCGGCGCAGCGCCACGACGGGCAGGTCGAGGTGCGCGCCTGACGCCACCACCGAGGGCGGCACCTCGTCGACGTGCGTCCCGAGTTCGACGACGAGAGCCACGGCGCCGGCCAGCGCGAGCTGCGGGAGGTAGTCGTCGCGGTGCAGTTCGTCGGTCAGCGCCTGCCCGGTGGTGAGCACCAGCTCGCCGCCCTCCAACAGGTTGGACAGATCGGGCAGATCGCTGACGTGCACCCAGCGGACCGGCCGGTCCAGCGCGTCGGGACGGTCGGCACCGCAGATCAGGACGGGGTCACCGGCTTGCAGTACCGGCAGCGCCAGGATCTCGCGGACGGTCGGCTGCATGTACACATCGTAAGTTCATTCGGCGTATTCGTTACAGATCGTCGGCCATCTCACGCACCACACGAGGCGAGAATCGAGGCATGACACTCAGCACCCGCGTCAAGACCATCGCCCACTGGGCCGACGGCAAGAGCTTCACCGGATCCGGCGACCGCACCTCCCCGGTAACCAACCCGGCCACCGGTCAGGTCACCGGCGAGCTCGCCCTGGCCGACGTCGCCGACGCCCGCGTCGTCATCGACGCCGCCGCCGCGGCCTACCCCGCCTGGCGCGACACCTCGCTGGCCAAGCGCACCACCATCCTGTTCGCGTTCCGGGAGCTGCTCAACGCCCGCAAGGGTGAGTTGGCCGAGATCATCACCAGCGAGCACGGCAAGGTCGTCTCCGACGCCCTCGGCGAAGTCAGTCGCGGCCAGGAAGTCGTCGAATTCGCGTGCGGCATCGCGCATCTGCTCAAGGGCGGCATGACGGAGAACGCCTCGACGAACGTCGACGTCGCCTCCATCCGGCAGCCGCTTGGCGTCGTCGGCGTCATCAGCCCGTTCAACTTCCCGGCCATGGTGCCGATGTGGTTCTTCCCCATCGCCATCGCCGCGGGCAACACCGTCGTGCTCAAGCCCAGCGAGAAGGACCCGTCGGCCGCCCTCTGGCTGGCCGAACTGTGGGCCGAGGCCGGTCTGCCCGCCGGCGTGTTCAACGTGCTGCAGGGCGACAAGGTCGCAGTCGACGAACTGCTCACCAACCCGTCGGTCAAGGCGATCAGCTTCGTCGGCTCGACGCCGATCGCGCAGTACGTCTACTCCACCGGCACGCTGCACGGCAAGCGTGTCCAGGCCCTCGGTGGCGCCAAGAACCACGCCATCGTGCTGCCCGACGCCGATCTCGACCTGGCCGCCGACGCCATGATCAACGCCGGTTTCGGCTCGGCCGGTGAACGCTGCATGGCCATCAGCGCCTGCGTCGCCGTCGGCCCGATCGCCGACGAGCTGGTCGCCAAGATCGCCGACCGCGCCAAGGGACTCAAGACTGGTGACGGCACCCGGGACTCGGACATGGGGCCGCTGGTCACCAAGGCCCACCGCGACCGGGTGGCGTCCTACGTCGACGCCGGCGAGGCCGACGGCGCGACCATCGTGGTCGACGGCCGCGGCATCTCCGTCGACGGCGAGGCAGACGGCTTCTGGCTTGGCCCGACGCTGATCGACAACGTCACCCCCGAGATGAGCGTCTACACCGACGAGATCTTCGGCCCGGTGCTGTCGGTCGTGCGGGTGAGCTCGTATGACGAGGCGCTGAACCTGATCAACGCCAACCCCTACGGCAACGGCACCGCCATCTTCACCAATGACGGCGGCGCGGCCCGGCGGTTCCAGAACGAGGTCGAGGTTGGCATGGTCGGCATCAACGTGCCGATCCCCGTCCCGACCGCCTACTACAGCTTCGGTGGCTGGAAGAGCTCGCTGTTCGGCGACACCCACGCCCACGGGACCGAAGGAGTGCACTTCTTCACCCGCGGCAAGGTCGTCACGACGCGCTGGCTCGACCCGAGCCATGGTGGAATCAATCTCGGCTTCCCGCAGAACGACTGACGAGAGAGACTGACGACATGACGACTTTCGACAGCACATTGCTGCCCAGCGGCCAGGACCTGGCCACCGCCAAGGCCGAGGCCGCCCACGCCTACGAGCTCGACCGCAAGCACGTCTTCCACTCCTGGTCGGCGCAGGCCCAGATCACGCCGATGACGATCGTGGCGTCCGACGGCCAGTACGTCTGGGACGGCGACGGCAACAAGCTGCTCGACTTCTCCGGGCAGCTGGTGTTCACCAACATCGGCCATCAGCACCCGACGGTGGTCAAGGCCATCGCCGAGCAGGCGGCCAAGCTGTGCACGGTGGCGCCGCAGCACGTCAACGCCGCCCGCTCGGAAGCCGCTCGGCTGATCGCCGAGCGCACCCCTGGTGACCTCAACCGGGTGTTCTTCACCAACGGCGGCGCCGACGCCGTCGAGCACGCCGTCCGCATGGCGCGGCTGCACACCGGCCGCTACAAGGTGCTGTCCCGTTACCGCTCCTACCACGGCGGCACCGACACCGCGGTCAACCTGACGGGCGACCCGCGCCGCTACCCCAACGACTACGCGAGCAGCGGCGTCGTGCACTTCAACGGCCCGTTCCTGTACCGCTCGTCCTTCTACGCGGAGAACGAGCAGCAGGAGAGCGAACGCGCGCTGGAGTACCTGGAGCGGCTCATCCAGCACGAGGGTGCGTCGACGTTCGCGGCGATCATCCTGGAGTCGGTCCCCGGCACTGCGGGCATCATGGTGCCGCCGCCCGGATACATGGCGGGCGTCCGCGAGATCTGCAACAAGTACGGCATCGTGATGATCGCCGACGAGGTGATGGCCGGCTTCGGACGAACCGGAAAGTGGTTCGCCATCCAGCATTTCGACGTGGTGCCGGATCTCATCACCTTCGCCAAGGGCGTCACCTCGGGCTACGTGCCCCTTGGTGGCGTGGCGATCAACGACGCGATCTACTCGACGTTCGCCGACCGGGCCTACCCCGGCGGGCTGACCTATTCCGGTCACCCGTTGGCGTGCGCCGCCGCCGTCGCGACGCTGAACGTGATGGAGGACGAGGGCATGGTGGCCAACGCCGCCCGTATCGGCTCCGAGGTGCTCGGCCCCGGACTGGCTGACCTCGCGGCGCGCCACCCGTCGGTCGGCGAGGTGCGTGGGCTCGGCGTGTTCCAGGCGATCGAGCTGGTCGCCAACCCGCAGACGCGCGAACCGTTGGCCCCGTACGGCGGGTCCAGCCCCGCGATGAACGCGGTGATCGCGGCGTGCAAGTCCGGTGGCCTGCTGCCGTTCGCCAACTTCAACCGCATTCACGCGGTGCCGGCCTGCAACATCTCCGACGCCGAGGTCGCCGAGGGGCTCAAGATCCTCGACGCCGCGCTGACGGTGGCCGACGGCTACGTGAACTGAGGTCAACCGCCGAGACTTCACTTGCTGACGCGGTTTCGCGAATTCCCGTCACCAAGTGAAGTCTCGGCGGGCTCAGCTCAGGGCGGCGAGCACCTCGTCGGTCGTGACGACGGCCGCGTAGTTCGGCATGGTGATCTCCAGCGCGGATTGCATCTCGCGCTCCGAGTAGCTGGCGGTCGCGTCGCTGACGACGGTGACGTCGTAGCCCAGTTCCGCGCCGAACCGCACGGTGGACTCGACGCAGGTATGCGCGATCAGCCCGACCACGATCAGCTGGTGAACGCCGTGCTTCTTGAGCTGCAAGTCCAGGTCGGTGTTCGCGAATCCGCTTGAGCACCAATGCTCTTGGGCGACGATTTCGCCGTCGACCGGCACCAGCGCCGGGTGGATCTCACCGCCCCACGTGCCGTACTCGAACGTCTTGCGACCCCACGCCGCCTTCTGGATCGGGGCGACGTACTTCCAGGTCTCGTAGTCGCCCGGCCGGTACCGGTGGTGCATGGCGTAGAAGACGCGGATGCCCGATGTCCTGGCCGCTGTGAGCACGCGTTCCAGGTTCGGCACGCAGCGGTTGGCCTCGGCGATCGCCTTGAGGCGATCCCACACCTTGCCGCCCTCGGAGATGAAGTCGTTGTACGGATCGATCATCACCAGTCCGGTGACGTCCCGGTCGAAGTTCATGGCACATCCACGTTCATGAAAGACCAGTGTGCCGGATGAAATCAGTGGACGAGGCCGAGTTTCGCGGCGTAGTCGAGCACGGCCTCGGCGCGGGCGCGGGTGGGGCCGACGCTTCCGTCATACGGTCCGGTCGGCGCGTCGAGGCGTGCGAGCGTGGCACGCGCCTCGTCAATCTCCAGCGGTGACGGGCTTAGTAGCGCGTTGACCGTCTCGGCGTGCGCGGAATCCAGGCACAGCCGTCCGGTCATGCCGGCAGCCTTGGTAACCGCGGTGTCCCTGGCCAGGTCGGCGGCCTGGGCCCGCAGCGTCGGTCCGTCGACTGGGGCTGGCAGTCCCGCCGCGCGGCTGGCGATCACCAGCTGGGCACGTGGGTAGGCCAGCGTCATCGGGTCGGCGGACATGCCGGTGTCGCGACGAAAATCGCCGATTCCGAAGGCAATTCGCGCGCAGCCGGGGGCCCTGGCGATGTCGGAGACCGACTCGACGCCGACGGCCGATTCGACCAGCGCGACCACCGGGGTGCCCGCTGGCAATCGGGAGCTCGTCGCGGCGACGTCGTCGGCGGACTCGGTCTTGGCCAGCATGACGCCGAGCAGCCCCGGCGCGCCGGACAAGGCGTTGAGATCAGCCGCCCAGAACGGCGAGGTCGTGCTGTTGATCCGCACCCAGCCCTGCCCACCGGCGAACAGCCACTCCGCCACCGACTGACGGCCGGCGGGCTTGCGCGCATCGGGCAGCCCGTCCTCGACGTCGAGCACGACCACGTCGGCGTTCCCGGCGACCGCGGCGTCGAAGGCGACGTGGCCGTCGGGGGTGCCCGGCTGCAGCAGCCACGTCCGCGCGAGCGACCAGTGCGGCCGTCGGGTGCGCACGGGTGCGTCAGATGAAAGGGTCATCCCTCCATCATCGGCGTCGACGGCGCGTTCGAGAAGCTTGCGCACATTTAGTTCACGACCGGTTCACGCCGTGGTGGGTCCGCGGGATCTGGGTATGCCCCACTCATGGCGAGTGAGACTGAGTACGACCTGATCGTGATCGGCTCTGGCCCCGGTGGGCAGAAGGCGGCCCTGGCGGCGGCGAAATTGGGCAAGAAGGTGGCCATCGTCGAACACGGCCACATGGTCGGAGGCGTGTGCGCGAACACCGGCACCATCCCGTCCAAGACGCTGCGTGAGGCGGTGCTGCACCTGACCGGGATGAACCAGCGCGAACTCTACGGGGCGAGCTACCGCGTCAAGGAGCACATCACGCCCGCCGATCTGCACCAGCGAACCTCGCACGTGATCGACCGCGAGGTCGACGTCATCCGCAACCAACTGATGCGCAACCACGTCGACCTGCACATCGGCAACGGCAGCTTCGTCGACGCCCACACCGTCAAGGTGGAGGGTGCCCAAGCCGCCGAACATCGCACTCTGACAGGCGATTTCATCGTCATCGCCACCGGAACCACCCCGCGTCGGCCCGACGGAGTCGACTTCGACGAGGAACGGGTGCTCGACTCCGACGAGATCGTCAACCTCGGCTTCATCCCGACGTCCATGGTCGTCGTCGGCGCGGGAGTGATCGGCATCGAGTACGCGTCGATCTTCGCCGCACTCGGCAGCCACGTCACGGTGGTCGAGAAGCGCGACACCATGCTCGACTTCTGCGACCCCGAGGTGGTGGAGGCCCTGCGCTTCCATTTGCGCGACTCCGCCGTCACGTTCCGGTTCGGTGAGGAGGTCACCGACGTCGACGTGTCACCGAACGGCACGTTGACCACCCTGGCCAGCGGCAAGCAGATCGCCGCAGAGGCGGTCATGTACTCGGCGGGCCGCATCGGTCGCACCGAGGGGCTGAACCTGGACGCGGCCGGGTTGTCCACCGACGACCGCGGGCGCATCGAGGTCGACGACCACTTCCGAACCAAGGTCGACCACATCTACAGCGTCGGCGACGTGATCGGCTTTCCCGCGCTCGCGGCGACGTCGATGGACCAGGGCAGGCTGGCCGCCTATCACGCGTTCGGCGAGCCGGCGAACGACATGACGGCCCTGCAGCCGATCGGCGTCTACACGATTCCGGAGTTGTCGTTCGTCGGCGCCACCGAAGTGGAGTTGACCAAGGATTCGATCCCGTACGAGTTCGGGGTCTCCCGTTACCGCGAGCTGGCGCGCGGCCAAATCGCCGGCGACTCCTACGGGATGCTGAAACTGCTGGTGTCCACCGAGGACCGAAAGCTTCTCGGGGTCCACATCTTCGGCACGGCCGCCACCGAACTGGTGCACATCGGTCAGGCGGTGATGGGCTGTGGTGGCACCGTCGACTACCTCGTCGACGCGATCCTCAACTACCCCACGTTCTCCGAGGCCTACAAGGTCGCCGCCCTCGACGTGATGAACAAGATCAGGGCCGTCCGGAAGTTCAACGAGGGCCACGTCGAGCCGGAAGCGCATGACGAGGTCGCCGAGAAGGAACTCGCCGCCGCGGAGTGACCGCCCCGCGTGGCATCCATCTCACTCCGGCCCGATCTCAGCACTCGGCACGAGAGTCGATGACAAGATCTTGCGGGTGGCCGAGCCCGTCAGTTTTCCCAGCAGCACCGGACCCATCCTGCGAGGGGTGGTCGACCTCCCCGTGGGCGAGCCCCGCGGGTGGGGTGTGTTCTCCCACGGCTTCACCCTCGGCAAGGACAGCCCCGCGGCAAGCCGGATGTGCAAGCAACTGGCCGCCGACGGCATCGGCATGCTGCGCTTCGACAACCTGGGCCTCGGCGACTCCGACGGCGACTGGGGCGACGGGTCCTTCTCGCACAAGGTGGCCGACACCGTGCGGGCCGTCGAGTTCATGAACGGCACCGGCCGCGAGGTCCGCGTGCTCGTCGGGCACTCGTTCGGCGGTGCCGCGGCCATCGCCGGTGCCCATGAATGCCCGACCGTTGCCGCGGTGGCCAGCATCGGGGCGCCGTACGAACCCGCGCACGTCGAGCACAACTACGACGCGCTCGTCCACCTGATCGAAGCCGACGGAGAGGCGCCGTTCCTCGCAGGCGGCAAGGCGCTGACCCTCAAGAGGCACTTCATCGAGGACGTCCGCGCCGCCGATCTGCGCGAGCGCATCCGCACCCTGCGTAGGGCGCTGCTGGTGATGCACTCCCCCACCGACAACACCGTCGGCATCGAAAACGCCAGCGACATCTTCCGCACCGCCAGGCACCCGCGCAGCTTCGTCTCCCTCGAGGGCGCCGACCACCTGCTGACCGGCAAGAACCAGGCAGCCAGGGCCGCGCGAATCATCAGCGCATGGGCCGACCCCTATCTGTAGCCCGGACATAACTAGCGTGGACACCGTGAAAGTGCTCGTCCCAGACGACCTCGGCCTCGAACTTCCCTCCCCATCGGAGGGCCTGACGACGGCGTTCTACCGGCCCGGCGATCCGTTGCCGTCCGACCACCTCGACGCCGACGTCGTCGTGGTGGGGTTCGACGACGCCGCGGCGACCGGAGCCCGGTTCGTCGACCTGCCGAACCTGCGCCTCGTCCAGACCCTCAACGCCGGCTATGAACAGTGGGTCCCCCATCTGCCCGACGGCGTGATGCTCTCCAACGGGCGTGGCGCGCACGGCGGCTCGACGGCCGAGTGGGCGGTGGCCGTGTTGCTGTCCATCTACCGCGACCTGCCGGGGTTTCGTGCCCTGCAGGCCGACGGCGTCTGGGGTTTCAAGGACACCGAGACGCTGATCGGCAAGCGCGTCGTGGTTCTCGGAGCAGGCGATCTGGCCGTCAACCTGGCGGCGCGGCTCGCACCGTTCGAGGTCGAGGTGACGCTCGTCGGCCGGCAGGCCCGCGACGGTGTCGTCGCCCTCGCCGACGTCGACGCCCTGCTTCCCGATGCCGACGCCGTTGTCGCGATGCTGCCTGCGACGAAGGAGACCTATCGCCTTCTCGACGCCGCGTTCCTGAGCCGGCTGCGCGACGGCACCGTGGTCGTCAACGCCGGCCGAGGCAATGCGGTCGACACCGACGCGCTGATCGCGGAGCTGACCTCGGGCCGGCTCCGCGCCGCCCTCGACGTGACCGACCCAGAGCCGCTGCCGCCGGGGCACCCGCTGTGGTCCGCGCCGAACCTCGTCCTCACCCCGCACGTCGCGGGAAGCACCGAGGGCGCGTGGGACCGGGCGTTGCGCATCGCGATGGACCAGATCGACGTCTTCGCCGGCGGCGGTCGGCCACCGAACGCCGTCGTCGTCCCGGAATAGTCGTCCCCAACTAGGTTGGAAGACATGTCCTCGCGAGTCGCAGTCGTCGGTGCAGGCATCTCCGGCGCGGTGTGCGCCCACGTCCTTCGCGAGCGCGGCGTCTCGGTTGAGCTGATCGAACGGGGCCGCGCGCCCGGTGGGCGGATGGCGTCGCCGGAGCTGCACGGCCGCCGGGTCGACCTGGGTGCCGCGTACTTCACGGCGAAGGAGCCCGACTTCGTCGCCGCCGTCGAGCGATGGTCGGCCCAGAAGCTGGTGCGGAACTGGACCGACACGCTCGACGTGTTCTCCGCCGACGGCCGCAGGAGCACCTCCGGCCCGATGCGGTACGCCACGCCCGGCGGGCTTCACTCCCTGGTGCGGGCGGAGCTACCCGATGGGGTGGGGTACGGGCGAGCAGTCGACTCCTTCGACGAATTGGACCATGACGCAATCGTTTTGGCGATGCCCGATCCTCAGGCCGCCCGCCTGGCGCCGGACGCCGCCGACTGGGTCGACTACGAACCCGTGATCACCGTCGTGGCGGGCTGGGAGCAGCGCTGCTGGCCGATCGCGGACGCGGCCTTCGTCAACGACGACGCCGACGTCACCACCGTCGCCGACGACGGCTCGCGGCGCGGTGACGGTGCCGCCGTCCTCGTCGTGCACACCACCGCCGACCGCGCCAGCGCCCATCTGGAGAATCCCGACGACGCGGTGGCACCGGTCCTCGCCGCACTGCGCCGGGTCATGGACGTCACGGTGCCGCCGGTGTGGACCCACGCCCACCGCTGGACGTTCGCGAAACCCGTTGCCACCCATGGCGAGGACGCCTTCGGCCTGACCGACCATTCCGGCCGTCTGCTCGGGCTGTGCGGCGACTCGTGGTGCCCGTCCGGTGCCCCGCGCATCGAGTCGGCGTGGCTGTCCGGGCACCGGCTCGGGACGGCTCTCGCCGCCCGGCTGGGCTCCTGACTACAGGCAGGCCGCCAGCGCGTCGGACAGGATGTCCACTCCCGCGTCGAGATCGGCGTCGGTGATCGTCAGGGGCGGGGCAATGCGGAAGATCCCACCCATGCCGGGCAGCTGCACGATGTTCATGTGCAGACCCCGCTGAAGGCACTCCGCGGTGACCCTCGCCCCAAGGTCGTCGGCGGGTGCCTTGCTCACCTTGTCGACGACCAGCTCGATGCCCTGCAACAACCCCCGGCCACGCACGTCGCCGACCTGCTCGTGCCGATCGCGAAGCGCGGCCAGCCGCGATCCGAGGTGCCGACCGAGGACGGCGGCCCGGTCGACGAGCCCGTCGCGTTCCACGACCCTCAGCACCGTCAGCGCGACGGACGCGGCGAGCGGATCCGAGACGTGGGTGGTGAAGAACAGGAAACCCCGTTCGTGACAGACGGATTCGATCTCGTCGGTGGTGACCACGGCGGCCACCGGCAGACCGGCTCCGAGGGTCTTCGACAGCGTCAACAGATCCGGGACGACGCCGTCGCGTTCGAGGGCGTACATCGTTCCCGTGCGGCCGATTCCGGTCTGCGCCTCGTCGGCGATCAGCAGCATCCCACGCTCGACGCAGAGTTCCTTGAGTCGGGCCAGGTAACCGACCGGCGGTTCGATGATGCCGCCCGAGGACAGGATCGGCTCGACGAGGCACGCTGCGAGGCTGCCAGAGGATTGCGCGTCGACCGCCGCGAAGCCGTACTCCAGCTCCGTGCGCCAGTCGTAGCTGCCGTCGGAATGCCGGAACGGTGACCGGTAGGCGTTCGGCGTCGGCAGGGTCAGGTTGCCAGGCATCGGCGGGCCGTAGCCGCGGCGCCCCGCGCTGAACGTCGCCGACGCGGCACCCGAGGTCATGCCGTGCCACGACCGGTCGAACGACACCACCTCGTACCTGCCGGTGTAGAGCTTGGCCATCTTGATGGCGGCCTCGTTGGACTCGGCGCCGGTGGTCAGCAGCAGCACCTTGCTCAACGGGTCGGGCAGGGTGGCCGCGAGCGTGGTCGACAGTTCCACGACCGGCTCGCTGAGCATTCCGCTGTAGAGGTGGTCGAGGGTGGCGACCGCCGTCGACACCGTGGACACGACGTCGGGGTGGGAGTGCCCCAGCACCGAGCTCATCTGCCCCGAGGTGAAGTCGAGGATCGCCGTCCCGTTCTCGTCGTACACATGACTTCCGTTGGCCCGCTTGATGACCCGCGGGACGAAGGCCGCCCCGTAGCGCACCACGTGTTGGTCGGCGTTCGTCCAGAACTGCTTGGTGTCCACGACACGAGTATGCCGCTCGCTGCGGGCGCGCCGAGCGTGGGTCAGACTTCGTTGGTGACCGGTCAACGCGACACCGAAACCGCCTTCGACGCCGAGGCGGTCCGCGCCCACTTTCCCGCCGTCGACGGCGGCACCGCGTTCTTCGACGGGCCTGGTGGCTCGCAGACGCCAACCTCCGTGGCCGACGCCGTTCGAGGCGCGATGCTGCGGCCGCTCTCCAACCGCGGGAACGCCACCGCCGCCGCGCGCAACGCCGAGGCGATCGTCGTCGAATGCCGTGCCGCACTTGCCGATCTGCTCAACGCCGACCCCGACGAGGTGATCTTCGGACGCAGCATGACCGCGCTGACCTTCGACCTGTCGCGCACGCTGGCCGCCGGGTGGGGCCCCGGCGACGAGGTCGTCGTGACGCGGCTCGACCACGACGCCAACGTGCGGCCGTGGGTGCTCGCCGCCGCTGCGGCGGGCGCGACCGTGCGGTGGGTGGACTTCGACCCGGTCACCTCGGAGCTCCCGGTGGCCGCCGTCGCGGCGCAGCTGACCGACCGCACGCGCCTCGTCGCGGTGACCGCCGCCTCGAACCTGATCGGCACGATGCCCGACGTACGGGCCATCGCCGAACTGACCCATGCCGCGGGCGCGCTGCTGTACGTAGACGGCGTGCACTACACCGCACACGGCGTCGTCGACGTCCGGGAGTTCGGCGCCGACTTCTTCGCGTGCTCGCCCTACAAGTTCCTCGGCCCGCACTGCGGGGTGGTGGCAGGCAGGGCCGACGTGCTGGCCGAGCTGCGGCCCGCCAAGCTGCTCCCGTCCCCCGATCGGGTTCCGGAACGCTTCGAATTGGGCACTCTCCCATACGAAGTGATGGCCGGGGCGACGGCCGCCGTCGACTTCCTCGCGGACATGACGAATGCCGCCGGCTCTCGCCGCGAGAGGCTGGTCGCGAGCCTGGAGGCCCTTGAGGTCCACGAGGACGGGCTACGCCAGCGGATCGAGTCGGGCCTGGAAGAGCTTGCCGGAGTGCGGATTCACTCGACGGCCAGCCGACGGACCCCGACGCTGCTGGTGACCTTCGATGGCCGCGACGCCGCCGAGATCAGCGCGTCCCTTGCCGAGCACGACGTCAACGCACCCGCCGGGTCGTTCTACGCGTACGAGGCGGCCAGGCTGCTCGGTCTCGGTGACGCCGGCGGGCTGCGGATCGGCCTGGCGCCGTACAACACCGCCGCCGACGTCGACCGGTTGCTCCGAGTGCTCGGCGACGCCCTGCGCTGAAGTTCCGGTGAGCACAAAGCCTGGATACATAGGGCACGTTATGCACTACCCGGCGAAGCCCCCGTAGAGAGCTTTGGCCGCCGGTGCGGCTTCGAATCCTCGTGAGTGAAAGTTCCACCGGCGCCCAGTGATCAAAGGCGCTTCACCGCAGCGTCATTTCTGTGAGCTTCCTGCCAAGATCCTGCATCCGTCGCCGATTCGCCACTGCATAGGCCAGGTGATATACCTAGCGGGTGAACGACGAGTCGGGCGAACGAATCGCCGGTGAGTGCGTCGGCGGCTTCCTCGATCAGGCGGTCGATCTGACCGCCCGGTTCCTGACCGACAGAACCGATTTGGGCGTCTCCGCCCTGTTCGTGATCAACAGGGTGTGCCGGGAAGGTCCGCTCCGGCTGACCACCCTGGCCGCCAAGGAGGGCATCAGTCAACCGTCGATGACTCAGCTGATCACACGGCTGGAGCGGCAGGGATTCGTCACCCGCACCGCCGATCCCGAGGACGGCCGGGGCACCCTCGTCGGCATCACCGAGCTTGGCCAGGAAGCCCTGGACGATCGCAGACGCCTGCGCAGGGAACGCCTCGGAGAGCTGTTGGAGACCCTGACGCCCGACGAGCGGCACGCGCTGCTGCTCTCGGCCAACGTTGCGCTTCCCATCCTGCGCAGGCTCGCCGCAAATGCGGGCTGCCCGCCCGACGACGATCAGTGGAAGGCGTCGACGTGAAGAACAATCCCATCGGTCGCGGGGTCAAGACACTGTGGATTCCCCTGGTCTTGGTCGTCGTGCTGGCGGTCTCCGGTCTGGTGGTCTACCGGTTGCACGGTCAATTCGCCTCCCAGGACCTCAACGCCAACGCCGGCTCTGGCATCGAAATCGTCCAGTTCAACCCGAAGGTCATGGTGTACGACGTCTACGGATCACCGGGCGACACGGCCCTCATCAGCTACTTCGACCCGGACGCCAAGGTCCACACGATCACCGCGTCGCTGCCGTGGTCGGTCACCCTGTCGACCACGTTGCCCACGGTCAGCGCGAACCTAATGGCGCGGGCCGACGGAGATCAGATCGGATGCCGCGTCACCGTGAACGGAATCGTCCGTGAAGAACAGTCAGCGAACGGAATCGAAGCCCAGACCTACTGCCTGGTGAAGTCGGCATGACCCACGCGATGCCCGGACAAGCTCCGGCCGAAACCCCGTCCGGTGACGCAGAGCGGCCCAAGCGGCCCTACCTGCCACACGCCATCCGGATCTTCTCGATCCCGATCGTCCTGTTCTGGATCGTGGTGGCGGTTCTGGTGAACGTGCTTGCGCCTCAGCTGGAGGTCGTCGGTGAGCTGCACTCTGCGCCAATGGCGCCCGAGGACGCACCGTCGATGACGTCGATGAAGTTGATGGGCGGAAACTTCAAGGAGTTCGACTCCAACAGCACCGTGATGGTCGTGATCGAGGGCCAGCAGCCGCTGGGCCCGCCCGCGCACGACTACTACAACGCGATCATCAAGAAGCTGCAGACCGATCCCCAGCACATCCAGCACATTCAAGACTTCTGGGGCGACACCTTGACCGCGGCCGGCGCACAAAGCGCCGATGGCAAGGCGTCCTACGTGATGATCAACCTGGCTGGCGAGCAGGGGCAGACGGAGGCCAACGAAGGCGTCGACTTCGTCCGCAAGGTCATCGCCGAGACCAAGGCCCCACCGGGTGTGCAGGCCTACGTGGCCGGCCCGGCCGCCCTCACCGACGACCTGCACGTCATCGGCAACGCCAGCCTCGCCCAGATCACGTTGATCACGCTCGCCGCGATCGCCTTGATGCTGTTGATCGTCTACCGATCGATTCGCACGACGCTGATTCAGCTGTTCCTGACATTCCTCGGACTGCTGACCGCGCGGGGCGTGGTGTCGGTGCTCGCGACCAACGGGGCATTCGGTCTGACGACGTTCGCGGGCAACATCCTGACGATGCTGGCGATCGCCGCAGCCACCGACTACGGCATCTTCATCTTCGGTCGCTATCGAGAAGACCGCGCGATGGGATTGGACCGCGACGATTCGTACTACGCCACCTTCAAGTCCGTCGCACCCGTCATCGTGGGTTCTGGCCTGACCATCGCCGGCGCCACCTTCTGCCTCAGCTTCTGCCGACTGCCCTACTTCAGCACCATGGGCGCACCCGTGGCCATCGGCATGATCGTGGTCGTGATCATCTCGGTCACCCTTGGTCCCGCGGTGCTCTTCCTCGGCAGCAAGGCCGGACTCTACGAGTCAAAGCGGCCCGCCAAGAGCCGCTTCTGGCGCAAGGTTGGAACGGCGGTAGTCCGTTGGCCCGCACCAATCTTCGTCGTCAGCCTGTTCGTGGTGCTGATCGGCATCGTGGCGATTCCCGGCTACAAGCCGGCCTACAACGACCAGTACTACCTGCCCGACGACGCGCCGACCAACGTCGGGTTCGCCGCCGCCGATCGGCACTTCTCCCAGGCTCGAATGAATCCCGACATCCTGATGGTGAACTCCGAGCACGACATGCGCAATCCCGCCGACATGCTGGTGCTCAACGCCGTGGCGCGCAACGTGATGCACACCGACGGCATCGCGATGGTGCAGAGCATCACCCGTCCACTCGGCATCCCGATCCAACACAGCTCGATCCCGTTTCAGACGAGCGTCTCCGGCCAGACGAGCAACATGAACCTACCGTTCCAACGTGCGCAGCTGGCCGACCAGCTGCGGACAATCGACTCGACCAACGCCTCGATCGCCATTCTCGAGCAGCAATACCAACTGTCCCTGCAGCAGACCGCACTCACCCAGGACTCGGCCGAGAAGTCGAAGGAGCTGCTCGGGACCACCGAGAAGCTCCGGGACAACATCGCCAACTTCGACGACACGTTCCGGCCGATGCGGGCCTACTTCTACTGGGAGCCGCACTGCTTCGACATTCCGCTGTGCGCCGCCATCCGTTCGCTGTTCGACTCCCTCGACGGGATCGACGAATTGACCGACCGGACGGGAGCGGTCCAGAACAACACCGATCAGCTGTCTGCGCTGGCACCGAAGTTGACGGCACTGCTGCCGCAGACGATCGCCACCATGAAGCAGAGCCGCGATCTGGCTCTGGCGTCGTACAACTCACAGAAGGCCTTGCTCGACCAGATGCAGGCGTCCAACGACACCGCCCTGGCGATGGGGGCCGCGTTCGACGACGCCAAGAACGACGATCTGTTCTTCCTGCCGCCGGAAGCCTTCACCAACCCGGACTTCAAGCGCGGTCTGGCGATGTTCCTGTCCCCGGACGGCAAGTCCGCTCGCATGTTCATCACCCATGAGGGCGACCCCGCCACCGTCGACGGCATCGCCAGGGTCGACTCCGAACGCAAGGCCGCGCAGGACGCCTTGAAGATGTCGTCCCTCTCCGACGCCAAGATCTATCTCGGTGGCGTGGCGGCCACGTACCGGGACATGGCAGACGGCGCCAAGTACGACCTGATGATCGCGGTGGTGTCGGCGTTGACGCTGATCTTCATGATCATGCTCATCCTGACCCGCAGCGCCGTGGCCGCTCTGGTCATCGTGACCACCGCCGCCAGTTCGATCGCTGCGTCGTTCGGAATCTCGGTTCTGTTGTGGCAGGACCTCTTTGGCAAGCCAATCCAGTGGCTCGTCATGCTGATGTCGGTGATCATCCTGTTGGCCGTCGGCTCGGACTACAACCTGCTGCTGGTCTCCCGGTTCAAGGACGAGATACACGCGGGGCTCAAGACCGGCATCATCCGCTCGATGGCGGGCACCGGCGGCGTGGTGACATCGGCCGGTCTGGTGTTCGCCGCGACCATGGCGGCGATGATGTTCAGCAAGCTGGTGGTGCTGGCGCAGATGGGCTCCACGATCGCCATCGGTCTTCTGGTCGACACCTTCATCGTGCGGTCGCTGCTGATGCCTTCCATCGCAACCCTTTTGGGCCGCTGGTTCTGGTGGCCGCTGGTGGTCTACCCGCGGGGCGACAACCACTTCAAAAAACGTGCGACGCCACCACCACCGCCGGCGAGTGACGACACCGACACCGCGCCGGTACCGGTGCCGAGCTAGCCGCCGGCCTTCGGCGCGGCGGCCGCCTCCACCACCGCGACCTCGCTGAGCCCGCTGATCGTGAGCACGCGGATCAGGAACGGGTGCACGATCAGGTGGAGTCGGTCGACCTCGTCGGCGTGGTTGAAGAGCGCGTTGATACCCGCGCTGTCGAGGTACTTGACCGCGCTCATGTCGACGGTGATCGGCTGTCGGGAACCAGCACTCGCTTCTGCAAGTGCTTCGGTGAACACGGCGATGTTGCTGAGGTCGATCTCGCCCTCCGCGACGAGCCGGGGCGCCCCGTCGGCGTCCCGGTCGGTGTTCAGGGTCAGCGGTGTGGCCATTAGCTAATCCTCGCGTGCATGGACACTGTGGTGCCGTTGTCGTCGGAGTGGATGGTGAAGTCTTCCATCAAACCTCGCATGAGGGCCATGCCACGTCCACGGCTGATGTCGGCGACGGTCCGTGGCCGCTTCCAGACACCGGTGTCGGCAACGGTGACCTGCAGCCGGTCGACGACCGCGGTAGCGCGCAGAGAGACCACGCCCTCCGGACGGTCCCGGTGGCCGTGTTCGATGGCGTTCGACACGGCTTCGCCGGTGGCGATGAGGACGTCCTGCATCCGCTCGTCCTCGACCCCTGCCTGAGTCAGCCAGCTGCGCAACGTGTCTCGGACCGGTGCGATCTGGGCGGCGTCGGCGGGGAACGTCACGTTCAAGGGTCCCGGTCGCCGATACAGCAACAGGGCGACGTCGTCGGGATAGCCGCCGCTGGGCTCCAGTTCGGACATCAGGTGGTCGGCGACGTCGTCGAGCTCGTCCACGCGGCCGCCCCGTACGAGGTCGGCGGCACGATCCATGCCGTCGTCCATCGAGGTGCCGCGACGTTCCACCAGACCGTCGGTGTAGAGCACCAGCGTCGCGCGGGCCGGCATCGTCATCCGCATCTCGGGCCGAGATCGACCGAGCTGCAACGCCAGTGGGAGCCCACGGCCGCCTTCCAACATGGCTGTCGTGCCGTCGGCCTGCACCAGGATCGGCGGCGGGTGCCCGGCACTGGAGAAGACGAGCTCGCCGCTGTCCAAAGTCAGTACCGCGCAGAAGGCGGTGGTGCACCGGGCACCGGGCAGCCGCGCCGCGAAGCGGTCCATACCGGCGAGAACTGCACTCGGAGAGGACTGTTCGAGAAACAGTGCCCGGCAAGCACTGCGCAGCTGACCCATCACGGTGGCGGCCCCGAGGCCATGGCCAACGCAGTCTCCGACGATGAGCGCCACGCGTCCGTCGTCGAGGTCGACGACGTCGTACCAGTCGCCGCCGACCTGCAGCGGCCGGCTGGCGGGGTGATACCGCACCGCGAAGCCCGCCGGTAGGTTCGCCGGCCCCAACATGGCGTGTTGCAGTGCCACCGCGGTCTCACGCTGCTCGTCCAGTTGATACGCCCGATGGAGCCCTTGGCCCAGCCGCCCGGCGAGCACCGCAAGGAGGGTGTGGTCACGCGGACCGAACGGCCGTCGCTCGGACAGTTCGACCCAGACGACCAACACCCCTCGCGGATGCTGCAGCGAAATGCCCCCGGACCCCGTGGTCGCGCTTCCAGTGGTGAGCAGGCCCGCGTCGCGCACGCTCTCGATCGACGCACGCTGGTCGGCGGGCAGCTCTTCCCACTCGACGGGCTCGCCGACGCACACCAGCTCTGGGGTGCTGTCGTCGCCAGCGGTACTGAGGAACGTCACGGCCAAGACGCGCCGTGCCCGCCACACCCGTTGCAGCTCCTCGATGGCGCCGACCAACGCGTCGTCGAGTGAATCGGCTTGAGCCAAGCGTTGATTCAGTGCCGCCAGGGCGGTCTGACGCTGGACGTTGTAGTGCTCGGACGTGACGTCACGGAAGGTGCCGACCATGACCCGTCGGGCGGTGTCGGGATCCTCGGCGTGGTTGAAGTTGACGGCGACCCACAGGCGATGACCGTCGCGGTGGGTCACGGGAATGGTGAAGGCACCGTGGGTCTCGTTGAGCAGGCCTGCAAAGGCCGTCTGCACGAATTGGTGCGCCTCGGGGTCGGTGTCGGCGTCCGGCCACCATGGGTGAATGGGCGCGTACGGCAGACCCGCTGTTCCGTATCCGAGCATGTCGACGAAGGCGGTGTTGATCTCGATGACGGCGCCGTGCTCGTCGCAGACGAAGAACGCCTCCTGCAGGGAGTCCACCAGGGCCGTGCGCCACCGAGCATGGTGGTTACGCAACCTGGCGAGTTCGACGTTGGCGCGCACCCGGGCCAGAAGCTCGGCCGCCGCAAAGGGTTTGACGAGGTAGTCGTCGGCGCCAGCCTGAAGGCCCTCGATGGACGCCTCCTGGCCGGCCCTTGCCGACAGCAGCAGAACGGGAAGTGCGACGGTCCGCGGATCCCCTCGGAGGGTGGCGAGCAGTTGCAGCCCGTCCAGCCGCGGCATCATCACGTCGCTGACGAGGATGTCCGGCGCCTGCTCGCGAATCGCGCCGAGGGCCTCGACGCCGTCGTTCACGGCGGTGACCAGGTAGCCCGAGGTGCGCAGAAGGTTGGTGAGGTACTCCCGCATGTCTGCGTTGTCGTCGGCCACCAGCACCCGGACCGGATCGTCGCCGCCGTTGACAGGGGTGACGACGGTCGACGGCGCCTCGGATTCGGTCGAGTCCGGATCCGACGGGAGCCAGCGCAGCGCCTCTTGGACATAGGGCTGCGCGACGGCGCCGACGCCTGCGCCGGCACCTGATGGCGAAACATCCTCGGCGGCAACGTGTCCCGCACCGTACGGCAGACGGACGGTGAAGGTCGACCCCACGCCTTCCCGACTGTCGGCGGTGATCGTGCCGCCCTGCAGCCCGACCAATTCGCGGACGAGGGCCAGCCCGATGCCGCTGCCCTCGGTCGACCGCGCGCGGGCGGTCTCGATGCGATGGAACCGCTCGAAGAGCCGGGGCATCTCGGCGGCGGCAACTCCGATGCCGGTGTCGGCGACGGTCACCACCGCGCCCGCGTCGTCGCCCCGAACCCGGACGGTGATCGAGCCGTCGAACGTGAACTTCAGCGCATTCGACAGCAGGTTCAGCACGACCTTTTCCCACATGTCGCGGTCCAGGTAGACGGCGTGCTCGAGGGTGGGGGCGTCGACGACGAACTCCAAGCCCGCCCGGTCGACGGCCGACCGGAAGACGCTGGCCAATTCGGCGGTGACGGCCGAGAGGTCGACGAGCTCGAAGCGGGCCTGCATTCGCCCGGCCTGAATACGGGAGAAGTCGAGCAGGGTGTTGACGAGCTTGGCCAGCCGCAAACCGTTGCGGTGCACCAGGTCCAGCTCGTCGCGGACTTGTTGGTCCAGCCCGCTCGCCTTGGCGCGCAAATCGTCGACTGGCCCGAGGATCAACGTCAGCGGGGTGCGGAACTCGTGGCTGATGTTGGAGAAGAACGCCGTCTTCGCACTGTCCAGTTCGGCGAGCTCCTCGGCCCGCTGCTGCTGGGCCTGGTAGCTGCGCGCGCTGCCCACACCCGCGGCGATGTGTCCGGCCACCAGCTCGACGAAGCCCCGATAGCCGTCGTCGAGAGATCGGTGGCGGTTCAGTGCGGCAACCAGGAATCCCACCGGCGCGCCACCCTGCTGTAACAGCGGAACCACGAGTGCCGCGGTCGGCGGACCGGCCCAGGCGCCGGACGGCAGGTCCAGCGTCCGACCGTCCAGCTCCACCAGCGCGGTATGGCCGCGGGCCGCCTCGGCGGCGGGCCAGATGGTGGAGTCGTTGGCCGAGAGTGTGTGCGGCACCGCTCGATGACCGACGGCGATGCCGCTGACGCCGGCCAGGTGCGCTTCGCCGCCGTCCGGCCCTCCGTCGAACAAGTATGTCAGCGTGAAGGGAAGGTCGTAGGGGTTGCCGGCCAGTTGGCTGGCTGCGAAGTCCAACATTTGGCGCTCGGTGCGGACGACGCTCGGATCCGAGCCGAGGTCGCGCAGCGTCGCCATCCGACGCTCGGCGATCACCCTGTCGGTGTCCTCGCTCACGACGCACAACATGCCCACCAGGCGGGCGTCCTCGTCGCGCAGCGGGCTGTAGGAGAACGTGTGGTAGGTCTCCTCGGAGTAGCCCGACCGCTCGAGGAAGAGCAGCAGCGCTTCGTCCCACGTCGCCTCGCCGGTAGTGAGGACCGACTCGATCCTCGGGCCGATGTCTGGCCAAATCTCCTGCCACACCTCGCTTGCGGGCCGACCAAGGGCCCACGGGTACTTGCTGCCGAGGGTGTCACGACGATAGGCCGCGTTGCAGAAGAACGTCAGATCCGGCCCCCACGCCATCCACATCGGAAACCGGGAGGCCAGAAGGATGCTGACCGCCGTGCGAAGGCTCTGCGGCCAATCCTCCGGGGGCCCAAGCGGCGTCGCCGCCCAGTCGACGACGGCCAGGTCGCGACCGATCTCGTCGTCATCGCGGAAGACCACGGGAATGCCTCTCGTCAAACGTCATTCGCCGACCGTCGCTTCCCGGCGCCAGTCGTCGGGCACGACGAAGTGGGTTGCCAACATCGACGCCGCCACCGGATAGTCGCGCATCGCCGCGGTGAGAATCTCCACCAATTCGACCATCATTCTGGGGTCGGCACCTCGGGTACCGAGCAAATCGTCGACCCACCAGGCGGTCTCGGGCAGCACGCGGTGGTCGCCGGTGAGCAGGGCCGCCTCCACCGCGTGCAGGGTCTGGTGCAGCACGTCGTCGGCGACGTCGACGACGCTGTTGAGGCAGTCCGCGTCTGGAGTGGTGGCCGCGGCGACCAGCGACCACCGTTCGCGAAGCCGTGCGACGAGCCGGCGATGATCGGATTCCAGCGCCGCCTGCTCGGCGGTCCGCTCACCGGGCAGGGGCGCCGCAGGCGAGACGACCGCCGGAAGCCCGTCCATCGCCACGATGGCGCCGTGGGCGTCACTCGCCCATGCGGTGGCGCCAAGGGCGACCGCGCGCACGTCGTCGACGCCAAAGGCTGGACCACCGACCAGGATCGGCGTCCCGCTGGCGGTCGTGGCCTCGATGAACCGACGACAGGTCGGCAGGGAGCCGAGCACCGAACAACTCACCGCGACGGCATCCGGCCCGAGGTCGTTCAGATACTGGTTGAGGCGCAACGGATTCGTCGACGCGCCGAGCAGCGTGGTGTCCCACCCGTGGGCACGCAGAGCACATTCGATCATCATCGCCGGGAGAGCATGCCACTCACGCTCGGCGCAGGCGACGAGGACCCGGCCCCTGGTCAGCGGCACCTGGCGGATGTGGTTCGAGACGACCCTGGTCGCGGCGACGGCCGTCGCGGTGGCGGCGTGCTCCTGCGCGACGGTGAATTCGCCTCGCTGCCAACGCCGTCCGATTTCCCGCTGAGCGGCCGCCACCACGTCGGTGAGCACCGAGACCGGCTCCTGACCGTCGCGCAGCAGTCCATCGACGATCGACGTGACGGTCTCGGTGTCTCCGCTCGCGAGAGCGGCGTCGTAGGCCTCCAACGGTTTTCGACGCTCGTCTACTCGCCGCATGTGACCGCGAGCAACGCGATGTCGTCATGCTGGCGACCGTCGAGGTATTCGAGGACGTCCTGCTCGATGGCCTCGCAGAGCACTTCAGGGTCGGCACCGGCGTAGCGGGGCAGCAACGCGAGCAGTCGGTCGACGCCGTACAGGCCGTCGGCACCCATCGCTTCGTCGACTCCGTCGGTGAACATCAGCATGGTGTCGCCGGACTCCAAGACGATGGTGACAGACCGGTACTGCACTTCCGCCACCATGCCGACCGCGGTGCCACCTACGCCGACCGACTCGACCCGCCCGTCGGCCCGCAGCACGATCGGTGCCGGGTGACCCGCGGAGGCCACGTCGACCACGAAACGCCCGTCGGCGTCCCGACGCATCCTGGCGCACACCACGGTGACGAAGTCCTTGGTGTGCTCGTCGAACAGCACCGTGTTCAACGCGTCGAGCACGACCTCTGGTCGGCGATCGAAATGACATGCGGTGCGAATGCTTTGGCGAGTTCGACCGGTCAGTGCGGCCGCCTCGACACCCTTGCCCGAGACGTCGCCGACCGAGAGCAGCCAGTCGTCTCCCCGACCGTGGACGTCGTAGAAGTCGCCACCGATGTCCAGGTGTTCGGCCGCGGGTCGGTATCTGGCGGCCAACCGCGCCCCGCCGACGCTGGGAAGCGACGGCGGCCGGAGGCTGCGCTGCAGGACCGTCGCGATGCGCCCGCGTTCCTCGTAGAGCCTGGCAGAATCCAGCGGCATCGCTGCGCGGGTCGCCACTCGTTCGGCGACGGTCACGTCCTGGGGGTTGAAACCCCTTCCCTCACTGCGGATCATCACCAGCGCTCCGATCGTGGTGCCCCGCGCGGTGAGTCCGACGGCGAGTAAGTCCGCGGGCCGCATCGTCGCGGCCTCGGCAGCGAGTCGGGGATGCGGAATCATGTTGGCGAGATCGGCCTCCGCGTCGGAGTCCATCATGACGTGCCGCAACTCCGTGCCACCCGTCCTCAGTACGCGACTGAGCTCGAGATCGGCGATGCCCGACGCCGAGATGACGGCGTGAAAGCCAGCGTCGTCGCCCCCGACGATGGTCAACGCCCCTGGGCGATCACCGGGAAGGACGACCATCGCCCAGTCGGCGAGCCGAGGGCGGATCATGGTCAGCAGCCGAAGCGCGGTTCGGCGCAAGTTCAGCGAACCGGACAGTCCGACACCGACGTCTTCGACCAACTGGTCACCAGCACGCAGATCGGCGGCGGGGTCCGAGGGTTGGCACGGGACCGTCTGGTTGAACGCCATAGCCCCCACTTCCCAGCGCGTCGCCGCGACGTATCAACTGCCATGTCGACGTCGTGAACCGCACCGCAGCGGTACCCACCCGCGATCGGGTAGGCCGCGACAGCGACAGGCTGGAAGCTCAACCACCGAACAACCTACCGATCTTGAGAGGTTAAGGCGAGCCACGGACCCCCGCGACCGCAAATCTGACGTAGACGTAAGTCGGCGGAAGAACGGGTATGCCGACCGCATGACCGTCATCGGATTTCACTGCTCGCACGAGCAGATCAGTCCCGCGCAACTTCTCCGCGACGTCCAGCGCGCCGAACGCGCCGGTTTTACCGCAGGAATGTCGTCGGATCACCTCAGTCCATGGAGCACCCGCCAGAACGAATCGGGCTTCGCGTGGGCGTTCCTCGGGGCCGCCCTCGCGACCACCGAACTGCCGTTCGGCGTGGTCAACGCGCCGGGGCAGCGCTACCACCCGGCGATCATCGCCCAGGCCATCGCGACGTTGGCGCAGATGTTTCCCGGCAGGTTCTGGGCGGCGCTGGGTTCGGGTGAGGCGTCCAACGAGCGCGTGACCGGGCAGGAGTGGCCACGCAAGGAGATACGCGACCGGCGACTCGTCGAGTGCGTCGACGTGATCCGACGGCTGTTGAAGGGCGAAGAGGTCAGCCACGACGGGCTCGTCCAGGTCAACCGCGCCCAACTGTGGACACTGCCGGATCGGGTCCCCGACCTCGTCGGGCCAGCCGTCACCGAAGCGACGGCCGCCCGGCACGCCGCCTGGGCCGACGGGCTCATCACCGTCAACCAGCCCGCGGACACCCTCCGACGGGTTCTGGATGCCTACCGCGGGGCGGGCGGCCGCGGGCCGGCTCGCTTGCAGATCCACCTGAGCTGGGCCCCCACCGAGGACGAGGCCATCTCGGTTGCCTGCGACCAGTGGCGCACCAACGTGTTCGGTCCGCCGGTGGCATGGGATCTCGAATCGGTCGAGGCCTTCGACGTCATCGGAAGGCACGTCACCCCCGAACAGGTGAGGTCGTCGGTGCGGGTGTCGAGCGACTTGGGCCAGCACGCGCAGTGGCTTGCCGAGTACGTCGAGCAGGGCTGGGACGAGTTGTACCTGCACTTCGTCGGCCAGCATCAGAGCCCGTTCATCGACGCCTTTGGTGAACACGTGCTGCCGCAACTCTCCCCGACCGCACCAGCGTCGACTCCGGTGATGGCATGAGAAGCGTTGACGGCGGCGACCTTTGGTGGAAGAGCGCAGTCTTCTACTGCGCCGACGTCGAGACGTTCTACGACTCCAACGGCGACGGGACCGGTGACATCCGCGGGATGTCGGACCGCATCGAGTACCTCGCCGACCTTGGCGTCACCTGTCTGTGGCTGATGCCCTTCTATCCGACGGCCCAGAAGGACGACGGGTACGACATCGTCGACTTCTTCGGAGTGGATCCCCGCTTGGGAAACCTCGGCGACTTCGTCGAGTTGGTGCGCACCGCACGGGCCGCCGGGATCCGGGTCATCGTCGACTTCGTCATGAACCACACCTCCGACGCCCACCCGTGGTTCAAGTCCGCCCGCCGCAGCGTCGACGACCCGTATCGCGACTACTACGTGTGGAGCGCGACTGAGCCGAAATCCAGTCCGAAGGACGTGGTGTTCCCCGATCAGGAGGACAGCATCTGGGAGCTGGACCCCAAGACCAACGAGTGGTACCTCCACCACTTCTACAAGCATCAGCCAGATCTCAACATCGCCAATCCCAAGGTGCAGGAAGAGATCTCGCGAACGCTGGGGTTCTGGCTCGAGCTCGGCGTCTCGGGATTCCGGATCGACGCGGTCCCCTTCCTGTTCGCCAGGGACTCCGTACCCGGGGAGCCGGGCGCCTTCGACCCGTACGAATACCTCGGCGACGTAAGGAACTTCGTCACCCGCCGCGTCGGCGACGCGGTGCTCCTCGGCGAAGTCAACGTCGCATACAAGGACCAGAAGAAGTTCTTCGGCGGGCCGGACGGCGACGGGCTGAACATGCAGTTCGACTTCATCGGAATGCAGAACGTCTATCTGTCACTCGCCCGCGGTGACGCGCGGCCGCTCGCCAAGGCCATGCGTCAACGCCCCAATCTCGACGTCACCAGCCAGTGGGCCAACTTCGTGCGCAACCACGACGAGCTGACGCTGGACAAGCTGACCGACGCCGAACGCCATGAGGTCTTCGACGCGTTCGGCTCCGACCCGGACATGCAGCTCTACGACCGCGGACTCAGGCGACGGTTGCCGACGATGGTCGGCGGAGACGAGCGCCGGATGCGGATGGTGTACTCACTGGCCTTCTCCATGCCTGGCAGTCCGGTGCTGTTCTACGGCGAGGAGATCGGGATGGGTGAAAACCTGGACATCCCAGGACGATTGGCCGTCCGCAGCCCGATGCAGTGGACGGGCGGTCGCAACGGCGGCTTCTCGACGGCGGCAAAGCGTAGGCTCACCCGGCCCATGCCCGATGGCCTCTTCGGCCCGGATCGGGTCAACGTCGCCGCCCAGCGCCGCGACCACCAGTCGTTCTGGTGGTTCATCCGCGACCTCGTCTACACCTATCGCCAACAGCCGGAGATCGGCTGGTCGACCGCCGAAGTGCTGAAACAACCGCACCGCTCGGTTTTGGCCCACGTGTGCCGCGAAGAGGAGTCCGGCTGGCAGATGTTGGCGCTGCACAACTTTGGCGCCGAGGGCGTCCTGGTGCCGATCGAACTGCCTGACGCACCCGCGGGCTCGGTGCTGGTCAGCCTGCTCGACGGACTCACCGAGCATCCGCTCGACGACTCGGGCCGCGCGGAATTCGACCTGGACCCGTACGGCTACCGATGGCTGAGGCTGGTCCGCCCCGGCGACGACCCGATCATCTGACGGGCGCGGTCAGCCCCGTCACCAGCGGTGTCTCGGCCTCGGCACTTGAGCTGGCATTCGCCACCAGTTGGTACAGCGGCGTGCCCCATGCGTGCGCCCCGCTGCTGGCGGGGGCGTAAGAGGTGTGGATTGCGAGGGCCGCCGGTGACAGTGCGTCGTCGGTGTCGGCATCGGGGTCGGCGTCACAGACCGGGTCGCCGACGTCACACACGCTGACGGTGCGTGCGCCCATCTCCGGCGGCAGTTCCGAGGTGGGCGCCGAGGCCAGGAACGAGTGCTCTTGCGCGACGCCCTTGCCCACACTGGGCACCACGGCGGTCGAACCCAGGTTGACCGTGGTGTCGGTCGGCAGCCGGTCCCCGTCGGCGATCAGCAGCGCCGCCGCGACGTGCGGGTCGTCAGCGAGGTCGTGCAGGTTGCGGTGGATCACCATGGCGCCCTGCGAGTAACCGGCGAGCACCACCTTGGTCGTCGGGCACCGCTCGGTGAACGCCTCGAACTGCTCGGCGGCGGCCTCGGTGCCCGCCTTCACGCTGTCCATGAAGCCCATCCAGCCGCCGAGGCCGCCGCCCAGCGGGACGGGTGCCGCGGGGTACTGCACTGCTTCGGCGGTGATCGTCTGCCCGCTCGCCGCCAGCTGGGCCTGCAACTGCTGGAACGACTGGTAGACGACGGGGCCCATGCCGCCGTTGGCGGTCAAGCCCGCTCCGTCGCGCTGGCCCGAGCCGGCGGCGCCAAGCCAGTGGAAGTCACCGCATCCTGGCGCCGCGCCGGCGGTGGCCGGTCCCGTGATCGCGGCAACGCCGGCCAGCGCGCTGCCTGCCACCAAGACGGCCATTCCGAAACGACGAAACACGATGAAGACCCCTCCGACTCTGGCGGCAGCGGATGTGGTCGCGCTGCCGCGTTCAGTCGGTTGATCGTGCGTATGGGCATCCGGTGTTACACGCGAGGACGCAACCGTGGGCCCGCCCGGCGGTTCTTTCGGCCGCACTCTGGACCACCAAGTCCTGTTGCGGGCCCTGCCGCAGTGGAGCGGTTCAACCGTCCGATGGTGCCGTGAACAGAGGATTTCGCCTGGTCGGCGCCGGCGCACGGGTTCCTGTGCGACGCCTTGACGTGACACCGTTCTGGACGATAGAGTTCAGTTCACGTATCTCCAGCGCATTCTAGGTAGCAAAGATAGGATTCGATCATGAATAGTCGTCTCACCCGTCGCGTCGCCGCGGGCCTCGGCGTTGCTGCCTTCATCTCCATGGGAGCGCTGACCGCCTGCGGTGGTAGCGAAGAGAAGCCCAGCCCGTCGAGCACCACGGAGACCACGACCGCCCCGTCGGTCACGCCCACCGAGAAGAGCATCAACCCCACCGGTGGCAACCTGTTCACCCCGCCCGTCAAGGCCCCGCCTGCGCCGACGGCCATCCCCGGTACCCACAACTGATCTCGTCGATCTCGAGAACCCGGATAGGACTGCTTCATGACTAGTCGAAATACTCGCCGCCTCGCGGCCGGCCTCGGAATCGCGGCCTTCATCTCCATGGGAGCGCTGACCGCCTGCGGTGGCAGTGAAGAGAAGCCCGCCCCGTCGAGCAGCACGGAGAGCTCGACCAGCGCGCCGTCGGTCACGCCCACCGAGAAGAGCATCAACCCCACCGGTGGCAACTCCTTCAGCCCGCCGGTCAAGGCGCCCCCGGCACCGACCGGCGTTCCCGGTACCAACCACACCGGTTAAACCGAACAGTCCTTCATCAGGACGACACGAGGCGGGTCAGTCGACGACTGACCCGCCTCGTTCGTTTGGACCCGGTGGTCCGATGCCGCTAGTCGCGCTCCACGCCGTCGGGCCGGAAGGACCCGATGTAGGCGATCGACGAATCCAGCGCGGTCTGCATGAGCCGCGGATCGTGGGCCGTCTGCGAGAGCAGATAGCCGCCCTCGACCGCAGCCAACAGTCCGGTGGCGAGGGTGGGCGCGTCGACGTCGGCCCGCAGCGCACCCGCGTCGCGCATCCGCTCCAGCGCCGCCGCCAACAATCCGCGCCACTCGTCGAAGTGCGCCGCGAGGGATTCGCGAGCCCTGTCGTCACTGTCCGACAGTTCGGCCGCGAGCGACCCGAGCTCACATCCCCACAGTCCCCGTCGCAGCGCGCAACGCTGCACCATGGCGTCACGCCAATGGTTGAGGCCGCGGAACGAGTCGACCTTCTCCAGTCGCAGGCGCTGCCACGACAAGATCTCGTCGGCGCGGATGCTGATGACGTCGTACACCAGATCGGTCTTGTCGTCGAAGTGTTGGTAGAACTGCGACTTGCTCGTCGCACTGGACGCGAGCACTTCGTCGATCGTCGTGGCCGCCACCCCGCGCACGTGCATCAACTCCGCGGCCGCTTGGACGATCCGGTTACGGGTTGCGACGCCTCGAGAGGTGAGCCTTGGCCGCGTCACGTCGTTCGATGGTGGCGGCATCGTCCAACTGTAGCCCCTTGTTTGGACTCTGAAGTCCAACTCGACCATCCCTGGGAACTTCCTGTGCGACTACTGTTGGGCCGTCCCCAGGGTGACCTGTTTCG
>Ga0247732_10000022_pt1 | contig 120096 bp, 106 predicted proteins | sample UWRJL163409C2_FD_180940 | JGI IMG/M metagenome (GOLD analysis project Ga0247732, IMG submission 180940) | Plant litter microbial communities from Arlington Agricultural Research Station in Wisconsin, United States - UWRJ-L163-409C-2 | ecosystem: Environmental > Terrestrial > Plant litter >... | reverse complement strand
CGCAGTCGCCGACCAGGAACGCGATCTCCGGCGGCGTCATGCGGAAGTTCACGGGCACGGCGATGGCGCCGAGAAGATTGATCGCCAGCACCGACTCGACGAACTCGGCGCGGTTGAGCATCAGGATCAGGACGCGGTCACCGAAGGCGACGCCACGCCGGCTCAGCGCACCGGCGAGTGCGGTGACGCGTCGATCCAGTTCGCCCCACGTCGTGGTGCGCCCGAGGAACCGCAACGCCGTCGCGTCCGGTTGCATCAGGGCGTGACGCGCGAGCTGGGTGGTCCAGTTCTGCCGACGGGCCAGGTAGGGCTGCTGGACGAGCAGCCGATCCGGGGCTGGCATGTCGGTCAACGTCGGGGCTCCCTGAGTGCGTGCGCAGGTTGCGCGGCGTTGATATTTGATCAAACATGGTGTTGCCCCGGTCACACTATGGCCTCGGTGGCTCGTGGACAAGCCCGGACGACGGGCACCGACGGCGGGGGAACCGATGAACGCACGAGTACCGTGAGCGCACCTGCCAGGCCGCGTCGCGAACAGCTCTCCGACGAGGTCGCGGGACACCTGCGGGTCCGCATCATGTCCGGTGCGCTACGACCTGGCGCCTTCATCCGACTCGACGAGACCGCCGCCGAGCTCGGAGTGAGCATCACCCCCGTCCGCGAAGCCCTGCGGACGTTGCGCGGTGAGGGCATGGTGCAGCTCGAACCGCATCGCGGGCACGTGGTCTCGCCGTTCACCCGTGACGACATCGAGGACATCTTCTGGTTGCAGGCCGTGATCGCCGGTCAGCTCGCCAGGTCGGCCGCCGAACGCATCACCGACGAGGAGATCGACGAGCTCGAACGGCTCGCCGACGTCGTGGCCGACGCCATCGGCCGACAGGACACCGCTGAGGTGGTCGACGCGGAGTTCGCCTTCCACCGGACCTTCAACCGGGCGTCGGGGCGGATCAAACTGGCGTGGTTCATGCTGCACGTCGCCAAGTACCTGCCACCTCACATCTATGCCAACGATCCGCAGTGGGGCCATCATGCGGTCGCGAACCGCCGCGCGCTGATCGCCGCCCTGCGCCGACGTGACGTCGACGTGGTGGTTCAGGTGACTGACGCGCAGTTCACCGACGGAGCGCGGCGACTGACCGCGCGGCTGGACGAGTTGGGGCTCTGGACCTAGCCGCTAGGCGGAGAGCGTCTCGGCGCGCTTCTTGAGGTTGTCGGCCAGGTGGTCGAGTGCGTCGTTGACCATCTTCTTCACCATCGGCTTGGGCACGGGCATCGTGGTCTCGACGTCGAGGTCGACGGTCAGCAGCGTGGTCGGCCCCATCGCGACGACGGAGAACAACTGCTCCTGCTTGGAGAATAGGTCACCCTGCTGCATGACCGTCTGGATCTGACTGTCGCCCGGGTAGTAGACGGCCTGGATGTAGGAGATGTCGAAGCCGTTGACGGTGGCGTCGAGCCGCAATTGGCTTGGCCGGCCGTCGTCGTAGCGGGCCAGCACCCAGACGCCCTTCACTTCTTCGTTCCACTGGGGGTAGGACTCGAAGTCCGCGACGATCGCGAGGATCGATTCTGCGGAGGCCTCGACCTCGAGGGTCTTGCTCACGAGTGGCATCGGGCGAGCATATTCAGGTGGTGACAGCGGTTTCCAGCTGGGTGCGCAGCGCATCGGGGATCGGGATGGGTCGACGACTAACCCGGTCGACGTACACGTGCACCCAATGCCCAACGGCGGCAACCGATTTCGCGTCATCGGCGGTTTCGGGCGGAGCGAACACCGCGAGGCGGTAGGTGACGCTGCTGGTACCCAGCCGGGTGACGGCCAACCCGACCACTAGGGGGTCGGGGAACTGGAGTTCGGCGAAATAGCGGCACCCGGATTCGGCGACGACCCCCAGGGCAGGCGCCGTAAGCGGGTCGTGATCGGTGGTCGTGCCCAGCCACGCGTTGATCGCGGTGTCGAACAACGCGTAATAGACCGCGTTGTTGAGGTGGCCGAACATGTCGTTGTCTGTCCATCTGGTCAGCACCGGCCAGTGCACGGGAAAGTCCCGCGAGGTCAGGTCTCGCTCGTCTCGCTCGTCGATGCCCACCCCACGAGTGTCTCAGTGGGGGCAAGCTGGTCGGTGTGAAGATCCGTGGAGCAGTACTCGACCGCATCGGCGCGCCCCAGCGCTACGCCGAGTCCAAGCCGTTGACCATTACCGACCTCGAACTCGCCCCGCCCGGTGACACCGAGCTGCTGGTCCGCATCGAAGCCGCCGGGCTGTGCCACTCCGATTTGTCCGTGGTCAACGGGTCCCGCGTGCGTCCGGTGCCGATGCTCCTCGGCCACGAGGCGGCGGGCGTCGTCGAGCAGGTGGGCTCAGCCGTCGGCGACCTCGTGGTCGGACAGCGCGTCGTGATGACGTTCCTACCGCGGTGCGGAGAGTGCGCGGCCTGCGACACCGACGGGCTCGCGCCGTGCATCCCCGGCAGTGCCGCGAACGGGGCGGGCGTGCTGCTGGGCGGTGGCACGCGACTGTCCGCCGACGAGGGGCCGGTGCTGCACCACCTCGGCGTCTCGGCATTCGCGACCCACGCCGTCGTCGACCGCCGTTCCGTCGTACCGGTGGACCACGACGTCCCACCGGTGGTGGCATCCCTGTTGGGCTGCGCGGTGCTTACCGGCGGCGGTGCGGTTCTCAACGCGGGTCAGCCGCGCCCGGGTGACACGGTCGCGATCGTCGGCATGGGCGGTGTCGGCATGGCGGCGCTGCTGACCGCCCTCGCACATGACGACGTCGAGGTGATCGCCGTCGACCAGGTGCCGGAGAAGCTGGCGCGGGCCACCGCCCTCGGCGCCCACACCGCCGTCACGCCGGATGAGGCACGGGGTCTGAAGGCGCGCATCGTGATCGAGGCGGCCGGCCATCCCTCCGCCCTGGAGACGGCGATCGCGCTGACGGGTCCAGGTGGGCGCACGGTGACGGTCGGTCTCCCCCACCCGGACGCCAGGATCAGTGTTGCGCCATTGGGTTTCGTCGCCGAGGGCCGGTCCCTGATCGGCAGCTACCTCGGTTCGGCGGTGCCGGCGCGGGACATTCCGCGGTTCGTCGCGCTGTGGCGCGACGGCCGGCTTCCCGTCGAGTCGCTGGTGTCGTCGACCATCGAACTCGACCGGATCAACGAGGGGATGGACGAATTGGCCGACGGGCTTGCGGTGCGCCAGATCGTCGAGTTCGCCTGAGCCTCAGAACCAGCCGTCGCGCATCTCGAGCGTCGTGCGGTCCATGCTCTCCAACAGATCGAGCTGCGGCGCCGTCCGCGGTAGCTCGTAACGGAAGAAGTATCTGGCCGCCTGACGCTTGCCGTCATAGAAGGCCCCCGGCTGACCGCCGGCGACGACGAACTGCTCGAGCCAGATCCACGCCATCACGACGTGCCCGAACGCCTCCAGGTAGATCGCGCTGTTGGCCAGCGTCGCCTCGGCGTCGTCGTCGGCGTACATCGCGGCCGTCACCTCGACGACCCGCTGCCACGACGCAGTCAGCGATGCGGCGAGCTCAGCGGCCTCCCCACCCGCGGCGGTAGCCTGCTCGACGGTCGCCGTCACGGCCTTGCCGAGTTCGGCAAGGCTGGCTCCCCCGCGCTGGGTCACCTTGCGGCCCAAGAGGTCCAAGCTCTGGATGCCGTGAGTGCCCTCGTGGATCGGGTTCAGCCGATTGTCCCGGTAGTGCTGCTCGACGTCGTACTCGCGGGTGTAGCCGTAGCCACCGTGCACCTGAATGGCCAGGCTGTTCGCTTCCAGACACCACTGCGAGGGCCAGCTCTTGGCGACCGGGACCAGGATGTCGAGCAGGTCGGTCACCTGCCGGCCCTCCTCGGCGGACTCCGCGGTGCGCTGAAGGTCGACCAACTTGGTGCAGTAGAGCCCAAGCGCCAGTCCACCCTCGACATACGCCTTCTGCGCCAACAACATTCGCTTGACGTCCGCATGCTCCACGATCGGCACCTGTGGCGTCGACGGGTCCTTGACGAGCCTGCCTTGAGGCCTTTCCCTGGCGTACTGGACGGACTTCAGATAGCCCGTGTAGCCCAGCGACACCGCACCCATCCCCACGGCGAGGCGGGCCTCGTTCATCATGTGGAACATGTACATCAGACCGCGGTGCGGCTCGCCGACGAGGTAGCCGACCGCGCCGGGTTCGCCGCCGGGGGTGTACACACCCTCACCGAAGTTGAGCACCGTGTTGGTGATACCCCGTTGGCCCATCTTGTGGTTCAGCCCGGCGAGGGTGACGTCGTTGCGCTCCTTCGTCGAGCCGTCGAGGTACTTCGGCACGATGAACAGCGAGATGCCCTTGGTGCCGGCGGGTCCGCCGGGGATCTTCGCCAGGACGAGGTTCACGATGTTGTCGGTCATCTCGTGCTCGGCGCCCGAGATCCACATCTTGGAGCCGAAGAGCCTGTAGGTGCCGTCGGCCTGCGGTTCCGCTCGCGTCAGGATGTCGGCCAGCGACGATCCGGCCTGCGTCTCGGACAGCGCCATCGTGCCCGTGAAGCGTCCGGCGAGCATCGGCTTGACGAACGCTTCGACCTGCTTGGCGTCGCCGAACTTGGAGATCAGGTTCGCGTTGGCGATCGTCAGCATCAGGTAGGCGGCCGTGCTGACGTTGGCGGCCGAGACGTAGGCGAACCCCGCCTGGGCCACGCAGACCGGAAGCTGTGCGCCGCCGAGGGATTCGTCCATGCTGGCCCCGACCAGGTCGGCCTGGGCGAAGGCGAGGATGGCGTCCTTGACCTCTTCGACGACGGTGACGTGCTGGCCGTCGAAGGTCGGTTCGTTGGCGTCGCTCTTCTTGTTGTGCGGGGCGAAGTACTTCTCGGCCAACTCCTCGCTGAGGTCCAGGACTCCGTCGAACGTGTCACGGGAATGTTCGGCGAAACGCTCTCGCTTGGTAAGTTCGTCGACGCGCAGCCACTCGTAGAGCAGGAAGTCGAGATCGCGCCGCGACAGCAGGGTGGACTTCACGGCGCCTCCGGAACGTCGATGCCGAGGGGCGCCTCGGAGCGGACGGCGTCGTCACGGATCAGGCCGCGAAGCAGGGCGGTGCTGAACTCGACGGCGATCTCCTGCGCGGTGCGGCGCCCCTGCGGCCGCAGCCAGCGGTAGGACCCGAGCGTCATGCCGATGTAGCCGAGGGCCAGCACGTGGGAGTCGCATTCGTAGAACTCGCCGCTGGCGATGCCGCGGTCGATGACGTCGCGGACGTGTTCGTAGACCGACGACTCGGCCTTGCGGATGTAGGCCACCTGTTCCTCGGTGAACCACTCGGTGATGTACGGAGCCTCTTGGAAGTAGACGGCGCCGCGCTCGATGTCGCTGGCGATGCCGACCATCAAGCGGCGGGTGAAGTGGTAGATCATCTCGCGTGCCGAGGCCGACGGGTCGTCGTGCAGGGCGCCGACGGTGAAGTCGGCGGCGCTCTTGCAAATGTCGAACAGGATCAGCGACTTGCTGGCGTAATAGTGGTACACGGTGGCCTTGTTGAGACCCACCGCGTCGGCGACGTCGTCCATCCGGGTGCCGTGGTAACCCCGCGCCGCGAACAGCTTGGTGGCGACGGCAAGCAGTTCCTCTCGACGGGTCAGGCCGTTGGGCGAGGATTCGGTGGTGGACATGGCGACTCACTCTACGTAGGCCGGGGCTCCACCCGGGGTACCAATCAACTGGTTGGCCAGTCTAGAGAATCACCCGTATCCACTGTTCGGCGCGGCTCATTACGGGCTAGACTTTGCTCAAAGTCGGCCCGCTATGGAGGTAATGATGGATCCGAATCCTGACTACGACATCAGCGACGAAGCCGAATACTTCTTCAACTTCATCCCGTGGGGCCTGCGCGGCGTGTATCCGCCCCCGGCGTACCCCCCGGTCTAAGCCCGAACCAGTTAGGCGGCCGCGGCCTTGACGGCGCGGCCGACTTCGGCGCGCAACCGCGTGTACTCCGGCGAGCGCCTCAACTCGTCGGGATCGACTCCCGTCCGAGGCAGGTCGACGGGGAGGTCCAGCGCGACCTGACCTGGCCTTCTGGTCAGCACGACGATCCGGGATCCCAGAAACGCCGCCTCGTCGGCACTGTGGGTAACGAACACCGTCGTCCGACCCGTCTCCGCGCTCACCTGCCGGACGTCCTCCTGAAGCCGTTCCCTGGTCAGCGCGTCGAGCGCCGCGAAGGGCTCGTCGAGCAGGAAGAGCGGCGTCTCGGCCGCCAACGCCCTCGCAATCGCCACCCGCTGTTGCTGGCCACCGCTGATCTCCCAGATCTTGCGGTCGGCGGTGCCCTCCAGACCGACCCTATGCAGGAGTTGATCGCGTCGCTCGGCCCGCCGCTCGCGCGGCACCTTGGCGTACTTCAGGGCGAGGTCGACGTTGCCCGCGACCGTGCGCCACGGAAACAGCCGCGGCTGCTGGAACACCACACCCGCGGTCACCCCGGGAGTCGGCACCTCGCCGGAGACCTGCACCCGGCCTGCGGTCGGCTCCTCGAAGCCGGCGATGAGCCTCAGCAGAGTGCTCTTGCCGCACCCCGACGCTCCGACCAACACCAGGAAGGCCCCGGGTTCGACGTCGAGGTTGACCGGCCCGAGGGCGGTCACGTCGCCGTAGCGATGGGCAAGATTCTCGATCCGCACACCGCCGCGGACGTCACTGACTGAGGGCTGCTTACTGACTGAGGGCACCGGGGAGTCCCTTGGTGTAGATCGCATCCTGGAACGTCTTGAGTGGCGCCGCGGCCGGAATCTGCTTCTGCTCGGCGAGGAACTGCGACGCGCTCTCCAGGTTCGCCGCGATGTTGCCCGGCTTCCCCTCGGACCCGAGCCACTCCGCCGACGACACCTGGTCGGGCGTCAGGTAGACACCCTGCTTCAGTTGTCCCTCAACGTCTTTCGAATCGAGCCCGATCTCTGCGGCGATCGCCTTGGCCGCTGCGGTCGGGTCGTCCTTGATGGTCGTGAGCGCCCGCGCCTCCTGCTTACGCCAGACGTCGACGACCTCGGGGTGCGCGTCGGCGAACTCGTCGGCCACTGCGGAGAGGTCGAGCGTCGGCTTGCCGTCCTTGGCCAGCTGGCGGCTGGTGATCAGATCCTTGCCGGTCTTGCGCAGATCGTCCAGCGTCGGCAGCCAGGTGTAGGCCGCGTCGATGTCCCCGCGATCCCATGCCGCGAGGATCGCCTGGGGCTGAAGGTCGACGAGCTGAACGTCGTTGGCGGACAGGTTGTTCTGAGCCAGCGCTGCCAGCAGGCTGTAATGCGCGGTGGACGCGAACGGCGTGCCGACGCGCTTGCCCTTGAGGTCGGCGATGGCGTTGACGCCGCTGCCGTTCCTGGCCACCAGCGCCTCGTTGTCACCGGCGACGTCGAGCACGAAGGCGATCTTGTAGGGGATGTTCAGCGGTGCGGACAGACCACGGGCGACGGGGCTCGACCCCAGCGCACCGAAGTCGAGTTCCTTGGCGATGAACGCGGTGTTCACGTCGGCGCCCGAGTCGAACTTCGTCCACTTGATGTTGTAGTCGGGCAGCGCCTCTTCGAGCCACTTGTTGTTCTTGACGATCAGGTCACCACTCGGAAAGGACTGGTAGCCAATGCGAATGGTCGGCTTGCTGGCGTCCTGCCCGGAATGGTCCACCGAGCAACCGGCGAGCGCCAGCGTGGTGACCACAGCCGCGGTGACGAGTGCCTTCAGCTTCATATCTTTCCTCTCCAGGGGACGGCTCGCCGCTCGATCGCGCGAAGTAGACCGTCGATGATCAGGCCCGAGAATCCGATCGCGAAGATGCCGACCAGTACCACGGGGGTGTTGTTGTAGTTGCTTGCGTCCTTGACCAGGCCGCCGATGCCGGGGATGCCGTTGAACAACTCAGCGGCGACCACCGAGGAGTAGGCCATGCCGACGGCCAGCCGAATGCCGGTGAACGTTTCCGGCAGCGCCGACGGGACGACCACGTCACGCACGACCTGCAGCCGGGTGGCACCGAGCGCTCGCGCTGCTTCGGTCAACCCGACGGGCGCGGCGACGACCGCGGCGGTGGTGGCGACGGCGGCAGGCGGAAGGGCGGCGAGCGCGAGCAGCGTGATCTTCGGCGCCTCGTCGATGCCGAGCCAGATCACCAGCAGGAAGAAGTAGGCCAGCGGGGGCAGCGCCCGCAGGAAGGTCAGCCACGGCTCGAGGACGCTGCGCACCCAGCCGACGGATCCCATGACCAGGCCGAGTGCGACGCCGAGTCCGACACCGATCACGACGCCGACGAACACCCGCCGCAGCGTCATGTACAGGTGCTCCCACAGCAGGTAGCCGGCGTAGCCGCGGGTGCCGTCGTGGGTGGTCGAGACGTCGACGAACGCCTTCCAGACCGTGCTCGGGTAGGGCACGAAGGTCTGGTTCCACAGTCCGGCGGCAGCGACGAGCTGCCAGCCGATGCCGAAGACGACGACCGACAGCAGGGGCAGAGCGGCCCTGGTTAGCCTGCCGCGCCATTTGTTGGCCGGCGTGCGGGCCAGTGGCGAGTCGACGTGCGACTCGTCGGGGGTGATGTCCACGAAGACAGACACGATTCCTACGACTTTCTGCGAGGCTGGGCTGGACGGAACGCGTTCAGCGACAGCAGGTATCGGCAGAAGGTGTCGCGGTCATCCGCTGTTTCTACCTGTTCGCACCCAGCGGGTACACAGCTGCGCTCGTGGAGAGTTTTAGTCACCGGCCTACCCGTTGGTAGCCAAAGGGCGTAGGGTGGAACCCGTCCAGTAAGGACATCCCCGTTTAGTGCAAAGCGGGCACGAAGCCCCGCGACACTGCTGAGAAGCGCCTAACTCGTAGAGACTCCTGCGAGAGGATGCACTCAAACACTCCCCGCGTGGCTACGGCAAATTGCCGGTTCCGTCCTCGACGGATCGGGCTCGACGCGGCACGAAGACTCTTTCCTCGGTGCCTGCGCTGCGCTCACGGACGCCTGTTAGGGGGTCCAACAGTGGGAAACCATTGCTGCACAACGGAAATTACTGCCGGTGACATCATTGAGGTGGTGTTCGCGTGACCGTACAACTTGAACGCCCAGCCGCGAACACCTACGAGGTCGACGAGTACGCCGACGTCATGGAGATGTTCCACACCCTGGGCGGCGCAGTCGACGTCGACCGTCGCCGCGAAGCCATCTTCAACCGGTGCCTCCCCTTGGCCGACCGCATTGCGCGCCACTATGGGGGCCGCGGCGAGGACATCGAGGACCTGACTCAGGTCGCAAGGTTGGGCCTGGTCAAGGCCGTCAACCGCTTCGATCCGACGAAGGGCTCGCACTTCGTGGCTTTCGCGGTGCCGACGATGATGGGCGAGGTGCGCAGGCACTTCCGCGATCACGGTTGGTCGATGCACGTTCCGCGTCGCCTCAAGGACCGGCACGGGCACATCACTAGGGCGACAATGGAATTGACGCAAACCCTGGGCCGGGCACCAACTGCGGGGCAGTTGGCCGAACTGCTCGACATGACCCGCGAGGACATCGTCGACAGCATGTTGGCCGCCGAGGCGTACCGCGTGCACTCCATCGACGCGCCCGTCTCGAGTGGCGATTCGGCACCACGGATGGTGTCTGACACGGTCGGCGACGTCGACTTCGCATTCGACCGCATCACCGATCAGGAGACCGTCCGCCCGCTGCTGGCAGCCTTGCCTGAGCGGGAGCGCACCGTGCTCTACCTGCGCTTCTTCGAATCCATGACTCAGAGTCAGATCGCCGAACGCATCGGGGTGTCCCAGATGCACGTGTCCAGAATTCTGGAGAAGACCCTTCGGGAGCTGCGCAACCAGTTGTAGATCCCGCTTCGATGAGGCCCCTTCCTGGCATCCGGGGAGGGGCCTCGCCCGTGCGCGTGGACTAGTGCCGAATGCCGTTGATTCGCACCATGATTCGGCCTGCGGCGGCGGTCAACCACGCCACAGCTTGCCGCCTTCGCAGCTCGAAGGCGGTCGGCGGGACGGGCGGCGGGATCACCACCAGCGCGTCACCTACCGCCGTGAAGTCGGGCGCTACCGGGGTGTGCACCTCGCAGTAGGCCTCACCGCACTTGCCGCAGTTGACCTCGTAGCGCAACGAATTGGGACCGGACTCGACGAAGGTGTAGTCGGCGACCGCCACACATCGCGGACACCGTGCGAGTCCACGTTCGACCACCACGCTCATGACAGTCATCGTGGGGCCACGTCGCCGCGATTGCACCGGGCCCGTGAATCTCGATGCGGGATCGGTGCCCAACCGAGATACCCAGCCTGCTGCGGGATGATGGCGTCATGACCGAGGTACGCGGACGGATGTGGGTGCGGGGCGAACCGGCGGATGGCTTCACCTTTTCGGCCATTTCGGACTGCCTCACCTCGGAGGACACCCTGGTCTGGGCCGACATCTACGACCCCGACCACGACACGCTCATGGCCTTGGCCGACGAGCTGAAGCTCAACGTCTGGGCTGTCGAGGACGCCACGGCACCGAACGAGCGCACCAAGGCCACCGTCTATCGCACGCACACGTTCTTCACGGTGTACGCGGTCCAGATGCTGACGGCCGTTGACGACTCGACCTCGACGCTGGTCAAGCACCGCATCTCGGCGTTCGTGCTGCCCCGTGGGCTGATCACGGTGCGCCTGCCGCCGCTCGCGGGTGACGACCCGGGCTTTGCCATGGACGAGGTGTCCCAGCGGTTCGACGAGCTCGGCGGCCAGCAGTACGGCGTCGGGTCGCTCGTGCATGGCCTGCTCGACGTCGTGGTGGACGGGCACTTCGACGCGGTGCAGAGCCTCGACGACGGCATCGAGTCGCTCGAAGACGAATTGTTCGACGAGGACGGGCCCAAGCGCGGGTTGCAGCGGCGCACCTTCCGCTATCGCAAGGACCTCGTCGAGCTGCGTCGGGTGGTGCTGCCCATGCGCGAGGTCGTCAGCGCCATCAAGAGCCGACGGCTGGACGCGAAGACCTCCCCCGAGCTCAACCCGCTCTACGACGACCTCTACGACCACGTGCTGCGGGCGTCGGAATGGACCGAGTCGCTTCGTGACATGGTCACGACGGTGTTCGAGACGAACCTCTCGCTTCAGGACGCCCGGCTGAACACCGTGATGAAGAAGCTTACCGGCTGGGCGGCAATCATCGCCGTTCCGACCGCGGTCACCGGCTTCTACGGGCAAAACGTCGAGTATCCGGGTATCAACACCGTCGGGGGCTTCGTTGCCAGCTCGGCAGTGATCGTGCTGCTGGTGGCCGTGCTGTATGTGATGTTCCGCCGACGCGACTGGCTGTAGCACTGACGTGCTCGTCAATTAGCCAGCGAACTCGCTCGGCAGGTATTACATTCTCCGATCGTGGTGAGGACGAAACTCCAACAGCGCGGACCGGCCCTGGCGCTAGCCATCGGACTGCTCGCCGTGCCAGGCATACCGACGCTGGTCAATTCCTGGTTGCCGGAGAGCATCTGGGAAACCGCCGAATCCGTGGACGCCATGACCCTGACGAGCGTCGAGGGGGCGTCCGTCGAGGTCGTGGCGCCCGACGGCTGGCAGGTTCAGGATTTGGGCGACCAGGCCGTCCTCCGCGGTGCGGGCGGCGTCGTGTTCGTCCAGGTGTACGACCTCGACGGGCGGGATCCCGAGGCCGTCGCCAAGCGACTGATGCGATCCAACCGGGTGGGCAACGTGCGCACCACCCTCGACGGCGGCCGAATCGCCACAGCCGACGGATCGCTGTCCGGTGACACCTGCGTCGCGCTGACCGACGACACCACGGGTTCCTGCGCCTATCTTTCCGACGGCGACGTCATGCTGTCGGTGATCGCCCTAGGCAGCAACCGAGATTCGACCCCCGCCATCGCCGACGTCGTAGCGCCGTTCACCCGGGAGCAGTCATGACCACCGACCTCTTGGACACGCCTCGGGACACCCTGCTGCGACGAGCGGTCGTCTATCGCCCCGAGTCGGCGGTCTTCTGGCTGTACGCGGTGGCGCTACTCGTCGGCATCCTGTCCGTGCTGGTCAACTACGGTCAGGCGTTCCACGAGACGTTCACCGCCCAGCTGGTGCTGGCCCCCGCGTGGTTGGGGCTAATGGCCTTCCTGGTGTGGCTGATGTTCGCCTGCGACCCGTTCCGCAGCGTGCGCCAGTACAAGCAGGGCCTGGTGGCCGGCTCGGCGCTCGGCGCCAGCACGGCGCTCTCCATGGCGCTGCAGGGCAACGATCAACTCGGCCAGATCCTGGCCCGCTACTTGGAACCGGACATCTACGCCAACTGGTTGCCGGCGCTGACTGCGCCATTCGTCGAAGAGGCCGCCAAGGCGATGTGCGCCGCGGTCGTCCTGGTGCTTTGCGCGTCGGTGTTCAACCGGATCTCGCACGCCCTCCTGGTCGGCATGTTCGTCGGCTTCGGCTTCGACATCGCCGAGGACCTCACCTACGCCACCAACGAGGCCATCGGCAGCCTGGACTCCGACACCAGCGGCGCAGGCGACAGCCTGCTGGTGCGCGCCTTGACGGCGGTACCCGCGCACTGGGCCTACACCGGACTGGCAGCCGTAGGCGTCCTGCTGTTGTTGCCGACGTTCCGCAACGACGTCGGCTGGTCTCGGCTGCGTCGGGTCGCCGTCGCCGTCGTGCTGTTCGCCTGCGCGTCCTTCATGCACTTCGTCTGGGACGGTCCCGTGCTCAGCGTGTGGTGGAAGTTCGCCGTCAACATCGGCGTCTTCGTCACCGCGATGCTGGTGCTGTTGCGCTACGAACGCAGGTGGGTCGTCGACCGCATCGACGAGGGCCGCAACGCGCCACCCTTGGCCGAGGTTGACGCGGCCGTCCTGGACTCGCTGCCCACCGGTCGCCTGCGGCGGTCGTTGCGCAAACAGGCCCGCCGCACGGGTGGCCGAACGGCGAAGAAGGCCGTTGCGGCCCAACAGCGCTGGGCGCTGGACCGCATCGCCTCCGCAGAGGTGTGCGCACATCCCGGTTGAGCAAATGCGAGACTCTTCGGATGCAGATCGGGATTCCGCGCGAGTCTCACGCGGGTGAGACGCGTGTCGCCGCCACACCGCAGACCGTAGGAGCGCTCCTCAAACTGGGCTACTCCGTCATCGTCGAGTCCGGCGCGGGGGATGCCTCCAGCTTCTCCGACGCCGCCTACGTCGAGGCGGGCGCCGACGTCGGCGATCCCTGGGGTGCCCAGGTAGTCCTCAAGGTCAACGCACCCAACGATGCTGAGATCGCCGCCCTGGCCGACCACGCCACGCTGGTCAGCCTGATCTCACCGGCGCTCAACCCTGAGCTGGTCGAGAAGCTCTCGGCCCGTCCGATCACGGTGCTCGCCATGGACGCGGTGCCCCGCATCTCGCGGGCCCAGTCACTGGACGTGCTGTCGTCGATGGCCAACATCGCCGGATACCGGGCCGTCGTCGAGTCAGCGCATGCCTTCGGCCGGTTCTTCACCGGTCAGGTGACCGCGGCAGGCAAGGTGCCGCCGGCCAAGGTGCTCGTCGTCGGGGCGGGCGTGGCCGGGCTGGCCGCGATCGGCGCCGCGGGCAGCATGGGCGCGATCGTGCGGGCCACCGACCCGCGGCCCGAGGTCGCCGACCAGGTCAAGTCCCTCGGCGGGGAGTACCTGTACGTCGACGAGGAGGCCGCCGAGGTCTCGGCCACCGGCTACGCCAAGGAGATGGGCGACGACTACAAGGTCCGCGAGGCGGCGCTGTACGCCGAACAGGCCGGCGACGTCGACATCATCATCACCACCGCACTGATCCCCGGCCGCCCCGCGCCCCGCATCATCACCGCCGAGATGGTCGCCTCCATGAAGCCGGGCAGCGTGATCGTCGACATGGCCGCGGCCAACGGCGGCAACGTCGAGGGCACCGTCAAGGATCAGGCGATCGTCACCGACAACGGCGTGACGATCATCGGCTACACCGATCTCGCCGGCCGGCTGCCCGCGACGGCGTCCCAGCTGTACGGCACCAACCTGGTCAACCTCCTCAAGCTGCTCACCCCCGAGAAGGACGGGCAGCTCACCCTCAACTTCGACGACGTGGTGCAGCGGTCGGTGACCGTCGTGCGCGACGGCGAGACCACCTGGCCGCCACCGCCGGTACAGGTCTCCGCCGCACCGGCGGCCGCCGCCGCCGCGCCCGTCGTCGCGAAGCCGGTCAAGGAGCCGATGACGGCAGCCCGCCGCCTTGGCATCACGTTCACCGCCGCCGCGGTCCTGTTCGTGCTCATCGCGCTGTCCCCGGCCGCGCTGCAGGTGCACCTGACGGTCTTCGCGCTGGCCATCGTGATCGGCTACTACGTCATCGGGCACGTCCACCACGCCCTGCACACGCCGCTGATGTCGGTGACCAATGCGATCTCCGGAATCATCGTCGTCGGTGCGCTGCTGCAGATCGGCCACGGCGACGTGATCGTGACGTCGCTGGCGACGGTCGCGATCCTGTTGGCCAGCATCAATGTCTTCGGCGGCTTCGCGGTGACGCGTCGCATGCTCGCAATGTTCTCGAGGAGCTAAGCCATGTTCACCCTGGAGACCACTGCCACCGCGGCCTACGTCGTCGCGGCCTTGCTGTTCATCCTGGCCCTGGCCGGGTTGTCGAAGCACGAAACGTCGCGCGCCGGGAACTCATTTGGCATGGCCGGCATGGCGGTCGCGCTGATCGCCACCGTCGCCCTGGCCATCAGCCGTCACATCGAGCCGCTGGGCATCGCCCTGCTGGTCGGCGCGATGGCGATCGGTGCCGCGATCGGTCTGTGGCGCGCCCGCGTCGTCGAGATGACCGGCATGCCCGAGCTGATCGCGTTGCTGCACAGCTTCGTCGGCCTGGCTGCGGTGCTGGTCGGCTGGAACGGCTACCTGCACGTCGAAGGCGATCTTTCCGGCGCCGAAGCCGCCGTGCTGGACGGCCAGAACCTGCTCGGCATCCACTCCGCCGAGGTCTTCATCGGCGTGTTCATCGGTGCGGTGACGTTCACCGGGTCGATCGTCGCCAACCTCAAGCTCTCGGCACGCATCAAGTCGACGCCGTTGATGCTGCCGGGCAAGAACTTCCTGAACATCGGCGCGCTGGTGTTGTTCTTCGCGCTCACCGTGTGGTTCGTCATCACCCCGCAGCTGTGGCTGCTCATCGTCGTCACCGTGCTGGCCCTGCTGCTCGGCTGGCACCTGGTGGCCTCCATCGGCGGCGGCGACATGCCCGTCGTGGTGTCGATGCTCAACAGCTACTCCGGCTGGGCCGCCGCGGCGTCGGGCTTCCTGCTGTCCAACGACCTGCTGATCGTGACCGGCGCGCTCGTCGGCTCCTCCGGTGCCTACCTGTCCTACATCATGTGCAAGGCGATGAACCGGTCGTTCATCTCCGTCATCGCCGGTGGCTTCGGCATCGAGGCCGGCCCGGCAGAGGACAAGGACTACGGCGAGCACCGCGAGATCACCGCCGAGGGCGCAGCTGAACTGCTGAGTTCGGCGAGCTCTGTCATCATTACCCCCGGCTACGGCATGGCCGTCGCGCAAGCCCAGTACGGCGTCGCCGACCTGACCCGCAAGCTGCGTGAGCGTGGCGTCAACGTCCGGTTCGGCATCCACCCCGTCGCGGGCCGTCTGCCCGGCCACATGAACGTGCTGCTGGCCGAGGCCAAGGTGCCCTACGACATCGTGCTCGAGATGGACGAAATCAACGACGACTTCGACGACACGTCGGTGGTCCTGGTCATCGGTGCCAACGACACCGTCAACCCCGCAGCGGCTGACGATCCCAGCAGCCCGATCGCCGGCATGCCGGTGCTGACGGTCTGGAACGCCGACAACGTCATCGTGTTCAAGCGCTCCATGGCCTCGGGCTACGCCGGCGTGCAGAATCCGCTGTTCTTCCGCGAGAACACCCAGATGCTGTTCGGCGACGCCAAGGACCGCGTGGACGCGATCAACGCCGCGCTGTAGCCCGCCGTGACACGCGTGCCCGCGTGGTCGACGCCGCTGTTCTTCGTCGTCGGCGCGGTGTCGCAGTACGTCGGTGCCGCCGTCGGGGTGTTCCTGTTCGAGACGACCGATCCCGCGGCGGTGGCGTGGCTACGCGTGGCGACGGCAGCTGTGGCTCTGCTGGCGTGGCGGCGGCCGTGGCGGGCGCGCTGGACCCGTCGGTCGATTGCCACGGCGGGCGCCTTCGGCGTCGTCACGGTCGCGATGAACGTCACGTTCTTCGAGGCGATCGCCCGAATCCCCTTGGGCACGGCGGTGGCGATCGAGTTCCTCGGCCCGGTCGCGGTGGCCGTGGTGGGGTCACGGCGGGTCCGGGACCTGGTCGCCGTCCTCTTGGCGGGCGTCGGCGTCGTCCTGGTGGCCGGAGCGCAACTGGGCGTCGACCCGGCGGGCGTCGGCTTCGCGCTGCTCGCCGCGGCGCTGTGGGCCGGCTACATCCTGGTCGGAAAGCGAGTCGCTGACGCCGGTTCGGGGCTGGACTCGCTGGCCGTCGGGATGGCAGTCGCCGCCGTGGTGCTCGCCGCGCCGCTGTTGGCTCACCAGCTGGTCGACGATGCCTCGGTGTTCGCCGACCCGCGCCTCTGGGCGCTCGGTGCCGCGGTCGGCGTGCTGTCGACTGCCGTGCCGTACGGGCTCGACCAGGTGGTGTTGCGGCGGATGGGCCGGGCCCGCTTCGCGCTGCTGTTGGCACTTCTGCCCGCGACGGCCGCCGTCGTCGGTGCCGTCGCGCTGGCGCAGCGGCCGACGGTCTCCGAGGTCGCCGGGATTGCGTTGGTGATGGCAGCGCTCGTGGTCAGCGCGGAACGCGGCGATACAGTTGGCGGCATCAGCTCCGGCTGAATGTTCTTCGCACGAGCGCTCATCACCGTAGGAGACGCAACCATGCCGGTCGACCGCCTGCTCCCCTCCGACGAGGCCGCCGAATTGATCGCGCTGACCCGCGACGTCGCCGACAAGCTCCTGGACCCCATCGTCGACGAGCACGAGCGCACCGAGACGTACCCCGACGGCGTCTTCGCCCAACTCGGCGCCGCGGGGCTGCTCAGCCTGCCCCAGCCCGAGGAGTGGGGTGGCGGCGGCCAGACCTACGAGGTCTACCTCCAGGTGCTCGAGGAGATCGCCGCCCGTTGGGCCGCTGTCGCTGTCGCGGTCAGCGTGCACAGCCTGTCGTCGCACCCGCTGCTGACGTTCGGCACCGACGAGCAGAAGCAACGATGGCTTCCAGACATGCTGTCCGGCAGTCGAATCGGCGCGTACAGCCTGTCCGAACCCCAGGCCGGGTCCGACGCCGCTGCGCTGCGGTGCGCGGCGGTGCCCACCGACGGCGGCTACGCCATCAACGGAACCAAGTCGTGGATCACCCACGGCGGGATCGCGGACTTCTACACGCTGTTCGCTCGTACCGGTGAGGGCTCCAAGGGCATTTCGTGCTTCCTGGTGCCGGGTGACCTGCCCGGGCTGAGCTTCGGCAAGCCCGAGGAGAAGATGGGACTCGCCGCCATCCCGACGACGACGGCGTTCTACGACGATGCCGTGATCGACTCCGACCGCCGTATCGGCTCCGAGGGCCAGGGGCTGCAGATCGCGTTCAGCGCGCTGGACGCCGGCCGGCTGGGCATCGCGGCGGTGGCAACCGGCATCGCACAGGCCGCGTTGGACGACGCATGCCGGTACGCCAACGAGCGAACGACCTTCGGCCGCAAGATCATCGACCATCAGGGCCTCGGCTTCCTGCTTGCCGACATGGCTGCAGCGGTCGGAAGCGCCAGGGCCACCTACCTGGACGCCGCTCGACGCCGCGACCTCGGCCAGCCGTACTCGACGCAGGCCAGTGTCGCGAAGCTGGTGGCCACCGACGCGGCGATGAAGGTCACCACCGACGCCGTCCAGGTCTTCGGTGGGGCCGGATACACCCGCGACTACCGCGTCGAGCGCTACATGCGCGAGGCCAAGATCACTCAGATCTTCGAAGGGACCAACCAGATTCAGCGCCTGGTGATTGCGCGCAGTCTCACAACGTAGGCCTCCCCAATACGGGGTAGACCTGAAGTATGACGAGTAACCCAGCCGTCCTGCTGTACGACGGCACGTGCGGTTTCTGCGACGGTGCCGTGCAGTTCATTCTGCGGGTAGACCGACGCCACGAGATGCGGTTCGCCGCGCTCGAAGGCGACTTCGGTGCCGCAGTGCTGCAACGCCATCCGGAGTTGGCTGGCGTGGACTCGGTCGTCTACGTCGAGAACCCGGAGAGCCCCGACGAGCGCGTCACGGTGCGCTCGGAGGCCGCTCTTCACGTGGCGCAGTACCTCGGCGGTCCGTGGCAGGCGCTCGGGGCTGTTGCTCGGGTAGTACCGGCGCCCATCCGCGACGGGCTCTACGACCGCTTCGCGGCCATTCGCTACCGCGTGTTCGGCAGGGTGGATTCGTGCGCGCTTCCCGCGCCCGAGGTGCGGGCGCGGTTCATCGCCTGACTCATCGGATTGACAGGCAGCGCTTGGCGTTTCGGAGTTATCCACAGGCCCTTCTTTAGGCCTTTCGCGCGTAGGAGTACCCGAGTAAATTCGAATGCATGTTCGAGTCACTGGCCACCGTCGTCACCGGCACTTCAGGTGCCGCTGCGGTGGAGTCGTGGCAGCGGGTGGAGTCCGCGGCGTGTGCCCGTCGCGTCGCGGCAATGGCCGGGATGCTCGAGACTGCATATGCCGCTGACGGGTCCGCTGACCGCGACCAATGGTGCTTGGACAATTGGGACGCCGTCGCAGCCCACATCGGCGCCGCCCAGCGCATCACCCACCACGCCGCCTCCAACCAGCTGCTCATCGCCGTCGCCCTGCACGAACGATTCCCCCAGGTGGCCGCCGTGTTCGCCGAGGGACTGATCACCTACCAACTGGTCCGGACGGTGGTGCAGCGCGGCGCCTTGGTCGTCGACCCCGACGCCCTACACGAACTGGACCGACTGTTGGCCGAGGCGCTCAGTAATCGAGAGCCCATGTCGGTCGCGGCCCTTGAGAAGACGGTGGACGCGTTCGTCGCCCTGGTCGACCCGCAGGCGGTGCACCGGACCGAGACCCGGGCGCGGGGCCGGTCGGTGGACGTCGGGGACGACGACGGTAGCGGAATGGCCACGGTGTTCGCCACCCTGTTCGCCCACGACGCCAAGGCCTTCGACACCCGGTTGAGTGCCGTCGCCGAGACGGTCTGCCCGGCTGACCCACGCACCAAGGACCAACGCCGCGCCGACGCCATCGGCGCCCTCGCCCACGGCAACGACCGCCTGGCCTGCCTCTGCAACACCGACGACTGCCCCGCCGGGGACAACCCGCCCTCGACCGGGGTGGTGGTCTACGTCATCGCGAGCGCAGACACCCTCCGCGAACCCGAGACACCAGCCCCACTGCCACCGCCGCCCGACGTACCCAGTGAGCCGCCAACGTCTGACGAGCCGAATGAGGCTGCGGCACCGACGGAGTCCGACGAGTGCACCGCCCTCGACGGCGAACCACCAGCCATGTTCACCAATCCCCTGCGTGAGCTGACGCTCACCGAAGCCCTCACCCCGACCCCGGGTCGCCTCGCCAGTCTGCGGCCCGCCGCGTTGATGGGCGGGCAGTTCATGCCCGGGGCGATCGCCTGCCGCGCCGCGGTCGGGGCGACGATCACCCCGATCGTCCACCCCGGCCAAGCCCCACCCGAACCCCGATACCGACCCTCCAAGAAGCTGGCCGACTTCGTCCGCTGCCGCGACATGACCTGCCGCTTCCCGGGCTGCAACGTGCCCGCCACCCATACCGACGTGGACCATACGATTCCCTGGCCCTACGGGCCGACAGCAGCGTCCAACCTGAAATGCCTATGCCGAAGACATCACTTGCTGAAAACGTTCTGGGGTGGCCAAAACGGTTGGCGGGAACGGCAACTCGACGATGGCACCATCGTGTGGACCGCACCCGATGGCCGGCAACACATCACCACACCGGGAAGCCGCCTGCTGTTCCCCGAACTGAGCGAGCCCACCGCAACCGTTCAGGCGAGCCGGGCGCCCACGGCACACACGGCCGGCCTGACCATGCCCCGCCGCAAGACCACCCGAGCCCAAGACCGCGCCAGCCGCATCCAACGCGAACGCGAACTCAACGAAGCCAGCTAGCTGGCGCCGAGGTCGGAGAAGAAGGCTTCGAGCTTTGCGACGAGGTAGGCGCTGAGGTCCTCGGCAGAGCCGCTCATCCGGGCCTTGACGTCTCGGGAGTCCTCGTCCGCGAGCACCTCGAAAGCACCCCTCACCACACCGTCGTAGGCCTGCTCCACCACGCTCGCGGCGGTCACCTTCGGCATGTCGAACCGGGCCGACATGGCCGTGTCGACCATCCCGACGATGACTCCCGTGACGGTGGTGCCGGCCGGGGCCAGTTCGCTGCGGAGCGCATTCGTCGCCGACCACATGGCGGCCTTGGACGCCGCGTACGCCGTCGGCAGCGGAAGCCACGCCGCCAGCGACAACACGTTGAGCAATCCGCCACCGCCGTTGGCAGCCAGCACCGGCGCAAACGCCTTCGCGACGCGCAGGTTCCCGTAGTAATTGGTCTCGAAGATGCGCCGGGTCATCTCCTCGTCGCCAGTCGCGACCGATACGTCGTCGGCGGGCGAGATGGCCGCGTTGTTCACCACCAAGTCGACGTCCGACGCGACGTCGGCCGCGCTGGCCACCGACGCCGGATCAGTCAGATCGAGTGCCAACGCCACGATGCGCTCATCGCCCCACTCCCTCGGCGTACGGGCCGAGGCGTACACCTTCGCCGCGCCACGCTCGAGGGCCTGCCGCACGAACTGCTCACCGAGACCACCATTCGCGCCGGTCACCAACACCGTTCGCCCGTCGAGTCGCTCTGCCATCGTCACTCCTGCGGTAAAGTCGTGCACTAAGTGGGGTAGCTCCCCGGTTTGATTATGTGGGGATAGTCCCCACTTATGCAATAGGGAGGTGGTGTGTCCGTGGCCACCCAAATTTCTCGACCGCTTCGCGCAGACGCCCAGCGCAATCGCGACGCGATCCTCAACGCCGCCCTCGCCATCTTCGACGCCGAGGGCATCTTCGCGCCGATCGACGGGATCGCCACCGCCGCCGGCGTGGGCAATGCCACCCTGTATCGGAACTTTCCCACCCGAAACGACCTGCTGGCCGCGGTCATCGAGAAGAGCATCGTCGAAATCATCGACGGCTCAGCAGAATTGGAGCAGGAGCTGTCGGCTGACGACGCGCTGCGCGAATGGCTTCAGCGCGTCGCGTGGCAGCTGCGCATCTGGAACGACCTGCCAACGTGCATCGCCACGTCGATCGAGGACGACACGTCACCGGTGCAGGACGTCACCGCGCGCCTGATCGACCGCACCCGCCACTTCCTCGACCGCGCCAAGGCCGACGGGTCAGCCGCGGACGACGTCACGGGAGACGAACTCTTCGAACTCGTCACGGCCATCTCGTGGGCCGTCGACCGGTTCGGCGACGATCCGCAACGCGCCCGCGCCCGGGTGGCGCTGGCCACGGCCGGCGCGTTCCAAAAGCGTTAGTGCTAAGCGAGTTTCAGATCCTCGGGCGGCGACGTGACCGTCACCGTGGTCCCCCGTCCCACGCCCGAATCGATCGTCATCGCACCGCCCATCGCGTCGAACCGGGCCTGCAGCGACGCCAACCCGATGTGCCCCTCGGCCACCCGCTGGTCGACGATCGACGGCTCGAAGCCCGCGCCGTCATCGGCCACCGTGATCACCACACGGTCCCCCTTGCGGAACATCCGGATGGTGACCTCGTGTGCGCCGGCATGCTTGTGCACGTTGGCGAGCAACTCGCGCGCCGCCCGGTACAGCAGCGGCTGTGAGACGGGCTTGCCGACGTCCTCCAGCTCGGCGTCGATGACGACGTCGCCTCGACTTTCGTGCTGGCGCACCAGTTCCCGCACTCCCGGCGTCAAACCCAGCTGGGCCAGCACCTGGGGATGCAGCGCCGTCACCGTCGACCGCAAGCCCGCCGCAGTGTCGTTGAGCGCCGCGTACACCATGTCCAACGCCGGGTCTGGCATGCGGTCGCGCACCTCGTCGAGCTCCAGACGAGCGGCGAGCAGCGTCTGCAGCGGGCCGTCGTGCAAGTGCTCGGCGAGCTCACGGTTGGTCCGCTCGTCGGCCTGCATCGACTCCGCCACCAGCCTGCGGCGCACGTCCAGCAGCGCCGCCACCCTCGCCGCGCGCCTGGTCAGCACGAAGCATAGAGCGGTCGTGGCGACCGCCAGCCAGACCAGGAAGCCGACCTGGAGGTAGACCACGTCGGGCAATCCCACGTGGTCGTCGCGCTTCGAGTAGACGATCCACGCCCCCAAATAGCATGCCGCGGTGCTGATCCCGAGGACACCGGTGAATACCGGCCGGTCACCGAACGCCACCGACAGCGGAAGCAGGAAGAACACCGGGAGCAGCGCCGCCGTCGCCCCGCCGGACACCACGCACAGCGCCACCACCGCGAGCACGTCGACTCCGGTGGACAACCTGCCACCCCACGACGGCACCGGCCCGCGGAACACCGCCACCGCCCACAGCACGGCGGCGATCGAGTACGCGCCGAGGATCGCCGCGTAGACCTCGGGCAGCCAGCTGTCGACCTCCCAGATCCAGACCAAAAAGCCGATCAGACCGATCAGCGGAAGGCGCAGGAGCGCCGAGACGCGGACGGGTTCGGCGGCGAAGTAGTCGACGAGCTGCCGGGACGCGCGGTCCACGGCTATTCCAGCAGTCCGCGGCGCATCGCCTCGGCGACCACGGAGCCCCGGTCGCTCACGCCGAGCTTCTCGTACAGCCGCTGCACGTGGGTCTTCACAGTCGACGGGGCCAGGAACATCTCCTTGGCCATCGCGGGGATGGTCTGTCCGCCCGCGATGTAGCCGAGCACCTCACGCTCCCTGGCGCTGAGGGTGGGTGCACTGGACTCAGTGCGACGCTGGATCTCGCCGACCAGCCCGGCGGCCAGATTCGGGGCGACGACGTCCTGGCCCTTTGCGCAGCTCAGCACGGCGGCGACCAACTCGGAGCGGCTGGACTCCTTGGAGATGAAACCGGCCGCACCCTCCTGCAACGCGTTGTACACGATCGCCGACTCGTCGTGCGCGGATATCAACAGCACCCGGGTCGGCAACTGGTCGCGGCGCACCGCGGCGGCCACCTGGGCACCGTCCAGACCGGGCATGCGGTAGTCCAGCAGCGCGACCCGAGGCCCGTGCTCGCGGATCAGAGCAAGGGCGGCCACGCCGTCCTCCGCCTCGGCGACCACGTCGATCGACCCGCTGGCGCTCAGTGCCCTGACCACTCCGTCGCGGAACAGCGGGTGGTCGTCACCCACCACCACGCGCACCTTTTCAGCCGTCACGCCGCCAGCTTCGCATGAAGGCTCAGCCGCTGCTTCCGGATTCGGCCTCGGTGGCGCGCGTCCGCCCGGCCAGGCCGATCAGTTCTTCGTGCAGCTCGAACCACACCGTGTGATACGAGTCGACCATCGGGCGGGTCAACCAGGACATGTCACCGTCGCGCGCCCGGCGCAGTGCGGCGCCGAGGCGATCCGTGTACGCGCCGAGCCGGGGGACCAGCTCGCTCGCCGCGGCGACCACCGGCACGACCTCGCGGTGCAGTTCGTCGAGGCGGTCCAGGACGGCGGTCACCTCGTCGGGCCCCGCCGCGTCCCTCGTCAGCTGCCACTGCGAGATGAGGGGCTTGACGTCGCCGTTGACGACGAGGAACCGTTCGTACACCCGGTCCGCCGCGCCGTGGTCGACGACGGCGCGCTCGTCGGCCAGCAGTTCGACCAGCCGGGCCCGGCCCGCGTCGGTGAGCCGGACCATCGGGGCGTCGACCAGCAGTCCGCCTAAAACGCAATCCTCGACGGGACCTGTCAGCTCGGCTCGAGCAATCCGGCCCCTGAGCCGGACCGTCTGCAGGAGCGCCAGCTCGTCGGCGTCGCTCACCGGCGTACCGACCTTGCGGCCCGATGCATGGCCTGCAGATCTCCGACGACGTCGGGGACCGCCGCGCGCACGATGTCGGTGAACCTCGACAGTTCGGGGCTGAGCACCGACTCCGACGCAGCGGATTCGCCTGCCCGCACCTCGCCAGCGTCGCCGTCGACGGTGATGGTCAACCCCGCCAGCTTCGCGGTCAGCCCCACTCCGCAGCCGACCACCGCAGGTATGCCGAGTTCGCGCGCGACGATGGCGGCGTGGCTGCTGGCCCCGCCCACCTCGGTGACGACACCGTTGGCGGCCATGATTCCGGCGACGTCGTCGGGGCTGGTCGTCGGGCGCACCAGGATGACGTCATGACCCGCGTCGGCCGCGGCGATGGCGTCGTCGCTGGTGGTGCAGACCAGGCCGGACGCGATTCCCGGGCACGCGGCGGCGCCGGTGGCCAACGGCGGACCACTCGGGGCCGATCGCACCGCCAGGATCGTCGCGAGCTGCTCCGGCGTCACACGCTCGATCACCTCAGCGTCGTCGACGAGACCTTCGTCGCGGAAGGTCAGCGCCAGCCGCAGCGCCGCCCGCGGCGAGCGTTGCGCCACCCGGGACTGCAGCAGCCACAGCTTGCCTGCCTCGACGGTGAACTCGACGTCCTGCACGTCAGCGCCGAGCCGTTCGAGACGGGCGCCGGCCTCGACCAAGTCGTCGTATGCGGCGGGAAGCCGGTCCCGCATCGCCGAAAGGGGTTCGCAGTCACTGGTGCCCGACACCACGTCGTCACCTTGGGAGGCGGGGAGCCATTCGCCAAACGGGGTCGACGCCCCGGTGGCCGGGTCGCGGGTGAACAGCACCCCGGTGCCCGATTGGGCGTCGAGGTTGCCGAAGACCATGGCCTGCAACAGGATTGCGACACCGCCGCGTTCGAGCCCGCGGTGCGCACGGTAGGCGTCGACCCGGCTGGACGACCAAGACGACGCGACCGCCTCGACGGCTCCGCGCAACTGCGCCAACGGTTGGCCCGGCGCCTCGACCCCCACCGCGCGCCGATAGCCGCGTCGGAAGCGCTCCCTGGTGTCCTCGGCGAAGGGCGCCGAGTACTCGTCGCCGAGCGCCTCGACGACCGCGTCGTCGACGCCCACGTTCAGGACGGTCTCGAGCATGCCGGGCATCGACGTGTCCCCGCTGCTGCGCACCGACAGCAGCAGCGGTCGCGGGCCGGCGCCGAACGTGCGCCCGGTGCGCTCCTCCAGCAACTTCAGCCCGTCGAGCACGTCCTGCCACAAGCTGTCGACCAGTGCGACGGGATCGTCGTCGCTCCAATCGGAGGTCACGCAGAACGCAGGAGGTACGGCCAGACCCAGCGCCGCCATCGCGGCGACCGCGCGCCCCTTGCCGCCGACGGCCCGCCGCGCGGCGTCGCCCAGCTCGCCGTCCAAGGGGACTGCGTGCCGGCTACCTGCGCCGATCGTCATCGCGTGACCACTCATCTCGCCTAGTCGTCTCGAAGGGAACGCCCGAGTGTATGCACGTGCGGGTTACCCGACGTCACTGGAAGGAACACAATGAACGGTCACGGTTCGCCGTGCACCGTTGCAGGCTTCTAGGCTCATCCAACGAACACGTCGTACCGAATACTTGTGGGTCGCTGTACAGACAGTGGTCCAGACAGGGGTTTCACACCGTATGGCCGATCAACTCGCCAATGCCACCGAGGCGCTCCGCCGGGCTCTCGTCCAGAACGACCGGCTGAAGACCCAGAACCGGGCCCTTCTCGAGCGCTCTGGCGAACCGATCGCCGTCGTTGGCATGTCGTGCCGGTTCCCCGGCGGCGTGAACTCCCCCGAAGACCTGTGGAACATGGTCGCCGAGGGTCGCGACGTGGCCACCGAGCTCCCCGACGACCGCGGCTGGGACGTTGCCAGCCTGTACGACCCCGACCCAGACGCACCAGGCAAGTCCTACGCGCGCGCGGGCAGCTTCGTCACCGACGTCGCCGACTTCGACGCCGGCTTCTTCGGGATCGCGCCAAGCGAAGCCCTCGCCATGGACCCCCAGCAACGCATGCTCCTCGAGCTGTCGTGGGAGGCCCTCGAACGCGCCGGTGTCGACCCGACCTCGCTGCGGGGTAGCGCGACGGGCGTGTTCGCAGGCGTCATCGCCGGTGGGTACGGCATGTCCAACGACAGCATCGAGGGTTACCGGCTGACCGGCATGACGTCGAGCGTGACGTCCGGTCGGGTGGCCTACGTGCTGGGCCTGGAGGGTCCGGCCGTGTCCATCGACACCGCGTGCTCCTCGTCGCTGGTGGCGCTGCACCAGGCGGTGCAGGCGCTACGCCTCGGCGAGTGCGACATGGCCCTGGCAGGCGGCGTCACCGTCAACGCCACCCCCACGATCTTCGTCGAGTTCAGCCGCCACCGCGGGCTGGCTGCCGACGGCCGTTGCAAGCCCTACGCCGGAGCGGCCGACGGCGTCGGCTGGGCCGAGGGCGGCGGCGTGCTCGTCGTCGAGCGGCTCTCCGACGCGCAGCGGCTCGGACACCCCGTGCTCGCCGTCGTGCGCGGTTCGGCGGTCAACCAGGACGGCGCGTCGAACGGCCTCACGGCGCCGAACGGGCCGTCGCAGCAGCGCGTCGTGCGCGCAGCACTCGCCAACTCCGGCCTGACGGCCGCGCAGGTCGACGTGGTCGAAGGCCACGGCACCGGCACCCCGCTCGGTGATCCCATCGAGGCGCAGGCGCTGCTGGGCACCTACGGCCAGGACCGGACGCAGCCGCTGTGGCTGGGCTCGGTGAAGTCCAACATGGGTCACACCCAGGCCGCGGCGGGCGTCGCAGGCGTCATCAAGATGATCATGTCGATGCAGCACGAGACGCTGCCCGTCACCCTGCACGTCGACGAGCCAAGCCCGCACGTCGACTGGACCATGGGCGCGGTCTCGCTGCTGACCGAAGCGCAGCCGTGGCCCGCCAGCGCCACCCCGCGCCGCGCAGGCATCTCGTCGTTCGGCATCAGCGGCACCAACGCCCACGTCATCGTCGAATCGGCGCCACCGGCGGAAGCCGAGTCCGAGGCGGCTCCCAAACCCGGCGTGCTGCCCTGGGTGCTGTCCGCGAAGTCCGCGACCGCCCTGCGCGGGCAGGCCACCCGCCTGACCGACCATCTGGCCACCCACTCCGACCTCGACGACCGTGACGTGGCATGGACGCTGGCGGGACGCACGTCCTTCGAGCACCGCGCCGTCGTCCTCGGCACCGACCGCGACCAGCTGCTCGCCGGTCTCTCGGAGGTGGCGTCCGACGCCGACATCACGCGGGTGATCCGCGGCACGGTCACCCCCGTCGGCAAGGTCGCCTTCGTCTTCCCGGGCCAGGGCAGCCAGTGGATCGGGATGGGCATCGAATTGATGTCCGCCTCAACGGTTTTCGCCGACAAACTGACCGCATGCTCGGAAGCGCTTGCCGAGTTCGTGGACTGGTCCCTGCTCGACGTGCTGCGCGGGGAGGCCGGTGCGCCCGGCCTGGACCGCGTCGACGTCGTGCAGCCCGCGCTGTTCGCCGTCATGGTGTCGTTGGCCGAGCTGTGGCGGTCGGTCGGGGTCACCCCCGACGCCGTCATCGGCCACTCGCAGGGTGAGATCGCCGCCGCCCACGTCGCGGGCGCTCTGTCGCTGCGCGACGCCGCCAAGGTCGTCGCCCTTCGCAGCAAGCTGCTGGTCGAGCTGTCCGGATCGGCAGGCATGGTGTCGCTCGCGTGCGGTGTCGACCGAGCGCGAGAACTGTTGTCGGGCTTGGACATCCGCCCCGACCAGGCGGACATCGCCGTGATCAACGGGCGCTCCGCCGTCGTGGTCTCCGGTGAGACGTCCGCGCTGGACGCCCTGGTGGCGCAGTGCGAGGCACTGGAGATCCGGGCCCGCCGCATCGACGTCGACTACGCGTCGCACTCGGCTCAGGTCGAGGCCATCGACGGACGACTGCAGGAAGCCCTCGCGGGTCTGGCTCCCACGTCGACGCGCACCGCGTTCTTCTCCACCGTCACCGGCGATCTGGTCGACACCGCCACCCTCGACGCCGACTACTGGTACCGCAACATCCGCCAGACGGTGCAGTTCGACCAGGCGGTCAGGGCCGCGGCAGCCCACGGCTACCGGGCGTTCGTCGAGACCAGCCCGCACCCGGCGCTCATCGCGGGCATCGAGGACACCGTTCGCGACTGCACCGACGCCGCAACCGATCCCGTCGTCATCCCGACCCTGGGTCGTGACGAGGGTGGCTGGGACCGCTTCCTCACCTCGGCCGCGCAGGCGTTCACGTCGGGCATCTCGGTGGATTGGCGCGCGACGTGCCACGGTGGCCACCTCGTCGAGTTGCCCACCTACGCCTTCGACCGTCGTCGCTTCTGGTTGTCCGCCGGCGGCAGCGGAGCCTCCGACGCCACGGGCTTCGGGCTCAACGGCGCGGCGCACGCACTTCTCGGCGCCGTCGTCGAGGTGCCGGAGACCGGTCAGGTCGTGCTGACTGGACGCCTCGCGGTCGCGACGCAACCGTGGTTGGCCGATCACGCCGTCGGCGGTGTAATCCTGTTCCCGGGTGCGGGATTCGTCGAGCTGGTCATCCGGGCGGGCGACGAGGTCGGTTGCCCCGTCGTCGAGGAACTCACCCTGCAGGCGCCCTTGGTGGTGGCGCCGTCCGGAGTCCAGATCCGCGTCCTGGTCGGGGCCGCCGACGAGTCTGGATCCCGCTCGGTGTCGGTCTTCTCCCATCCCGACGACCCAGAAGCCGCCTGGCTGCTGCACGCCGAAGCCGTCGTCGGATCGGTCGAGCAGGCACCGACGGCAGACCTGTCGGCATGGCCGCCCGCTGGTGCGGTGGCCACCGACGTCAGCGACGCCTACGAAACACTCGCCGCCCGGGGTTACGAGTACGGCCCGGCCTTCCGCGCGCTCACCGCCATGTGGCGCCGCGGCGACGAGGTATTCGCCGAGGTCACCATCCCGCAGGACGTCCAGTCGGGAGACTTCGGCGTTCACCCGGTGCTGCTGGACGCCTCGATGCACGCCATCGCGCTGGCGGTCGAGGATCACGAACTCGCCCTGCCCTTCTCGTGGCAGCAGGTCGCCCTGCACGCAGCAGGGGCGTCGTCTGTGCGCGCGAGAATCGCTCCGGTCGGCCCGAATTCGGTGTCGATCGACCTGGCCGACGGCTTGGGCTTGCCCGTCCTGTCGGTGGGTTCGATGACCACCCGCCCGGTCAGCGCCGAACAGCTGGCGCTAGTCGGCCAGGCCAGTGCCGACGGCGAACTGTTCGAGGTCGAATGGTCCGCGGTCGCGGCGCCGGAGAGCTCTGCGCCCGTCGAGGCCGTCGTCTACGAATCCTCCTCGGTCGCAGACGATTCCGTCGACACCGCGACCATGGTCCACACCACGGTGCACCGCGCGCTGGAGCGCCTGCAGTCGTGGTTGGCCGAGCCGTCCGACGCCACGTTGGTCGTCGTCACGCACGGGGCGGTCGCCCTGCCGGGTGAGGACGTCACCGATCTGGCCGGTTCCGCGGTGTGGGGCTTGGTCCGCGCCGCCCAGACCGAGAACCCCGGCCGCATCGTGCTGGTCGACGCGACCGGCAACCCGGACGTGGCCGTCGACGTTCCGGCCGTGCTCGCCGTCGGCGAGCCGCAGGTGGTCGTGCGGAACGGCGCGTTCCACGTCGCCCGTGTCGTGCGCAGCCGCGGCGTCGACGCGGTGCTGCAGCCGCCAACGTCTGGTAAGCCATGGCGGCTCGGCATCGCCACCGCGGGCACGTTCGACAACCTGGCGCTCGAAGAAGTCCCCAACTCTGACGAACCCTTGCGCGCGGGGCACATCCGCGTCGAGATGAACGCCGTCGCGGCCAACTTCCGCGACGTGATGATCACCCTCGGCATGTTCACCCACGACGCGCTGCTCGGCAGCGAGGGCGCGGGCGTGGTGGTCGACCTCGGCGAGGGCGTCACCGACTTCGCCGTCGGCGACCGGGTGATGGGGCTCTTCCCCGAGGGCACCGGCACGCTGGTGCAAGCCGACGCCCGCCTCGTCGCGCCCATCCCCACCGGGTGGACCGACGCCGAGGCCGCCGCCACCCTGGTCGTCTTCACCACGGCGTACTACGGCTTGCGGGAACTGGCCGACGTACAGCCAGGCCAGTCGATCCTGATCCACGCCGCCACCGGTGGCGTCGGCCTGGCCGCCGTCCAGCTGGCCAGGCATTGGGGACTGGACGTCTTCACCACTGCCAGCCAGCCCAAGTGGAACACGTTGCGGGCGTTGGGCTTCGACGACGATCACATCGGCGACTCCCGTTCCCTTGGCTTCGAGCAGAAGTTCGCCGAGGTCACAGGGGGCCGCGGCTTCGACGTGGTGCTCGACTCGCTGGCCGGTGACTTCGTCGACGCCTCGCTGCGCCTGCTCCCCCGCGGTGGCTCGTTCCTCGAGATGGGCAAGACCGACATCCGCGACGCCGACACCGTCGCCGCCGCCCATCCCGGCGTCCGCTACCGCGCCTTCGACCTCTTCGAACCGGGTCGCCCGCGGATGCACGAGTACATCGTCGAGCTGTCCAGGATGTTCGAAGAGGGCATCCTGACCCCACTTCCGGTGACCACGTGGGACATCCGGCGCGCGCCCGCCGCACTGCGGCACCTGAGCCAGGCCCGCCATGTCGGCAAGATCGTGATGACCATGCCCGACGCATGGACCCGCGGCACCGTGCTGATCACCGGCGGCACCGGCATGGCCGGCTCGGCAGTGGCCCGCCACGTCGTCGCCAATCACGGTGTGCGGCAGCTGGTCCTGCTGTCCCGCCGCGGCGCGGACGCCCCCGGCGCCGCCGAGTTGGTGACCGAGTTGACCGCCACGGGTGCGAACGTCAGGGTGCTCGCCGCCGACGCCGCCGACCGCGCCGAACTGCAGACGGTCCTCGACGGCCTCGACCAGCCGCTGTCGGCGATCGTGCACGCCGCCGGCGTCCTCGACGACGCCGTCGTGGGGTCGCTGACGCCCGAACGCGTCGACCCGGTGCTTCGTGCCAAGGTCGACGCGGCGTGGAACCTGCACGAGCTGAGCCGCGAGACGAATGTCGCGGCCTTCGTGATGTTCTCGTCGATGGCCGGTGTCGTGGGTTCGGCCGGGCAGGCCAACTACTGCGCCGCCAACACCTTCCTCGACGCCCTGTCCGCACACCGTCGCGTACACGGGCTGCCCGCCACCTCGCTGGCGTGGGGTCTGTGGGAGCAGGCCAGCGACATGACCGGGCACCTCGCCGACGCCGACCTCAGCAGGTTGGGCCGCGACGGCATCCTCGCGATGTCAACCGGCGACGCCATGACGCTGTTCGACTCGGCCCTGGTGGTGGGTGAACCGCTGCTCGCACCGGTCCGGATCGATCGCGCTGCGCTGCGGGCCAGGTCCGCGGAGGGCCTGCTGCCGCCGATGTTCGCGCAGCTGGCCAACACCTCGGCCCGGCGGCGGGTCGACGACTCCCTGGTCGCCGCCAAGTCGAAGTCGGCTCTTGCGCAACGCCTGCACGGGTTGACCGAACAGGCGCAGCAAGCGTTGATCCTCGACCTGCTGCGTTCACACATGTCCGCCGTGCTCGGCAACACCGAGCCGGAGGCCATCACCGCCGAGCTGGCGTTCTCCGATCACGGCTTCGACTCGCTCACCGCCGTCGAGCTGCGCAACCGGCTGAAGACGGCGACGGGACTGGCCCTTTCGCCGACGCTGATCTTCGACTACCCGACCCCGCTGGCGTTGGCGGGCTACATCCGGCAGGAACTCGCAGGCGCACCGCAGGAGGTCGCCACGACCGCCTCGAGCGCGTCGGTCGCCGACGAGCCGATCGCAATCGTCGGCATGGCCTGCCGCTACCCTGGCGGCGTCGACTCACCAGAGGCGCTGTGGGACATGGTCGCCGCAGGCCGCGACGTCCTCACCGACTTCCCGACCGACCGCGGCTGGGACCTCGCCGGACTGTTCAGCCCCGATCCCGACGCTCCCGGCAAGTCCTACGCCCGCACCGGTGGCTTCATCGACAACGCCGCCGACTTCGATCCCGGTTTCTTCGGGGTCTCCCCGACCGAGGCGCTGGCCATGGACCCGCAGCAGCGGCTGTTCCTCGAGCTGGCGTGGGAGAGCCTCGAGCGCGGCGGCATCGACCCGGCGTCGTTGCGCGGCAGCGCCACCGGCGTCTTCGCAGGCGTGTACGCCCAGGGTTACGGCGTCGGCGCCGAGGGTGCTGAGGGCTTCCGGCTGACCGGTCAGGCCTCCAGCGTCGCGTCGGGCCGGGTGTCCTACGTGCTCGGCCTCGAGGGTCCGGCCGTGTCGATCGACACCGCGTGCTCGTCGTCGCTGGTCGCCCTGCACATGGCAGTTCAGGCCCTGCGCACCGGTGAGTGCGACCTCGCGCTCGCAGGCGGCGTCACCGTCAACGCGGCGCCGGACATCTTCGTGGAGTTCAGCAGGCAGCGCGGCTTGTCGTCCGACGGCCGCTGCAAGTCGTTCGCCGGTGCGGCGGACGGCACCGGATTCGCCGACGGCGGCGGCATTCTCGTCGTCGAGCGGCTGGCCGACGCCCAGCGCAACGGCCACCAGGTGCTGGCGCTGGTGCGCGGCTCGGCGATCAACCAGGACGGTGCGTCCAACGGGCTCACCGCGCCGAACGGACCGTCGCAGCAGCGCGTTCTGCGTTCGGCGCTGGCCAACGCCGGTCTGACCGCGGCCGACGTCGACGTCGTCGAGGCACACGGAACCGGCACCACGCTCGGTGATCCGATCGAGGCGCAGGCGCTGCTGGCGACCTATGGCCAGGACCGCCGCCACCCGCTGTGGATCGGCTCGGTGAAGTCGAACATGGGTCACTCCCAGGCCGCCGCGGGCGTCGCCGGAATCATCAAGATGGTGCAGTCGATGCGGCACGAGCAGTTGCCCGCCACGCTGCACGTCGACGAGCCCACACCGCACGTCGACTGGACCATGGGTTCGGTCGCGCTGCTGACCGAGGCGCAGCCGTGGCCCGAGAACGGCTCGCCGCGCCGGGCCGGGGTGTCGTCGTTCGGCATCAGCGGCACGAACGCGCACGTAATCATCGAGCAGGCCCCGCCGTCCGCGGCTCCCGTCGTCGAGGTACGTCGGCCTGCCGTCGTGCCGTGGGCGTTGTCCGCGAAGACGCCTGAGGCCCTTGCCGATCAGGCCCGCCGCCTCGCCGGTCACCTCGGTGCCCACCCGGATCTCGACGCGATCGACGTGGGCTGGACGCTTGGCGGCCGGTCCTCGTTCGCCCACCGGGCTGTCATGCTCGGCGCCGACCGAGACGAGCTGCTGGCGGAGCTGACGGCTCTGGCCGACGACCAACCGGGCGCGGGCACCGTCCGCGGCCGCGCCACCGGCTCTGGCAAGACCGCGTTCGTGTTCCCGGGCCAGGGCGCGCAGGCGCTCGGCATGGGCCGCGAGCTGCACGCCGAATTCCCGGCCTTCGCCGAGGCGTTCGACGCCGTGACCACGGAACTGGACCGCCACCTGCTGCGGCCGATCCGCGACGTCATGTGGGGAAGCAATGCGGCCGTGCTGGATTCGACGGAGTACGCGCAGCCCGCGCTGTTCACCGTCGAGGTGGCGATGTTCCGGGTGCTCGAATCGTGGGGAATAGAGCCCGATTACGTGCTGGGCCACTCGATCGGCGAGCTGACCGCGGCGCATGTGGCCGGGGTGCTGTCGCTGGAGAACGCGGCCGCCCTGGTGGCTGCGCGCGGCAGGCTCATGCAGCGGCTGCCCGAGGGTGGCGCCATGGTGGCCATCGCGACGAGCGAGGCCGAGATGCGGCCGCTGCTGCGCGACGGCGTCGGCATAGCGGCGGTCAACGGCCCCGACTCGATCGTCATCTCCGGTCCCGAGGACGCTGTCCTGGCCATCGCCGAGGAGGCCAGGGCCACGGGCCGCCGGGTACACCAGCTGGCGGTATCGCATGCCTTCCACTCGACGCTGATGGAACCGATGCTGCTGGAGTTCAACACCGTCGCAGGCGGAATGTCGTTGGCGGAGCAAAGGATTCCGATCGTCTCCAACGTGACCGGCGAGCTGGCCGGCCAGGACTTCGCGACCGCGCCGTACTGGGCCAGCCACATCCTCGAGGCGGTCCGCTTCGACGACAGCGCCCGGTTCCTCGCGGCGGCAGGCGTCACCCGCTTCGTCGAGGTGGGACCGGCCAGCGGCCTGACGGCAACGATCGCGATGTCGCTTGCCGAATCCGAGCCGGTCACCGTCTCGACGCTGAAGAAGGACGCCCCCGAGCCCAAGACCCTGGTCACCGCGCTGGCCGAGCTCTCGGTCTCCGGCGTCGAGGTGGACTGGCAGGCGGCGTGCACCGGCGGTCGACTGCTCGACCTGCCGACCTACGCCTTCCAGCGGCGACGCTTCTGGCTGACCAGCGGCGGATCGGGTTCGACCGACGCCACCGGTCTTGGCCTCGGCCGCACCGACCATGCCCTCCTCGGCGCGGTCGTCGAATCCCCCGAGACCGGCGGCGTGGTGCTGACCGGTCGCCTGTCCACGTCGACCCAGCCGTGGCTGGCGGACCATGCGGTCGCCGGCGTCGTGCTGTTCCCAGGCGCCGGATTCGTCGAGCTGGCCATCCGGGCCGGCGACGAGGTCGGCTGCTCGAGAGTCGACGAGCTGATGTTGCACGCACCGCTGGTGCTGCCCGCCGAAGGCGTCGCCGTGCAGGTCGTGGTCAGTCAGGCCGACGAGGCCGGCGGTCGCGTCGTGTCGATCTTCTCGCGCGCGCAACAGGATTCAGCGTCCTGGATCCTCAACGCCGAGGGTGAGCTGGGCGTCGCGTCGTCGGCCCCCGGTTCGGACCTGTCGATCTGGCCGCCGGTGGGCGCCCGCGAGGTCGACGTGGCAGACGCGTACGCCGAGCTGTCGGCTCGGGGTTACGAGTACGGTCCCGCGTTCCGCGGCCTGAAGGCGATGTGGCGCAGAGGCGACGAGGTGTTCGCCGAGGTCGCCATCCCGCAGGAGTTGCAGGCCAACGGTTTTGGCGTGCATCCGGTGCTACTCGACGGCGCGCTGCACGCGGTGGTGATGAGCCGCGAGGACAATGAGGGCGAGATGGCCCTGCCGTTCTCCTGGCAAAAGGTGTCGCTGCACGCGTCAGGCGCGTCGGCGGTCCGCGCACGCCTCGCTCCCAACGGGACCAGCTCGATGTCGATCGACCTGGCCGACGGGCTCGGCCTTCCTGTGCTGTCGGTCGAGGCGATGGTGGCCCGGCCGGTGACGGCCCAGCAGTTGGCCGCCGCGGTCGGCGGCACCGGGGGCGGTGAGCTGTTCGAGGTGGTGTGGTCGCCGGCGACCCCCGCCGAGCAGGTGGAGTCCGACGCCGAGGTCGTGGTGTTCGAATCAGTCCCCGCGACAAGCGAATCCGACGAACTGGCCGGCGTTTACGGCGCGACGCACGTCGCGCTCGAGCGATTGCAGTCCTGGCTCGCCGAGAGCTCTGAAGCCAGCCCGCCGTCCACCCTGGTGGTGACGACCCGCGGGGCCGTCGCCATGCCCGGTGAGGACGTCACGGATCTGGCCGGTGCCGCGGTGTGGGGTCTGGTGCGCGCTGCACAGACCGAGCATCCGGGTCGCGTCGTCTTGGTCGACCTGGGAGATCAAGCGTCGGATTCCGTAGATCTAGCGCCCCTGGTGGCGCTCGGTGAGCCGCAGGTCGTCATCCGCGACGGTGTCCTGCACACCGCCCGGGTGCTGCCGAGCCGTGCCGCGGAGTCGCTGCTGACTCCCCCGGCCGACAATGCGCCGTGGCGGCTTACCGTCGCCGAGTCGGGCACGTTCGACGACCTGAGCCTGCAGCCGATCCCGGACGCCGACGAGCCGCTGGAGGCGGGCCGCATCCGGGTCGCCGTGCGCGCCATCGGCGCCAACTTCCGCGACGTCATGATCGCCCTCGGGTTGTACCCGGGCGGCGGTTCCATGGGCATCGAGGCGGCGGGCATCGTCGTCGAGGTCGCGCCCGGCGTTACCGAGGTGTCCGTCGGCGACCGGGTGATGGGCCTGTTCCCCGAGGGCACCGGCACCATGGCCACCACCGACGCCCGCGTCGTGCTGCCCATCCCCGCGGACTGGGGTTACGCGCAGGGCGCCGGGTTCACCGTGGGCTTCGCGACGGCGTTCTTCGCGCTGCGCGGGCTGGCCGACGTGCAGCCGGGGCAGTCGGTGCTGATCCACGCGGGCACCGGTGGCGTCGGCATGGCGGCGGTCCAGCTGGCCAGGCACTGGGGCCTCGAGGTGTTCGCCACCGCGAGCCGACCCAAGTGGGACACGTTGCGGGCCATGGGCTTCGACGACGACCACATCGGCGACTCCCGCACCCTGGACTTCGAGCAGAAGTTCCTCGCCGTCACCGGCGGCCGCGGGGTCGACGTGGTGCTCGACTCGCTGTCGGGTGACTTCGTCGACGCATCGCTGCGACTGCTGCCGCGCGGCGGGTCCTTCCTGGAGATGGGCAAGACCGACATCCGTGACGCGGACACCGTCGCCGCGGATCACCCCGGCGTGCGCTACCGCGCGTTCGACCTCTTCGAGGCCGGCGCCGAAGGCGTGAGCAAGATCCTGACGGGCGTGGCCGAGCTGAGTGACGCGGGAGTGCTTCGCCCCCTGCCGATCTCGACGTGGGACGTGCGACGGGCACCGGCGGCGCTGCGGCATCTCAGCCAAGCCCGCCACATCGGCAAGGTCGTGCTGACCATGCCGGACGCCTGGGCCACCGGCACCGTGCTGATCACCGGCGGCACCGGCATGGCGGGCGCCTCGGTGGCCCGCCACGTCGTCACCACCCACGGCGTGCGGCACCTGGTGCTCCTGTCGCGCCGTGGGCCGGACGCCCCAGGCGCTGCCGAGTTGGTCTCCGAGCTGACCGACGCGGGCGCCCACGTCCAGGTGGTCGCCGCGGACGCCGCCGACCGGGACGCGCTCGCCAAGGCCCTGGCCGGGATCGACCACCAGCACGCGCTGTCGGCGGTCATCCATACCGCGGGTGTCATCGACGACGCGGTGTTGACGTCGCTGACGCCGGAGCGGGTGGACGCGGTACTGCGGGCGAAGGTCGACGCGGCGTGGAACCTGCACGAGCTGACCCGCGACCTCGACCTGTCGGCGTTCGTGATGTTCTCGTCGATGGCGGGTCTGGTCGGCGCGTCCGGGCAGGCGAACTACTCGGCGGCCAACGCCTACCTCGACGCCCTGGCCGCCCACCGGCGCGCCAACGGCCTGCCTGCGATGTCGCTGGGTTGGGGGCTGTGGGAGCAGGCCAGCGGCATGACGGGTCACCTTCAGGACGTCGACCTGGCGCGGCTCAACCGCGACGGCATCCTGGCGTTGGCCCTCGACGATGCACTGGCGCTGTTCGACGAGGCGCTGACCGTCGACGAGCCGTTCCTGGTGCCCGCGCGGATCGACCGCGTGGCGCTGCGGACCAAGTCGTCGGCGGGCACGCTGCCGCCGATGTTCGTCGAGCTGATCTCGGGGCCGGCCCGCCGCCAGGTGGGCGACTCGCTGGCCGCCGCGCAGTCGCGTTCAGCTCTTTCGCAACGCCTTTCGGGGCTGCCGACCGACGAGCAGTTCGATCTGCTGCTGGACCTGGTGCGGTCGCACATGGCCACGGTGCTCGGACTGCCCAACCCGCAGTCGATCGCACCGGACCTGGCGTTCCAGGATCACGGCTTCGACTCACTCACCGCGGTCGAGCTGCGCAACCGGTTGAAGGCGGCGACGGGGCTGACGCTCTCGCCGACGCTGATCTTCGACTATCCGAACCCGGCGGCGATCGCGGAGTACTTCCGCACCCAGCTCGTCGGCGAGGATCAGCAGGGCCCCGCGACCAACTCGGTCGACGAGGAACTGCAGCGCGTCGTGGCCACCATCCCGATCAAGCGGCTGCGGCAGGCCGGCGTGCTCGACATGCTGCTCAACCTCGCCGCGCAGGGCAGCGGTGCGGACAGCCCGGAGGCGGCGGCGTCGAACGAGCCGGATCGGACTCAGGACATCGCCGACATGGACCTACAGGATCTGTTGGCGGCGTTCAGCGACGACGATGCTGGCTAGGCCTCGATGAGGATCGTCGTCGGGGGCGCCGACGGCGCGATCGGACGCGGGGTGTCGGCGCGACTGGTCAGCCTGGGCCACGACGTCGTCGGCATCGGTGTGCGACGGCCCGAGAGTTGGTCCGGCGCAGTCGAGTTCGTCACGTCAACCGACTACGTCGTCGACGCGGTCAAGGGTGCCGACGCGGTGCTGCACTGCGGAGGCACCCGCGGCCTCGACGTGGCGGCCGCCGCGGTCGGCCGCGTCGTCGTGCTTGCCGACGGCACGGACGCCATCCCGGACGGCGCGATCGTCGTCAGGACGGCACTGGTCCTGGGCCGCCACGTCGACGACGCCGTGCTGAAGACGTTCACCGCGCCGGTGCTCATCGACGACGGCTCCTTCGACCTACCGTTGCAGGTCGTGCACGCCCACGACGTCGAGCGACTCTTGGTACGGGCGCTGCTCGACTCCGACCTGACCGCCGGCCGGGTCGACGTCGCCGCCTCAGGACACACCACCCTGCGGGCCATCGCCGCGGCCGTCGGCAGGCGCGTCGTCAAAGTCCCTGGGCCGCTTGGTCGCATCGTCGCCAGCCCAAAGGCGCCGACGCCGACGCTGGACACCACCGGCATGCGCGACTGGGGATTTACCCCCACCTTCGACGTGGCGCAGGCGATCGAGGACTTCGCGCTCGCGTGCCGGGGCCGGATCGCCGTGGCCGGCGCAGTCCACGACATCCCGTGGCGTCTCCCCCGCGTGCTGCAGATTCCGGCGGTCGACGCGCCTGCCGCCGACGGGGTCGAGCCGGTGCCCGCGGGTCCCGGCGACGTCACCGGCGAGTTCGACACCCCGATCGACCCGCGGTTCCCTGCGTTCATCGCCACCAACCTGTCCGAGGCGCTCGCCGGACCGTTCTCCCCGTCGTCGGCGTCGGTGACGGTGCTCGGCACGCGCGCGGCGGGACTGGTGATCTCCGAACGGCTGCGCCCCGGCGGGGCCGTCCAGCGCGAGATGTCGGTGCGCACCACCGGCGTGTTCGGACATCGGCTGTACGCCGGCATTACCACCGGACACTTCATGGCGCACACCGTGCCGTTCATCGACCCCGCGTTGGTGCTCTCCGGGTTCTTCGGCCACACCGAGGACGGCCTCGAACTGTTCGGCGAACACCTGCCGCCGGTGGAGCCTCGCGGCCTCGTCCGCCAACTCCGCGGCGGGTTGACCTTCGCCAACTGCCTGGTCGGCCTGTCGGCCGGATCTCATGGCGACACCAAGGCCTTCGCCGCCGACGTGCAGCGCCTCGAGGCGGCAGCGACCGACCCCGCCACCCTCGACGACCACCGGCTGCGCGAGCTGATCCTGCTTGGCCGCGACCACGTCGTGCACGGATGGGTGCTCTCGTCGGCGTCGATCCTGCTGTGCGCCGGCTACGGGGTGGTGATGCGACTGCTCTGCGGTCGTGACGTGATGCCCGCGGCGGGCGACGAGCTGGTCAGCGCGCAAGCACTCAGCGCGGTCCACCGGCTGGCTGCCGCGGCGCGGCGTGATCCCGTCGCCGCCCGGCTGCTGTCCGAGCCGGAGACCGACGCCGCGACGCTTGCCGCGCAGGCACCGGCGTTCTCGGCCGCGCTGGCCACGGAGCTGGCCCTCATCGGGCACCGCGGCCCCGGCGAGGTCGAGATGCGGTCGGCGACCTACGCCGACGACCCCGACCTGTTGATCCGCATGGTGACCAAGGCGCTGACGGCGCTGCCCCGCGAGCTGCCCCGCCTGCCCGCGGTGCCGCTGCGCGCGCGAGCCGTCGCGGTGGCCGCGGCCAGCCAGCTCCGCGAGCGGGAAGTGCGCCGCGACCGCATGGTGCGCGCGATCTGGGTGCTCAGGAGACTGCTGCGCGAGCAGGGCAGGCGGATGGTCGACGCTGGCGAGCTGGGCACCGTCGACGACGTGTTCTACCTGCTGGTCGACGAGCTGGACGCCCCGCCGCCGGACCTGGCCGGGATCGTCGCCCGACGGCGTGCCGAACAGGCGACGTTGCAGGAACTGGTGCCGCCCGAGGCGTTCAGCGGCCACTGGACCCCGACCGAGGCCCCGACCACGGCCTTCCAGGGCGGCGAGGTGCTGCACGGCATCGGCGTGTCCGGGGGCAGCGCCCGCGGGCGGGTCCGCGTCGTGCACGCCGAGACGATCGACGACCTGCAGCCCGGCGAAGTCCTCGTCGCCAAGGTCACCGACGTCGGCTACACGCCGGCGTTCGCGTACGCGGCGGCCGTCGTCACCGAACTGGGCGGACCGACGTCACACGCCGCGATCGTGGCACGCGAGTTCGGAGTGCCCTGCGTGGTCAACGCACGCGGGGCGACCGCGCGGCTCGTCACTGGAACCGTCGTCGAGGTGGACGGAGCGACGGGCGAGGTCACCGTGCTGGGAGCCTGAGTCGACGAACGGAGCCGCCCCGGCGGCGACATTAGACACGTGTCATATCGTGGCGGTCATGGACTTCGCGAGGTCGGACAAGGCACAGGACTACCACCAACGGCTCACCGACTTCATGGTCGAGCACGTGTTCCCTGCCGAGCACGCATACGACCAGTACCGGCTCGAGGCCGGGCGCGACGACCACACCGTGCCGCCGGTGGTCGAGGAGCTCAAGAAGCTGGCCCGCGACCGCGGCCTGTGGAACCTGTTCCTTCCGTCTGAGTCGGGCCTGACCAACCTGGAGTACTCCCCGCTGGCGGAGCTGTCCGGCTGGAGCATGGAGCTAGCCCCCGAGGCGCTCAACTGCGCGGCACCCGACACCGGCAACATGGAGACGCTTCACCTGTTCGCCACCCCGGAGCAGAGCAAGCAGTGGCTCGAGCCGCTTCTCAACGGCGAGATCCGTAGCGCGTTCGCGATGACCGAGCCCGCCGTGGCATCCAGCGACGCCCGCAACATTGAGACCACGATGCTGCGCGACGGTGGCGACTACGTCATCAACGGCCGCAAGTGGTGGACCTCCGGCGCCAACGACCCGCGCTGCAAGATCCTCATCGTCATGGGCCGCACCAACCCCGATGCCGCAAGCCATCAGCAGCAGTCAATGATCCTGGTGCCCTTGGACACTCCCGGGGTCACCATCGTGCGGTCGCTGCCGGTGTTCGGGTGGCAGGACCAGCACGGGCACGCCGAAATCACCTTCGACAACGTCCGGGTACCGGTGAGCAACCTGCTCGGCGAGGAAGGCGGCGGTTTCGCGATCGCCCAGGCCCGCCTCGGTCCCGGCCGGATCCACCACTGCATGCGGGCGATTGGGGTCGCCGAGCGCGCGCTGGCCCTGATGGTCGACCGCGTCAACACGCGCATCGCGTTCGGCAAGCCATTGGCTGAGCAGGGTGTCGTCCAGCAGCAGGTTGCGTTGTCCCGCAACGAGATCGACCAGGCCCGGCTGCTGTGCGAGAAGGCCGCGTGGACGATCGACAAGCACGGCAACAAGGAGGCCCGCAACCAGGTCGCGATGATCAAGGCCGTCGCCCCTCAGATGGCGTGCAACGTGTTGGACCGCGCCATCCAGGTGCACGGCGCCGCGGGCATCAGCGACGACTTCCCGCTGGCGCGGCTCTACGGCTGGCACCGCGCGATGCGTCTGTTCGACGGGCCCGACGAGGTGCACATGCGCACCATCGCAAGGGCCGAACTGGGCCGAGAGAAGAGCCCTCTGGCGGCGGCGGTGACCTCGTAGTGGTCTCCTCGGGCAACGAGCTCTCGGGCGCCTGGAACTTTCGCGACGTCGCCGAGGAGACCGGGATCCGGCCCGGTCGCCTGTTCCGCTCCAGCGAGTTGAGCCGCCTCGACGATGCCGGCCGCGATGCGTTGGCACGCTTCGGCATTGGAGATGTCGCCGACTTGCGGTCGCAACGCGAGGTCGAGCGGCGGGGTCCCGGCCAGGTTCCCGACGGCGTGGCCGTGCACCTGCTGCCGTTCCACGAGCTCGTCGCCGATCAGGCCGACGCGCCGCACGAGACCGCGTTCGAGAAGATGATGACGGCGAAGCCCGATGACGAGGACGTCGCGGTGGCCGCCGCGCGGTTCATGACCGAGGAGTATGAACGCTTTCCGTCGTTGCCCGGCGCGCACACCGCCGTCCGTCAGGTGATATCGCTGCTCGCCGACGAGCGGCCCGTCATCGCCCATTGCTTCGCAGGCAAGGACCGGACCGGCTTCACCGTTGCACTGGTGCTGGAAACCGTTGGGGTGCACCGCGATGCCATCGTCGCGGACTTCCTGCGAAGCAACGCGGCGGTGCCCGACCTGCGTGAGCGCATCCTCGAGTCGGTGCGCAACCGTGCCGATGAGACGACGACGCCGGAGATCGTGACGTTCGCCGAGGCCCGGCTCAACGAGGAGGTGCTCGGTGTGCGCGAGGAGTACCTCGACGCGGCCAAGCGCACCATCGACTCCGAATACGGTTCGACGGCAGGGTATCTCGAGTCGCTTGGCGTGACGTCCGATCAGGTGACGCGGCTCCGCCAGGCGCTGGGCACCTAGCTCTGGGGCACCTCGACGTCGGAGAAGAGGATGCGGACGCCGCCGGTGGCCAGCTGACCGAGCGCCTGAATGAAGGCGCCGAACTCCGGCGTGGTGACGGCCACGCTGGCAGCGTCGTAGTCCGCGTAGTACCAGTCGATCATCCGGTACGCCGGGGTGGGTGAGCCGTCTTCCTTGGGCCACACCTTGGACGCCTCGAACCGGACGTATCCGGGAACCCGTCGGGCGGCCTCCAATTGCTCTGCCTCGTAAGCGGCTTCGAACGCCTCGGGGTCGGTCGGGTTGTCGTAGATGACCGTGATCTTCGTTTCGGACATGGCAATCCTTCGTCTCAGCCGCGGATGGCGGTGTTGTCGATCCCGCCGGAGACGATCTTAGGGCTCCCGGAGTGGAAAGTGACGCGGTTGTCGATGCCGTTGAGCGTGATGACGTCGGCCGAGTCCACGGTGACGACGGCGTCGATCCCGGCGACTTCGAGGCTGATGCAGTGGCCGTGCACCGTGACCGGGTTGGCGCCGGCGCTTATGACGAGACGACCGTCGTTGCACTCCACCGTCTGCGGACCGCTGTCGTTCAGCCTGGTGATGACGCCGGGATCGAGTGGGACCACGCTGCGCTCGGCCATCATTCGCGCCGCTGCTCCTGAGCTGACCCAGATCGCGCCGCCCAGCCAGCCGGCGACGATCAACAGCCACACCACCATCCCGACCATCAGGCGGGCCCGCAGCTTCCCGATCCAGTTGCCCGTCTCGTCACGGTTCAGGTCGTAGGGGAACGAGCTCACGCATAGGGCGCGGTCCGGATGCCGCGGGTCGGCCAAGATGACGCCGTCGTCGTAGGCGCGGCCCCTCAGCTTGAGCTCGCCCTGGTGGCCCTCGAGGTCGTAGCGGATCAGGGTGGTGGTGCCGGGACCGCTCCACAATTGGCGCGTGACGGTCCACCCGTGCGCTTGCGGGAGCCACACATTGGAGTAGGTCATTCCACCGTAATACGTTCCGCGCGAGAGGACTTCGACTCCGGTCACATGAGCGACGCGGCCCCACCTCAGCAGGGTGAGCCGTCGCCGCGCGGTCCAGAGGTGAACGGCGTAGATCGCGACCAGCACCGCCGCGGCGGCGGGCGCCAGCAGCCGGGGGTTGGTGATCCACACGATGATCGGCGGGATCGCCACCATGAAGAGTGCGAACAGGTACCACCAGCGGAACGGCAGCATTTCGGCGAGCACGAACCTCAGCGGAACACGGCGGGGCGCGTCGGCCAGGCGGGTGTGCACGGGCGCGGTGGGAGTGCGTCCCGTCCCAAACATCCGGGGGGCCAGTTGCGCTTCCAGATCGGCGATGCGGCGGGCGGCGGCGAGCTGCTTCTCCAAGTCAGCGATGCGCTGCTCTGGATCCTCAGGCGACGTCATCTGGGCATGCTCCCATGACGGGGGCGTGCACGTGCCAGCTCTGGCGACGCGTGGCCGGGCACCTCCCGAGGAAGACATGCACGTGCCCGCCTCTGAGCGAATTCAGACCCATCCGCAGCTACACGACCATTTCGCTTGCATGATCCGGTGTCGGCGGCCCCTAAATAGACACCCACTGTGCCCGCCTCTGAGCGAATTCGGCCGTGTCGGGGGTACATGCGATCGTCACGTCATGGATGACTCGGCGACGTTGCGCGGCACCGAGCTCCGTTACGCGCTCACGATGTATCTGCTCCAGCACGGCCCGACCAGCATCACGGATCTGATCGCCGCGCTGGACGAGCAGGGCTTCGCGATCGTCGGCCATCCGCCGAAGTCAGTCTCGGATGCGTTGCGGTGGGAGATGGAACACGGCCGGGTGTACCGGCGGCGCCGTGCGGTGTACGCCGCCTGGGACGATATTCCGCGAGCCACCGAGTACCGCATCCATCAGCGCGTGCTGACGCTCCGCGAACAGGCCGACCGAATTCGCTCAGAGGCGGGCAACTAGGTCCATGGCCGGAGAGCGCCCGCCACCCAGACCGACGCGCCGAGGCCGTATCTCGCGCGCGAAGGAGCACCGCATCCATCAGCGCGTGCTGACGCTCCGCGAACAGGCCGACCGAATTCGCTCAGAGGCGGGCAACTAGGTCCATGGCCGGAGAGCGCGCACCGGGCTCACACCAACAAGACCCCGACCACCCACACCATCGTCGCCACCAGCGCGCCAGCCAGCTCAACGCCCACCGACAGGGCGACGCCCTTGATCGCGTGCACCGTCGACGCCCACGCCAGCCGCGAGTTGCCCCGCAGCGTGAGCTCGGCGAGGAAGACACCCAGCACGAAGCCGACGACCAACCCGACGACCGGGATCACGAAGAACCCGACGACGCCGAGCACGGCGCCCGTGAACAGGCTGAACGTGCGGACGTCGGCCCTGCGCATCCGCTTCATCGGCCACAGGTACTTCACCAGCAGCGCCGCGGCCAACACCACCGTCGCCGCGCCGAGGGTTACCCACGCGACCGTCGTCCCCTCGACGTACGCCCACACCGCGATGGCCGCGAAGATCAGGATGCTTCCCGGTATCAACGGCACCAGGATGCCCACCAGGCCGACCGCGATCACCACCGCAACGAGCAGGGTTTCGACGCCGTTCATACGACGAGTTTGGCAGCAAGTTCTAAGAAGTCCCCGGCCACGACGTCGAACTCGCCGTCCTCCACCTTCGGCGGCGGGCGACCCGGCCCTCGCTCCAGCGGCCGCGCCACGTAACCCGTCATCAGACCGGCGTCACGCGCCGCCCGCAGATCGCTCGGATGCGCCGCCACCAGCATCAGCTCACCGGGGGCTACGTCGAGCAGGTCGGCGCAGCCGAGGTACGCCTCGCGGTCCGGTTTGTAGTGGCGGAACAGCTCAGCGGAAATCACGCAGTCCCATGGCAACCCGGCCCGCTTGGCCATGTTGGTCAGCAGCGACAGGTTGCCGTTCGACAGCGTGGTGATGACGAAGTTCTCCTTCAGCCGAGTCAGCCCGGCCACCGAGTCCGGCCATGGGTCGAGCCGGTGCCACGCCAGATTCAGTTCGGCGACCTCGGCATCGGGCACGTCGCCAAGGCCCGCGCCGTCGAGCAGGTCGTCGAGGATCAGTCGATGGAGCGCGTCGATCTTCAACCACGGCAACTCGCCCGTGCGCACCCGGTCCATCGCCGCCGGATATCCCGCCCGCCACGCGTCGGCGAACGCCGGCCAATCCTGCGCGATCCCATGCCGCTCGCCGAACATCTCGAGTTCGCCGATGACGCTGCTGCGCCAGTCCACGACCGTCCCGAAGACGTCGAAGGCCAATGCCCGGGGCAACCTCACGGTTCCAGAACCACCTTGCCCCGCACCCCGCCGCTGGCCAGGCTCTCCAGCGCCGCCCGGCCGTCCGCCAGCGGGTACCGCACCGGCGGTGGCGGTCGCAGCCCCGCCTCGACCAGCTTCCCGAGCCCGGCGCCGATCTCGGCTTGCGCACCCGGAGTGCGATTGATGAACTCTCCCAAGCCGACTCCCACGACGCTGACGTTGCGCAGCAGCAGCCGGTTCACCTTCACCGACGGGATGCCGCCACCGGACGCGAAGCCCACCACCAGCAGTCGCCCCTCGGTGGCAAGCACCCGGATCGCGTCGTCGAAGGCGCTTCCACCCACCGGGTCGACGACGAGGTCGACACCTCGCCCGTCGGTGTGGTCGCGCACGGCCTGCGCCCACCCATCGGTCAGCGGAAGCACCACGTCAGCGCCCAGCGACTCCACGAACTCCGTTGCGCCCTGCCGGTGCACCATCGCGATCACCCTGGCGCCCAGCGCCTTTGCGATCTGGATCGCCGCCGTACCCACGCCGCCCGCCGAACCGAGCACCAGCACCGTCTCACCGGCCATCAGCCCGCCGCGACGTACCAGCCCGAAGTACATCGTGTAGTAGTTGCCAAGCAGGCAGACCGCCGCACCGTCGTCGAGGTCGTCGGGGGTGGGCAGCACGCTCGCCTGCGGCAGCGCTACCCGTTCGGCCCAGGCGCCGAGCATGCTCAGCCCCGTAACCCGTTGTCCCACGGCAAAACCCGAGTTGACGGGTGCCGAGCGGACGACTCCGGCCACCTCGGTGCCTGGAACGAACGGAGGATCGAGCTTGAGCTGGTACTCCCCCTTGACCAGGAGGAGGTCCGGGAAACTGACACCGGCCGCACCGACGTCGACGACGACGTTGCCGCCGGACGGCTCGACCGGGTCTGGCATGTCGGTGTAGACCAGCCCCTCTGGACCGGAAAGGCTCTGCGCGACAAGCGCCTTCACCAGATCAGCCGAGCTTGAAGCTGGCCGACTGCGCCGCCGACAGATCGGTGATCTCGCTCCACTTGCCCGCCACGTCGTCGACCGACGGAACGCTACCGAACGTGACGCCGTCGTTCTGGAACAGTGCAGTGCGCTGCACCTTGCCGCCGCCGACGATGAAGATCGAGTCGGTGTCGGGGACTTCCTCGGTGCAGAGGTAGGCCACCACGGGCGCGACGTACTCGGGCGTCAGCTTCTCGAACACCTCGGGCGGCAGGATGTCCTGCGTCATCCGGGTGGCGGCGATCGGCGCGACGGCGTTGGCCTTGATGTTGTACTTCGCGCCTTCCTGGGCCAGCGTGTTGATCAGGCCGACCAGTCCGAGCTTGGCGGCGCCGTAGTTGGCCTGACCGAAGTTGCCGAACAGACCGCTCGTCGACGTCGCGACCACGACCCGGCCGAAGCTCTGCTCACGGAAGTGCGGCCACGCCGCGCGCAGGACGTTGTATCCGCCGTAGAGGTGCACCTTCAGTACGGCGTCCCAGTTCTCGAAGGTCATCTTGTGGAACGTGCCGTCGCGCAGAATGCCCGCGTTGCTGACCACGCCGTGCACGGCCCCGAACTCGTCGATCGCCGTCTTGATGATGTTCTCGGCGCCCTCGGACTCGGCGACGGAGTCGTAGTTCGCGACCGCCCGACCGCCGGCTTCCTTGATCTCGGCGACCACCTGGTCGGCCATGGCCGAACCGGCGCCGGATCCGTCGCGGGATCCACCAAGGTCGTTGACCACGACGCTGGCGCCTTCACGGGCAAGGGTCAGGGCGTACTCCCGCCCGAGTCCACCACCGGCTCCGGTGACGACGATGACGCGATCCTGCACTCCGGGCATGTGTTCCTCTTCTCTCGGTCTTCGGTGACGCGCGCTAGAAGAGCTTGCGCGCGAGCTTCCACGCCTTCTCTGTATACGGCGGGTAGATGATGGCGGTTAAGTCGGGTCGGGTCGGCTTGGTCAGCACCGATTTGCGGTGGCTGAACTCCCCGAAGCCGAACTTGCCGTGATAGGCGCCCATCCCCGACGGCCCGACGCCGCCGAACGGCAGCTTGGCGGTGGTGAACTGGAACAGCAGGTGGTTGACCAGCATGCCGCCCGCCGACACCTCCTTGATGACCCGTTCCCGCACGCCCTTGCTCTTGGTGAACAGGTAGGCGGCCAGCGGCTTGGGTCGGGCGTTGACGAATTCGATTGCCTCGTCCAGTGATTGGACGGTGACGATCGGCAGGATGGGGCCGAAGATCTCGTCGGTCATCAACGGCTCGTCCAGCCCGGGGTCGACGACGACGGTGGGCTGGATCTCGATGGCCGCGGCGTTCGAGCCTCCGCCGAAGGCGATGGCGCCGGTGGTGGCCGCGAGTGCGGCGGTCAACCTGTCGAAGTGCCGGTCGTTGACGATGCGCTTGCCGGAACTGCCCGCTTCGAAGGTGGCGACGGCCTCACCGAGCTTGGCGACCAGCTCGTCGCGGATCGTGGCGTCGGCCAAGACGTAGTCCGGCGCGATGCAGATCTGGCCGGAGTTGATCAGCTTGGTCCACGCGATGCGCTTGGCGGCGACGGCGATGTCCGCGTCGGCCGCGACGATCACCGGGCTCTTGCCACCCAGTTCGAGGATGACCGGGGTCAGATGCTTGGCCGCGCCTTCGTAGACCCGGCGGCCGATCTCGGTGCCTCCGGTGAAGCACAACTTGTCGAAGCCTTGATTGATGAGTTCCTGGCTCACGGCGCCGTCGCCCTCGACGACGGCGATGGCGTCGGGGTCCAGGTAGTGGGGGATCAACTCGGCCATCAGCGCCGAGGACGCCGGCGAGACCTCCGAGGGCTTCAGCACGACGGTGTTGCCCGCGGCGATGGCTCCCACGGCGGGCCCAAGCGTCAGGGCAAACGGAAAGTTCCACGCGCCGATGATCAGCACGGTTCCGTAGGGCTCGTGTTCCACCCAGCCGCGGCCGGGCAGCTGTGCGAATTCCAGCAGCCGCTGCTTGCGCTTGGTCCACTTGCCGACGTTCTTGGCGGCGTCCGTGGCTTCCCCGACGGTGCTCGCGATGTCGGCCAACCACGCCTCGAACGGCTTGCGGCCCAAGTCCTTCTCCAAGGCGGCGGCGATGGCGGGCTCGTTGTCCGTCATCAGCTTGACGAGACCCTCGAGTTGCCGTTTACGCCATGCGACGTCGCGGGTGCGGCCGGTGGCGAACGTCTTGCGGAGCCGGGCGACTGTGGCCGCCACGTCGACCACGTCGGGGCGCGAGCTGGGTGGGGCGGTCGCTTCGGCGGTCATCCGGCTGATCCTAACCAACCGCCCGGTTGGCGGTCGGGCTTCGGTCAGTGCCGCTGGCCGACGACGAACTCGGAGAACGCCGACCCGTCGGCGTCGTCGGGCAGAACCCAGCGGCCGAGACGTTGCATCTCGGTCTGCGACGTCACCGACGACGCCGTCCACCCGTGACCGTCGAGCCACTCGGCGACGTCCGCCCGATGCTCGTCGTGGTACATCAGGTCGCCGACGTCGATGGCGTCCTCGATCCCGAACTGCGCGGAAATCTTCTGAAACCGTTCGCGCATCAACTCGCGCCGATCTTGGGCCTGCACGCCGACGGTCTCGACGGCTACCCGACTTCCCGGGGCGCTCAATTCGGTCACCTGAGCGAACAACTGATCTTGTGCCTCGGCGGGCAGGTACATCAGCAATCCCTCGGCCAACCACGCCGTGGGCAGCGACGCGTCGAACCCCGCGGCGGACAGTGCGGCGGGCCAGTCGTGCCTCAGGTCGACCGGTACCTCGTGGAGCAGCGCTGACGGTTCTACGCCGTGTTGCGCCAGGGTGGCCGCCTTGTATTCGAGCACCTTGGGCTGGTCGATCTCGAAGATGGTCGTGCCGTCGGGCCATTCGAGCCGGTAGGCCCGCGAGTCGAGTCCAGAGGCCAGGATGACGACTTGCCGAATGCCGGCAGCTACCGCGTCTGCGAAGAACGCGTCGAAGAAATGCGTCCGTACCGCCTGGTAGTTGCCCATGTGCTCGAGGATCGTGGCCGACTCGGGGTCCACATCGGCCACCTTCGCGGCGAAGGAGTCGTCGAGCATGAACTCCCAGATCCCGGTCCCTGCACCGGCCACCAGAATCTTGGCGTAGGGGTCGCGAATCAGCGGTGTCTCGCGCTCGGTCTCACCGGCACGGGCGGCGGCCACCATCACCGCGGTGGAACCCACGCTGGTGGCGATGTCCCAGGTGTCGTCGTGTGCGCGCAAGGAGCTCATCGCGCCATGCTATCCAGAAAGTTAGTAGTGCTATGCGGCGGTGCCGTTGCGACCCGGAAACACCTTCGCCGGAGGCCTGCCGAGTTACTCGGCGATCTTCCAGAGTTTGTTCGCCAGCAGCAACTCGAGCTTGTCGACGATGTTGCCGAGCTCGTCATGGCCGCCGACGTAGCCAGCGTAGAAACCCATGCCCCACATCACGGCCACCAGCATCTCGACCAACGTCGGGACATCGGTATCCGTGGTGAGCTCGCCGCTCTGAAGCGCTTCGGTAACGGCCCAGGTCACGTACGCCCGGGAGGTCTTCAGAGAGTTGTGTTCGTCGCGGCTCAGCTCCGGGTGCCGCTGCGACTCCAGCACCGACGTCACCAGGAAGGCAGCTGCAGATCGGTCCCGAGAATCGGCCTGCATGGCCGCGGAGAAGAACGCCGACAGACGCTTCAACAGTGACGTCTGCCCGTCGGCCTTGGCCATCCCCGCGGCGACGACCATCTCGTTGGTCTTCTCGACCACCTCTGCGTACAAGACACGCTTGCTGGCGAAGTAATGATTGATCGCTGGACGGGTCAGATCCGCACGTATTGCGATCGCCTGAAACGTCGCGGCGTCGTAACCAAGTTCGCTGAAAACTTCACGGGCCGCTCGCACGATCCGCTCACGGGTCTCCGCCGCCTTCGCTGCAGGCGGGCGGCCAGGGCCTCGGGTCGCGGTATACGGCACGGTCAAATTGTGCCACACCTAAATTGACAGCCTCTCGCCAATTGGTTGCGGAACCGTAAGAGTGCGTAGTCCAGCAAACCATCGGGGCCGTCAACGGTGCTGAATTGACCAATTCTTACAAAAGTCCGACATAGCTGTGTGGGCCCTGGCCTGGGGCGAAGGGGTCCGCGCCTCGCACTATGGTTCTCATCCATGGCAGGCGCGGTGACTCGGGAGTCCTACTTCGAGACCGGGCTCGACGTGCTGGCCGACCTCGGGTACGGCGGCCTCAAACTGGCCGGCGTCTGTAATCGCCTCGGCGTGACGACCGGCTCGTTCTACCACTACTTCCCGAGCTGGTCGGCCTACACGCGAGAGCTCATCGGCCACTGGCTGCAGCGCCGCGTCGACGGCATGGCCGTGGCATACGCCGAGCCCGATGCCCGACGACGCATCGACACGATCGTCAAGCACGCCCTGTCGCTGCCCCACGGCGCCGAAGCGGCGATCCGGGTCTGGAGTTCGCTCGACCAGGACGTACTCGCGGTACAGAAAGAGGTCGACAAGCGCCGGTTCGACGTGATGTTCGACGCGGCGCTCGAAATTCTCGGCCACGCGAACCAAGCGCAGGTCTTCGCGTCATGGAGCATGTACCTGCTGATCGGGTACGAACAGGCCACGCTTCCGCGCGACACCGTCGGCCTGCGATGGGTGGCCGAGCAGATGCTGGATGCGTTGGACTCCGGGCGGTTCGCCTCCGTGCCCGACGACTGAGGCAGCGGACTACCTTGGGCACATGCTGAACCCGGCCCTTCTCTGGCGCCGGGCGGTGGACCGGATCAAACGGCGGGACCCGGAGCACGACGCAGCACGACGCGCGGTGCGCGCGGCGCTGGTGTTGCCGTTGGCCGCCGCGACCGGGTTTGCCCTGGGAAGTGGTTCGCAGACACCGCTGTTCGCGATCTTTGGTTCGGTCGCCCTGTTGATCACCGTCGACTTCCCCGGCAACCGGCCCGCGCGGGCGTTGGCGTACGGCGGCCTCGGCGTCAACGGCGCCATCCTCATCACGCTCGGCACGCTGGTCGCGCCCCTTCCGTGGGTCGCGGTCCTGACGATGTTCGTCCTCGCCGTGATCGTGACGTTCTCCGGTGTTCTCAGCGAGACCTTCGCGGCTGGCCAACGCTCGACGCTGATGCTCTTCGTGCTGCCGGCCTGCACGCCGGTCGGTCCGGTTCCGGAGCGCCTGTTCGGCTGGCTCATCGCGCTGTCGCTCGCCGTGCCGGCCGCGCTGTTCCTGCTTCCGCCCCGCCACCACGACGACCTCCGGCGTCACGCCGCCCTGGTGTGCCGGACGCTGGCCGACCGGCTCGACGGCGACGCCACCGACGACGACGTGTCGACGGCGATGGGTGCGCTGCGAGCCAACTTCATGGGCGCCGACTTCCGTCCGGTCGGACTGACTGCGGGCAGTCGCGCGTTGGTGCGGGTGGTCGACGACCTGCAGTGGCTGGCGGACCGCGTCACCGACACCAGCGGGGAGCTGCTGGCCGAGATGAGGGATCCCGTGGTCCGGGTGCTGCGCGAAAGCGCCATGGTGCTCAGCACGGCGGTCGCCGACCGCGACAGCCATCGCGCCAACCTGTCCGAGGCGCTGGCCATCCAGAGGTTGATCGCCCAGAGCCGCTATCGCGACGACATCGTCGAGATCCTCGGCGAACCGAACGACGCCACCGCGATCGGCGTCGGCCGAAAGCTGCTGACGCGCAGAACCATTTCCGGGTGCGTCGGCACAACCGGACGGGTCATCGGCATCGCCGCGGCGGCCGACGCCCGCCCCGTGTGGGCCAGGGTGCTCGGTCGCAGACTTCCGGAGGCCGGGGCCGCTGAGCGGCTGCTCTCCGAGTCCCAGGCGCTGACGTCGCTGCCAGGCGGGTTCCTGGCTACCCGCGCCGTCGTCGTCCGCAACAGCATCCGCACCGGCTTGGGGCTCGCGCTTGCGGTCGCGGTGACCCACGTCTTTCCCGTCCAGCACGGCTTCTGGGTGGTGCTCGGCGCCATGTCGGTGCTGCGCAGCAGCGCGCTCACGACCGGGACCAGGGTGGTGCGCGCCGTCGTCGGGACGACGATCGGCTTCCTACTCGGCGTCGCCTTCATCGAACTGATGGGCGTCGACCCGGTCGTGCTGTGGTTGGCGCTGCCCGCGGTCGCCTTCGGCTCGGCGTACGTGCCGGAGGTCGCCTCGTTCGTCGCGGGCCAGGCGATGTTCACGATGATGGTGCTGATCATCTTCAACGTCATCAGTCCCAGCGGCTGGCAGGTGGGCCTGCTCCGGGTGGAGGACGTCGTCGTCGGCGCCTTGGTGGGCGCGGTGGTGTCGCTGCTGCTGTGGCCGCGCGGCGCGGCGGCCAGGGTGTCCCGCGCGGTCGACGCGTCCATCGCGGCAGGCGCCACGTTCCTCACCGTCGCCGTCAAGCGGGTGACGCGAGGCGCGTCGGAATCGGCCGACGACAAGGTGTCCTCGTTGAGCTACGCGGCCATGTCTGCGTCGCGAACCCTGGATGACGCCGTCCGCCACTATCTTTCGGAGAGCGGCGGGTCGACCGACCGGCGCGCCCCGGCGATCCGGGCCGTCAACCGCGCCGTCCGGGTGCGCACCGCCGCCGAGTTGATCGCCGACGTGGTGCCGCCGCCGCTCACCGCCTATCCGCGGGTCCGTGAAGTGCTCGAGCTGCACACCTCGGTGATCCGGGAGCGCCTGCACGGTCGCCGACCGGTGCACGACCTCGGCCCGATCGGCGACGACTTCGTGCTCGCCCTACGCGCCGAGGCCGGCAGCGACGACCTGTCGATCAGGGCGGCGCTGCCGCTCGTCACCGTCGCGGCGAACCTCGGCGAACTGGAACTGCTGTACCCGGAGCCGGTGCACCCCGCCGCCCTGCGGAGCGGTTAGCGCCCGCCCCGGTGCGGCATCAGGGCGTTCGGCGGGATGGCGCCGAACTTGCCTGCGTTGAAGTCCTCGAGCGCCTCGATCACCTCGGCCTTGGTGTTCATCACGAACGGGCCGTAGTGGAAGACCGGTTCGCGAATGGGCTTGCCGCCCAACAACAGAACCTCCATCGCGGGGTTGCGCGCATCCTGGCTGGAACGCGCGGAGACGGAGATCCGGTCTCCGGGTCCCATCACCGCGAGCTGGCCTTGGCGGATCGGGTTTCCAACCGGGCCGACGGCACCTTCGCCCGCGAGCACGTAGACCAGCGCGTTGAAGTCGCGGTTCCACGGGACGTCGAGACGGGCGCCGGGCTGAATCGTGGCGTGCGCCAGCGCGATCGGCGTGTACGTCGAACCGGGACCCTGCTGTTCGTCGATCTCGCCTGCGATGATCCGCAGCAGCGCTCCACCGTCGTCGGAGGACAGCAGTTTGACCTCGCCGCCTTCAATGGACTGGTAGCGCGGCGCGGCGAACTTGTCCTTGCGGGGCAGGTTGACCCACAGCTGAATGCCGTGGAACGTGCCGCCGCTCTCGACCAGCTCGGCAGGCGGCGTCTCGATGTGGAGGACGCCAGCGCCTGCGGTCATCCACTGGGTGGCGCCGTCGGTGATGAGCCCGCCGCCGCCGTGCGAATCCTGGTGAGCGAAGCGGCCGTCGATGATGTAGGTGACGGTCTCGAAGCCGCGGTGCGGGTGCCAGTCGGTGCCCTTGGGCTCGCCGGGTTCGTATTCGACCTCACCCATCTGGTCCATGTGGACGAACGGATCGAGGGCGGCGGCGCTGACGCCGGCGAAGGCGCGGACCACGGGGAATCCCTCACCCTCGTATCCCTTGGGGCCGGTGGTGATGGACCGCACGGGGCGTTCGGTGTCGGACGCGGCGGGTCCCGCGACGCGGGGCAGGGTCAAGGTGTCGGCGGTGATGGCGGGCACTGGTACCTCCTAATGGAAATGTACCCAATATAACCGGACCGCAGTCCGATTAATTCCGTGGGTGCCGTGCGGGAACGTTGACGTAGGACACTTTGTGTCATATCGTCACTGATGTGTCCTGCAGACCGCAGGCAGCCGCACCAACGAAAGGCAGCACCTCGTGAACAGAATCGATCTCGTCGACGTCGACGGCGTCACCGACGACCGCGCCGAATCCCTCGCACAGATCAAGGGGGCATTCGGCTTCGTACCCAACATGTTCCGGGCCGCGGCGAACTCCCCGGCCGCACTTCAGAGCCTGTGGGGAAGCTTCGGCGCGTTGGGCCACGGCGCCCTCGGCGCGAAGGTGGGCGAACAGATCGCCGTCGCGGTCGCCGACCGCAACCGCTGTGACTACTGCCTGTCGGCCCACACCTTGCTCGGGAAGAAGGCCGGCGCCACCGCCGACGAAATGGCAGACGCCCAGAAGGGCTACTCGACCGACGCCCACACCGCGGCCGTACTTCACCTCGCCGTCGAACTCGTCGAACGTCGGGGACAGCTCGACGGCGACGCCATCGCCGCCGCCCGTAGCGCCGGTCTGACGTCAGAGGAGATAGTCGAGACAATCGCTCACGTGGCGCTGAACGTCTTCACCAACTACGTCAACGTCGCACTGGACGTACCCGTCGACTTCGCTCGCACCCGCCTCACCCAGAAGGGATAGCCCATGACACCTCCGCCGATTCAGATCGAAGCGCTTCCTGAACGCGCAAGCCACGACGCGGACACCATGACGCGCATCGCCGACCTGGTCAACGCGGTCTACGCGACCGCCGAGGAGGGACTCTGGCTGCCGGGCGCCACCCGGACCAACCCACGCGAGATGGCGGAACTGACCCGAACCGGCCAGATCGTGGTCGCACGACTGGCAGACGACGTCGTCGGCTCGATCCGCGTGCAGCGCCTCGACGCGGATACGGGCGAGACCGGGATGCTCGTGGTCGACCCGGAGCACCGGAACCTGGGCATCGGCCGAGAACTGCGGCGCTTCGTCACCGACATGCTCCGCGCCGCCGGCGTCACCACACTGCAGATCGAGCTGCTGGTGCCCCGGGGCTGGACACCGGCGTCGAAGGAGTTCATGGCCGGCTGGAACGAACGGTCGGGATACCAGGTGGTCCGCAAGGGCGCATTCGAAGATCAGTACCCCGACTTGGCCCCACTGCTGGCGACGCCCTGCGACTTCATCATCTACAACAAAGCGCTGTAGGCCGGTCGTTTAGCCGGGTGCCACACCGGTCGTGCGCGCCGGTGCGTTCAAGGCGACCACGATCACCTCGGCCGGTGTCGCACCGACCCTGCGCAGTTTGTGCTCGACCGTGGCGTCGAAGTATGCGCAGTCACCCGACTCAAGGGCAACGATGTGCCCGTCGTGGCTGAGTTCGATCGTCCCGGAGTGCACGAAGAGGAACTCCTGGCCGGGATGGGTCGGATTGTGGTGGGCGCTGAACTGGCGACTCGGGCGCACCACGAACGGCGACATCGACTTGCCAAGCAGTGCCGCGGCGATCGGGTGCTGGCGCTCGGATCCGCGATCTGCCGCACGGTCGACGGTGAGAGAACCGGCTTGCGGGTCATCGGAAAAGAGTTGTGCTACATCGACGTTGAGCACTCTGGCGATCTTCAGCGCGGCGGCAATGGAGGGCACGCTTTGACCGCGCTCGACCTTCGACAGGTAACTCTTCGTCAGGCCGGTGCCCGCAGCCAGCTCCTCCAAGGTCATGCCGCGCTGCTGTCGCACCACACGTAACAGGCCGCTCACGCGGCCGATATTACCCCATTGACGATAGGACACTGTGTGTCATATCGTTTTCAAAGTGTCCTAGCAACGGAGAGCGAACATGGCCACCACGATGAGTGACTCCAAGGCCGACTTGATGAAACGCGCCCAAGACGGGCTCGATCGAACCGTTGCGGACTCCGAATTGTCCGTACGCGAGAAGGTCGCACTGACCTGCCGGGCCTTGTCCGACGCCGGCCACGACTCCGGTCTTGCGGGCCAGATCACAGCGCGGGGCGAAGAGCTTGGCACCTATTACACGCAGCGCCTCGGTCTTGGCTTCGACGAGATCACCGCGGGCAGCCTGCTGCTCGTCGACGAGGATCTGAACGTTCTGTCCGGTGACGGAATGCCCAACCCCGCCAACCGTTTTCACTCTTGGATCTACCGCGCACGTCCCGATGTCAACTGCGTCGTCCACACCCACCCGTTCCACGTGGCGGCGCTGTCGATGCTGGAGGTGCCCCTCGTGGTCTCGCACATGGACATCGCTCCGCTCTACGACGACTGCGCGTTCCTACCGGACTGGCCGGGCGTGCCGGTCGGCAACGAGGAGGGCGAGATCATCTCCGGTGCCCTCGGGGAGAAGAAGGCGATCCTGCTCGCGCACCACGGCCACGTCGTCGCCGGGGCAAGTGTCGAGGAGGCCTGCTCGCTGGCGATGTTGATGGAGCGCGGCGCACGACTGCAGCTGGCCGCGATGGCGGCCGGTGCCATCGCACCGCTGCCCGACCGGCTCGCCCGTGAAGCCCACGACTGGACACTGACACCCAAACGAAGCCAAGCGAACTTCGCCTACTACGCGCGCCGAGCCCTGGCGCATCATCCCGACGCCCTCGACCACTGACCCAGGAGCCACTCTCGTGACCAACACCATCGAAGGTGTCATTGCGTACCCCGTCACCCCGTTCACCGCCGACAGCGAGCAGGTCGACACCGCCAGCCTGGCGGGTCTCGTCGAGCAGCTGGTCACCACCGGCGCCCACGCGATCGCCCCCTTGGGGAGCACCGGTGAGTCGGCCTACCTCACCGAGGCCGAGTTCGACCTCGTCGTCGACGTCACCGTGAACGTCGTCGACGGGCGGGTGCCCGTCATCGTCGGCGCGTCGGATCTCACCACTGCCAACACGATTCGCCGGGCCCGGCACGCTCAGAAGGCAGGCGCCGACGCCCTGATGATCCTGCCGGTGTCGTACTGGAAGCTGACCGACCGCGAGATCGCCCGGCACTACGCCGCCGTGGGCGCGGCCGTCGACCTGCCGATCATGGCCTACAACAACCCGGCGACCAGCGGTATCGACATGAGCCCCGAGCTGCTGGTGCAAATGTTCGACGACGTCGACAACCTCCTCATGGTCAAGGAGTCGACCGGAGACCTGACGCGCATGCAGCGCATCAAGGAACTCTCCGGTGGTGCCCTGCCGTTCTACAACGGCAGCAACCCCTTGGTCCTCGACGCCCTGACCGAAGGCGCATCCGGCTGGTGCACGGCCGCACCCAACCTGCAGCCACAGCCCTGCCTCGACCTGTACGCCGCGGTGCGCGCGGGCGATCTGGAGCTCGCCAAGAGGATCTACGACGATCTCGCGCCGCTGCTGCGATTCATCGTCGCCGGTGGCTTGCCGACCACGGTGAAGGCCGGACTCGAGCTGCGCGGCACCGGTGTCGGCGATCCGCGGCCGCCGTTGCTGCCCCTGGAGGATCACGGCCGACGGGAGCTCGACGCGATCCTCGCGAGTGCGTGAGCCGGCTTAGGCCAGCACAGCGCTCGCCGCGGCCCGGGCGTCGGCCGCGGTGGCCGTGTCGAGCGCGGCGGCGGCCGCTTCCTGACACTGCGCAAGCGTGACCTGGGCGAGCTTCGCGCCGACGGCGCTGACCGCTGCGGCGGCCGCCGACAGGGACGAGACGCCGAGGCCCACCAGCACGCAGGCCAGGTACGGGTCGGCCGCGGCCTCACCGCAGACACCGACCGGCTTGCCGACCGCGACCCCAGCCCTGGCCGCCATCGCAACCAGCGCCAGCACGGCGGGCTGCCACGGGTCGGTCAGGGTGGCCAGCTCGGCCGACATCCGGTCGGCGGCCATCGTGTACTGGGTCAGGTCGTTGGTCCCGATCGACAGGAAGTCGACGTGGTCGAGGATGCGGTCGGCGAGCAGCGCGGCCGCGGGCACCTCGATCATCACGCCGGGGACCAGGCCGTGAGCGCGCGTCTCGTCGGCGAAGGCCTTGGCCTCGGCCGGGGTGGCGATCATCGGCGCCATCACCCAGGGTGAAGTGCCAGTGCGCTGCGCCGCGGCGGCGATGCCCTCGAGCTGCCTGGTCAGGATGCCCGGGTTGCCGTCGGCGATGCGGATGCCGCGCACGCCCAACGCCGGGTTGGCCTCGTCGGGGTGGCCGACGAACTTCAGCGGCTTGTCCGAACCGGCGTCGAGCGTGCGGATGACGACCTTCTGCCCGGCGAACGCGTCGAGCACCTCGCCGTAGATCTGCGCCTGCTCGTCCACCGACGGTTCGGTCGAGCGGTTGAGGAAGCACAGTTCGGTGCGGAACAGCCCGACTCCCTCGGCCGGGGTCTCGCGCGCCGCGCGCGCGGCCGCGCCGTCCTGGACGTTGGCGAGGATCGCGACGACGTGCCCGTCGGCGGTGGCGCCGGGGCCACTCCAGCTCTTGGCGAGGTCTGCTTCACCACGGGCGACGGCGACGGCTTGGGCCGCCTCGGCCTCGTCAGGCGCAACGGTGACGGTGCCAACCGTGCCGTCGACCATCACCATGGTGCCCGCGGCGACGGAGTCGAGGCCCTCGACCGCGACGACGCACGGGATGCCGAGTTGGCGGGCGATGATCGCGGTGTGGCTGGTGGGCCCGCCGAGCGTGGTGGCGAGCGCGACGACCAGGGAGGCATCCAGACCCGCGGTGTCGACGGGAGCGAGGTCCTCGGCGCACAGGATCGACGGCACTTCGGGCACCGGGACACCGGGTTCGGGCAGGCCGTTCAGCTCGGCGATGACGCGGTCGCGGATGTCGCGCAGATCGGTCACTCGCTCTGCCATCAGGCCGCCGAGCTGGGTGAACATGGTGACGAATTGTTCGACGGCGCCGGTCACCGCGCCGACGGCTTGATTGCCCTGCCCGATCCGCTTCTCGGTGGCGGCGATCCAGGCCCGGTCCTGCGCCAGCTGCGCCGTCGTCGCCAGCACCTCGGAGGCGGCACCCGACGCGTTCGCCGCGCGTTCGCGCAGGCGGTCGGCCACCGCGGCGGCGGCCGCCGTGAACCGAGCCACCTCGCCGGGGCGCCGGGATTCCTCGAGATCGGCAGTGGTCGACGCGGTGTCGACCGTCGGTCGCGAGCCCGGCCTGATCACTGGCGCGTACTGCACGCCACCCACGGCCGGGATGCCACGAAGGACGGTTCCGGCGGTCGGCTGCGAGACGTCCGCAGGGTGCAGTGATACGGGAGACGAAGTAGCGCTCATGTGAACTAGATTACAACAAACCGTTGACAAGTCAACACATTCAGGGGTAAAACCAACTATACCAACATTCAAAACATGCATAACCCACAAAAACGGAGAGTCATGTACGCCGAAGAGCGCCAACAAGCGATCGCCGCATTGGTGATCAGCCAGGGTCGCGCCTCGGTCACCGAACTCGCGCAAACCTACGACGTCACCACCGAAACCGTGCGCCGCGACCTCGCCGCACTAGACCGGGCCGGCGTCCTGCGCCGCGTTCACGGCGGCGCCGTCCCCACCCGGGCGCTTCACCTCGTCGAGCCCGGCGTCGGCGAGCGGGAGACCACCCGCGCCGACTACAAGGACGCCATCGCCGAGGCCGCCGCCGAATTCTTCCCCCTCAACGGAGCCAGCGTGCTGCTCGATGCGGGCACCACCACCGCCCGCATCGCCAGCCAGCTACCCACCGACCGCGACCTCGTCGTCGTGACCAACTCAGTGCCCATCGCCGCCAGACTGGCGTCCATGCCGACGGTCTCGCTTCAGCTGCTCGGCGGCCGTGTCAGAGGCGTCACCCAGGCCGCGGTCGGCGAGCAGACCCTGCGAGTGCTCGACAACCTCCGCGTCGACATCGCGTTCATCGGCACCAACGGCATCAGCGCGAGACACGGACTGTCCACCCCCGACAGCGAGGAAGCCGCCGTGAAACGCGCCATGGTCGCGTGCGCCAACTACGTCGTCGTCGCCGCCGACTCGACGAAGGTGGGCCGCGAAGACTTCGTCAGCTTCGCGCCGATCTCCAGCGTCGACACCCTCATCACCGACGCCGAAATCTCCGACGCCGACCGCCGGACCCTCACCGACGAAGGCGTCGAAGTCATCACGACGGGAGCCACCCAAGAATGAGCATGATCGTCACCGTCACCCCGAACCCCAGCATCGACCGCACCGTGTCACTGGGCGCAACGCTGACCCGCGGCGCCGTGCACCGTGTCACCTCGGCCACCAGCGAGCCGGGCGGCAAGGGCGTCAACGTCGCACGGGCATTGGCACTCGCGGGCCTCGACGCCCTCGCCGTCCTCCCCACCTCAGACGACGACCCCATGGTGGCCGCCCTGCGCGCCGCGGGTGTCACCTTTCGTAGCGTCCCCGTCGGCGGGGCCGTGCGGACCAACCTGGCGATCACCGAGGCCGACGGCACCACCACCAAGCTCAACGAGCCCGGCGCACCGCTCGACGCCGACGCACTGGACGCGCTGACCCGCGCCGTCCTAGCCCACGCCGAAACCGCCTCGTGGATCGTGCTTTCCGGCTCACTGCCGCCCGGCGTTCCCGACGACTGGTACGCCGACGTGGTCTCGCGGCTCGCGTCGGCACCCTGCCAGGTCGCCGTCGACACCTCCGAACGTCCGCTCGACGCCCTTGCCGCCGCCTTCGGCACCGCGGCGCCGGATCTCATCAAGCCCAACGCCGAGGAACTGGCCGGCCTGGTCGGCGCGTCGCCCGGGGACCTGGAAAGTGCTGCCGCCCAGGGCGATCCGGCACCGGTGATCCTGGCCGCGAACCAGCTCATCGAGCGCGGCGCCAAGACGATCCTCGTCACGCTGGGGGCAGCAGGCGCCGTCCTGGTCGACCCGACCGGCAGCTGGATGGCCGCCCCGCCGCCCATCACCCCACGCAGCACCGTCGGCGCAGGCGACTCGTCGTTGGCCGGCTACGTGCGCGCCGCGGTCGGTGGCGCCGAGCCACCTCGTCGCCTCCAGATGGCCGTCGCCTACGGCAGTGCCGCAGCGGCGTTGCCCGGTTCCGCCCTACCCGCCCCGTCGCAGGTCGACCTGGACGCCGTCCGGGTATACGCGATCACACCCGCCGCCGTCCGCCCCTAACCAACCCGACTCACACCAGAGGAAAGAGAACCATGTCCATCATCACCACTGACCTCGTCGCCATCGACGTCGACGCGGGCGGCGACAAGGAGGCCGTAATCGGCCTGCTCGCCGCGCGTCTCGCCGATGCCGGACGTTCCTCCGACGGTGCAGGCCTCGTCGCCGCCGCCATGGCCCGCGAAGCCCAGTCCGCCACTGGTCTTCCCGGCGGGATCGCGATCCCCCATTGCCGCTCCCCCTACGTCGACCAGGCCACCATCGGCTTCGCGCGGCTCTCGCCCGCCGTCGACTTCGGCGCGCCCGACGGTCCCGCCGACCTCGCCTTCCTGATCGCGGCTCCCGACTCCGGCGGCGCCGAGCACATGAAGCTGCTGTCAAGTCTCGCAAGGGCATTGGTGCGCAAGGAGTTCGTCGCGTCGCTGCGGGCAGCCGCGTCGGCCGAGGAGGTCGTCGCGCTGGTCGAGGGTGTGGTGAACCCCGCCCCGGCAGCCACGCCCGCCGCCGCGCCAGCCGCACCGGCCGCGCCCACTGACTCGGCCAAGACCACGACGCTGATCGCGATCACCGCCTGCCCCACCGGAATTGCGCACACCTACATGGCCGCCGACTCGCTGGCGCTGGCCGCCAAGGAAGCCGGCGTGACGATGCACGTCGAGACGCAGGGCTCCTCGGGCAGCACCCCGGTCGCACCGGAGATCATCGCCGCCGCCGACGCCGTCATCTTCGCCACCGACGTGGGCGTCAAGGACCGCGGCCGGTTCGCCGGCAAGCCCGTCATCGCCTCCGGCGTCAAGCGCGCCATCAACGAGCCCGCCAAGATGGTGGCCGAAGCAGTGGCCGCCGCAAGCGATCCCAACGCCGCGCGCGTCGAGGGCACCGCCGGCGGAGCCGCGTCGTCGTCCTCCCCGTCCGCCTCGGGCGGCGTCGGCTGGGGCACCCGCACCCGGCAGATCCTGCTCACCGGTGTGAGCTACATGATTCCGTTCGTCGCCGCGGGCGGTCTGCTGATCGCGCTGGGCTTCCTGTTCGCCGGATACGACATCGCGAACAAGCCCGAGGGCGCGACGCAGTCACTGGGCAACATCATCGCCAGCACCAATTCGCTGACCAACCTGCCCGACGGCGGATTCATCCAGTACCTCGGCGCCGTGCTGTTCACGCTCGGCGGGTTGGCCTTCGGGTTCCTGGTGCCCGCGCTGGCCGGCTACATCTCGTTCGCGATCGCCGACCGACCCGGTATCGCACCGGGTTTCACCGCAGGCGCGGTGGCGGTCTTCGTCGGCGGCGGCTTCATCGGCGGCATCGTCGGCGGTCTGATCGCCGGCTTCACCGCGCTGTGGATCAGCAAGATCAGCGTCCCCAAGGCCATGCGCGGCCTCATGCCGGTCGTGATCATCCCGCTGGGCGCTTCGCTTGTCGTAGGTCTGCTGATGTTCCTGCTGCTCGGCCGCCCGCTGGCCGCCATCACCTCGGGCCTGACCAGCTGGCTCGGCGGCCTGTCCGGCAGCTCGGTGATCCTGCTCGGCATCATCCTGGGTCTGATGATGTGCTTCGACCTCGGTGGGCCGGTCAACAAGGCCGCCTATGCCTTCGCCACCGCTGGACTCAACGTCGCCGATCCGTCGTCGCTGCGCATCATGGCCGCGGTGATGGCCGCCGGCATGGTTCCGCCGCTGGCGATGGCGCTTGCCTCGACCGTGCGTCCGAAGCTGTTCACCGAGCCGGAGCGCGAGAACGGCCGGGCGGCATGGCTTCTCGGTGCCTCGTTCATCTCCGAGGGCGCCATCCCGTTCGCCGCGGCCGACCCGCTTCGCGTCATCCCGTCGATGATGGCCGGCGGCGCAGTCACCGGTGCCCTCATCATGGCCTTCGACGTCACGCTCAAGGCACCCCACGGCGGCATCTTCGTGTTCTTCGCGATCGGCAACCTCCTCTGGTTCCTGGTCGCCCTGGCACTGGGAACCGTCGTCGCCGCCGCCGCAGTGGTCGCCGCCAAGCAGTTTTCCAAGAAGGCGGACGCCGATAGCGCCCCCGAACTCGTCGCCGCCTGACATTCTCGAACCCACCGCAGAAGGAGATTCACCATGCCCGCCAAGACCGTAATCGTCGGTTCGTCGATCGGCCTGCACGCCCGCCCCGCGGCGATCATCGCCGAAGCCGTCGTCAACGCCGGCGCCGAAGTCACCCTGTCGCTGGACGGCGGTGAGCCGGTGGACGCCGGTTCGGCGCTGATGATCATGACGCTCGGGGCCGGCAACGGCGCCGAGGTGACGGTCGCCTCCGACGACGAAGCCGCGTTGAGCACCGTCGCGGAGCTCATCCAGAAGGATCTCGACGCCTAGATAGACCAGCAGTTTCTACTCGGGGGAGGCGCCACCAGCGCCTCCCCCGAGGTCGTCGAGAATGGTGCATGTGGCACTCCCACCGCATCGTAGGAATGGTGGCACCGTCGCCTGAGCCGCCGATGCACTCGCATCGGCGGCTTTGGGCTTTCTCGGGCCCCGTTTCGAGTCCATTCCTGGCCTGTGGATAACTTTCCAAGATCAACGGGATCTTGTCGTGGGCCGCTCGTAGCTTGGCCGACATGACAACCCATTGGATCAACACCGTCAGCAAGGGCCACGTGACGCGGGGCGTCGCGGGCGGCTTCACCCAGGCCAACCACGGCAAGCCGCACATGCTCCGACGAATGGCGCGCGACGACTGGATAATCTTCTACTCGCCGAAGACCGACTACCCCGACGGCGCGCCGCTGCAAGCGTTCACCGCCATCGGCCGAGTGGCCGACGACGAGGTCTATCAGGAGGACTTCGACCCGCAATTCCAACCCTGGCGCCGTCGGGTCGAGTTCCTGCCCTGCACCGAGACACCGATCCGCCCCCTCATCGAGAAGCTCGACTTCATCGAGAACAAGGCTCAGTGGGGATATCGCTTCCGGTTCGGAGTGTTCAGGATCGACGCCCGCGACTTCGACGTGATCCGGACGGCGATGACGGGGTGACGGGGGTGGGCCGCAGCTAGTCTGGCGGGGTGAGCAACACCGAGACGACGCCGGATCAAGTCGCCTGCGGTGCTTCACGTTTCACCGGTGTCCTGCATCCGCGCGAGGTGCCCCTTGGCGGGCCGCGGGCCATCCGGGTCCGCCGCACCCTGCCACAACGGCAACGGTCCCTGATCGGTGCGTGGTGCTTCGCCGACCACTACGGCCCGCACGACGTCAGTACGGGCGCGGGAATGGACGTACCGCCGCACCCGCACACCGGGCTGCAGACCGTCAGCTGGCTGTTCAGCGGGGAGATCGAGCATCGGGACAGCGCAGGGGTGCACGCCATGGTGCGCCCCGGCGAGCTCAACCTGATGACCGCCGGTGCGGGCATCTGCCATTCGGAGGTGTCCGTTCCCAGCGCGCGCATCCTCCACGGTGTGCAGTTGTGGGTGGCCCTGCCCGACGCCGACCGCAACACCAGCCGCGACTTCGTCCACTTCGCACCGCCCGTCCAGACCGTGGCTGACGCAGAGGTGCGGGTCTTCCTCGGCGAGCTCGGTGGCGTCCGGTCTCCGGTGCATACCTTCACCCCGTTGCTCGGCGCTCAGGTAGACCTCGCGCCCGGCGGCGGCGTCGAGCTCGCCGTCGACCCGGCATTCGAGCACGGCGTACTGCTCGACCAGGGCGAGGTACGCGCCGGAGGAACGGCCCTCGGCGTGGCCGACCTCTGGTACCAGTCGCCCGGCCACGACGTCGTCCGGCTGACCAACGGTGGAGGCGGGCCGGCGCGGGTGCTGTTGCTTGGCGGAATTCCGTTCACCGAGGGACTGGTCATGTGGTGGAACTTCGTCGGCCGCAGCCACGACGAGATCGTCGGCTACCGTCGCCAATGGGAACAGCACGACGAACGATTCGGTTCGGTCAGCGGCTATCCGGGTAGACGATTGGCCGCCCCGCCGCTGCCCAACTCGACACTGCTTCCCCGTCCTAACCGCTGACCCCGAGGAGACCGATGAGCACCGTGAAGACCACCGACAAGACCGGCGCGGAGACCACCGTCACCAGCGAGGCGGACCGCTTCGTCATCGCGGTCGACGGCGAGAACGTCGGCCTTGCCGACTTCTTCGACCGAGACGGACGCCGCACCTTCCCGCACACCGAGGTCAACCCGAACTTTCAGGGGCGTGGACTCGCCACGATCCTCGTCGCCGAGGCCTTGAAGGCAACGCGGGAAGCAGGCCTGCGGGTGGTGCCGGAATGCTCGATGGTCGCCGACTACATCGAAAAGCACCCCGAGTTCGCGGACATCACCGACGCAACCTGACCGATCCCACGGCTATCGTCGCCTGCCATGACGACACAGCCGCCACCGGCGTTCTTCACCACCGACGGCGACGACTTCGTCCCCACCGCCATGGCCAAGGGTCCGTGGGGTCCGACGATCAGCGGCAACTTCCTCGGAGGCGTCGTCGGACACGTGGCGGAGATGGCAGTCGAGGATCACGATCTGCAACCTGCCCGCCTCACCGTTGATCTACTGCGGCCCGCGGCGTTGGCACCGCTGTGCGGTCGCACACGAATCGTGAGAAGCGGCCGACGGCTGACCCTCGTCGAAGCCGAGTTGCTGCAGCAGGACACGGTCGTCGCCCGTGCGACGGCGCTGTTCTTGCGCAAGGGCGATCAGCCGTCGGGAGAGGTCTGGTCATCGAGAACGACGATGCCGGCGCTGCCACCGGAGGCCGCACTGCCCGCCGCCGGCGCACCGATGCTCGTCTGGGCATACGGCAGGAACTCCGACGCCGCAGGCGCCGCCTTCGACCTGACGCAATGGCAGCATGACGGCCCGAAGTTCGTCTGGATCCGCGACCTGGCACCGCTGATCGACGGCGTGCCAACCACGCCATTCGTCCGCGCGTCGATGGCCGGCGACGTGGCCAGTTCGTTGACTCACTACGGCACAACCGGGCTGAACTACATCAACGCGGACTACACGCTGGCCTTGAGTCGCCTGCCTGAAGGTTCCGACATTGGGCTCGCCGCCGTGTCGTTCACCGGCCACGACGGCATCGCGACGGGCACGGCTGCGCTGTTTGACGCGCGCGGGCAGATCGGGACCGCCACCGCGACCACCCTGGCGAACTCGGGCTTCACGCCCGACCGTCCGCACTAGTGGGCGGTGTCAGCTCAGGTACTGCGCGGTTGACCCCGACACCGGCATCTCGGCCATGCCCAGCTTGCGGTGGTCCCAGCTACGCGTCCTGGTCGGCACCAAGCGCACGGCGATCCGATTGTTCATCATCTGGTCGACGAACGGCTTCATGTCCTCGGTATAGGGCCCCGTGTACCGCTCCCAGACGCTAATCCCCACGCGCAGAAGCAGATCCGGGTCATCGTCGACGATCTCGGCATGGCCGTCGAACGACACCCCACGCAGGGTGTCGTAGGTGTCGCCGTCCTCGATCATCAGCGTGAGTCTGGGATCACGGCGGAGGTTGACTGCCTTCTGCGACTTGGCCTTGGTCTCGAGCCAAATGTCGCCGTCGACCACGGCGTACCACATGGCCACCAGATGCGGTCTGCCGTCCGCCGATAGCGTCGCCATGGTCGCGGTGCGACTACGTTCGACGAACTCGACGATCTCGTCGTCGCTCATCACGATGTTCGAACGTTGATTCTTACCCATCTGGTATCCCTATCAGCGACTGCGGCGCGCGCCGTCACCGGGATGCCGTTGGGCTCGCCGGTATACCCTCGCATTTCGTGTGATCATTCGGTGCGTGGACGAAGCGGGACGTAAACCCATGGGCTCATTGAAGACGGCGCTGATTGCCGCGAGCGTCGCACTGTTGCTCGCCGGGTGCGCGTCGACCACAGCGGGTGTGGCGGTCTCGCCCCTCTACGACCCGTTCCGCGCCGGCGGCCTGCCCGCAGAGGACGGCCCAAGCGGCATCCGCGAGGACGCCCCCGCACCCCAGGGCGAGGTGAAGGGCGGCGACGGTGGCGACGCCGACAAGCTCGCGACCCTCGGCGTCAACGACGTCGCGGAGTTCTGGGAGAAGAACTACTCCGACGCCTTCGACGGATCCTTCACCGCGGTCGAGGATCTCGAGTCCTACAACTCGGAGAGCCCGTCCAGCCCGGAAATCTGCGGTGGCGAGACCTACGACAACCCGAACGCGTTGTTTTGTCCGCCAGAGCATCTCATCGCGTGGGACCGCGGCGTCCTGGTACCGCTGGGACAACAGTTCTTCGGTGACACGTCGATCGCCGCCCTGCTCGCCCACGAGTACGGGCACGCTATTCAAGACATGGCCCAGATCGTCGACGAGAACACCACCACATTGGTGAGCGAGCAGCAGGCGGATTGCCTTGCCGGAACCTACATTCGGTGGGTGGCCGAGGGTAAGTCACCTCGCTTCCGGCTCAGCACCGGTGACGGTCTCAATCACGTTCTGGCGGGCGTACTCACGTTGCGCGACCCGACGTACGTCGCCGACGACGCGCCGTTTCTCGAGCAGGGCCACGGCACCGCGCTCGACCGGATCAGCGCGTTCCAGATCGGCTTCACCTCGGGTGCGTCCGAGTGCGGCAAGATCGACATGGACGAGATCACCGAACGGCGGGGCGATCTTCCGTTGACGCTTCCCGAGGAGAACGGCGGCGATCCGACGTCCGGCGACGTCGAGATAACCAAGGACGTCGTCACGTCACTCGTCGACGTGCTCGGCACGGTCTTCCAACCAGCCGAGGCTCCGAAGCTGTCGTTCGACGCACCGGAGTGCTCCGACGCCAAGCCAAGTCCGGCGGCGTCCTACTGCCCGGAGAGCAACACCATCTTCGTCGACGTGCCGACACTCGCGGAGATGGGCAGGCCGTCGGACCGCGAGGACTACACCTTGCTGCAAGGCGACAACACCGCACTCTCCGTCGTCACGTCGCGGTACGCGCTTGCCATCGAACACGAGCACGGCGAGCCGCTCGACAGTGCGACGGCCGCGTTGCGCACGGCGTGCATGACGGGAGTCGCGCAGCGCGCGATGTCGGAAAATGGGGGCCTGGCGTTGACCTTGACCGCGGGCGACCTCGACGAGGCCGTGGCGGGACTGCTGACCAACGGCATGGTGGCGAGCAACGTCAACGGCGAGACGGTGCCCGCCGGCTTCACCAGAATCGTCGCCTTCCGGTCCGGCCTCGGCGGCGATGCGGATCTTTGCTACAACCGCTTCAAGTAGTGCGTCGCGAGGTAGTGGCGTTGAGCCACTACGTCGTTCGCTATCATGGGCTCATTTCCGATGACACCATGAGCGCGAGGAGGGTTGGCGGCCAGTGGCAAAGAAGACCGTCGTCGAATGGGTCGACGACATCGACGGGACCGCTGCATCCGAGACGGTGACGTTCACCATCGACGGTTCACGCTACGAGATCGACCTGTCCGAGAAGAACGCGGCCAAGTTGCGCAAGACTCTGAGCAGCTGGATCGACGCCAGCCGTCGTTCGTCGAACCGCCGCGCGCGGGCCGCACAGCCGAAGACCGACTCCTCCGAGTCGACCAAGGCGCGAAAGTGGGCCATCGACAACGGTTTAGACGTCGGTCCGCGCGGCCGCCTCCGGTCCGAGGTCATCGACGCCTATCGCTCTCGGACCACCGACAAGAAGTAGCGTCAGCCGCGAAGTGTGCTGCCCTGCAGCCACTCTCGCCACGGAACGCTCCAGTCACCGTTCTGCCACTGTTCCAGCGGCTTCCCGCCGGTGTTGCGAATCTCGACGACGTCGCCCGGCTGAGACATTTCGTAGAACCAGCGGGCGTCCTCGGCGCTGAGGTTCAGACAGCCCGCCGAGACGTTGGTGTTGCCCTGCGCCCAGACCGTTGCCTCCCGCTCGTGGAGGTAGATGCCGTCGGGGCTGATGCGCGTCGCGTAGGGCACGCTGATTCGGTAACCCGACGCAGAGTTCACCGGCAGCCCGTAGGTGGAGGAGTCCATCATCACGGGGTTCGCCTTGTCCATCACGGTGTAGACACCTGGCTGGGTCCAGAACTCAATCGTCTTGCCCCCAACGGTTTCGGTGCCGCCTCGGCCCATCGACGTCGGCATGGTCCTGACGAGCTTGCCGTCGACGTACACGCTCACCTGCTTGGTGACGTCGTCGGCGATGGTGACGTGGGACGGCCCGATCGTGAAGCCGACGCTTCTGTCCTCCTGGCCGTAGATTCCGTCGCCGAGCTCAGTACCGTAGATTCCCGCCGCGACGCGCACGCTGGTGTTGGGCGGAAAGTAGTCCCGCGGTCGCCAGTGCGCCTTCTGGTCGTTGACCCACGACCACGCTCCCACCACGGGCGGGGTGGTCGTGACCTGCATCCGCCGCTCCGCCGCCGCCCTGTCCACGATCGGCGAGTCGAAGCGCGCCACGATCACCGTTCCGACGCCATACGTTGCGCCGTCGCGTAATTCGGCACCGGACGTGGTGGTCAACGTGACGCCGGTCTGCTTCTGCGGGACCACCGTCGAGAACCGGGTCGTCCGGGTCGCGGTGGTGGCGTCGGTGCCGCGACCGGTCGCCGTCAACGTGTAGGTGCGCCCATACCCGAGGGGCTCGGCGGGACGCCAGGCGGTGGCGTCGGGTGTCATCGCACCGGCGACGGCCCGGCCTTCCTCGTTGACCAGCCGGACGTCGACGAGTGTTCCCGAGTGGGCTTCGACCCAGGTGGCGCCGGTGGGGACGACGTCGCGGGCGTCTGCCGGCGGGAACACGGCCAGGCGGGGCGGTTCCGTCGCGGCGGCCTGTTCGGCGGGCGCGGCGGTGCGCTCCGCGCGATCGCGGAGACGGGCGTCGGCGGTAGTAGAGGTGAGAGCGGCTACGACGGCGATCACGGTGAGAACCGCGGCACGGCGTCGGCGTTGGGGAATCAAGGGCACGTCTCCGGTCGGCACAGCATCTACGTAGCAGCATAGTAGATGGCAGGGAGGGATACATGCCGACATTCGCATGTATGGATGTATGCTCGCTGCCATGGGAGAGACAGGGCACGATCACGGCCACGGGGGGCACTCGCATGGGGTGTCGGCCGACGCCGACCGAAAGTGGTTGACACTGGCCCTGATCCTGATCGTCGGGTTCATGGCCGCCGAAGTCGTCGTGGGCGTCATCGCCGGCTCGCTGGCCTTGATCACCGACGCCGGGCACATGCTCACCGACGCCGTGTCGATCGTCCTGGCGCTGATCGCCATCCGCCTCGCCGCCAGGCCGGCACGCGGCGGTTACACCTACGGACTCAAGCGCGCCGAGATCCTCTCCGCCCAGGCCAACGGCATCACCCTGTTGCTACTCGCCGCCTACTTCGTCTTCGAAGGCGTCCGACGTCTGATCGAGCCCGGCGAGGTCGAGGGCTTGCTGGTCTTCGTCACCGCACTGGTCGGCATCGTCGTCAACGTCGCCGCCACGTGGTGCATCAGCCGGGCCAACCGTTCCAGCCTCAACGTCGAGGGCGCCTACCAACACATCCTCAACGATCTGTACGCCTTCATCGCCACCGCGATCGCCGGCGCCGTCGTCTGGCTGACCGGCTTTGCCCGCGCCGACGCCATCGCCGCACTGGTGGTGGCGGCGCTCATGGTCAAGGCGGGCTGGGGCCTGGTCCGTGCAAGCGGTCGCATCTTCCTCGAGGCGGCCCCCGAAAGCGTCGACCCCGCCGCCGTCGGCGCGGAGCTCGCCGAGGTCGGCGCGGTCGCCGAGGTCCACGACCTGCACATCTGGCAGATCACCTCGGGCGAGGCGGCGCTGTCGGCCCATGTGATCGTCGCCGACGGAGCCGATTGTCACGCGATCCGCGGCGAACTCGAGCGGATCCTGCACGAGCGGCACCACATCGACCACACCACCCTGCAGGTCGACCACGTGTGCGCCGAGGACCCCGACCAGCACTGCGTCGAGCCGCACGGTCAGTCCTACCGAGGGGCCTAGCTCCGAACCACCGGCGCTACGCGCGCACCCTGATGCCGTACTGACTTATCTTGCGGTACAACGTCGCTCGACTCATTCCGAGCTCGCGGGCAGCTTCGGCCATCGTCGGAACACCACGGGCCGAGAGCACACGGATGATCTCGCCGCGCTCGAACGCCTCGATCCGGGACAGGTGCCGTGACGACCCCGCGAGGACCTCGGGCGGCAGGCTGCCGACGTCGATGACGTCGGTCCGGCCCGCGGCGTGCGCGACGACCCTGGCGAGCTGGTCGACGTTGCCCGGCCAGCCGTGGCTTTGCAGAGCGCGCGCCGCCGAAGGGCTGACGACGACGTCGCGGCCCCGCGCACGCTTGGCGATGTGAGCGGCGAGCGGCAGCACGTCCTCCGGTCGGTCACGCAGCGGTGGGACCTCGACGACGGCGTCGACGAGACCCGCCAGCGCGGTGGGGATGTCCTCGAAGCGTTCGGCCGTCACCGCGAACGGCACCGCCGCGGCCCGACTCGACCGCACCACCAGGTCCCTGAGCTGGTCGGCCACCCACGTCGGCAGCAGGTCGACGTCGCGCACGATCACCGCGGTGTGCTCCTTGCCCAGCTCGGGCGTCCACAGCCCCAGCCACGTGTGCAGGTCCGTGGCGCCCGGGGCGGTGGCCGAGAGGATTCGGTCGCGCGGATAGGTGTGCCGCGCCGCCTGCGCCAGCAGCGTCGCCCGGCCGGCGCCGGGTTCCCCGATGGCGGCGACGACGTGTCCGGCGGCCATGGCCCGTTCCGCCGTCGTCACCGCGGTGTTCCACGACTCCGAAAGGTCGTGCAGACTCCCGGATCCGGGCTCGAGCCGTGGCATCTCGACGCGGAACACCTGACCGCGTGGCGTCGGACGTGGGCGGTGACCGTTCGACCTGGCCAGCATGAGGGCCGCGGTGTTGCTGGCCGCCGACCTCGCCAACGCCAGCAGCAGCTCGCTCGACGACTGGGACCAGGTGGTCAGGTTGACGCAGCCCTCCAGCCGTCCGGTGGACGCGTCGAGAACCGGGACGGCGGCGCAGGTGAACGTGCACAGGCTCATCGCGTAGTGCTGGTCGGCGCGAATCAGCGTCGGTGCGCGGTCGGCCAGCGCCAGCCCCAACCCGTTGGTGCCGACGTCGCGTTCGGAGTACGCGAAGCCCGGTGCGAGGTGCACGTCGTCGAGGGCCTGCAAGAGGCTGTGATCGCCGCTCATCCGGCTGAGCACCACGCCGTCGGCGTCGGTCAGCATCAGGCTGACCGGTTCGTCGGCCAGCGTGCGATGCAGGTCGAGGAGCACTTCGTTGCCGCACTCGGCGAACAGCGATTCCAGGTTGTCGGTGCCGGTGAAGACGGGTTCGACGCTGTCGGACGGCACGCCGTAGCCCTCGCTGCGCTGCCAGGACGCCAGAAGTCGCCGGGGCACCTCGGGTGCCTCGCGGTGCTGCAATTGGTGCAGCTTCACTCGATCCGGTAGTCCGTCAGCCACGCTGTGATCCACGTTACAAGCAGCATGGCGGACGCGGCCCAGATGCACCTGCGCCCGAAGTCTCAGATTGAGACGTCAATTCTCTCGGCATCGCCGACGACCGCCCATAGGCTCCGGTCAGTCGGTGTGACAGCCCTCACACCTCATTGACGACGCATCAGGAGCCCGCATGTACCGCAAGGACGGAACCAGCTATTTCATCGTCGACGCCCACGTCGCCCTGTGGGACGCGCGCCCCGAGAACCAGCGCAACATCCACGGCAAGCAGTTCATCGACTGCTTCTACGACTACCACCGCAATCTGTCGCCCGAGGACCAGGTATGGAGCTACGAGGACTACCTCTACCAGGGCGGGGAACGCCTGATGAAGGACCTGTTCGAAGATGGGTACGTGGACCACGCGATCTTCCAGCCCGCCCAGCTCGGGGAGTTCTACTACAAGGGCTTCGGGCAGACCGACGAAGCGTCGGAGCTGGCGAAGGCGAATCCCGACAAGCTGACCTACAACCACAACTTCGACCCCCGCAACGGCGAGGCCGGGCTCGACCAACTGCGTGACGACGCGCGCCGCTTCAACCTGAAGGGCGTCAAGCTCTACACCGCCGAATGGCATGGCGACTCCCGCGGCTGGCGTCTGGACGACCCGTGGGCGTACCGGTACTTCGAGGCCTGCCGTGAGCTGGGCATCAAGAACATCCACGTGCACAAGGGCCCGACGATCCGCCCGCTGGATCGCGACGCCTTCGACGTCGCCGACGTCGACCACGTGGCGTCGGACTTCACCGACCTGAACTTCATCGTCGAGCACTGCGGCCTCCCGCGGCTCGAGGACTTCTGCTGGATCGCCACCCAGGAGCCCAACGTGCACGCCGGCCTGGCGGTGGCGATGCCGTTCATCCACACCCGGCCGAAGTACTTCGGTCAGATCATGGGCGAGCTGCTCTACTGGATCGGCGAGGACCGCATCCAGTTCTCGTCGGACTACGCGATCTGGACGCCGAAGTGGCTGATCGAGAAGTTCGTGGACTTCCAGATTCCCGCCGAGCTGTCGGAGTACGCCCCGATCACCACCGACCAGAAGCGAAAGATATTGGGGCTCAACGCCGCCAAGATGTACGACATCGAGGTGCCCGCGGAGCTTCAGCTGGCCGACGCGGATGAGCCGGCCGTCGGGCCGCGTGGCGCCGACGAACTCGTCGAGGCCTAACGTGGATCGGGAACTGTTGCGCGAGGCGATCCTTCGCGCGCTGGACGTGGTGATCGACCCCGAACTGGACGAGCCGATCACCGACCTCGGGTTCGTCCACACCGTGGACGTGTCGCCCGACGGTGATCTCGAGGTTCACCTGCGGCTGCCCACGTCGTTCTGCGCACCCAACTTCGCCTACCTGATGGTGTCCGACGCCAAAGATGTTCTGGTGGCCCTGGATTGGACCCGGCACGTGACGGTCGAACTTGACGACCACCACGATTCCGAGATCATCAACGCCGGCTTGGCGGCGGATGCCGGCTACCGCGGCACGTTCGGGGTCGAGGCCGAAGACGACCTCGAGGAGTTGCGGGTGACGTTCCAGCGCAAGGCGCACACCGCCGCGATGGAACGCTGCCTGACGGAACTGCTGCGGGCCGATCCGCAGCGCCCGGTTGCCGACGCCGGCACCGTCGTGATTCGCGACCTGCCCGACGCCGACACCACCGCGTCACTGCTGAGACGACGCGACAGCATCGGGTTGACCTGTGCACCAGACGATTTGGTGATGGTCGATCACCACGGCAACGGGTACGCACCCGACGTCGTCCCACTGATGCTCCGGCGGGCGCGATCCACCCGGATCTCGATCGACGGGAACGCACACTTCTGTCGGGGACTGCTCAAGACCCGCTACCCCGACACCACCCAAGAACTCACCCTCGCTGGAAGGAACACACGCTCGTGAGCACGATGAGAGCCGTTCAGGTCGTCGGATATCACCAGAACTTGGAAATGGCCCAGGTGCCGATCCCGACGCCGACGGGGCCGTTCGACGTGGTCGTCAAGATTGGCGGAGCCGGGGTGTGCCGGACCGATCTGCACATCCTCGAGGGGCAGTGGGCGGAGAAGTCGCAGGTCGCGCTGCCGTACACAATCGGCCACGAAAACGCGGGCTGGGTGCAGTCGGTTGGCTCGGCGGTGACCAACGTCGCCGAGGGCGACAAGGTGATCGTGCACCCGTTGATCACCTGTGGGTTGTGCCGGGCGTGCCGTTCCGGTGACGACGTGCATTGTGAGGCCAACGCGTTCCCGGGGATCGACACCAACGGTGGCTATGCCGAGTATCTGAAGACCTCGGCGCGCAGCGTGGTGAAGATCGACGACTCACTGGAGCCCTCTGACGTGGCCGCCCTGGCCGATGCGGGGTTGACGGCGTATCACGCGGCGGCCAAGGCCGCCAAGAGGCTGACGCCCCGCGACAAGTGCGTCATCATCGGCGCTGGTGGGTTGGGGCACATCGGGATTCAGGTGCTCAAGGCGTTGACCCCCGCGGAGTTGATCGTGGTGGACCGCAATCCGGAGGCGTTGAAGCTGGCCGAGGCGATCGGCGCCGATCGCGGGGTGATCGCCGACGGTTCGCAGGTGGATCAGGTGCTGGAGCTCACCGGCGGTGCAGGTGCGGAGGCGGTGGTGGACTTCGTCGGCGAGGGTGGCGCGACGCGCGAGGGTGTGGCGATGCTGCGCGGGGCCGGTGACTACTACGTGGTGGGCTACGGCGAGAACATCGACGTGCCGACCATCGACATCGTCTCCAGCGAGATCAACTTCATCGGCAACCTGGTCGGGTCCTACAACGACCTGTGCGATCTGATGGCGTTGGCCGCTCGCGGTTCGGTGAACCTGCACACTCAGAAGTACGCCCTGGACGACTTCCAGTCCGCCATCAGCGATCTCGACAACGGCAACGTCCGCGGCCGAGCCATCCTCATCCCCTAACGCAGGAGAAATCCCTTGATATTCATCGTGGTGAAGTGGACCCCGAAGCCCGAGCACGTCGAGAACTTCCCGAACCTGGTGGCCGACTTCACCAACGCCACCCGGGCCGAGTCGGGCAACTTGTTCTTCGAGTGGTCTCGCAGCCTGGAGAACCCGTCGGAATACGTGTTGGTGGAGGGATTCCGCGACGGTGACGCGGGCGGCGAGCACGTCAACAGCGAGCACTTCAAGACGTTCGTCGCGAAGGCACCTGACATCCTGGCGTCGACGCCGCTGATCATCAGCCACTCGATCGACGCGACCGGCTGGTCGGAGATGGGCGAGATCAAGGTCTGAGCGCGGTTTTCTCGGTCCCGTCTCAGCCTCGTGTCAGCCGGCTCTCACAGAACCGGCAGATGATCAGGGGAGGGAAAGGAGAGTGCGATGATCGCCAGCCTGCTTGGTTTCGCCCTGTTGCTCTTCGAGGTCGTGCTGATCGCGAGGATGATCGTCGACTGGGCCGCACTGCTGTCCCCGACCACCGGTGGTAGCAGCGCTATGTACCAGGCTCGCAGGGTGACTCACGGACTCACCGAACCCGTGCTTGGACCGGTCCGGCGCGTCTTGAGGCCAGTCCGCGTGGGATCGGTGTCGATCGACCTGGCCTTCACCGTCGTGTTCGTCGCCGTGCTGGTACTTCGGTCGGTGGTGGCCGCGGTGATTCCGTTCTGAATCGCACCCCCAGAAACTGACGCGCGGCCGTCTCGTCGACTGGCGACCGCCGCCAAGACCCACGTATTCTGGGCCGAACAGTCGGCAAGGCGCGCCATGCGCCGGGGGTGACATTCACCACCTTCACAGCCGAGTCACGAGGTTCTTCCCGCATGGTGGGGCGTGGCTACCAATCGAAGGCGGCGGTGATGGGTGAGCGTGCGCGTCACCTGATGCCGTCTTCGAGGCAGCCGCGCTTCACCGCGGCGCGGCTGCTCCGCGGCGGGCTCGCCGTGGTCACCGCGGTCGTCGTGGCGGTGACCGGCTTCGGCTGGTGGACCCTTCACGGCATGCTGACCGGCATCACGGTGTCGCAGGCGCTCGGGGCCGACGCGCCGCACTCCGCCGGCGCGGCGGTCAACATCCTGCTCATCGGCCTGGACTCCCGCAAGGACCAGAACGGCGACGACTTGCCGCAGGACGTGCTCGACCAACTGCATGCCGGCGACTCCACCTCTGGTGGCTACAACACCAACACGCTGATCCTCGTCCACCTCGCCGAGGACGGCAGCGTCGAAGCGTTCTCCATCCCGCGCGACGACTACGTGAGCGTGAAGGGCATCGTCCCGGGATACGACCACATCAAGATCAAGGAAGCCTACGGACTGACCAAGGCCGACGAGGAGCAGAAGCTCGTCGACGACGGCGAGTCCGATCGGGCCACCCTGGAGAAGCAGGGCCGCGAAGCCGGTCGCAAGGCGACGCTCGCGGTCGTGCGGTCCCTGACCGGCGTCCCGATCGACTACTTCGCCGAGGTCAACCTCGCCGGCTTCTACGACGTCGCGGCCAGCCTCGGCGGAGTCGAGGTCTGCCTCAACCACGCGGTGCACGACAGCTATTCCGGCGCCGACTTCCCCGCAGGCCGCCAGACACTCGACGCCCGCCAGGCGCTCGCCTTCGTCAGGCAGCGGCACGGCCTCGACAACGGGGACCTCGACCGCACCCACCGCCAGCAGGCGTTCCTCATCTCGGTGATCCGCCAACTGCAGGGCTCCGGGTCGTTCAGCGACATGGGAAAGCTCGACGAGCTGATGGACGTGGCGCGCAAGGACATCGTGCTGTCCAGCGGTTGGGACCAGAGCCTGTTCCGGCGCATCGGCTCGCTCTCCGGCGAACAGGTGCACTACCAAACCCTTCCGGTGGTGCGGTACGACACGGTCTACGGCCAGGACGTCAACATCGTCGACCCCGCCGCGATCCGCGCCCTCGTCAAGACGACCTTCGGTGATCCGTCGGCGACGCCGGTTCCGGTGGCGCCCGCCGACGTCACCGTGGACGTCGTCAACGCCAGCGGCGTTCGCGGTCTGGCCACCGAGGCGTCGAACATCTTGAGCCACCAGGGTTATCACGAAGGCGAGCTGAGCCTCGGCGGACGCGGCGAGTCGCCGGCGACCGCCGTCGAGTTCGGAACGGGTGGCGAGCCCGCCGCGCAGGCCGTCGCGACCGCGTTGGAGATCAGCGCGCCCCCGCAGCCCGTCTTCGACCTGGCCCCCGGTCGCGTCCGGGTGGTCCTTGGCGACGGCTACGCCCTGCCGACCGATCTCGCCAGCTTGGCCACGGCGCCGTCGGGTGGCGAGGCGTTGGGGATCGACGTCGGCAGCTCGGACCTGCCGGCCCCCGACCAAGGCCTACCCATCAGCGGCAGCGGAATCCCCTGCGTCAACTAGCCAGGCGCCTATCGGCACGTGCTTGGCATGCCGGACCGACATTCTTGGGCCTTGGCACGAGGGTTATGCACAGTCCGTGATTCATCCCCAGATTGGGGTCCACGGCGAAGATCTGGGCGCAGCCTGGGGCCACCGGTAGTAAATTCGAATGCATGTTCGACTCATTGGTGGCCACCACGGCCGGCACCTCGGGTGCCGGTGCGGTGGAGTCGTGGTCGCGGGTGGAGTCCGCCGCCTGCGCCCGCCGCGTCGCGGCGATGGCCGCCATGTTCCAGGCCGCCCACGCCGCCGACGGGGCGGACGAGCGAGACCTGTGGTGCACCGACACCTGGGACGCCGTCGCCGCCCACATCGGCGCTGCCCAGCGCATTACCCATGGCGCCGCCTCCAACCAACTGCTGATCGCCGTCGCCCTGCACGAACGATTCCCGCTGGTGGCCGCAGTGTTCGCCGAGGGCCTGATCACCTACCAACTGGTCCGAACCGTCGTCCAGCGCGGAGCCTTGGTCGTCGACCCCTCAGCCTTACACGAACTCGACCGGCTGCTGGCCGAAGCGCTGAGCACCCGGGAACCCATGTCGACGGCCACTCTGGAGAAGACCGTGGACGCGTTCGTCGCCCAGGTCGACCCGCAGGCGGTGCATCGCACCGAGACCCGGGCGCGGGGCCGCAGCGTGGACGTCGGGGAGGACGACGGCAGCGGGATGGCCACGGTGTTCGCCACCCTGTTCGCCACCGACGCCAAAGCCTTCGACACCCGGTTGAGTGCCGTCGCCGAGACCGTGTGCCCGGCCGACCCCCGAACTCTGGATCAACGCCGCGCCGACGCCATCGGAGCCCTTGCCCACGGCAACGACCGCCTGGCCTGCCTCTGCAACACCGACGACTGCCCCGCCGGGGACAACCCGCCCTCGACCGGTGTGGTGGTCTACGTGATCGCGAGCGCGGACACCCTCCGCGAATCCGAGGCGCCGGCGCCGACATCCGCGCCCACCGCTACAGACGCCGAGCAGTCCGCAGACGTGAACGATGCTGCTGCCGTTGACACCTCGAACGAACGCACCGCCCTCGACAGCGAACCCCCGGCCATGTTCACCAAGCCCCTGCGCGAACTGACCCTCACCGAAGCCCTCACCCCCACCCCAGGACGCCTCGCCAACCTCCGGCCCGCCGCCCTGATGGGTGGACAGTTCCTGCCCGGCGCCATCGCCTGCCGCGCCACAGTCGGGGCCACGATCACCCCGATCGTCCATCCCGGCCAAGCACCTCCCGAACCCCGATACCGACCCTCCAAGAAGCTGGCCGACTTCGTCCGCTGCCGCGACATGACCTGCCGATTCCCGGGCTGCAACGTGCCCGCCACCCATACCGACGTGGACCACACGATTCCGTGGCCCTACGGACCGACCGCGGCATCCAACCTCAAATGCCTATGCCGAAGACATCATTTGCTGAAAACGTTCTGGGGTGGCCAAAGTGGTTGGCGCGACCAGCAACTCGACGACGGCACCATCGTGTGGACCGCACCCGACGGCCGGCGGTACATCACCACGCCGGGCAGCCGCTTGCTGTTTCCTGAACTGTCCGCACCCACTGCGACCGTTCAGGCGAGCGGTGTTCCGGTGAGTCACACCGGCGGGCTGACCATGCCCCGCCGCAAGACCACCCGAGCCCAAGACCGCGCCAGCCGCATCCAACGCGAACGCGAACTCAACGACAGCTATCCGAAGAGCGCCTGCCCGACGTAGTGACCCTGCTCGGGGGCGGGTGGGACGGCGAAGATCGCCGAGCCGACGTGCCGGATGTACTCGTTGAGCAGGTCGTGGCCGCCGAGACGGTTCTGGAGGCGGACGAAGTTCTGCGGGTCGTTTTGATAGGAAATGAACAGCAGGCCCGCGTTCAGCTGGCCGTTCGGGTCGAGCCCGTCGGTGTAGTTGTAGCCGCGACGCTTGATCAGCACGCCGTCGTTGTTCTCGTGCGCGGCGAGCGCGACGTGGGAGAGCGGGTTGATCACCGGCTCGCCCGTCGTGTCCTTCGCCGCAAAATCGGGGGTGTCCTTCTCGTTGCGGCCCGACAGGGGTGAGCCTTCCTCCTTGTGGCGTCCGATGATCCGCTGTTGGTTGCCGACCCGGTCGGTGTCCCACGTCTCGAGCAGCATGCGGATCTTGCGCACCACCTGGTAGGTGCCGCCCTCCATCCACGGTTGGTCCCCCCCGGTGACCCAGACGAACTTGGCGTATTGCTCGTCGGTGTCGACGTTGCGCGTTCCGTCCTTGAAGCCCAACAGGTTTCGAGGCGTCTGCTGACCGGGTCCCGCCGACGTCCGCCCGAAGCCCAGCACCGCCCAGAACGGCGTGACCGTGCTTCGGCCGAGGCGGGCCAGGTTGCGCACGGCGTGATAGCAGACCTGGGGATCGTCGGCGCAGGCCTGGACGGACAGCTCGCCGCCGGTGAACTTCGGGTCGAGGGTGTCGCCGTTGAGCGTCGGCAGGTCGGAGAATGCGGCGGGTCTGTGGGGGGCGAGTCCGAAGCGTCCGTCGAACAGCGCCGGGCCGAGGCCGATCGTGACGGTCAGGCTGGCGGGGCTCAGACCGAACGCCTCCCCCGTGTCGGTGGGCGGCGCGACCTCGTTGTCGGGCTGGACCGTGCCGACCGGCTTACCCTGCTGCATCACCGCCGCCGCTGCCGACCAGCGGGCCAGCAGTGTCTGCAGCGACTTCGCCGACGCCGTGTCGACCAGGCGAAAGGTCATGAAGACGGTGTGCCGCTGGGGTTCGGTGGAGATGCCGCCCTGGTGCCCCGTCCCGTAGAAGGGGTGGCTGCGGTCCAGGTCGACGGCGTCCCCGTCGTCGACCGTCGCGGCGGCCTCCGACGACGCCATCGCCCAGGCCGTCGTTCCACCTCCCGCGGCGCCGACGACAGCGCCGCCAAGGCCGGCAATCAGTGCGCCAGAAAGCATTCCGCGTCGAGACACCCCCGCCGGCGGTGGCCCGTTCTGAACGGTCAACTCGCCGACACGACCTTCTGTGCCACCGTGCCAAGGCTTTCGTGCAGCGGTTGGATCACCGCCGTCAGCTTGGGTGCGTCGGTGCCACGCAGCGCGGGCGTCCACACCCGGTAGCCGCCGGGCGCTGCGGCGTCACGGTAGCCGTCGAGGGTGGTCAGGACCGTCTGGAACTGCTGGTCGAGCGTCGTCACCAAGGCCGGGTCGATCTTCTGCAGTCCTGGCCGCAACGACGCGTAGGCCTGCTGTGCGCCCTCGACGTTGCCCGCGAAGTCGACGAGGTCGAGGTGGCTGTATGCCTCCTCCTCACCGGTGATCTTGGTGTTCTGCACTTCTTCGACGAGATCGGCGGCGCCGTTGGCGAGGTCCTCCGGCTTGTACTGCAGGGGTGCCACGACGGTGACCAAATGCCCGACGTTTCCGACCAATTCGGTGCTGAGCGCCTTGGTGGCCGGGGTGATCGCCCCGCCCTGCCACAGGTCGCGTTCGACGGCGTGGAATCCCTTCCAGCCGACCTTGTCGTCGACGGGAGTGGACTCGCGCATGTCGATCAGGTAGTCGAGGTTGCCCGCGTTGTCGTCGACGGCGAACCCCGGCAGCACGAAGCCCTCGACGCTGGATTCGGCGCGCTCGTAGAACGGCCGCGCCTTGGCGTATGCCGTCTTCGCATCGACGAGGTTGCCCGCCTGGACAGCCGTGTCGAGCGCCTTGACCGCCGTGTTCAACTGGTTGACCTGGTCGACGACGTACGCCGAATACTCCTTGGTGCCCTGGCTCAGGATCGTCGGCACGCTACCGGTTGGGGCGGCGGCCGCCTGTCCGGTGACAGAGAAGTCGAGGTACTCCGATGCCGCACCGGGGCAATAGATCTGGTACTTGCCGCCGTCGAGTGTGACGGTGAAGGAGACCGGATCCAGCCCTGGCGCCAAGTTCTCCTTCTCACCGACGATGCGTTGATCCTTGAGCAACTCCATCTCGGTGACGCCGGGTGCGCTGGTGTTGCTCACGGTGAACGTGACCGGGCCGGCTGGCACGGTCTTGGTGTCGAGTGAGCACGCGTCCTTTCCCGCGTCCTCGGCCAGTGTCACGTTCACCGTGCTGACGCCGTTGGCGTTGGTGGCGCTGGGATTTGGCGAGCTCTTGTCGGCGTCGTCGGACGAGCCGCACGCACTGAGCGCGAGGGCGGTCGCCACGGCCAGGGCGGGCGCGGCCCATAGGCCGCTACGCGACCCCGATCTCGTCGCGGGTTGGTGATTCACCATGTTGTCGTCGTTCCCTTTCGTCGGTCTTGCTGGTGGTGCGGGCCGCGGCGAGAGCGACGAGTACGGCAGCCACGGCGAAAACCGTTGGCAGCCATACCGTCCAGAGCGTTCGCTCGGCCCGGTCCCGGGTGGATTGCGCCATCGTGGCGGTGATGGTCTGGTCGTCGTCGGGGTTGGTCGTCCAGTCCGCGGCGAGTCCTCCGACGCTCACCGTCTTCGGACCGGTCAGTCCGCCTCCGCTGAGGGTGGCCACTCTGCTGCTGACCCGTTCGGCGGAGACGACGTCGTCGCCGTGGGCGAGGACCGTGTAGACGGTGCTCGCGCTCCACGTCGCGTCGAACGGCCCGGGGGTTCGTGCGGTGCCGAGACCGACCGGCACTCGCCCACCGGTGAGGCTCGTCAACTCCGCCAAGCCGATCGGCGAGGTGGTCACGCCTGGTTCGGCCGGCACCCTTGCCTGCCACACGTCGACGTCGGCGCCGTCGACGGATTGCTTGCCGGCGGGGGCAAGGGCGATCTGCTGTCCGGGTCCGGCCGGGTCGACGACGGTGAGCACCCGGTCGGGTCCGTCGGCGTGCACGGTGACGGTGACGGTGCCGCCTCCCGCGGTCCGCGCGGTCCTCGTCGGGCCCGGTGCAGGGCTGCCGCCAGCGGGGATGAGCACGGCCATGGCGCCGGCGAGCACGGCGAGGCCCGCCGCGACTCCGAACGTCCACCGTCGTTTCGCCCCGGGGGCGGGTGCCCACCTTGCCGGCCAGAGGAAGACGACGAGAACCGGGACTGCATAGAGCAGCCAGCCGAGCACTTCGACGAGACGTGGGTCGGGCGGGATTCCAAACATGCCCGTGATGACGGCTCCGGCAACCGATTTCGTCCCAAGCACCGCGGAGAGGTCGACGATCCGCCGTTGACCCAATTCGATCCAGCCCGCCTCGTGGGCGGTCCGCAGGCTGCTCATCACCAAGCCGGCGGCGATGAACACCAGGAAGACTCCGGTGACGCGGAAGAACCGACCCAGGTCGAGCCGCAGGCTTCCGACGTAGATGCCGACACCGATGGCGACGGCGGTCGCGATCCCCGCCACGCCGCCGAACAAGGCGAACCACCTGCTGCCCTGCGCCGTTTGCGCCGCCGCGAGCAGGAACACTGCGGTCTCGAACCCCTCCTTGAGCACGGCGAGGAACGCCATCAGCGCCAGCGCGGTAACTCCGCCGCTGTTGATCGCTTGTGCCGCTTCGCGTTCCAGCTGGCCCTTCATCCGGAAGGCGTTGCGGTTCATCCAGATGACCATCGTGGTCACGAACACCACGGCGATCGCCCCGATGACCGTCTCGAGCATCTCCTGTTGCCGCTGAGGCAGCGACGCGGAGAGGACGTCGAGGCCCGCGCCGACGGCGATGCTGATGACGACCGCCAATCCGACGCCGATCACCATCGGTCGAACGGACTTGCCGTTGCGCGTAAGGAAGGCGCCGATGACGCTGACGATGAGGGTGGCTTCGAGGCCTTCGCGCAGACCGATCAGAAACGTGCCGATGAAGATGCCCTGCACGTTTCTCCCGTCGCTGTCAGACCGGAGGTTAGGTTAGGCTTGCCGTTACTTGAAAGACCAGGTTCACGGCCACATGCCCAGCGAACTAACACGTTTCGCGCAGGGAACGGTCAGCGCGGTCACGCGGACCGGCGCCAGCTCCGTGGCCGGCAACCCGTCTGACGTGCAGGTCCGTGGCCCACCGGCCGCAGAGTCGATTTATCGATTCGGTGTCGGAGCCAATACCATTGGTAGTGCAATGACCGACAATTTCCCTCAAACTCCAGGCACCTTGACGGCCGCCGAAGGTCGGGCCGCGGACCGCATCACCGCCGAAGCGAAGCGTCGACGGACGTTCGCCGTGATCAGCCACCCCGACGCAGGCAAGTCGACGTTGACCGAGGCCCTGGTCCTGCACGCCAACCGCATCAGCGAAGCGGGTGCGATCCACGGCAAGTCCGGCCGCCGCGCCACCGTTTCCGACTGGATGGACATGGAGAAGGCCCGCGGCATCTCCATCACCTCGACCGCGCTGCAGTTCCCTTACCGCGCCCCGACCGGGCAGGACTGCGTCATCAACCTGCTGGACACCCCCGGTCACGCCGACTTCTCCGAGGACACCTACCGGGTCTTGACCGCCGTCGACTGCGCCGTGATGCTCATCGACGCGGCGAAGGGCCTGGAGCCTCAGACGCTCAAGCTGTTCGAGGTGTGCCGGCTGCGGCGCATCCCGATCATCACGGTCATCAACAAGTGGGACCGACCGGGCCGCGACCCCCTAGAGCTGCTCGACGAAATCCAGTCCAGGATCGGGCTGCGGCCCACCCCGCTGACGTGGCCGGTCGGCATCGCGGGCGACTTCAAGGGCGTGCTCGACCGACGTACCGGCAACTTCATCCGGTACACCCGCACCGCGGGCGGCGCGAAGGCTGCCCCCGAGGAGCACATCGCCCCTGCCGAGGCCCATGACGCGGCAGGCGTCGACTGGGACAACGCCGTCGAGGAATCCGAGCTGCTCGAAGCCGACGGCTCGGACTACGACGAAGACACCTTCCTGGGCTGCGAGACCACCCCGTTGCTGTTCACCTCGGCCGCCCTGAACTTCGGGGTCAACCAGCTGCTGGACGTGCTGGTCCAGCTCGCACCGTCGCCGCACGGGCAGCTCGACGTCGATGGCCACCGCCGGCCCGCCGAGGCGCCCTTCAGCGCCTTCGTGTTCAAGGTCCAGGCGGGCATGGACTCCGCGCACCGCGACCGCATCGCCTACGCGCGGGTCTGCTCGGGCACCTTCGAGCGCGGTGAGGTGCTGACCCACGCCACCACCGGCAAGCCGTTCGTCACCAAGTACGCGCAGTCGGTGTTCGGCCAGCAACGCTCGACGTTGGACACCGCGTGGCCGGGCGACGTGATCGGGTTGGCCAACGCGAACGTGCTGCGCCCCGGCGACACGCTGTACCGCGACATCCCGGTGCAGTACCCGCCGATCCCGAGCTTCTCCCCCGAGTTCTTCGCCGTCGCCCGTGGCACCGATCCCAGCAAGCACAAGCAGTTCCGCAAGGGCATCGACCAGCTCGAGCAGGAGGGCGTCGTCCAGGTCCTGCGCTCGGACCGCCGCGGCGACCAGGCCCCCGTCTTCGCCGCCGTGGGACCGATGCAGTTCGAGGTGGCGACCCACCGGATGGCGACCGAACTCAGCGCGCCGATCTCGCTTGAGTCGCTCCCCTATACCGTGGCTCGCGCCGCCGACCCCGGTGACGTCGAGTTCCTGCAGCGGCAACCGTCGGTCGAGGTCTTCACGCGTACCGACGGCGTAATCCTGGTGCTGTTCTCCACCAAGTGGCGGCTCGAGGGATTCCAGCGGGACAACCCGTCGGTGAAGCTGCAGTCGCTCGTCGCCGCCGGCGACGACTAGCGGTCAGACGTACCGCACCACCCGGTGCCAGACGACGGCTTGGGCCACCACGGCCCGCCCGCCGTCGAGACTGATCGCTGGGTCGCCGTACAGCTCGTAGCCGAGGTCGAGCGCTTCGCTAACACGACGGCAAAACGCCTCGTCGTCCGGTCCGGTCAGTAGGCGGTACCTGGGCAATCCGTTCGGTGGTTCCGTCATGGTTCGATGGTGCCACCTAGAATCGGGCGATGGCGGTGGCGCCCCTGACGACCTGGTTACTCGACTCCGATCCGGCTCTGCGGTGGCAGGTGCAGCGCGACGTCAGCCACGACCCGCCAGAGGTGTGGCAGCAGACGCGGACCCGCGTCGCGACCGAGGGAATCGGCGCGCGCCTGCTGGCACTGCAGGACCCCGACGGGCAGTGGGCCGGTGGGGCATTCTTCCCCGCGGGCTTCGACTTCGACGAGGTCGAGACCGACGGGCAACCGTGGACCGCGACCACCTGGACGCTGAACTCGTTGCGGGAGTGGGGCGTTGACGCGGCAGCGCTCCGGGGGACGGCCGAATCGTTGGCCGCCAACAGCCGATGGGAGTACGACGACCTGCCCTACTGGGGTGGTGAAGTCGACTGCTGCATCAATTCGTGGACCGTGTCCAACGGTGTGTGGCTCGGCGCGGACGTCGCCGGCATCGTCGACTGGTTCGTCGAGCACCAACTACCCGACGGCGGCTGGAACTGCGAGTGGGTGGAGGGCTCGACGCGATCGTCGTTCCACTCGACGCTCAACGCGCTCAAGGGATTACTGGACTACGACGTCGCGACGGGTGGGACCGACGCCACCCGCGCGGCGAGGCACACCGGCGAGGAGTACCTGTTGACGCGCAGCCTCTTTCGCCGACTCTCGACCGGACAACCCGTGGCGCCGTGGGTCGACCAGTTCACTTATCCCACGCGGTGGCGCTACAGCGTGCTCAACGCCGCCGACTACTTCCGCCGGAAATCGCTGTTCGACGGGACTTCACCAGATCCCCGAATGGCCGATGCGATCGCCCTCGTACGCGCCGCCCGCCAACCCGACGGCAGCTGGATTCAGGGAGAGACGCTCCCCGGCCGCCAGTGGTTCGCCGTCGACGTTCCCGCTGGTGAGCCCTCAAAGTGGTTGACCTTGTTCGGCATCCGAGTGCTCGATTGGTGGGACACGCAGCGCTAAAACCGGTTGCGATCATGACTGCCTCCCGTCGACCATGGACGTCATCGACGAATGGGAGGGAGGAATCGTGCGGCGCTACAAGAGGGGTGACCAGGTGACGGCCCGCAGTGACATCGGCGGCATCAACGTGCCGGACGTGCCCGCCGGCGCGGTGGGCACCGTCGTCGAGACGACGCTGACGGGCAAGCCCAAGAAGATTCACTTCGCGCTCGAGACACCGTGGGGACCCAAGCGGTTCGACGTCGGCGTTCACCGGCGGCACGTCGAACTGGACTAACCGCGACGGAGGTTCCCGGTGACGACGCGCATGGTCATCGACGGCGTCAGAAACTTCATGGGCGGGTCGACGAGGTTGACCATCCGCATGAACGCCTCGGCCAGCACGATGTCGTCGGACGCGGCAGCCGCCAACTTGTCGGTGTACCAGTTGAACAGCCGTTGCGGGACGGTGAGCCAGCCGGTGGTGGGCGCCAGCGCAAAGTCGTTGAGCCGGTTGGCTTGCCACAGCGGTGCGAGCGTCTTCGCCACGGCGCGGAAGTATTGCGGGCCCACGTCGTCGCCGGCGGTGTCGGCGAGGCAGCGGCGGAGCGCCTTGGCCTGCAACGCGGCCGACGACATACCCTGACCGTAGACGGGGTTGAGGCTGCACACGGCGTCGCCGATGACCAACAGCCCGTGCGGAAAGCGGCGCAGTGTGTCGTAGCGGCGCCACACGCTGGCGGGGTAGTGCTGTTGCACGACGTCACCAACGGGTTCCGCGGCGCGCACTGCGTCGATGATGCGGTCCGGCAGGAATTCGGCGGCCAAGCGCAGCAGGCCGGGGAGGTCGGACGGCAGACGCCGGCCGGCGACACCGATCAACGTGAGCACCGTCGCACCGTCCTCATAGACCAACAGTCCTCCACCAGTTGGCCTTTCGAGCATCGGTGCGGCGACGACGACCGATTCGGCGAAGGCCCCTTCCGGTATGTGAAGCCACTGACTGGCATACGTCAGGTCGACCGCGTAGCGCCGTTCCGCCGGGCCCTCGTAACCGTTGGCGCGCAGGAAACCCGGTGTGCGAGCCGAGTGGCCCGTCGCGTCGACGACCACGTCCGTTGGCAACTCGCGCTCCTGCCCGTCCGCACGATTCGCCACCCGAACGTGACCCGTGCCTCCAGCAGCGGTCGACTGACCGAATAGGCAAGCAGTTCTTGGGGTTTGGCGAACGGACCGTTTTGGGTCAGGACGTGGCGGCCCACTCCCACGTAACCGAGTGACGGATCGTCGATCACGTTGGCGCCGGCCGCCAATAGCTCATCGAAGAGGCCGGGAAAGAACTCCTCGATCGCCGTCGAGCCAGGCCGCAGCAACTGGTGGAGATGGCGGCCCTGCGGCACTCCACGCCGTTGCATCACCGTCTCGGGCAGCACGTCGCGTTCCACGATCGTGACGGACCCGTAGAAGTCGGACAGCACCCGGGCGGCCAACAACCCGGCCATGCTTGCCCCGCAGACCACTGCGCGGTCACGTGGGACCGCCGTCACGCGCTCCACGGCTCGGCTTTCCCGTCCAATACGGGCGCGGTGTCGTCGCGGTTGCGTTTGCGGCGATACAGGTCCTCGTCGGCGGAGGTGATGAGGTCCGTCAAGATGTCGTCGCCATCGCCGGCCCGGCCGACGGCGACGCCGGTGGTGACACCGACCTCCTGGTGGTTGCCTAGTGCGTCGGCAAGCGCTCGGACCTCGTCGACGGCGTAGCCACAGACGACGACCACGAATTCGTCACCGCCCATGCGCCCGATCACCGCCGAGTCGGGTAGCTGCCCAGTCCATCGTTGGGCGAGATCCCCGAGCACTCGGTCACCGACGGCGTGCCCGTAGCGGTCGTTGATCGACTTGAAGTGGTCGACGTCGAGCACAATGACGGCGATCGACTCTCCTCGTCGTCGAGCCCGGCCGATGAGCTCGCCTGCGGCGCGGTCAACGCCGGCACGGTTCCACACCGAGGTCAGCGGGTCGCGCAGGGCGGCTTCGACCAGCGAGGCGTTCAGGATGCCGAAGACCTCCGGCGCGCCGACGATACAGACCGCGTACAGCACCATCCACAGAGAGGGAATGTCGGCCGGCGCGATCAACAGGGCGGCCGCCGCGCCCACGGCGATGAGCACGGCCCACGCGCGGGCGACCGAGGCACGATGCCAGGTCCGCAGGAAGATCGCCGCGAACATCAGCGGCATCACCGCCCACACCTGGGCCACCGCCAGTTCGTGAAACAGCGTCGGCACCAACGGAGCCGTGCACACGCACGTCGCCACGACCGCGTAGCGCCACCCGCGCAGCGGACTGGGCACGGCGAGCGTCAGGCCCACGAGGCCGAGCACCGCCGCAGCCAGCTCGCCCTTGCTCGACGGGTAGTCGAGCGCCGACACCGCCGCCATGCCGTAGAGCCCGGCGATGATCCCGAGGTAGCCGATGAGCATCCGGCGGCGTAGCGCCTCCGACGAGTTCGGCATACCTAATTGTCCTTGACGGATGGGCTTGGCACACCACTCAGTCCCGGGCCGACGGAGAGTCGTCGCGCAGGGGCAGCCCCCGGCTCAGGTACAGCGCGGCGTCGGCCTGCGCGTACAGCTCGACGACGCTCGTCAGGGCCGTGGCATCGGTGGCCACGCCAACGCTGACCCCCGGGGTGTCGAGCCGGATGGTCCGCAAGAATTCCTCGACGACGCCATGCGGTTCGCCGGCGATGCAGAAGGCGAATTCGTCACCACCCATGCGAGCCAGGACCGCCCGCCGCGGCGCGGTACGACGCCAGCTGTCCGCGTACTCGGTGATGCGGCGGTCCCCCGCCTGGTGCCCGTAGGAATCGTTGAGCGCCTTGAGCCCGTCGATGTCGACCGCGATGACCGTGACGGGCGCCGACTCCGCCCGGGCCCGCGCCAGGAGGTCGCCGGAGCCGATCTCCCACCCCGCCCGGTTCAGCAGGCCGGTCAGGGGGTCGGTACAGGCAGCGATGAACATCGCCCGCATGAGCAGTCCGAAGGACTCGGCAGCGCCGACGATGGCGACCACGAAGATGAGCCCGGTGATGACTCCCACGTGCGGCGCGGGGGCGATCACGACGGCGGCCACGCAGGCCACCGTCAGGGGGGCGATCAGCAGAAGTGCCTGCCGGGGCGGGTGGAACGCCCGCAGGTACATCGCCAGGAACATCGGCGCGATCAAGCAGACGTATTCCGCGGTCAGGGTCATGTGAAAGGCCATCACGATGGGGGTTGCCGCCATCGCAGCCAGGGTGGCTGGCATCGGGCGGTCCGGCCGGACGGCGAGGTACGCCAGCCCCGAGATCCCGAGGGCGATGGCGACGATTCCGCCGATCGGGTTGCCGTAGGCCAGGTCGGTGCGTACCGGAAAGAGCGTGAACGTCACGCCGTATGCGTACAAAAAGGTGGTCGCGCTCAAAAAGATCCGCAGAAGTCGCACATTCTGCTTGCCAAGCACTCGCCCGTCTACGGTGGCGAGCGAACTCGGACGGTACATGCCGTTAACTTGCCTGGGTCTGACGGGGGCGTCAACAGCGGGTCCGCGGGCTCCCCGTCGCGCTATCCCCGCCCGACGGTCGGAAACCCGTCGGGCACCGCCAATTTGTGGATGGTCCGTTGGGTCCGGAAGTACTGGCGCGGGAACGACCCCGTGTTGTACGGCAGGTCGTACTTCTTGCACAGCTCCCGGACTCGGACACTGATCTGTGGAAGGCGGTTGCTTGGCAGATCGGGAAACAGGTGGTGCTCGATTTGGTAAGACAGGTGCCCGCCCGAGAATGCCAGCAGTGGGCCAGCCTCGAAGTTTGCCGCCCCCAGCATCTGCCGGAGATACCACTCGCCCTTGGTCTCGCCGTCGAGCACCGCCGGGTCGAACGTCTCGGCGCCATCGGGGATGTGTCCGCAGATGATGTTCACGTACACCCAGACGTTCCGAATCAGGTTCGCGGTGAGGTTGGCCGACAGAGTGCGACGCCACCGTCGAAGGCTCAGGGCGGGGAGCAACACGTAGTCCTTGCCCAACTGGCGGGCGACCTTGGCGAAGAATCGCCTTTGTTCCGCGGACTTGGCCGCTTCCGTGTCGACGCGATCTCGCTCCGAGCGAATGCCGTGCAGCGCGATGCCCCATTCGAAGGTGGCCGCCAGCAAGAGGTTTCGCAAAGGCGTCAACAGGTACGGGCTACGCCACGGTTGATCCGGCGTCACTCGCAATAGGCGGTAGCCGATGTCCTCGTCCATGCCGAGTACGTTGCTGAAGATGTGGTGTCGGTAGTTGTGCGAGTACCGCCACTGAGCTGACACCCCCACCATGTCCCACTCCCAGCTGGTGGAGTGGATTTCGGGGTCGTTCATCCAATCCCATTGGCCGTGAGAGACATTGTGGCCAAGTTCCATGTTCTCGACGGACTTCGCGTACGCCAGCGCCGCAGTCCCCAGCCACCACCCGGACCTCGACCGACTCCCGACGATCAATAGTCGCGCAGAGGCGTCGAGCACCCGTTGGAACTGGATCACGCGCCGGATGTAGGCCGCGTCCTTGGCTCCGAGCGACTCCTCGACGTCTTGGCGAATCCCGTCGAGTTCATCGGCGATTGCGTCGACGTCCTCCGTGCTGAGGTGCATGTAAGCGGAGACATCGGAGATCGCCATCTGGGTGTCCTCGGGTGTGCGGCTTTGGAGCGGCGCAAGCTAGGCCACCGGTGGGGTATTGGCAGCAGCCTACCTTGGGCCTCGACGAGGCCAATCGAAGGTTTGCCACGCGGTCGGGGGTAGACCCCGATGATCAGCTCGAGGATGCGTCGATCGGTGTTCCGCTCGCCGGGAACGACCGTCGGGCCGCCATCGCCACGATGAGCCCGAGCGCGACGAACGCCGCGCTCACTAGCGGAAGTCCGCCCATCCCGATCACGGGGAGGAGGCCAGCACCAATTGCGGCGCCCGCTCCGATGCCGAGATTCGCCGACGCGTTCACCCAGGCCCCGGCCAGCTCGGGTGAGGTGGCACCGGTCCGGACGGCACACGCCTGGTAGATGGGTGGCACCCCGCCGAAGGCGCCGTTCCAGACGAGCGCGGCGACCACCAACGGCAGCAGTACCCCGTGCGCCACACCGGCGACGGTCACCGCCGCGATCACCACGGCCAGAACCACCAGGATGGTGCGTCGCGGGCTGCGGTCGAGTGTGCGGGCCGAGAACGTCAGGCCCACCAACCCGCTGGCCCCGCAGAGCAACAGGACGGGTCCGACCAGAGCGGGCGTAGCACCGGCACCTAGCAGAGCTGCACTGATGTAGGTGTACAGCGTGAACTGGCCGACGAAGGTCAGCGCATTGGACGCGACGACGGCCACCAGTTGGCGTCTGCTTCCCACCGCTCGGGCCTCGAGAGCGGGACTGTCACGGGGCACGGCGGGCAGAAGCCAGGCGACGAAGGCCAGCGTGGCGGCGGCCAGCACCGCGAGCACTCCGAATGATGCCCGCCACCCGAAGGCGTTCCCGAGCGACGTCGAAAGGGGCACGCCCAGAACGAAACCGACGGACACACCACCGGTGGCGATGGCAAGGGCGCGGCCGACCTGATCGCGGCCCACCAGCCGCGGGGCGTATCCGATGCACAGCGAGAAGAACAACGCGTGAGTCAGGCCGCCGATGGTGCGTCCCGCCGCCACCGCGGCGAAGTTCGGTGCCGCGGCGACCACGGCGTTGCTGACCACGTAGAGCAGCACGGTCGTCAGCAGCAGCGGCTTGCGGGGCAACCGAGCGGTGACGACTGTCAGTGGGACTGCGAGCGCCGCCACCATGACGGCGTACAGGCTCACCAGAAGGCCCGTCGTGGAGGTGTCGACCTCGAAGGTCGCGCCAATCGCGGGCAGCAATCCAATGGGCAGCATCTCGGTGGTGACGGCGAGACAGGATGCGGCTGCCAGCGCGAGCAGACCGCCGCGGTTGGATCGCACGCGCGATCCCGGGTCGAGCGACGTCATCGTTCCGATAATATACTCGCCGAACGAGGATATTCAAGAGTTGTTATGCCCGTTGCCTTTCAGCCCACTGCGCGAGCGCCTCCGCGCTGGTGACGGCGTCCAGCGCCAGCATCACGGCGCCGACGAGTGGACCGTCGTCGCCATGCATGCCGTCGAGTACCGGCGTCGGCGACGCCTTCCGGAAGCCCATCAATCCGTCCCGGTAGGCGGTGTCGAACGCTTCCGGCGCCGCCGCTCGCAACAGCGGCGCCACGCCGCCCATCGTGACGACGTCCGGATCGTGCAGGTTCACCAAACCACCGATTCCTCGGCCCAGTGACGTCGCGACCGCCTCAAAGGCCTTGCGGGTCCGCACGTCTCGATCGCCACACCCCGCGAGAGTCCGCACGTAGCCGACCGGATCCTCCGGCGGCGCATCGCCTCGGTGCCGAGCCAGCGCCCGTCCGTCGATGGTGAGATCCCAACAACCGACCGCACCGCAGGGACAGGCGAGGGCCGCGTCGCCGAACGGGATGTGGCCGTACTCCCCCGCCGCGCCGTGTGCGCCGCCGACCGGTTCGCCGTTGACCACCAGCGTGCCGCCGAGACCGTGCGCGACGATGAGGTGCAGTGCCGTGGCGGCCGAGTGGGCGGCCCCGGTGCGCGACTCGGCCAGTCCGGCCAGGGTGGCGTCGTTGCCGATGAGGAGTCGAACGCCGGCACCGTCTGGAATTCGGGCGGCCAACCCAGACATGTCGACGTCGCGCCATCCTCGCGAGGGCACCTGGCCTACGTGGTAACTGCTGACCGGGCCCGGCGCGGCAACCGCTATCGCCCTGATCCGCTTCGGGTTTCGACGGTATGCCGCTCCGATAGCCTTGATCAGCTGCGCGCGGACGCGGTCTTGGTCGGCACCCGTGCCGGTGGCCTGGTCGACGATCTCGGGCTCGCCGTCGATGCCCGCCAGCGCAAGTCTCCAGTCGGCGGAACGCAAATCGACGGCAAGCACCAACGGGCCCTCGTCGTGGGGCCCCAGCACTGTCGTCGGCCGACCCCGGCCCTGAACCGGTGCCGGCGATTCACCCAGAAGACGGAGGTTGCGCATCCGCGCCATGAGTTCGGTGGCCCCACCGCTTCCGATGCCGAGCCGTTGGGCTGCCGTAGTGCGGGTGATACCCGGCTCGGCCCGCACGACGGCGATCAGTTGAGCGGCTCCCAGCCAACGGAGATGCGCCGCTTGACCGGCGTCGCGAGCCGTGACCACCGCTCCACCCTATCGTCGCCGTCGTCCACCCCTCGACAAACGGAGAATGTCTCCGTAATAATTACCGGAGACGGTCTCCATATAACCGAAGGGACGCTGAGCATGTCCGAAGACATCGGCATAACTGCTGAGGAATTGGCCGAGATGAATCGGCAAGTCATCGCGGACTTCCGCGCGACGGGGGGTCGGCCGGGCGGCCAGTTCGAAGGCATTCCGGTCGTGCTCGTGCACCACGTCGGCGCCAAGTCCGGCAAGGAGAGGATCGCTCCCCTGGTGCCCTTCCTCGACGACGACCGGATCTACGTCATCGCGAGCAAGGGCGGTTCCGACACCAATCCGGACTGGTACCACAACTTGATCGCCCACCCCGAGACGGTCGCGGAGTGGGGCACGGAGAAGTTCCCGGTGACTGCCCGCGTGTTGAAAGGCCAAGAGCGCGAAGACGTCTACGCCAAGCAGGTCGCGGTGCAGCCGCAGTTCGGCGACTACCAGCGCCGCACGTCGCGCGTGATCCCCGTGATCGAGTTGCAGCGCAGCGCAGGCTGATTCGGCCATCCATCGGGCCGTAGCGCCGTGGACGCGGGGAAGCGATTCAGTAACCCGCCGATCCGGCGAGGATCAGATCAGCTGCATCTACTTGCCCGAGGGCGGGCGAGCGGCTGCAGGGCCGGATGCCGGCAACATGAGTACCGACGACATGGCTCCGTCGACGGTCAGGGTGGTTCCAGAGATGTAGGCCGCCTCCTGCGATACCAGGAATCCGATGGCGGCGGCGACCTCCTCTGGCTCTCCGAGTCGGTTCATGGGAGCCTGACGTTCGAGTCGTTCGCGCGCGGCCCTGGGGTTCGATGCCGTCGCGAAAGATGCATGTAGCGCTTGGGTCGAGATGGCCCCGGGCGCGATGGCGACCGCCCGAATGCCCCGAGAACCGTAGGTAACCGCGATGTTTCGGACCAGGGCTTCGACGGACGCCTTGGTCATTTCGTAGATCCCCGAGCCCGACGCGGCATGTCGCGCATGAACGGACGACACGGCGACGATGGTCCCGGCAGACCCCGCCGTCTCCCACACGCGTAGGGCCTCGACAGCACCCCACAGCATGCCGAGTTGGTTGACGTCGACGAGCTGGCGCACGTCCGCTTCCGATACAGAACAGAGCTCGAAGTCTCTGGCCACGCCCGCGACCCCGACCCAGGCACCAAGCGGCGCCAGCTCAGCAGCAGCTGCGCAGGCCTGCTCATGCACCGTTCGCTCAGAGACGTCACCGTGCACCGCCGCAGCGGGAAAGCCACCAGAATCTAGCTCGTCGAGTAGCCCATCCAACGCGCTGGCGTTGGTGTCCACGCACGTCAGCGCCCACCCGTCGCGCGCAAGCCGTCTTGCGGTGGCCAGGCCGATACCCGATGCGGCGCCGGTGATCACCGCGCTGCGTAGGCATTCCTTCATGGTTCTCCGCCCCTACGTCTGCGTCGCTTGAACGAGGGCAGCACGGTAGGTTTCGGAGTTCGCCTTCAAACGTTCCGTGGGCGCCAAGATGGTGAGGGCAAAGTCCGTGCCATTGAACTCGAACGGCGCCGCCATGCACGTGAGGCCCGGGATGAACTCTTCGTCGTCCATCGTCCACCCGTTCGCCATGGCTCGCTCGAGTTCCTTCTCGAGTGTGGCGCGGCGGGTGATCGTGTTCTCGGTGAACTTCTTGAGATGAAGATCCTTCAGGATGCGGTCGCGCTTCTCCGGGTCGGCGCGGGCAAGCAAGATCTTGCCAGCGGCGCGCGCATGGAGCGCTCCGCGTTGTCCCACTTGCACATCGGCCACTCGAACGGTGTGATCGCCGGGCTCCTGCGCAATGAGCATGACGTCGTCACCCGACCACGTTGACAAGGAACACGTCTCCCGCGTCGTCGCCCCGAGTTTCTTCAGACGCCGCACTGCGGCTTCCGGTGGCGTGAATTGGCGCTCGTACCCCTCGATGAGCGGGGGAATGGCGCTTCCCAGTCGGTAACGCTGGCTCGCATCCTGCTCGACGTATCCGACCTGACGCAGGGTGTGCAGCAGGTGGTACGTCGTCTGAGGCGAGACGCCTATTCGACGACTCAGCTCGGCGGCGGTCAGTTCTCCATCGCTGGCGGCTACTTCGGACACGATGGAAAGCCCTCGCGCCAAGGACTGGATACGGTACGAGCCCTCGGTCACCATGGTTCCTTAGCATCTAATCGTTACGGCAGTTGTAACAGTGTGATGGATAAAGGACCATTTGGCAATCTCACGGGCGAGTTTTTCCATCACCATATGATGTCTTGCATCATAGTACGAGCCATGCTTACTCTGGTCCCGACGCTGTCTAGCTGAGCCGCCCAACGTGCGGAGAGGTACGCGCTGCCCGGTCGGTGCACATGCCAATTTGTCACGGCGTTGGCGTCATCCGAAAAATCTTGAAGGAGCCGACATGCCAACCGAATTAGGCCCAATCGGAGCTGTCTTGGTCACGGGCGGAGCGAGCGGGATCGGCCTCGCCACTGTGACAAGACTGCTCGACGACGGTGCCGAGCGCTGCGCCATCCTCGACCTCGATCCCGACCCGGCGGTCGTCATGCGCTTGACGGATCACTTTGGCGCTTCGCGAGTGACGACGACGGCCTGCGACGTGGCGGATCAAGCTGCGGTCGCGCGGGCCGTCGACACGATCGCCCAGTTTGGCCGCATCGCCGGAGTCGTCAACTGCGCAGGCACCCTCCTCGCCAAACCGAGCCTTGAACTGACACTGGCCGACCTCCACAAGTTGTTCGACGTCCACGTCGCGGGTTCTCTGTTCGTCGCGCAAGCCGCAGCGAAGACGTGGATTCCGATGGCGCATCCCGGCGTAATCGTCAACGTGAGTTCAGTGGCTTCTACCTTTGGTTGGCCCGGCCGATTGCCGTACCCAATCGCCAAGACCGGCGTGGAGGCGCTGACGCGCACTCTTGCCGTCGAGTGGGCCCGCTGGGGGATCAGAGTCAACGCCGTCGCCCCGGGCTCCGTCGATTCGCCTTTGATGGCCGAAGGCCGCCGGCCCGCGGGGGTGAAATCCCTTGAGGAAGTGGCCGACCGCCACGCCCTGGGCCGTGTGGCGTCCGCGTCCGAGGTCGCGGCCGTGATCGCCTTCCTGCTCTCGTCGCAGTCGTCGTTCATGACAGGCGCAGTCGTGCCCGTCGACGGAGGTTTCAACATCACGAAGGACTCAGCAAGGGAGTTGGCACGATGAAGCGAGTAGTAGCCAAGGCGCCATGGGCTGCCGAATGGGGGTATTCGAGGGCCACTCGGATCGGGCCGCTCATCGAAGTCGGTGGCACCACCGCGGGCAAGCCCGACGGGACCATCGAGGGTCCCGGCGACCTCTACGCACAAACGTCGTACGCACTGTCGGTGGTGCTCGCCGCCGTCGAAGAGCTCGGGGGTAGCAAGGCGGACGTGCTCCGCACGCGAGTATTCGTTCGCAACATCGACGATTGGCGCGAGGCCGGCAGAGCCCATGCCGAGATGTTCGGCGAGCACCTGCCCACCAGTTCCTGTGTTGGCGGCTTGGAGTTCCTCCATCCGGATCTGCTCGTCGAAGTCGAAGCCACGGCGTACGTCCAGGACGTCTAGCAGGTGCACCTCGACGAAGGGCTCCTCGACCTACGGGTGACGCGCACTCGCGTCGACCAGCTTCGCTTCGACATCGATCCCCCGCTGCACCTTGCCGGCCGGTCGATCGGGGCGAGAGAATACGTCGTCCTGGAGGTCACACTTGAAACAGGTGCAACCGGGACGGCCTACGTGCTGACCCGCGGTCAGCCAATCGGCGCAGCAGCCGTCTCTCTGGCGCGGAGAGCACTCAATCGCACTCTGGGACAACTATTTTCACCGCGTGACGTGCTTTTCGGAGGATCCCCGGACCAGCGGGCGCGCGCAGTCATAGACAACTGCGCGTGGGACCTCGCAGGGTTGGTGCAAGGAGTTCCGACCTGGCGTCTACTGGGCACGAGTCGGACCTCTCAGCCCGCTCTCCTCGTCGCCGGCTATCGTCGCCACGGTGAGAGTGACGGACTGATGGCCCGCCGCCTGGCGGCCTGGCGTGAGGAAGGTTATCGGTCGGTCAAGGTCGCCGCGGACCTCCGAGGCGATGCGACGACAAGGTTGCTCGCCACGATCCGCGAGATCGCCCCCGCCGACGAACTCGAACTGGTTGTGGACTTGGGCTTTGCCGGGCGCGACGTGTCGCAGGTCGTCGAGGCGTCGCGCGCATGGGAGCCGTACGGCGTCGCCTGGGTCGAGGACCCGGTGCCCGTGGGGGCGGCGACCGACATCGCCGAGATGCGTTCCGCTGCTGCGCTTCCGATCGCTGCCGGGGACGAGGCATCGCAAGGGGAGCTGTTCGATCTACTCGACGCCGACGCCGTAGACATTCTTCGGGCCGATTCGACGACGGTTGGCGGCCTCACCGGGCTCGCCGAGGTCGTGACGCGCACCGCCGTCCCCGTCGCCCTACACGTCTACCCGGAAATCCACCGTCACGCCGCGTTGGTGATGAGCGGGGTGAGCCCGATCGAGACCTTCCCGCCCAACGATGCCTTCGACTTCGTCGACCGATTTATCCAGTGCGAGGATTCAGCGCTCATCGATGGCAGGTTCCTGCCGCCCACAACGCCAGGCCTTGGCTTGCGGTACCAGTCGGAGTCTCTGTCCCACAACCTAATTGAATCAACAACCTTTACTTCCGACTAGCATTAGGATGTCCCAGTGGTCGAGCTGATGGGTCGAGGATTCTCGTTCGCGGAAGGTCCCCGATGGCATGAGGGGGCCCTGTGGTTCTCCGACTTCTACACGCATCGGGTCATCCGTTGGGATGGCGGATCGTTCCGCACCGTCTGCGAGGTCCCCGGTCAGCCGTCTGGACTCGGCTTTACTCCCGACGGCGATCTACTGGTCGTGTCGATGCTCGACCGGCGACTGTTGCGTTTGCGTGCGGGCGTGCTCGAGGTCGTCGCCGATCTCGCCGTTCACTTTCCGGGCACCGCCAACGACATGTGCGTCGATGCGGCCGGTCGTGCCTACATCGGCAACGACGGCCGCGTGAACCCCCTCCAGCCGACGGTGCTGGTCCGGGTCGACCCCGATGGTGCGGTGTCGGTCGCCGCGACCGACGTCGTCACTCCGAACGGCGTCATCGTGTCACCGGACGGCAGACTGCTCCTGTTGGCCGAGTCATTCGCGGGTCGGGTAAGTGCTTGGGACGTTCGGCCCGACGGCACGCTGGCGAATCGCCGAGTATGGGCCAACTTCGGCGTTCCGCGGCTTGCCGGGACGTTGAAAGAGGCACGCAAGCACGTGCTGATGGTTACGGACGGCATCACCCTCGACGCCGACGGCCACCTGTGGATCGCCGACGCAGGGGGTTCCGGCGTGTGGTGCGTCGCCGAAGGTGGAAACGTCGTCGACCACGTTGACACCGGCACCTACACCGCCTACTCGGCGGTCCTTGGCGGTGACGACGGGCGCAGCCTGTTCATCACGGCCGGGCCAGCCCTCGACGACATTCATCAGGACGGTCGGGACCAATCGGTCATCCTGATGGCGCGAGTCGGCGTGCCCGGCGCGGGCTTCTGACGCGCGCCGGCCGTCCACGCGAAACCCCGCTAGACAGTGACGCTCTCCCGGTATTCGCGCGCGGTCTTCATCAGCCACGGGAACACCGGGTCGAGCTCCACGTGCCACTCCGGATGCCATTGCACTCCTAGAACCGGACGGCCGATGAACTCGATGGACTCGACGGACCCGTCCGCCGTGCGGCCGGTCGCGGTCAAGCCTGGCCCGCATTCCTTGACCGCCTGGTGGTGGAGCGAGTTCGTCTGAGTGGACCCACCGTAAATGGAGTGGGCGATCGAATCGACGGTGAAGGTCACGATGTGATCGGCGTGGCCCGGCGTCGGCGGTGGCTCCTCGGCGGCATGGACGATCCCGTCGATGGTGATGTCCTCAACCAGGGTTCCGCCCAACGCGACGTTGAGCACCTGGTGTCCCCTGCAGATCCCGAGGACGGGAAGCCGTCGTTCTACTGCGGCCCGCACTAGCGCAATCTCGTACTCGTCGCGCTCCCGGTCATGGACGTTGGCATCTCGCCGAGGGTCGGCATCGGCGTCGGCGAAGGCGGGGTTGCCTCCCCAAAGGTCGGGGTGAACGTCTTGTCCCCCAGTCACCAACAGTGCATCCAGTCGGTCGATCACCCCCGAGTCCGCCGACTCGAAGGGTAGGAGCACCGGAATGCCCCCTGCCTCAAGGACGCGCCGCCCGTTGTCGGACCAGTACACGTCGATGTGCATATCGTGGAAGCGCGGGTGGTAGCTGAGGACGCTTCCCGCAGCCAGGCGACGACCGGTGATACCGACGAGTGGTTTCACGAAAGTGCCTCTCGGACAGGTGCGGCTGGCGGCAAGGCTCCTTCGAGGAGCGGAATGTGTTGGTGATTCATGAAATACCCTGGGGGACCTTTCGTAGGTGTGGTTACGGCGGCCGTGGTCACGTGACTTCCAGGTATCGGGCCAGCTCCCAGTCGGGGACGTGTGCGTCGCGCAGCGCTTCGTAGGCGGAAATCTCCGAAATACGCGACGCCGCATAATGATCGACGAAGTCATCGCCGTACCACTGGCGCGCAAGTGTCGACGCGTCGAGCGCGTCGGCCGCGGCGCGTAGGTTCCCGGGAAACTGCTCGGCGTCGACATCGGCGTACGCGGCGCCGGTCGACGGCCTGGGCGGCTCGATACGATTTCGGACCCCGTGGAGTCCACCGTCGATGCTCGCGGCGATGGCGAGGTAGGGGTGGAAGTCGGCGCCCCCTCGGCGGTGCTCCAAACGGGTCGCAGATCGGGAATCGGTAATGACGCGCAGACAGGCGGCTCGGTTGTCTATACCCCAACTGATGTTGGTGGGAGCGAAGAACTTCGGATCGAGCCGCCGATAAGAGTTGGCGTAGGGGCATTGGAACACTGAGAGTTCACCAGCGGTGGCGACCACCCCACCGACGTAATGTCGGAAGGTCTCCGACATCCCCGTGCTTCGGCCGTCTTCCGGGCAAAATGCGTTGCGCCCGTCGCGAAGCAAGCTTTGATGGAGGTGTGCTCCGGCACCTTCTTGTTGCATGTGAGGTTTCGCGACGAAGCTCGCCAGCATGCCGTTGCGCCGCGCAACGTCCTTGCATGCCTGCTTGAAGCGTGCGGCGTTGTCCGCGGCTTGCAGCGGGGGCACCGGCGAGAGGGCTGCCTCGAGCATTCCGTATCCGAGCTCGGTGGAGAACGCTTCGACCTCGATGCCGTAGCAGGCGAGGGCCGCGTCGAGTTCGGCGACGAATTGGCCGTGGTCGGGCCAGCGGTGAACGCTGAGGGTTTGCCTCGTGCGGCCGACGCCCCGGAGTTGGGTGGGGCGCTGTTCACGCAAGGCAGTTTCGGCGAGGTCGTCGATCTCGTAGAGGTAGAACTCCAACTCGACGCCGATCAGCGCCTCGAAACCGGCGTCCGCCAGGCGTGCACACGTTCGCCGTAGTGCGGACCGCCCGTCGAACTGTACTGGCTCACCAGTCTTCGATCGGACGTCGCAGATGACTGCGGCGACTCCGTCTTCATTGGGTACGGGGCGCAGGGTCGACCAGTCCGGAATGGCGAAGAAGTCGGGAAAACCGTGATCTGCGCTGGCTATGGGTACGTCGTATGCGCCATCGTCGACGCTGAGGGCGTAGAAGAACTCGGGAAGACCGATACCCCCGCTGGAGAGGGCCTTTTCGACGGTGACGTACTTACCGCGGAGACGTCCATCGGTGTCGATGAACTCGACGCGCACCCGACGAAGGTTGAGCGCGTCAAGCTTTTCCTTGGCGGCCATTGGTGAATTCTGCCGAATGTCTCCCGTCACGGTGCCGTTCTTGCTGACCGGGGTACTGACAACGTCACTGGGCACGAGGTGCCTCCTCGTTCTCGTGGGCGGCGGCTGTCTGCGCGCTGCTTGCGGTGGTTCTAGATGGTGCTCGGTCCTGCGGTGCCTCGTCGATCCCGCCACCGTCGAAGTCGGGGCGCCTTCCTCCGACGAACCATCCGGCGGCGGCGACCACGACGTAGAGGAGCGGTGACCACGTCACTAACGACGATGTCGAACCCGTGAGACCTGCGAAGTTGACCAGCACGATCGCAAGGAAGGCGGCGAGGGAAACACCGGCGACAATTGGTGACAGCGCCGTGGTCGAGAGTCGACGGTCCTTGGTACGCCTGAAGTAGACGAAGATCGCCACCGCACACATAATCTCCAGGGCGAAGATCGCGACCGAACCCAGCACGCCAAGGATCGCTGCCACCTTGAGGTAGGGGTCGAGTCCAGCGGCCCGGCACAGGACGAGAATCACGCAGATCACGACCGCCAGGGCGATCCCAGAGTTGGCTGGTGAGCCGTGCTTTGGATGCACCTGGGCCAGACGTCCGCGTGGCGACAGTGCACGCGACATGTTCAGCGCGTATTGCGCCGTCGTGTTGAACACGACGATCAATGTCGCCAACAAGCTGGTCATGAGGACGACTTCGAACACAACACCCATCCACGCACCCAGGTTCTCGCTGGCGACCATCGGCACCAACTGGCCGGAGTCGGGACCTTGCGCGACATCGATGGCTTTCTCCGGACCGAAGCCGGCCAAGACCACCCAAGCGCCCAGGCCGAAGGTGGTGAACAAGATGACGACACCAATCATCGTGGCGCGGCCGATCGTCTTCTCCGGATTGCGGACGTGGCGGGTGAACACTGCCGTGACTTCGAATCCGACGAAACACAAGAACGCCAGAGCTAAGGCAAATCCGGGCGACCCACTGAAAACCTCTGTGGGCGAGAAACTTTCCAACGGGAATGCCGGCAGTCCCCGGCGAATGACGACCGCAATGCCAAGTGCCCCGAGTATGGCGAATTCGATCATCAGGAACCCGGCGGTGACCAGAGCACTCTCCTTCACGCCTAGGAACATGAGCAGTGCGGCGATGAGTACCAGACCGGCACCCCACACCGCCCAGTCGAGGTCGAGGCCGAACCGCGTCCGGAAGAAGGTGCTGACGAAGTACGAGAGCAAGGCGGCGACGAACACCGTGATGACTGCGTACGCGGTGGTTGCGACGAATCCCGCTGACAGGCCTGCCCTTCCGCCAAGCCCGGCTCGGATGAATCCAAAGAACCCACCTGCCGATGGCAGCGCCTGGGCCATAGCGGCGTAACCAAAGGCGAAGATCACCAGCACCACTCCGACGAGTACGAACGCCCCCGGTGTGCCGATGCCGTTGCCGACACCAAGCATCAACGGAACGGTTCCCACCACAACCCCGACGGGAGATGCCATGGCCACGACCATGAGGGCCAGCGTCATTGTGCCCATCAATTTTCGTGGTGCAGGCGACGCTGAAGTTTGAGCTTCGGTGAACATATTTGATTCCTCACCCGATGAGACTCCGCCCCGGAACGGTTCTGGCGGTGTGAGGAGGCACATTATCACTGCCTCATGATTCGATGGAACTAGTAAAATAGTGATGCACCGCCCCGGCCTTCATGTGGTGCGGACTCATGTCGTCAACCGCCTGACGAACCCTGGCCGACGAATCCTCGGCCGCGATCAAACATCGCTATCTTATTACTTCCATCGCATCCTGAGGCAGTGCTACTGTCCGTGGCAGCCCGGCGGTGCGTCGCCGAGGTCCCCGAAATTCTTCACGGATGAGAACCACACATGCCTACCAACGCTCAAGTCGCTGTTCTACGAGCCGGGTCGGACGTTCTGTCCGTCGAGGACGTCGAGTTGCCCGATCCGACGCGAGACCAGGTCCTAGTCCGCAACGTCGGTGCCGGCGTCTGTCACAGCCAACTGCACGAGATCCGCGCGCAGCGCGACCAGACCTACTTCCTGGGTCACGAGGCGTGCGGAATCGTCGAGTCCGTCGGACCCGACGGCAGCTTCGTTGCCCCCGGCGACGCCGTAGCGGTGTCCTGGGTCCCACGGCCCGGCGTCGGCACACCCTGGCGGGCAGGCGCCGCACTCAAGGGCGGGGAGTACGCCTCCACTGACGAAATGGTCTACACCTGGAGCACGCACAGCCTGATCGATCAGCGTTACGTGGTGAAGATCCCGCACGCGATAGCGAGTGACGCCGCCGCGGTTCTCGGCTGCGCCGTGCTGACGGGCGCATCCGCGGTGATCAGAACGGCCAGTGTGCCAGCCGGCGCTAGCGTGGTCGTCTGGGGCGCCGGCGGCGTGGGACTTTCTGCCATCGCCGCCGCTCGGCACGCACAGGCCGGGAGCATCATCGCGGTCGATGTAAGCGATGAAAAGCTCGCTCTGGCCGCTGATTTCGGTGCGACCCATACGGTGAACGCTGTCCGTACGGATGCTGTGGCGACACTGCTCGAGATCACCGCGAAGGTCGACGCCCCTGCGGGGGCCGACTACGTCTTCGATTGCGTCGCCCAACAGTCGACTCTCGACACCGCGCTCGCAGCAGTTCGCCGTGGCGTGCTTGGCACATCACGGGGTGGACAACTCGTCATCGTCGGAGTACCGGCACCGGGGGTCGGAGTGTCGGCTCGTGAGCTACTCATCGGACAGAAGACGGTGACTGCGAGCCTCGGAGTGCCTGAAGACACCAGCCGCGAGATCCCCCTGCTCGCCCAATGGTGCGAGAACGGCGACATCGACCTGCACGCGCTAGTCACCGATCGTTACGAGCTCCACGAGATCAATCGGGCGATTTCGGATCTCGCCGATGGCCGCGTGCGTGGCCGCGCAATTCTGACCTTCTCCTAGTCGCCTCCGCACACCCAGTCCTTCTGTCCCCCAAAGGAGTTGATCGTGAATACCCGTGCACTATCCGTTGCCGAGGCCTACCGCCAGATGGCAACCATTCGCAGGTTCGAGGAGCAGATCCTCGAGCTCGGCCGCGAGGGATTGATCGCCGGATCCATCCATCTGTGCTTAGGCCAGGAAGCCATCCCGGTGGGCACGCTCGCCGCACTTCAAGAACAGGATCGAGTGCTCTCGACCTACCGCGGACACGGATGGGCGCTGGCCTGCGGCACCGATCCCGAGGCCCTCATGGCCGAGATCGCGCAGCGCGGTGCCGGTGTCAACGGTGGCCGGGCCGGTTCCCCACTGCTCAGTGACCCCGACCACGGTTTTCTCGGTGAAAATTCCATCGTCGGTGCCGGGGTTCCGATCGCCGACGGGGTGGCGCTGGCCTCGCAGTACCTCGGCACCAACCGCGTCGTGGTGACCTCAATCGGCGACGGCGCCATGAATCAAGGTGCGACCACAGAGGGCATGATCTTCGCCGCGGCACGCAACCTCCCGGTCATCCTCCTGTGTGAAAACAACGGCTGGGCCGAAATGACGGCCATTTCAAGTATCAACCGCGTAGCAGATTTGGCCGAACGAAGTCGAGGCCTGGGGATCGAAAGCCACGTCGTGGACGGCAACGACCCCTTCGCCGTCCACGACGCCGTGGCCGCCGCAGCCGAGGCCTGTCGACGCGGTGAAGGCCCAGTGCTGCTGGAATGCAAGACCTTCCGGCTATCCGGGCACTACAACAAGGACGTCGAACACTACCGCCAAAAAGAAGACGCCGAGGCCGCTCGCGCCGGCGATTGCCTTCCGCGGTTGATCCGTCTCGCCATCGATGAAGGCACGCTGTCCGAAGACGAAATCGATGACATCGACGAGCAGGTCTACACACTCGTCGACGACGTTGCTCGCCGCGTACGCGCGATGCCCGAGCCGGCGACCGCCGACGTGCACACCCACGTCATCGCGCCCCACGACGGAGACGACGCCCGGCCCCACAGCCCTGCGGAACCGGCGAAGGACATGACATACCTGCGCGCGATCAATCTCGCTTTGCGCACCGAAATGGACGACCGCCCCGAGGTCGCCATCTGGGGTGAGGACGTCGGGTTCGCCGGCGGCATCTTTGGTGTCACACGCGGCCTGCAGAAGGACTACGGCAACCGGCGCATCTTCGACACACCCATCGCCGAAGCCGCGATACTCGGTGCGGCCGTCGGCGCAGCCATGGAAGGCATGCGGCCCGTCGTCGAAATCATGTGGGCCGACTTCCTCTTCGTCGCCTTGGACCAGATCGTCAACCAGGCGGCGAATGTGCGCTATGTCAACCGCTCTCGACTCACCGCACCACTGGTAGTCCGGATGCAACAAGGCGTCACCCCCGGGTCCTGTGCACAGCACTCGCAGAGCATCGAAGCCATCCTGGCGCACATCCCGGGGATTAAGGTCGGACTTCCCGCGACGGCGCAGGATGCGTACTCCATGACCCGCGCCGCGGTCGCCGACCCAGACCCGACGATCCTGATCGAACACCGCAGCCTTTACCAAGAAGCTGGCTCAGTGATCGCCGGCGGTGTGGTCGAAGCCGCCGCTGGCGCCCGCAAACACCGCGATGGGGATGATCTGGCGATCATCACCTGGGGTTCCATGCTGCACGAAGCCCTCACTGCTGCCGACGAACTCGCCGCCGCCGGTATTCAGGCATCCGTGCTCGACCTGCGATGGCTCCGCCCGCTCGACGCTGCCGCAATCACCGACGTCGTCCGGTCCAGCGGCGGACGCGTCGTCGTCGCGCACGAAGCCAACTTGACCGGGGGGTTCGGCGCCGAGATCGCCGCACACATCGCGGAGCGACACTTCGACACCCTGGCTGCACCGGTATCCCGCATCGGTTTGCCTGATCTGCGCATGCCCTCGGCGCCGGCCTTACAGGCAGCGGTGCTGCCGAGAGCCGCCGACATCATCGACGCCGCACGCAAATTGGTGTCCCCCGTCCCGGTGTAGACGGCGGCCCGCAACACGTTCGTGCTGTGCCGACGCCGCCGCGCAAGATCACCCGTCGGTCGAACCTCCCTATGACAAGGACAGCCCATGCCCGTTGCAGTCACCATGCCCGACCTCGGGGACACCGTCTCCGACGCCACCATCAGCCGATGGCTTCGCTCCCTCGGTGATCTGGTCGAGAAGGACGAGCCGCTCCTCGAAGTGTCCACCGACAAGGTGGACACGGAAATCACCGCCCCCGCGTCAGGGCGCCTCACCGAAATCCTCTTTCACGAGGGCGACACGTCGCCGGTCGGTGTCAATCTGGCATTGATCGACGAGTCGGCGTCGGCAGAGCACGCGGTCACTCCCAGGTCTGCCCCCGCCGACGCAAGGGGCAGCGCACCGTACGTGACTCCCCTGGTGCGCCGCCTCGCCGCCGAACTCGACGTCGACCTCACCGCAATGAAGGGAAGCGGGGTAGGCAACCGAATTCGTAAGGCCGACGTTCTTGCTGCGGCAGGTACGGCGTCCGCCGCGCGGACCGCGCCCACATCGACGGGTGGGCCGGTGACCAATCCGTATATCAGTCCTCTCGTCGGCATCCTTGTATGGCGGCGAGGCTTGGACGTCGCCACCCTGCGTGGCAGCGGCCGCAACAATCGAATTCGCGCGAGAGACCTCTCACCAAACGAACAGCGGCGAGAAGCGACGACCGCGCCTCGGCCGGACCGCACTGAAAGGCTCACCCGACTGCGAAAGGTCATCGCAACGCGGATGGTCGAATCACTCCAGACTTCAGCTCAGTTGACCACCGTTGTGGAGGCCGACGTGACTGCCGTCAACCACCTGCGAGGCCAGTACGGAGCAGGGTTCACGGCAGCTCACGGGGTCAAACTTTCGTTTACCCCCTTCTTCTTGCGGGTGGCAACCGACGTACTCAAGGACTTCCCGGCCTTCAACGCGTCGCTCAGCATCGCAGACGACACCGTCACCTACCATGGCAGCGTCCACCTCAACGTTGCCGTCGACACCGACCGCGGACTTGTCGCGCCGGTGATCCGCAACGCCGACACGCTCGACATCAACCAGATCGCAGTGGTGACGCAAGATCTCGCAAACCGTGCGCGTGCCAACGCCCTCACTGCCGACGACCTGTCTGGCGGTACGTTCACCGTCACCAACACCGGATCCCGTGGCGCCCTCTTCGACACACCGATCATCAATCAGCCGCAGGTCGCCATCCTCGGAACCGGCGCAGTAGTCGCTCGCGCCACCGTCATCCGTGACGACCGCGGCAACGAGAACGTCACCGTCCGCAACATGGCCTATCTCGCGCTTACTTACGATCATCGGCTCATCGACGGTGGTGACGCAGCCCGATTCCTCACTGCCGTGAAGGCAAAACTGGAAACCGCCGATTTCGCAGCGGAACTCACCGCCGGCACTTAGCCCCATCGACGACGGTGACGCCGACCCGGAGAGGGTGATGGGAATCGGGCTACTCGTCGTAAGGCTCAGCCTCGTGTTCACCAAGGTCCCATGGCGTCGACGTAGTTCGCGAAGACCAGGGTGAAGACGGGCATCGCAGCGGCGAGGATACCGATCTGACCGAAGCTGCCCCGGGTGATCGCGCCGACACGGGACACGTCGGGGAGGGCGACGAGAGTGCCTGTGACGACGACGATCAGGATGCCGTCGCGCTAGGGCGACCCCATCAATCACACTGGGTAACGAGCCATTTCTCGATCGTGAGCCGACGGTCGCCCGCAGCAAGACCGCTCACTGCGGGGATAATCACTTAACCCGGTACGGTTCTCACGGGCGCATCGTTTGAATCGGCACGTCGGTGCAGCCACGGTGAAGACTTGGGGGGCACGAAATTGGACTACGACAAGGGCAGCTTTGTTGTCGCCATTGTGGCAGCAGCAATTGGATACGCGGCCACCGCGCTGTTGCCACAGAACGCCCAGAACGCAAAGCGCACGACGCGAGTGGTCATTCTGATCGTTCTGGTGGGGTTTTTCCTTTATCTGTGGTTGCCCAACTCGGCGAAAGACGACGGCGGCGGGTCGGCTGGCGGTACTACTACGTCGTCATCCACGTCGCCATCACCTACGCCGGAGACATCCGCCCCAGATCAGCCGCCAACAACGCCACGGCAAACAGCTGAGGTCTTCGATCCTCCGATGTCGACCAACCCACCTTCATCGAGCTCTGAACCGTCGCCCCAGACGACCATCGATGCGCCACCGCCTATTCGCGTGGTCGACCGCATTCAGATCTCGACGTGGGCCTACGACAAGGCCGAACTCAACACCTACTTGGCCGATAACACAGGCGGCAAATCCATCCGGGTCAGCTGGACAGCCTCCGCCAACGGCTATGAGGTGAACGGTGCATGTGCATCATCGGTGCGAATTCAAGGGCCAGACACCGATCAAGCTAAGAACACGTCCAACTGCAGCGATTCGATGGGGACGTACCTGCAGGTGCACCAGCCCGGCAACTACACCGTCACCGTAACCACCCATCAGGACTCCGGGGATGAATACAGCGACAGCATCACCGTCACCGTCCTGCCCAGCTAGGCCCGATCTACGTCGACGGCCACTCTTAATCTCCGCGAGCTCCTCAAGGCGCGCCGAAAGCTCCCCCGGTTGCCAGCTCTTGCGCGTGGAGCGAGAGCCCGAGCTCGTCGACCCCTGAGAGCCTCCTTGGTCACCTCGGTGAGTGCCGTCATCAGGGCGATCTTTTCTCGCCGAGCATCGCTCAGCATGCCAGGGCCGCGACCACAGCCAAGTTTGCAGCCTCGCTGGATCAACCGGAAGATAACCGGTGTGACACAGAGTCTTACGCTGCATTGACCCAAGCCCGCTTCGCCACCCGGTGAAAGTTGCCGCCGAGCACCGCGTGGACGTCGGCGTCGCTCCAACCCCGCCCGCCGAGGTGCCGACCCAGGGCCAGGACCGTTTCCGGCGGCATCCACTGGATGGGCCCCCACTTGGTGTAGCTCTCGTCGAAAAGATGCGGGTTGCGCAGCAGCTCGTCGTTGAAGTCGGCGTGGTCGAAGGAGAAGTCGCTGCTGATGCCGACGTGGTCGACGCCGATCAGGTCGACGGCGTACTCGAGATGGCTCGTCATCGCCTCGAGAGTCGGGGTGTTGGGACCGAGGAAGATGCCCACGCCGGTGATGCCGACGACGCCACCCGTCGCCGCGCAGGCACGGGCTTGGTCGTCGGTGATGTTGCGTGGGTGCTCCCAGATCGCCTTCATGCACGAATGGCTGTACACCACTGGGCCTTTGGAGGCGTCGCACAAGTCAAGGCCAGTTCGGGTGCTGCAGTGTGACCCGTCGGGGACGATGCCGACCACGTTCATCTCGGCGACGATCTCGGCGCCCCACGCCGTCAGACCGGTATCCGTCGCGTCCAGGCATCCGCTACCGGCGCGGTTGGCGTGGTTGTAGGTGGGCAGCAGGGTTCGGACGCCGAGGGCGGCCAACGTGGCGAGGTTGTCGAGGTCACCGCCGATCGGCGCGGAGTCCTCCAAGTCGAACGCCACGGCGATCCGGTCCTCGGAAGTAATGCGGTCCACGTCGTCGACGTGTGCTGCCAGTTCCAGATCCGGATGTGCGTCGACGGCCGCTCGGAAGTGCCCGAGCAGCGCGATCGTGTCGTCGAACGTATGCGGCGAATAGCCGGCGTTGACGGAAACGAAGGCACCCCGGCGACGCTGAAAACGGGTCAGGGGCTCGACCTCGGCACCGACTTGCAACGGCAAGCAGGCGTGTTGATCCCAGAGAAACTGCGACATGACTACCGATGGTGCCCCACCACCGGGGTCAACTGGCCGAGGCGTCACGGCGGGTTTAGGAGCGCGGCGAATTCACCACTCACGGCGGGGTTGAGGTGGCCGTCCCACCCACGCGGGTCGTGGGGTCGGCGGCGCGCCTCGACGTCGGCGACGACGAGTGCGGTCTCGTCCGGGTGCGCCTGGGCCAGGACCCGACCATCTGGGTCGACGATACGACTGCAGCCGAGCGCACGACGCCCGTCTTGCTCACCGACGATGTCCGCCACGACGAGAGTGACGGTGTTCTCCACCGCCCTCGCGACGGGCAGCGTCTCACCGCGACTCCGCAGCCGACTGGTCGGAGCGTCCACCTTGACGTGCCCGCTGTTCGTCGGAACTGCAATCAGCGCAGCACCTTTCGCAGCGAGCACCCGCGCCGGCTCGACGTACCAGATATCGTTGCAGACCATCATCCCCAGCAGCGTGTCGCCCAGCGTGACGACCGGCAGATCGGCGCCGGCCGACACCACCGTTCGGTAACCGGGATAGACCTTGCGGTACACCGTCCGAACGTCTCCGTCGGCCAAGAGAGCGGCCGAGCTGTGGACCGCGTCGTCGCTCCCCCGCTCGGTGAAGCCGATTACGGACGCCACTGGCGAAGACGCCAACGGTGCGACGAGTCGCCGCAACTCGTCGACGGTCAGTGCGACGTCACGCGGCGACTGGCCAGCCGATTCGTGCGCCAGGCCGCCGATGATCGCCTCCGGACAGCACAGCAGCTCGACTCCCGCACTCTCGCAGGCGATCAGCTGCGACGCGATCAAGTCCACGGCGTCCCAGGACCCGAACGGCAGATATGGCGCTTGATAGGCCGCAACCCTCACGGCCTCAGTGTGTCACCACGGCTAGCTCGCATGAGAGGGCAGCGCTGAGCACGGCGTTCAGGCTGGCCGTCAATACACTGCGGTCCCTCCCCGCAGCCCAGTGAGTGCCTGCGGCGGAACGGTATTCGATGAGGGTGAGGGCGTCACTGTCGTTGCCCGCACCGAGTGACGTCTGGTGCAGGGCCACGACGTCTACCTCGATACCGTGCGCACCGAGGAGTTCGGTGAGCGCCTCGACCGGCCCGATGCCGTCGTAGCACCCGCGGTGCTCGCTGCCGCCGATCCGAATGCTCAGCTGAGTTCGTAACGTATCAGTCTGTAGGTCGACCAGGTCGACGCCGTTTACGGCGGACGGATTCAGATAGCTTCGCTCGAACAGCTCCAACAGTTGGGGTGCGTCGACTTCTAGACCAGTGTCGTCAGTGTGCTCTTGGACGCGACGGGCGAAGTCGATCTGTAGCCGCCGCGGCAGCTCGATGCCATATGCCGCTTCCAGCAGGTACGCGATGCCGCCCTTGCCCGATTGCGAATTGACCCGGATGACGGCGTCGTAGCTGCGACCGAGGTCGGCGGGATCGATGGGCAGATAGGGCACCCGCCACGCGGTTTCGGACGCGCTCCTTCCCTCGGCGAGCGCCCGAGCACGGTGTTCGGCGAAGCCCTTCTTGATGGCGTCCTGGTGCGTGCCGCTGAACGCGGTGTGCACTAGGTCGCCGACGTACGGATGCCGTGGGTGAATCTCAATCCGGTTGGCGTGCTCGACGGTTCGGCGGATCTCGTCGATGTCGGAGAAGTCGATCATGGGGTCGACGCCCTGGGCGTGCAGGTTCAGGGCGAGGGTGGCGATGTCGACGTTGCCCGTGCGCTCGCCGTTGCCGAAGATGCAGCCTTCGACGCGTTGCGCCCCTGCCAGTACGGCCAACTCGGCGCATGCTATGCCGGTGCCGCGATCGTTGTGGGGGTGAACCGAGAGGATCACCGCGTCGCGGCGCGCGAGGTTCTCGTGCATGTACTCGATCTGGTCGGCGTATACGTTCGGCGTCGCGATCTCCACGGTGGCGGGCAAGTTCAAGATCACCGGGCGTTGGGGAGTCGCGTCCCACAGTGTCGTCATGGCGTCGCAGAGTTCCAACGCATAGTCGGGTTCGGTCAGATTGAACACCTCTGGCGAGAACTCGAAGCGCACGTTGTCGAGGTCACCGGCGAAGTCGAGGACGTCCCGACCGCCGGCGCAGATCAGTTCGGTCAGTGCGGCGCGGTCGTGACCGAGGACGACGTCTCGCCACGTCGGTGCCGTGGCCGTGTACATGTGGATGACCACCTCGTTGCGGATGCCTCGGATCGAGGCGACCGTGCGCTCGATGAGGTCGCGACGGGCGGGGGTGAAGACGACGATCGTCACGTCTTCTGGCGCAATGTCGGTCTCGACGATCAGGCGGACGAAGTCGAAGTCAGTCTGAGATGCGGACGGATAGCCGACCTCGATCTCGCGATAGCCCATCGCGACCATGAGTTCGAAGAACCGGCGTTTACGCGCCGGGTCCATTGGCTCGGCCAGCGCCTGGTTGCCGTCGCGCAGGTCGACCGGCACCCACAGTGGCGCGGTGATGAGTCGCTTGGCAGGCCAATGCCGTTCAGTGAGTGGTACCGCGACACGGGAGTAGACGTCGCGGTAGCGGTGCGACGGCATCTGCGATTGCCGCTGACGGTTCCAGGCCGGTGCGTCGGGAGGAATGGGGCCGACGGGCGTCGAGATGTGCGGGAAGGCGGTGGTGCTCATGTGTGGTGTCCTCAGTCAGTCGTGTTGGTCTAACGACCGGCGCACGTTCGGCTCCACGTCGGGGAGCCGGTCTGGCTAGGCCCCGCCGTGGCGGCTAAGGAGGAGTCCGTGGTGCGACACGCCGCCAAGCTATCACTCCTCAGACAAGTAGACAACCAACACGAGCAGGACGATGATGGGCCGATGCCACCCATCCGCCGCGAGTCACTCGCCGATCAGGCCGCGCAACTCCTGCTCGATCGAATCGCGTCCGGCGAATGGCCCGTGGGCGCCAAGCTGCCCGGCGAGACGACCCTCGCCCCTCAACTGGGCGTCGGCCGCTCGACGGTCCGCGAGGCGATCCGCCAACTCGCCGGCCGCGGGATTCTCGCCACCCGGCAGGGCGCCGGTGTCTTCGTGACCGCGCTCGAGGCGGCAGAAGACTGGGAAGCGATCTTGCGCCGCGCCGACGTCGTCACGGTGATCGAGGCACGCATCGCCATCGAGACCGAGGCCGCCGCGCTCGCGGCAGAGCGCCGCACCCAGACCGAGCTGCGAGCGATGCGCAATGCGCTGTCGAAGCGCGGCGCCGAACGGCACGGCATCGAGGAGCACGTCGATGCAGACACTGCCTTTCACCGCAGTATCGTTGTCGCAGGCCATAATCCAATCCTGACGGAGCTATTCGACGGGTTCGCCCCGCGCGGCAGGCAGGCGATGATCGACATGCTGCGGATCCGCGGGGAGTTTGGCAGCGATGCAGACCACCGGGTCCACGAACGCCTCTTGGATGCGATCGCAGCCGGCGACGGCCCCACCGCGGCACAGCTGAGCCGAGCCCACCTTCAAGCGCTGAAGGCGTTGATGAGCTGATCCACGACGGACACCGACGGCTGGGGTTACCGGGCGGCAAGCCAACGTGGGAACCGGCGGGCAACGCCACGCTGGAACGCCTTCTGAAGCGGCAACTTCCTTGGGACGACGTACCGCAGGTTGACCAGCGTGATCCGCAACCACAGGGACGGATCTTGCAGTCTCGCAGGCGGATCGATGAGCCCGCGTACGCGGAGGACGCGTTCTGCCACGGCGATGTCGGTGGTAGCGGCTCTCAAAGCCGCCTGTTGCATCTGGTTACGCAGTCGTCGCTTCGCGGTACGGGGTGGCACGCGATCGTTGGCCCGATTCAACGTCCACACGGGCAAGATCTGTTCGGCCGCCGCCATGTAGAAGCGCCGGGGAAGGTCCGCGAAACCCACTTCGAGGCAGTCACGCAACGCGACCGCTTGGAGGGCAGCCATCGACATGCCCTGCCCATACATGGGATTGAGATGGCACAGCGCGTCGCCGAGGACAACCAGGCCCTCAGGCAATTCAGCCATTTGGTCATATCGGTGCCATACAGCAGCGGTGCTGCGAGCGATTGAGATTTCGCCCTCCGGTGTCGCCCCACGCAATCCGTCGACGATCGAGGCGGGAAGCATCCGCTCGACCACCGCCACCATCTCGTCGAAACTCGTTGGTGGACCGTCATCGCCGACCGGTCGAAAGACCGCCAGCATCCAAGAGTCGCCCTCGTAGGCCACCAGCAACGCCCCTGGTGCCCTGCTTCCGTCGTTGACGAAAGCCATCCGCTCGGCGATCACGCCGTGGCGAATGCGCAACAGCTGGCTGGAGTAACCGCCGACCGACGGTATCCGCTCTTCGGGCGGGGTCTCGAAACCGTGGCTTTCCAAGAAGTGCGAGGTGCGCATCGCTCGGCCCGTGGCGTCGACCACCAGCCCAGCTTGCATGACTGAGGCAACGCCGTCTCTGTGATTGACCGTTCGCACTCCGACGACGGAATTGCCTGCCATCACAGGTTCCACAACGTTGTGTTGATCGAGGATCGTGACGTTCTCCAACGCGGCGACCCGACGACGAATGTGGAACTCAAGGAACGGCCGGCTGGCTTGGTACGCCGCCAGCGGTCCCGGATCGGCCAGCCGACCAGCGGGTGCGAATTCGTAACCGGCGACACGGACGTAGATCCGGGACAGGTCGTCACCGTCGTCGACGGTCGCTCCGGCGGCAGCCAACTCGTCCAGAATGCCGGGGAACAGCTCGCCCAGTATCTGGGTGCCCCTGGCAAGGAAGTTGTGCAGATGGCGTCCCTGCGGCACTCCCGTGCGCGGCCCGGGGTCGTCAGGCAATGCGTCCCGCTCCACTATCGTGACCGTGCGATGCGAGTCCGAGAGGACGCACGCCGCCAGCAGCCCGGCGACACCCGCACCCAAAACCACCGCGTGCGAACCATATTCGGCCATACCAGCATCCTCCATCTCCGGCGCCAATGCGCCGCGGGCCCCTCTGTAGCGGACTCACCGTACCTCGATTTTAAGAATATTAAGGAAAAGTTGTGGCTTTTCTAAGAAACGACCGAGCCCGCTCCACCTCACGCCCGGAAGGCGTCGACCGCGAGCGCGGCGAAGCGCCGTGCCGCTCCCTCGCGTTGCGCAGCCGGTAGTGCGGCAACACCTCGACCGGCCAGTATGACCAGGACGAGGTCGTCGATGGTGAAGTCGCGGCGCAATCCGCCGGCCGCCTTGGCTCGGCGGCTCAGCCCGCTGAGTTGACCCAGTACCGAAGCACGGTGGGCGGCAATGGCTTCGGCCTCAGGGTGGGCCGACATGAACGCGTCGACGAAGCCCCGACTGCGGGCGTTGAGCACGCTGACCCCTTCGACGACCGAGCAGAACCCTCGCCACGGGTCCGGATCGGCGCAGCCCTCGTCGACGATGGCGCGACACAACCTCACCTGGTCGGCGAAGGCCGCCTCGACCAGCTCCGCCTTCGTGGGAAAGCGCCGGTACACGGTCGCCGGCCCCACCTCCGCGCGGCGGGCGACCTGCCGCATCGTGACGTCGAGACCGTGCTCGGAGAACAACTCCCGCGCCGCGGTGAGGATGCGGTCGCGATTCTCCTCCGCGTCGGATCGCAGCATCTGAGGCAAATGGTCGGGCATGGTTCTCACTTCGCGCAAGTGGACGGGGGCGTCCGATAACTTCTCCACGGTACCCATCCGGCAAGAGTGGAGGCAGTAGTGCGGGCAGTGGCGATCCACCGTTTCGGCGACCCGAGCGGCATGGCGATGATCGAGGTGCCCGCCCCCGTCCCCGGCGCCGGTCAGGTGCTCGTCGACGTCGCGGCGATCGGCGTGGGTGGCGTGGACGCGATGATTCGCCGCGGCACGGTGTCCGCGACCTACGGATTTCCCGTCGGGATGATCCCCGGTAGCGAGGTCGCCGGGTCGGTCACCGCGGTGGGCGCAGGCGTCGACGAGTCTTGGATCGGCCGTCGCGTGTGGGCGTTCACTGGTGTCGACGGCGCCTACGCAGAGCACGCCGTGGCGCGGGTCGACGACGTCGTCGCTCTGCCCGACGCCTTGTCCTCGGTCGACGCGGTGACGCTCGGAAGTGCCGGGCCCGTGGCGCATTTCGCGTTGGAGCACGCGCACTTCGGGGCCGGTGACTCGGTGTTGGTGCGCGGGGCAGCCGGCAGCATCGGCATCGCCGCCGTGGAGTTGGCAGCTCGGGCCGGCGCGCGTCTGGTGGCGGTCACCACGTCCTCACCCGAACGCGGCGAGCGGCTGCGCGCCCTTGGGGCCACTCACGTCCTCGACAGATCGGGACACGGAGACTCCTCGGCCCCGTCGACCGTCGACGTGATCATCGACGTCGTCGGCGGCCCCGAGGTGCCCGCGTTCGTCGACCGGCTCGCGCCGAACGGACGCATGGTCGTCGTCGGCATGGTGGCCGGCCCGGTACCCGTCGACTTCGGCGCACGCCTGCTGAACTCGTTCCAGCTGTCGCGCTCATTCGGCACCTTCAGCCTGGACACCATCGCCGACGACGCCAAGGCCAGCGTCAGAGCCGCTCAGTTCGAGGCAACGATCCGCGGCGAACTCCACGCCGTCGTGCACGACGTCTTACCGCTCGAGCGGTACGCAGAAGCGCACCGCCAGATGGACGACGGTCGCGTGTTCGGTCGCATCGTCCTAACTCCAGGCAAGGACTGAGGACCGTCAGCCCGTCAACCGTGCTGCCGACGCGACGATCCACGCCAGCTCCGGGTGAAAGATGTCGCTGTGCGCCCCGGACGGCGGGGGGCCCGTCTTGACCACGGCGGAGGAGTCGACGTTGAGGATCGCACCCGTGGTGAAGGGATAACTCGTCCCGACCCGGTCGACGAACAGCGTCGGAGCGTCGTATGCACCGAGAGAACCGATTGCGCGCCAACGGAACAACGGATCACTGACCCCCGCCGCGTCGTCACCCGAGGCAAGTGACGCCAGCGGATAGCTGACGCTCAACGCCGTGTCGTGACTGGAGAAGCACACCGTCACCGGCCCGTCGACGCGCGCGAGCTTGCCCGCCAACGCCCCGGACGTGCTGGTGGAGTCGAACGGGAGGACGTCGGCGAACGCGAACCGAGAGAAGGCACCTTCGAGCAAGGTCACCGACTTGACCGGGGACGGGTCACCCGGCGGCACGCCTGCCAACGCGAACGACACGACGCGGGCACCAAAGCTGTGACCTACCAGATGGATTCGTGGCGTCGGGAACTCGCCGTTCGCCGCAATCCGCCCGATCAGCGGTCCGAGCCCGTTGGCACCGACCGCCCCTGCCCGGTTCTTCATTTGCCAGTACGACAGGCCTCGCAACGCTTCCTTGGCTCCCTTCCAGAGCTTGCCGAGTTGGTCGCCCAGGCCGGCTCCGCCGCCTCCCCCGCCCGACACGTCGACGCCCGACACGACGAGCGCGTTGGCGTAGGCACCGAACACCTCGGTGGCGGTCTTGCCGCTCTCGAGCATGCCAGGCCGCGCCGACTCCGGTGCCTCGCCGTCGGTGGACTCGACGGTCACCGCGTCGTTGAATCGCCGCATGGCGTCCAGCATCTCGTCGGCGCGGGCCTGGCTTGGCTCAGCGGCGAGGAGGTCGGCGATCTCGTCGAGTTCGGCGCCGCCACCGGGGAACAGGGTCTTGAGGTCGTCCAGTTGTTGCGCAGTGAGGGCCGGCCCGTCGGCGACGGCGGTGACCGTCTGGTCGAGCCCGGCCGCTCCGGTGGCGGTGCCGCGCGAGGTCGGTTCGAAGTCGGGGATGGGCACGTCGCGCCAGAGCTGCGACGGCCACCGGATACCGACTAAGCCGACCTCGCGGCCCGCGCCCACGTGGGCGCTCAACAGGTCCGACCACCGCTCGTACAGCGACGCTGCGGCGGCTTCGTCGTTGTTCCACCCGTGGGAGAACATGACCAAGTCGGTGACGGAGTGCTCGCGCAGCTGTGCGACGAGCTGCTCTTCTTCGGTTTGGTCGACGTCCCCCTGGGCGTCGAACGAGATTCTCCAGTTGATCACGGCCTTCTCCTCGGTTACGGCGTCTGCAATGCGCGCATCAGGTCGACCAACCCGGCGCCTTGAAAGTCCCTGCTGCGGTTCAACGACGTGGCCGACGTCATGAAGATCCGCTTGACCTCGTCGGGCTTGCCGACGTATTCCCGCTGCACCGACAGGAACGCGGCGATGGCACCCGACACGTGAGGCGCGGCCATGCTCGTTCCGCTGTCCTCGATGTACGCCGCAGCGCTGTAGCCCGGGAATTGCGCTCGCTGAATGTCTTTCAGGTGCTGGCCGCCCGCCGCTGACATGATGCGCTCCCCCGGTGCCACCAAGTCCGGCTTGGGACGGCCGTCCCCGGTGGGTCCACGCGAGGAGAAGAACGAGATGCCGTTGGTGTGTGGAGCGTCTCGGTGGGTGGAGCCGACGGTGATGGCATTTTCCGCGTTGCCAATCGGAA